>Ga0196963_10001618_pt1 | contig 14751 bp, 9 predicted proteins | sample S1_5metaG_FD_148600 | JGI IMG/M metagenome (GOLD analysis project Ga0196963, IMG submission 148600) | Soil microbial communities from Anza Borrego desert, Southern California, United States - S1_5 | ecosystem: Environmental > Terrestrial > Soil > Desert | place: USA: California | collected... | reverse complement strand
CTCGCCGCTGGCAAGAGTTGCAAAAGGAAGGGCAAAAGGTTCGCGAAGAGTTAACCGCTAAGTTGGGACGGACTCCCAAAGACGGAGAAATTGCTCAAGCGTTGGAAGTATCGGTTCAAGAGTGGCGCGACAGCAAGGCTGCGGCACAAAATCGTCTGCCTTTGAGTTTAGATGCTACTGTAGGTCAGATGGTGGATTACCCGGTGACCTTGGGGGATACGCTACATGATCCCCATGATCAAGAGCGCAAGTATTTGGAAGAAGATAGACACCAATTGGAAGGCGCTTTAAGCCAGTTGGAAGACAAGACACAGGCGGCAATTAAGTATGTGTTTCTGCGGGAGTTACCCCGTAAGGAAGCGGCTAAACGGATTGGGATTAGTCCGATGACAGTAACCCGCCGTTTGCAAAGAGGGGTTGAGCAATTAGGGTTGTTGTTGCAAGCTCAAGATTCAGAATATTTAGCGAGTTAGACGAAAACAAACGTTGGGATGACTCCGTAGATGTGATCGCATTTACGGAGTTTTTTTTCACGAGGGAAATCATTTCAGGATTTGCGCCAATTTTTTATCTTGATTAAACGTTCATCGGTAGCCTGACTCTAAAGGTTGTCCCTTTACCCACCTCGCTACTGACAGAGATTGTGCCCCCTTGTAAATTTACTGAATTCGCAACAATGGCTAATCCTAATCCGGTGCCAGGAATTGTACCCACATTGTTAGCCCGATGAAAGGGTTCAAACAACCGTTCTTTGTCTTCTAAAGGAATGCCAATTCCTTCATCTTGAATCTCAAATATAGCGGAGTCATCCTGATATAACAATTCAAAATGCACTGTACTACCGGGAGAAGAATACTTAATAGCGTTTGACAGTAAATTGGACAAGATATGCCGCAGTAATTTTTCATCTAGATAGGCATATATCTGAGCGCAATTAATTGTTGGCTTCTCTTCTCGCTTGATAAATCGAATGATATGTTGATTGCCACTACTGTATTGCAGTTCTTCAACCAGATCATGACAGAATTTTTGTAAATCAATAGGTGTGAGTTTTAACTCAACTTTTCCCGCTTCGGCTTTAGCGAGCAACAGCACATCATTTAATAGCTCTGTCATATGATGGACACTATTTTGAATTCGATGCAAATGAGTAAGTTTTTTTTCCTCGCTCCATCTATGGCTGAAATGTTCTATTAATTCAGCGCTGCTTAATATAGCTGTAAGAGGGGTGCGAAACTCGTGAGATGCCATGGAAACAAAGCGAGATTTGAGTTCATTGAGTTCTTTCTCTTTTTCGAGTGCTTTACGCATATCCTCTTCTACGTGTTTGCGCTCAGTAATATCTCGAAAATAAACAGATAATCCTTCTGAAGAGGGATAAAAGTGGAATTCCAACCAAATGTCTAAAGGAGAATAGAAAGATTCTAAATGAGTGGCAATATTCTCTACTACGGCTTTTTCTCCAAAGGTATTAAATATAGAGTCTGTTGCTGTTGAAAATGCCTCCCACACTTTCATACCGATTAATTCTTCGCGGGATTTCTGTAATATTTTTTCTGCTTGAAAATTGAGGTAAGTCAATTGCCACTCTTTGTCTAAAGCCAAAAAACCATCGGTAATACTTTCAAGAATATTAGTAAGGCTTTGTTGTGACATTTCAGCCTGAATACGTGCTGCTTGCTCACGGGCTAGAAGTTGCAGCCGCTCTTGTTCAGCTTGTTTGCGTTCGCTAATATCTCGCAGAATGACAATATATTCAGCATAAGGATTTGAAAGCTTAGAAACGGTAGCTTCTACTATGCGTAGAGAGCAGAAATTGTCAGAGATTTGATCCGGTGAAAGCGAAATTGTATGCTCACTGCGATGTTGCCATTGCTCAGGGCGATCCTTGATTTCTGTCAGAAACTCCTTCAAGTGGTGTTTAAGAAGATCTTGAGGATTCAAGTTGAAAAGTTCGGAGGCGGCTGGGTTAGCCTGACGAATACAGCCGTTTTCATCCACAACTAAAATGGTGTCAGGGACTGTATCCAAGGCAGTGATTAACAAATTTTCAGCTTGTTGCCGTGCCTCATCAATGGCAGCGACTTGAGGTAGGCTAGTCCAACAGGCGATCGCGATCGCAACAAAGGCGATCGTCACCAGCAAAACTACAAACAGATTGTTACCAGCACTAGGATCAATCTGCTCAAACTTGTCTCGAATTATCCAAGCTAGGGTAGCAGCGCCGCAGACTAGGATGATGAGAATCACAACCTGAAACGCTACAAAATTTCTAATGTTGGTAGTCGATTGCCTCTGGTAACGTTTAATCCACCAACTTGCATGGAAGGGAGGAAAAGTAGTCCGACGCAGCACTGTATCAAATATCATCAGTCCGATGGGAAAGAAGAGTCCAATCAGTAAATCTCGGCGATTCCAAGCTAAGCCGCCGACAATCAGGATTACCCCTTCCAGCACGCAAAAACCTAGCGATAACCAAGGTAAAAGTGCTACTTGTTGCCGACGAACTTTGCCGACAGAATCACTGTGCGATGTTCCTATGCTGGACGAACTCTGCGCGAGTTGCTCGCGGTTTAGCCACACACCAAAATGCAGACCCATTAAACAGATCAAATAGCTGGTATCCGCCACCATGACGATGCGGGCGACATCTCCCCAAAGCAGAGAGAAAAGACTAATGGCTAAGGTTAGGACTAAGGCGGGGCCCAAGACTGCGGATCTGGAAACTACCGCAAAAACGGGCGAAACGTATCCGTCTAATGCCAATTGATACAAAACACGGGGAGAGTTAGAAACCGCAGTCGCGCAACTGAGCAGAGTAGAGAAGGCAATTAGGAGTGTGACCAGTAAGGACGCTGACTGACCCCAGAAGGGCAATCCAGCCGCTAACAGGTTCAAAAACGTATCCTCCCCTAATGCTGGATCTGTAGCTAGGCGCATGAGTATCCAAGAGCAACCTAGATAGATAGGCGGAATAAGAATCGCTGCAAAAGACAAAAACTTTAAAGTTTTAGCGGGTCGTTTGCTATCTCCGACAAAGGAGGAAGCTGTCTCACAAGCACATACGGCATAGATAGCGATAAAGTACCACTTTGCCCAGTTAACAAAGCTGAGGCTTGACCAAGTGGTCGGAAAAAAACCGGGACTTTGTGGTGAAAAGGCTAACCAGCTAGAGCCTTGGAGACAAAGCGCGAGTAAGAAGGCGATCGCGGGGATGACAAAAAATGTATGCAGGATGCCTAAGGCGCGAGTACCACTAAACGCCACAATAAAGGCGATCAGGGTAAACCCAATTTTGAGAAAGATCTCTGGAACGGTAATCCCGAAGGGTGCTAAATTCGCTTTAATTAAATCCGTCAGGATGAGTGCATTGACAGCTGGTAAAGCTGCCCAACCCCAAAAGTATCCAAACCCTACATAGCGACTCAACTGTGGATAATCTTTGAGTAACCGGGTTGTATAGTTGGGCGTTCCCCCTGACATCTCTGGCCATTGCTCTCCAAGGCGTTTCACTTGTAGGTTGAGCAACATGCCTATGATTATCCCTGGCACCCAGACAAAGATTGCTGCGGAACCTAGGGCTGCATGCATCAACGGTGCAGTACTAATCCATGCCAAATGACCTGTTAATCCAAATCCCCACGTTTCCAGGGGGCTGAGACTTGGGGTAAGGCGCATTAGCCCCCGTTGATTGAGAAGTGCCTTGCTCAAGGTCATTTAAACAATTTTCCTAAATTAAAATTTTTGCGTAATCTTAGTGATTACCTTTTGCCAGGATGGTCAGTGCTCATAGCTTCCTAGTCTCAAAACAGATTTAAGAAGAACACTTAAAATTAATCAGCGTTATATGTTAAGCCCAGCTTTACCTTTTTTAGTCTGCCCTGAGTTACACAATTGGTAACACTTAACGGCAATTTGCTTTCATTCTTGTATTTCTCGATACTTTTTAGCAGCGTTTTGGATTTTTAGTTAAGAGTAAGTTGAGTCAAAGATAAGTTTTATAAATAGACAGCCTAATCTTGATCGGAATGCCCTCGGTTTAAGTGGCAGGCAGAAATTAAAGTGAAAATAAACCTAATTCATCTAGAGACTTCCTTGTTAGGCAGGTCGTTCACCCAGGAGATTAGGTGTGTATTTGATCCATTTAAGCAATACTGACGCGATCGCTTTATGCAACAACCGCCTGTAAATCTGCCATTGCCTCCACCCCTGATGATGTCAGAGGTAGGCTCATTTGCTCACCTGACTTTGATGCAACGCTTACCAGCAATCGCCCGTCGAGTTATAGCAGAAAATGACTTCCCGGAATCGATTCGGGAGAACTTGGAAAGGTTGATTCAAGAGTTGCCAGCAGGTAAGGTGCGATCGCTCAAAGATGACCAAGGGGCAGATTTAACCGCTTGGGCTAGCTATTTGACACCTTTTTTAGGGAAGTCTTGGTTAGAAATTCCCTGGTTTTTTGCTGAAGCATACTTCTACCGCCGGATTCTGGAGGCAACGCATTACTTTCTGCCAGGAGAGTCACAGGGACTTGATCCATTTGCGCTGCAAAAGCACAGAGGTTTGGAGACGGCAATGGCTTCGATCCGGGCAATGTGCGATCGCCTGAATACTCATCTGAATCAGCCTAGGACAGAAGACAAAACCAGTTTAATCGCACTGCTGTATTTTGCACTTTGGGGCAACCGTGCAGATCTGAGCCTTTGGCCGCTTGAAGGAGAGGATGCTAACCCCAGTCGCCAAAAGATTGAGGGTGAAGTGACGCATATTTTAGTTGATGATACTTCCCTCATCGCTGACAAAATTACCAGCGGTCAGAGGGGACGGATTGACGTAATTGTAGATAATGCGGGATTTGAACTCATTTGTGATCTCTGTTTAGCAGACTTTCTATTAACAACTCAGGCGGCGGAGATAGTTTATTTGCACCTCAAACCGCATCCTACGTTTGTCTCTGATGCCATGATTGAGGATGTTCAGCATACAGTAAGGGTTTTAGCGGCTGATCACGACCAAGCAGTTCAGTTACTGGCTCAGCGTTTGCAGGACTACTTAGCGACAGGTCGTTTATGCTTACATGACGATCTATTTTGGACTTCTCCCTTAGCTTTTTGGGAGATGCCGGAAGCTTTACAGCAGAAGTTAGCACCCTCCAGTTTGATATTGAGTAAGGGGGATGCGAACTACCGCCGTTGCTTAGGCGATCGCCAGTGGTCTTTTACGACTACTTTTCAAGAGATTGTCAGTTATTTTCCAGCACCTCTGGCTGCACTCCGTACTCTTAAGTCAGAACTTGCAGTAGGTCTTAAGCAAAGTCAGCTAGAAGCACTTTGGCAGGAAGACCCGCATTGGTTAACCAATGGACAGTGGGGTGTGATTCAATTCGTGTCGAAATGAAATACGACTTTAGCAATCTTTTGGTTCATAGACTGCTTGCACAATAGTAATAGGGATGGATTTCACCACAGATATCCACAGATGGACACAGATAAACACAGATAGAGCGCGTAGCGCATGAATATTGGATAAAAATCCCTCTCCTCTAAACCCTGCTCACGGCTAGCGAGATTTTAGATCGGCGATCGCATTTCGGGTCATTGCTGCGATCGCTTGATCCGTTGCTTTCGGTAAGTGGTGATACTTGCCATTCGCTTGCTTGGCGAGTTCCTTGGCAAAGCCAGTAGAAATGAACTTATTCTCTGTATCAATCACTAACAGTTGAATACCCAAAGCGCGAATTCTGCCAGCAATCTCTAAGAGTTCCGCTTTGATATCTGGCTTTTCTCCTTCTGGGATGGGTTCACCGAGAGAACGAGCCAAGGGAATATTTCCCCGACCATCGGTAATGGCAACAATCACCACCTGACCAATATCGCCCGACATCTGAGCATTCATCCCCACTCGCACGGCTTGAGTTAAACCATGAGCTAAGGGAGAACCCCCACCACAGGGTAAGCGCTCCAAACGTCCTTTGGCTAAGGCAATGGAACGAGTGGGAGGCAGGAGGACTTCCGCCTTTTCTCCTCGAAAGGGAATTAGGGCTACTTGGTCGCGGTTCTGATACGCTTCCGTCAGCAGTCGCATCACCGCGCCTTTGGCAGACTGCATCCGGTTCAACGCCATTGAGCCAGACGCATCAACGACAAAGACAACGAGTGCGCCTGCTTTTCTGGCTAAACGTTTTGCCCGCACATCTGCCTGTTCAACAAATACCCGCCGCTCACGATTTTGGCTAGCAGCTCTTTCTCGCCTTGCTTTTTGATAGGGAGCCGCTGCTCGCAAAGTGGCATCCACCGCAATCCTGCGGACAGCCCCTTTTGGTAATACTGGCTTAACGTAACGACCTCTATCTTCAGAAAAAATCAAACTACGACTGCCCGATTTTCCTTGCCGTTGTGCCGCCTGAGCAAAGTACAGCACGGTGGGATCGAGCACAACTCCTTCAGGATCAAAGACAAATTCTTCGGGAATGCTGGGTGCTTCTTGTTCCGGTTCTTCTGGCTTTTCCTCTTCTTCTTCTTCCTGCTGCTCTTGTTCTTGCTGAGATTGATCTTGGGGAGGTGGCGGCGGTGGAGGAGGTGGCGCTTGCTGTTCTGGTGGAGTCTGCACAATCGTTGCCCGTGGCACAATCACCAGTTCCACAGCACGACGCAGGTCTTCGGCGTTGACGTTGGTACGTCCATCTAAGGCAGCGGAGGCTTTAGCAACTCGGACGGCAAACAGTTCAGCCCGATGCCCTTGGACACCGCCGCGAATTGCTTCTTCAACAAGATAGGCGATTTGGTCTTGGGCTATTTGCACATCTTTCAGCCATTCCCGCGCCAAGATGATTTGGGTTTTGAGGTTGTCAATATCTTCGTTGTATTGCTCTAGAAACTCTTGGGGAGAAGCTACATAGGCGATCGCTTGCTCGACTGCTTGCACGCGTTGATCTAAGCCCAGTACACCATCTGCCGAGAGGGTAATCGCAATCCGATCGAGTAAATGTTCGCGGAAGGGAGCTTCTTCTGGGTTGTAGGTGGCAATAAACAGCGCTTTGCAAGGATGCTGAAAGCTAATGCCTTCTCGCTCAATCTGGTTGCGTCCGTCGGTTAAGACAGTTAGCAACAAGTTCGCAATTTGGTCATCTAGCAGGTTAATCTCATCAACGTAGAGGACGCCTCGATGTGCTTGTGCCAGCAGTCCCGGCTGAAATACTGATTCTCCCCGTTTGACTGATTGCTCTACATCCACTGACCCTAAAAGTCGATCTTCGGTGACGCCTAGGGGAATCTGGACAAAGGGTGACGGGATGATTTCTGTGGGGACATCCTGGGTGCTTTTGCCCTCCGCTTGCATTTTTTCCAGCGTTTGGTCATCCCATTCCTCAGGAGAATTGGGTTCGCAGTTGCTGAGGGAATCTTTGACCACTTCAATGGGGGGCAGCAAAGCGTGGAGGGCACGCGCCATCACGGATTTGGCGGTACCTCGACGACCCGCGATCGCCACGCCTCCTAGCCCCGGATCAACGGCTGCCAGTAAGAGAGCGAGTTTAATAGCTTCTTGCCCCACCACTGCCGTGAGGGGAAACGCTGAGATTCCAGGGTTAATAGTCGGTGCAGGCATGATGTTAAGAGTCGGGAGTCGGGAGTCGGAAGTCGAAAGTCAGGAGAACTTGAACGCTCAAGGGATGAATTGACCTCTCCTTCGCCAATTTCTAACTTTAGAATCTTTTCAGCCCAAACTCCAAACTTCAAACTAAAGAAGGTTTTACCGCAGAGGTTGGGAGGTTAAAAGTTATGAAACCAAAAGTTATTCTAGATCTTCTTAAAGAAACTTTTCAGGAATGGCAAGAGGATAAGGCTGGACGGCTAGCAGCTGCTTTGGCATATTACACGGTATTTTCTCTAGCTCCACTGGTGATTATCGCCATTGCGATCGCGGCGGTAGTATTTGGACAAGAAGCTGCCCAAGGGGGAATTGTCACGCAACTGCAAGACTTACTGGGCAAGCAGGGTGCGGAAGCGGTGCAAGAGATGATTCAAAATTCCCGTAAGCCTAACGAGGGAAGGATTGCGACCATTATCAGCGTTGCCTTACTCCTTTTCGGTGCTTCTGGTGTTTTTGGTCAGCTACAAGATGCACTCAACACCATTTGGGAAGTTGCGCCCAAGCCAGATCGAGGCATCATGGGCTTTATTAAAGATCGCTTTTTGTCCTTCGCCATGGTATTGGTGATTGGCTTTTTATTGCTGGTTTCCTTGGTTCTGAGTGCTGCACTCGCTGCGCTTGGCAATTATTTTGGCAATCTGATACCCGGAGTTCCTTTTATCTGGCAAGCCTTAAATTTTGTCATTTCTTTCGGGGTGATCACATTGCTATTTGGCATGATGTTCAGAATTCTACCCGATGCCAAAATTGCCTGGAGTGATGTTTGGATTGGAGCCGCTATCACATCATTACTATTTACGATTGGCAAGTTGTTATTAGGACAATATCTAGGCAATGGTAGCGTCGGTTCCACCTATGGGGCAGCAGGATCTTTTGTGGTGTTGTTATTGTGGGTGAATTATTCCGCGCAAATTCTGTTTTTTGGGGCTGAGTTCACCCAGGTTTATGCCAATAAATATGGGTCTCACATTGTGCCGACCAAGAATGCGATTCCACTTACCAATGACGCTAGGGCACAACAAGGGATGCCCCGAATGGAGGATCTGAAGGCGGCGGCTGAGGAGCAAGATCAAAATGACCGCAGTTCAAGAGTTTCTACGGGGACAATCGAGCGCACCAATCAGCTATCTATCGCTAGAAATCCTGTTGCCACATTCTTGGCTTGGATGATTGGCTTCACTCATGCGGCTTCCCAGCTAATCGGAAACAAACGGAAGAGGCGATAAGAGGTGGAAGGGAAAGCTAACTACTCTTCCTGAGTTATTGATAAGGCGATCGCTTCCTCTAAAGTTTTGACTTCTAAGGGCAAAATGACAGTAAAGGTAGAACCTACATCAACCTCTGAAACTAGCTCAATCTTACCTTGCAGCAGTTTGACCAGTCGAGAAACGATCGCCAATCCTAGTCCGGTACTATTTGGTACGTAGGTTTGATGACCTGTTGCGGCTCGATAGTAAGGATCAAAGATGCGGGTTTGATCGTCTGCGGTTAATCCAACGCCTGTATCTTTGATCGTCACAGACCATTCTTGAGAAGATAAGACTTGACAAGCTAATTTGATACTTCCAGATTCGGTGTAGCGAATCGCATTACTCAGAAGATTGGTTAAAATTTGCTGTAATCGTAATGGATCTGTAACTACCTGATCCGGAGCGCGATCGCAATCAATTACCATCTGTAGGGTTTTGGTTTTAGCCAAAGGCTCTACCGTTTCGATGACTGTATCAATAAACGATTTCACCTCAACTTCAGTCGGTTGCAGTTGCATCTTCCCGGCTTCGTAACGGGAGATTTCTAGGGCATCATTTATCAGGTGCAGTAACTGCCGACCACTTCTTAATACCCGCTCAATATGGCTGATATTGGGAATACCATTTTGTAGCTGAGAGTTTTGTTGTTGGCGTAAAAATAAATCTGAGTAGCCAATGATTGAGGTGAGCGGCGTTTTTAATTCATGAGCTAGTTGAGCTAAATTATCTTTACTGGCATGAACTAACCGAGTAAGTTCTTGATTCGTCAGTCGCATCTGACTTTGTAACTGCTCAAACTCGCTTAGTCTCTCTTCTGTATAGGTTTTAAAACAACGAGCAATCACTTCATCAATTGCTGTATCAATCAGACGCATGGCTCGAATAATCTCTGCTGGCGAGCCTTGGGCTAGTTCTGCTTCTAAAGTAGAAAAAATTATCCAGCGTAGCACGCGATATTCTCGCGCAACTTCTTCCGCATCATAGCCTTGCTTGGCTCTGAGCGAACCATGCTCTAAACTTTTCTCTACAAGGGTTTTAATATCGTTATGCTCCGATTGCGAGAGCATAGTAGCGATCGCCTCCAGCACAATCGGTAGGCTATCCCGTAAAGCTTTATAAGTTAGCTCCTTGGCAGTCTCCATCTGTTCATCTTGACGAACTGCCTCAACCCAACCTTCAACAATTGTATCAATTTTGTTACGAAATACTTGACTAAAATCCTTCATTGTGTAGGCGTAAAACTAAACAAAAAGCCCTCTCTAAGCTTAGATTAGCTCAGAGAGGATTGCATATAAGACCAGAGCAATGTTTACGCCTTTTCAACCTTTGAGGATAATAAGTATGACTCAAGAAATATCAATCAACTCGATAAATTGCTGCCTAAGAGATTGATATTATCTAGTTTATCCAGCTTCACTCCCTGCATTAAGCAATACTCAATTCTTGCTGAACTTGCAGAGAATTACAAGCAAGCCGCTCTAGAAGAATTTCATTCCCATTCATCCCTGTGTGAATTTCCAATTGAGCATCAGGTGCGGCTTCAAAAAAGCAACGATCTCCTGGAAAAACAATTCGTTCAAAGCTATTATCTTCAGTATTTGTCAGCTGAACCAATTGAATTTGGCTGGTAGCATTAATATAAAAACAGAGAATTTTAGCTGCCGAGTTCAAATTTAAATCAGAAGGTTTTGAGAACATTTTTTTAACACTAGGTATTAATTGGCTAACCCATTTACTAAATTAACGGCTCTTGGTGCAACCAAGATCTATCTAAGGGATGACCCCAATCTAAAGTATCAGGTATTTATGCTTAGTAAAAGTGTTTGTTACAGAGATACTCAGTAGTCAGACTCAGTTTGAGCGTCTCAATAATCTAGTGAATGTCTTATGCCTCTAGGAAGGTGGACGATTGGCAAGAGGCGTGATAAGTTATTGATCAAATTTGAGTAAGTCAGCCTAATCCATATTGCTTTACCGACGAAACTATCTAATTTCTAGGTGGAGCAGGAGCGGAGGAACCAATTTTGGGGCGTATCTTGGCAAAACTCGCTTCAGCATAGAAGCGGAAAGCAAAAGAAGAGCATCTCTCAGCTCTAGCCCGTCAGCTAACTTCGTAGGCATTGAGAGGGGACTGAAGAGTCAGCATTTTTAAGTAATGTTTTGATCTCGTCAGTGTCCCTGGCTGGTACTGCTCTGTAGTTCTTGTACCTGCTCTTAGACACTTATGGCTGTTCAACTAAATCTGTCTGCGATCGCGGTTGCAGGACAGGTAGCGTGGAGACGCGCTAAACCCGTTATTTTACGGGATGTGGTTCTCCTGCCTGCCCTCGGCTTTTTGGGAATTATTGTCCTGTGGTGGGGGATTGCCCTTGCCAATCATGAAGTGATGCCGACTCCACCAGAGGCGTTAGTTGCGAATCTGGATTATATTCTTAACCCCTTCTATCAACGGGGTCCTGGTAACTTAGGCATCGGTTGGTTATTACTGGCAAGTTTGCGACGGGTATTAATCGGCTTTCTCTTGGGTGCTGTGGTGGCAATTCCCCTTGGGTTTCTCATTGGCATGTCTAGAAAAGCTATGTTAGCGTTTAATCCGATTATTCAGATCTTTAAACCTGTATCGCCCCTCGCTTGGCTTCCCATTGCTTTAGCCATTTTTAACTTGGCAGATCCCTCAGCTATCTTTGTGATTTTTATCACCTCATTGTGGCCAACGATTATTAACACTGCCTTAGGAGTTTCTAGCGTTTCTAAGGATTATTTAGATGTGGCACGAGTCTTAGAAATGCCGCGCTGGAGAAGGATTACTAAAATTATTTGGCCTGCAAGTTTGCCTTATATTTTCACAGGTTTGCGGATTAGTTTGGGAATTGCCTGGCTGGTAATTGTTGCCGTAGAAATGCTAACGGGCGGGATTGGAATTGGCTTTTTCGTGTGGGATGAATGGAGCCGCTTAAATCTCAGTTCAGTCTTCTTAGCCGTCCTGGTTATTGGGTTAACAGGACTTCTGCTCGACTACGGGGTGAGCGTTGTAGAAAGGTGGGCGACTCACCGTCCTAGCAAACCTGCTGCCAGTTAAATCGGTTTACAAGCTGCTAGGACACCCTGATGCAAAAACTTAGCTGAGTCAGGGTGTTCAGCATTGATGCCCTGTAATCTGAGTTGGGCTGATTTGACCGCAAGCTATCTCAAACTGCCAACTTTTGAGCCAAGGGAAAATCCAAAATCGTATGACTCCTGACTAATCATTCAGTGGAGCAAAGTATGAGTAACAACAATTACTGGAGCCGACGAGACTTTCTTCAGGGGATGGGAGCAACAGCGGCAGGATTGGCGCTTTCCTCCTGTACAATTTCAGGCGATCGCTCTGCAAAAGGATTAACTGAAGAAGCGTTAGCCATTGCACCTGTCGTCGATTCCCAAACCTTAGAAAAACCGAATCTGACCGTTGGGTATGTGCCTGTTAATGATTGTGCCCCGTTTGCGATCGCTTGGAAAAAAGGGTTTTTCCGCAAGTATGGCTTAAATGTCACCCTCAACCGGGAAGCAAGTTGGGCAACATCTCGTGACGGCGTTATTTTTGGTCGCACTGATGCCGCGCCTGTTGTCTCTGGTGCTGTCACCAATGCCAGAACCGGGGCTGAAGGTGCTCGTCATGCGCCCCTGTGTGCAGCTATGACCCTTCACCGTCACGGCAACGCCATGACCATGAATCGAGCCATGTGGGAATCCGGGGTACGTCCTTGGCAAGACTACAACGGTGATTTAGAAGCCTTTGGCAAAGACTTTCGCAACTTCTTTGAAAAGCAGCCTGTCGAAAGCAAAGTCTGGGCAGTCGTGTTAAGTTCTGCCATTTACGAATACTTTGTCCGCTACTTGTCTGCTGCTGCGGGAGTTGATCCCTTTAAAGAATTCCGCATCATCATTGTTCCACCCCCGCAGATGGTGAGTAATGTACGAATTGGAGCCATGCAAGCCTACATGGTGGCAGAACCCTGGAACACCCGCGCTATTTATGAAAAAGCGACTAATGGCGAGGAGGGGATTGGCTTTACTTTCGCTCAAGGAAGAGAAATTTGGGAAGGACACCCAGACCGCTTACTGGGGGTGATGGAAAGCTTCATCGAAAACTATCCCAAAACTTATCGTTCCTTGGTGAAAGCCATGATTGAAGCGTGCCAGTATTGCAGCAAACCTGAAAATCGTGCAGAGGTGGCTGAGTTAATTACTAATCGCTCATTTACGGGGGCTAAACCTAAGACAGGTGCGGTTGATAAGTTTACTCGACCTGGAATTGTTGGTGAGTATAACTATGGTGGATTTGATCAACAAAAACGGATTGTTAATTCGCCAGAAACGACTTTGTTTTTTGATTTACCTGCCAAGCTTGCCAGAGTTCCAGGCGATCATTCAACCTTTTTGTGGCAGTCAGAAAGTATCTGGTTAATGACTCAATCGGCTCGTTGGGGACAAATTAAGGACATTCCTAAAAATGCTGAGCAATTAGCGCGTCAAGCTTGGAGAACTGATCTTTATCGTGAAATTGCTACAGAAATGGGTATTCAGTGCCCTAAAGAAGATTACAAAATTGAACCCGCTGAAGTTTTTATCGATAAAAAAGCATTTGATCCTAGCGACCCGGCTGGTTATCTCAATAGCTTTGAAATCAGAGCTAAGCGACCAACTCGTTTCTTTTTGTCTTAATTCGCTACCTTTGCTACAGCATTAATCTTGATGTTTTGTTTTAATCAAGAGCAAACAATTGATTGTTGACATAAGTACTTTTTTTGGAGAATCTAAATGAAGGGATTAACCTCAGCTTCACCCAATACTTATAGCTCTAAGATGAGTAACCATAATTTTTTAGAAATTGATAACTTAGTTAAATCCTATCCTACCGCTGATGGTACTGAATTTACTGTTTTAAATGGCATCAATTTCACCATTCAGGAAAATGAATACATTTCTGTGATTGGTCACTCTGGATGCGGCAAATCAACGCTGCTTAAAATTGTAGCGGGTTTGGAAAAAGCAACCTCAGGTTCAGTCCGATTAGAAGGAAAAGAAATTCGCCAACCTGGCTCCGAACGCATGATGGTGTTTCAACACTATTCGTTGCTACCGTGGTTAACCGTGCGAGAGAATATTCGCCTAGCCGTAGATGAAGTTTTAAAACATGCTACCAGGGCAGAAAAAATTAGCATTGTGAATGAACACCTAGCAATGGTGAATTTAACCCCAGCCGCTGATAAGTATCCTGATGAAATTTCTGGGGGGATGAAACAGCGAGTTGGCATTGCTAGAGCCTTAGCGATTCGTCCAAAGATGTTATTAATGGATGAACCGTTTGGTGCGCTTGATGCACTAACTCGCGGTAAGTTGCAGCGGCAGGTACTAGATATTTGGGAAAAACAACGGCAGGCAGTCATGATGATTACTCATGATGTCGATGAAGCCATTTATATGTCTGATCGCATTGTGCTGATGACAAATGGCCCTGCGGCTACAATTGGAGAGGTTTTAAAAGTGCCGTTTGAGCATCCGCGCGATCGCACGGCTATGCGAAATTCCAAAGAATATTTTGAACTACGGAATCATGCCCTCGGTTTTCTCGATCACTATTTCACTCATGACGAGTAAGTTATATCATCGTTACGATAGTTATTGAGTGGGCAGCCTAATCTAATTCCATCTGATCCCAGTTGGATTTGGAACGGAGGAACCAATTTTTGGGGCTAATTTCACTTGAAAGAGACACCTTCCAGTCTTAGCCCGTCAGCTAACTCCGTCGGCAATGGGAGGAGTACCAAGACTTTGGCTTTCATAGTACAAGGCAATTGGAGTCTCCTTA
>Ga0196963_10001615_pt1 | contig 14770 bp, 7 predicted proteins | sample S1_5metaG_FD_148600 | JGI IMG/M metagenome (GOLD analysis project Ga0196963, IMG submission 148600) | Soil microbial communities from Anza Borrego desert, Southern California, United States - S1_5 | ecosystem: Environmental > Terrestrial > Soil > Desert | place: USA: California | collected... | reverse complement strand
GGGCAGATCTTCACGCCACCGGCGTCTTGGGCCGCTTGGCGACGACCACCCGCATGCCGCTCTCGTAGAACTCGGGCTTGTAGAGCGAGATCTGGTCGGCGATGCAGATGATGCCGGGCACCGGGCAGCGGCGGGGGTCGAGCCCCAGCGTGCCGTAGCCGCGCGTCACCACCAGGCGGATGTAGCCCTCGGTGATGTTGTTGGCCTCGATGCACTGCCGCTGGATCGTGACCATCTCCTCCTTGGTGATGGGGATCTTGAGGTTGATCTCCTCGGCGCAGCGGTAGAGCCGGTCCATGTGCTGCTGGCACTTGAAGATGCGGCCCTGGTAGACGCGGATGCCCTCGAACACGCCGTCGCCGTACAGCAGGCCGTGGTCGTAGACGCTGACCATTGCCTTGCTCTTGGGCAGCAGCTGGCCGTTGACCCAGATGAGCGGCTTGTCGCCGATCTCGGCGGGCGTCGGCCACAGGGAGGAGGCCTTGGTTGGGTGGCTGGTCTGGATCGTCACGTCACCTCCTCGGAGTCAGGGTCTCGCGGGAACATACCCCGCGCGGTCAATAGTAGCCTTTCGCGCAGGAAACCAACAGAGGCGAACCCCCGGGCTCCACCGACAAGTTTGCCACGCACGCTGCACCCGTGCGACCGAAAACGCGTGCTCGATGCACTCCGGGTCGTTCGACCCACCGCGCCGACGGGACTGAATGAATATGCACCACCCCCAACGAGCCCGACGCGTCCCAACGAGTCCGGAGCGTCCCAACGAGCCCGGAGCGTCCCAACGAGCCCGGAGCGTCAGCGACGGGTGCCTCTTACGCCCGCAGCTCCGCCCCCACCGCGCTCTTGAGCGCCTCCACCACCCCCGCAACCGGGGCATCGACCTCCTCGTGCCGCAGCGTGCGCCCGGGCTCGCGGAAGGAAAGCCGCAGCGTCACCGACTTCTTGCCCTTGCCCAGCTTCTCAGCGCGGAAGGTCGTCACGAACTCCACGTGCTCCAGCGGCGGTTTCGCAGAGCCGCGGACGGCGTCCTCGATCTGCTTCCACGCCACCCGCTCGTCCACGACGACCGACAGGTCGCGCTCGATGCCGGGGAACTCGGGCAAGTGCGCGATACTCCCCTTGGGCGGGTACTGCGCGAGCAGCAGCGGCAGGTTGAGCTCTGCCACCACCACCGGGGTGCTCAGGTCGTAGTGGGCGAGCGTCGCCTTGGTGAGCAGGCTCAGGTAGCCGAGCTGCTGGCCGTTCAACCGGATGTTCGCGAACGAGGACGGCTCGAACGCGGGCGCGTAAGGCGCGCTGATCGGCGCGAACTCCAGCGTCGCCTTGGTGCCCGCGAGGGCGGTGACGAGCGACTCGATGACGCCGCGGAGCGAGCGCACGCCGTGCTGGAGCTCTCCCGTGCTCGCCGTCTTGCCCTTGACCGCGACATCCGCGAGCAGCGCGAGCGTGGTGGTCTCGATCGTCCTGCCTTGGGTGGCACCGGTCTCCCGACCGGTGTCTTCCGCCTTGCTCTGACCGAAGATGCTCGCCACCTCGAACAGCCGCACGCCGCCGGGGACGCGGACCTGCGCGTGCTGGTTCTTGCGGCGGACGGTGAGCAGGCCGGTAAGGACGCTGGGGCGCAGGCTCGGCTCGCCGCCGCGCCTTTCGTCATCGACGCGGGCCTCCTCGACGCCCTGCGGCATGAACATGGCCGCGTCCTTGGGCGTCGTGAAGCTGAACGTGACGGTCTCGTAGAAGCCCAAGCCCGTCAGCAGCGACGTCATCTCCCGCCGCGCGAGCTCCACGGCCTGCGGCGGGCGCACAGCGACGAGCATCTTGTCGTTGATGGGGATGTTGTCCAGGCCGTGCAGGCGGGCGACTTCCTCGATCAGGTCGACCTCGCGGGTGAGGTCGGGCCGGTGGGCGGGGGCGGCGCAGAGCAGCTCCTCGCCGCCGCGTCCCATGGGGCCGACCTCAACACCCACGGCGTTCAGGTAGCGCACCATGTCATCGACGCCGACCTCGATGCCCAGCAGCGCCGTGCAGCGGCGGGGGCGGAAGCGGATGCGGGTGGGCTCGGGCAGCGGGCGACCCTGGGCCAGCACGCCGGGGCAGACCCTGCCGCCCGAAACCTGGGCGATGAGGGCCGCGCCACGGTCCAGGGCGAGCGCGATCGTGCGCGGGTCCACGATGCGCTCGAAGCGGTGCGAGGCGTCGGTGCGGACCTGGTGGCGGCGCGACGCCCGCCGCACGGTCGCGGGGTCCCACGTGGCGATCTCGAGCACGACGTCGGTGGTGGACTCGGAGACTTCGGAGTCGCCCCCGCCGATCACGCCCGCGAGGCTCGTGGCCTTGCTCGCGTCGGCGACGACCAGCTCGTCCTTGGCAAGCGTGCGCTTCTTGCCGTCGAGCGTCGTCAGCGGCTCTTTGTCCTTCGCCCAGCGGATGTGCAGCGTGCGGCCCTCTAGCTTGGCGAGGTCGAACGCGTGGCAGGGGTTGCCCAGCTCGAAGTTGATGAAGTTGGTGACGTCGACGACGTTGTTGATCGAGCGTTGGCCCACGGCCTCGAGCTTCTCGCGCAGCCATGCGGGCGAGGGGCCAACCTTAACCCCGCGGATCACGCGGGCGGTGAAGAGCGGGCACACCTCGGGCGTCGCGTTGATGAGCGTCAGGTGCTCGCCCGCGGCCCCCGCGCCCGCGTCCTCGCGCAGCTCGGGCGCCGGCATCTTGAGCGTGCGCCCGGTCTTCGCGGCCACCTCGCGGGCCGCGCCCAGGTGGCACAGCATGTCGCCCCGGTTGCTCGTGACCTCCAGGTCGAACGTGTCGCCCTCCCAGGTCTCGATCGGGAACCCCAGGTTCATGAGGATGTCCTCGGCCTGCGCGGCCGAAAGGTCCCCAGGGGCGAGCAGGTCATTGAGCCAGCGGAGCGAGAGGTGCATAGGGGCAGAAGGGTAGGTGGAGTGCGACCCTCCGCCCCGGGGCCCGACCCCTGCCGGTCCTCAGCAGGGGTGCCCGCCCAGCACGCGGAAGAAGCTCTCGATGTCCTGGTCGGTGGCGGTGTCGCCGTCGCTGTTGAAGTCCGCGGAAGCGCAGGTGGCGCAGCAGGCGCCGCCGATGCAGGCGAAGAACGCCTCGATGTCCTGATCGGTGCCGTAGTCCCCGTCGCCGTTGAAGTCCGAGGACCAGCACGGGTCGCCGCCGGCCTGCACCAGCAGCGAGATGAGCGGCGGCGGCGAAATCGCGAGCACGCGTCCGCCGCCGATCGTGGGCAGCTGCGCCGAGCTGAAGGTGTACGTGGGGTGAGCGACGAGAGGTATGGCGTCACTCACGCGGAGAGCGTTGGCATTCCGCAGATTCACGATGAGGGAGCCGCTGAGGAGCGTGAACTGGGCCATGGCGATCAACGGTTCATCACGGTCGCTCAGTCCATCAAGGTCGAGGGTCAGCCCGCCGGTGAGGCGGACCGGGGATCCGGGGAAACTCGCGTCGTCGAGGTGCGCGCGTCCGAAGAACGCCCCGCCCGGCACCTGCGCCTGCGCCGCGACCCGGGTCACGCCGGTGAACGAGTTGCTGCCGACGAACTCGGCGCCGGCGTTGATGTTCACCGGCCCCTCGAAGTAGCCGTTGAGCGCCCTGCCACCAGCGCTGATTGTGAAGCTCGTGTCCGGGAAGGCACGGATGGTGCGGACCTCCGAGCCGGCGCCGGCAACAGTCACAGCGCAGTTCACGGCCGAGAAGGACGACGGGTCCGCGTGCACGAGCGCGCCGTCGAGCACGCTGAGAACGCCGCGGAAGGTGAGGGTGTTCGCGTGGATCAGCGAGCCGGGCCCCGTGACCGTGTTGACGCAGGGGGAGCTGTTGTTGAAGGTGTTGGCGTCAATCGTTCCGCCGTTGCTGACGCGGATGACACCCTGGCCGGAGATGAGGCTGCCGATGACCAGCGCCCCGCCGTTCACGCGGAGACCGGAGTCGAGACCGACCACAGCGGTGTGGGTCGGCCCCGAGACCGAGGCCCCGTTCAGTTCGAGCGTGGCGTTGGGGTGCATGTTCAGGAAGGCGCCGCTCGCGAGCGTGAACGTGCCGCCGTTGATGCGCAGCACGGAGGGGACGATGGCCGGTCCCACGACGCCGCGCCAGGTGCAGGTCCGACCGTGGGCGTTGATCGTGACATCGCCCCGGGAGGGCAGAAAGGCTGGAAGCGGCGCGTCGGTGTTGACGGCGATGGTGACAGGGTCGATGAGATCGAAAACCGCTGTGTCAGCCGCGCCGGGGACCTGCCCGGTCTCCCAGTTGGCAGGGTCCTCAAAGTTCCCCCCCGCCGTGTTGATCCAGCGGATGTTGTCGGCGCGGCCAGCGCTTGCGACCGCTGCAACCAACGTGCAAAGCAGTTTCCCCCTCAGCATCGGAACCCCCGATCAGAAGCAGCAGGTCCCCCCCAGGCACGCGAAGAACGCCTCGATGTCCTGGTCGGTGCCCGCGTCGCCGTCGCCGTTCACGTCGGAGCCGCGCGGGTGGCAGGTCGGGCAGCAGGTGCCGCCAAGGCAGGCGAAGAAGGCCTCGATGTCCTGGTCGGTGCCGGAGTCGGCGTCGCCGTTGTAGTCCTGCACGCTCTGGTCGCAGTTGGGCGCGGGGAGCACGAGCACGAAGCCCTGCGTCTGGCCCTGCGGGTTGAGGCCGTAGCCAGCGATGGTGCGCCCGTCGTTGGACACGCTGTGCGCAACCTGCAAGTTCCAGCCCGCCGGCGCGAGGGTGCTCAGTTCAGTAGCGAAGATGGGCCCCGCGCCGTCGACCGTCCACATCACCGCGCGCCCGGTGCTCGCGCCCACCACGATGCGACCGTCGTCGGACACATCCGCGGCCACCGCGGAGCTTGCCCAGGGGCCGGGGTACAGGGTGGTGTACGTGCCGAGGGGCTGCGAGGTATGCCAGCGGAAGGCGAAGCCGAGGGTGCTGTCGGAGCCGACGATCCACTGGCCGTCGGAGGAGACGCCGCGGGCGGTGCCGGAGAACTGGCCGCCGCTGATGTCGACCATGCCGGTCTGCTGCGTCCAGCGGAAGGGTCGGTTGGCGAAGGTGGCGTCGGTGGCCCAGCCGACGACAACCGAGCCGTCCGCGGACATGGCCCGGGCCGTGGAGTAGAACGACGCGCCGGGCAGCCAGCCGAGGCCCTGCATGCCGCCGGCCACGGTCCAGCGGAAGGCCTGCGTCACCGGCAGCGGCGGGGGCGCCCCCGTCCCCTGGAACAGGCTTTCGCCGCACGCGGCCTCGCCGTCGGCGCTGCACCCGTAGGCGCGGCTGCTGTACCCACCCGTGGGCAGGAACCCCAGGGGGCGCAGGCCCACGCCCGGCGTCCAGCGGAAGGCCTCGAGGTCCCCCGAAGGGTTGGCGCCGAAGCCATAGATCACCGCGCCCTGCATCGAGCACGCCTGCGCCTCGGAGGAGGACATCACGCCGGGGATGTCGTGCAGGCCCTGGGGGGCGGGCGCGCCGATGACCCAGCGCACGGCCTCGTCGCCGCCGTTGCCGCTGGAGCCGCCCACGGTCACCGTGCCATCGGGCGAGATCGCCCGGGCGCGGTTCAGGCTGGTCCCTCCGGGGAGGTCGGGGATCGCGTGAAAGGTCTGACCAAGGGCGGTCGACGACAGCACGAGAACGAGCGCGGCGGCGTTCATGGCGGGCTCCCCGGTTCCAGGTTGTTATACCGGGGAGCGCCGGTGTTTGCACGCTCCTGGGGCCTGGAGGCGAACTGTAAATGGCTGTGCCCGCAGCGGTTAGGAGCAATTGCATGCTTCCGCGGCAACCCCGCGGCCCCGCCCCGGTACACCCGGCGCGGCAAATAGGCGTTGGTTCCATCTCATTCGTGGGTATTCTGGTTTCATTCTGGCCCGCAAGGGATGGGGTTCTCGTCGGCTCTTGTTGAGCGCGGCGTTGGACCGGGCCTTGGTGTTTCTCTCTGGAGGGTTGCGAACATGAAGAGCAAGGGGTTGTTGTTGCTTGGAGCGGCGGGACTGTCGCTCCTGGCGGGTTACGCGTCGGCCCAGTGCACGACGTACATCCGGACGACCGGCGGCGGGACGGTGGAGCCCGGTGTCACCGACATCGGCAACCATGCCGACGACACCACCACCACGGTGGCGCTGCCGTTCACGGTCAACTTCTACGGCGTTGACTACAACACCGCGTACATCTGCAGCAACGGCTGGGTGTCCTTCGCCGCGGGTTCCGGCACCGGTTACAGCAACGTGTGCCTGGCGGCGAACACCGGCGCGGTGGCGTTCAACCGCGTGCCCGGCCCCGTGATCTTCGCCCACTGGGACGACCTCACCACCGCGGGCACGGGCAACGGCATCTTCACGTCCGTGACCGGCGACCCCGGCAGCCAGGTGTTCCACATCGAGTGGCGGACCAACTACCTGGGGAGCGCCAACCGCGCCGACTTCGAGGTGCGGCTGTTCGAGGGCTCACCCCGCATCGAGATCATCCACGGCAACATCGTGAACGGGGGCGCGAGCGCCACCGTCGGCATCCAGCAGACCCAGGGCACGTTCGACCAGTTCTCGTGCAGCACCGCGGGCTCGATCACCAATGGATCGATGATCCGCTACTTCTGCGACCTCGCGAACCCCTCGGGTTCGGGCAGCGCTACGCCGAACACGGTCGCCATCACCGGGACCTCGCTCCTGAAGGTCGCGGTGACGCCCGCGCAGCAGCCCCCGAGCACGGGCGTGTCCGTCACCGCGAACCTGACCGCCATCAACGGCTCCGCCAGCCAGGCGTTCTATGACGACGGCAGCCACGGCGATCAGACCGCCGGCGACGGCGTGTTCAGCTACCTGGCCACGGCCGCGGAGCCCCTGACGGCCGGCACGGTGACCCTGCCCTTCACGGTGACCGACGCACAGTCGCGCTCGTTCGCCGGCTCCATCCCGATGAACCTGACGGCGGCCCCCGTGGGCGGCTGCTGCACGGGCGGCACCTGCGGCATGGCCACGATGTACAACTGCACGCAGGGCGGCGGCACGTACCTGGGCGACGGGTCTGACTGCTCGGGCACGCCCGGCACTCAGCACGCCACCGGTGACGCGCTCCCCGCGGCGCTCCCCGACTTCGCCAACAACACCCCCGGCATGCGCACGCTGACGGTCACCGTGCCCGCGGGCAGCGGCACGATCAGCAACCTGGGCATCACGCTTGGCATGAACCACACGTGGGTCGGGGACGTCATCGCGACGATCTCGAACGGCACGACGACCGCGACCTTCATCAACCGTCCGGGCGTGCCCGGCACGGGGGTCAACGGGTTCAGCGACAACCTGGCGGGCGAGTACCGGTTCACGGGCTTGGCTTCGGCGAGCATCGATACCGGCTGCACGAACGTGTCCACCCACAACGTGCCGGCCGGGGCGTACCAGCCCTTTGAGTCGCTCGCGGGCTTCAATGGCCAGCCCCTCGAGGGCACCTGGACGATCACCCTCACCGACAACGCGGGCCTGGACACCGGCAGTATCACCAGCCTGTCGGTGTACGACGTGCAGCCCACGAGCTGCGGCACGCCCTGCCCCGGCAACGAGTGCGGCCCGCAGGACTACAACGGCGACGGCGACTCGGGCACCGACCAGGACATCGAGGCGTTCTTCGCCTGCCTGGGCGGCACCTGCTGCGAGACCTGCTACTGCCAGGGCAGCGACTTCAACGGCGACGGTGACTTCGGCACCGACCAGGACATCGAGGCGTTCTTCCGCGTCCTGGGCGGCAACCCCTGCTGATTGGTCCTGAACTCCTGTACTCAGAGGCCCCCGGGCGCAGCGCCCGGGGGCTTTTTTGTGCCCGCGGGCGCACACCTCCCGGCGGACAGAGCGGCGGCGCCACGCCCGTGTTTGCTCTTGACCACCGGTGAAACTCTGTTAGGTTGGGAGAGGTACCTGTCAGCGGGAGCGTGGATGGGGTCAAGGTCCAGCGTCCAGGGCCCGTCGCGCGTCCGCTGCAAGGGGTGTTCAGGGTCTCTTCTCGTGGAGGTTGCAACATGGCGACGAAGAAAACGGCGGTCCTGTGCGCGCTGATGGCGCTCGCAGGAGTGGCGGGCATCGCGGGTGCCCAGTGCACGACCTACATCCGGACGACCGGCGGCGGGACGGTGGAGCCCGGTGTCACCGACATCGGCAACCACGCCGACGACCTCACTACCGCCGTCGCCCTGCCCTTCACGGTCAACTACTACGGCGTCGATTACAACACCGCGTACATCTGCAGCAACGGCTGGGTGGGCTTTGAGGCCGCCGGCCAGGGGTACTCCAACGTCTGCCTCGCGGCCAACATCGGCGCCGCCGCGTTCAACCGCGTGCCCGGGCCGGTGATCTTCGCCCACTGGGACGACCTCACCACCGCGGGCACGGGCAACGGCATCTTCACCTCCGTGACCGGCGACCCCGGCAGCCAGGTCTTCCACATCGAATGGCGGACCAACCACCTCAGCAGCACCACCGACCGCGCCGACTTCGAGGTGCGGCTGTTCGAGAACAACCCGCGCATCGAGATCGTCTATGGGACGATCACCCGCGGCGGCAACAGCGCCACCGCCGGCATCCAGCAGACGCAGGGCACGTTCGATCAGTTCTCGTGCAACATCGCCGGCGGCATCCAGGCCGGGACGATGGTGCGCTACTTCTGCGATCTCGCGAACCCGGCGGGGTCGGGCAGCGCCACGCCCGGGACGGTGCAGATCACCGGCAGCACGCTGCTGAAGGTGCAGGTGACGCCCGCGCAGCAGCCGCCCAGCACCGGCATCACGGTGCGCGCCAACCTCACGGGCATCAACGGCTCGGCCAACCAGCTCTTCTACGACGACGGCAGCAACGGCGACGAGGCCGCGGGCGACAATGTGTACAGCTACCTCACCCCCATCAATGAGCCGCTCACGGCCGGGGCCGTGTCCCTGCCGTACACGGTGTCGGACGCCCAGGCGCGGACGGCAACTGGGACCATCGCCCTCACGCTGCTGTCGGCGCCCACGGGCGGCTGCTGCACGGGCTCGGGCTGCCAGATCCTGTCGGCGTACGGCTGCGGCCAGGCGGGCGGCACCTACAACGGCAACGGCACGAACTGCTCGATCATCATGGGGACGACCCCGTACGCGACGATCTCCGGCACGGGCACGCTGCTCACGGCGATCTCGGGCTGCGACGACTGCCAGACGCTGCTCCCGCTGCCTTTCACCTTCAACTTCTACGGCACCGACTACACGCAGGTGTCGGTGGTGAGCAACGGCTTCCTCCAGTTCACCGGCAACAGCACGACGTTCACCAACGTCCCGCTGCCGGCGACTGCGGTCCCCAACAACGCGATCTACCCGCTGTGGGACGACTTCAACCCGCTCACCCAGGGCGACGTGTACTACCAGGTCGACGGCACTTCGCCCAACCAGACGCTGACCATCGAGTGGTTCAACGTTTCGCAGTACACCGGCGGCGGCGTGTGGCCGATCACCAGTGAGAACTTCCAGGTTGTGCTCTTCGAAGGCAGCAACGACATCGAGTTCCGCTACGGCACGATCTCCGCGGCCAGCACCACCGGCGTGGACCAGGGCGCGGGGCTGGGCAACGACGGCGGCGACTACAGCGTGGGGATCGAGAACGCCACGGGCACCGAGGCCGCGTGGACCTCGGGGCGTGCCCTGGGCACCGGCAACATGACGCTCCGCCTGAACAGCAACACCTCGCTGGTGAACTGCAACAGCTGCCCCGGGAACACGTGCGGCAGCAGCGACTACAACGGCGACGGCGACTTCGGCACCGACCAGGACATCGAGGCGTTCTTCGCCTGCATCGGTGGGACGTGCTGCGAGACCTGCTTCTGCCAGGGCTCGGACTTCAACGGCGACGGTGACTTCGGCACCGACCAGGACATCGAGGCGTTCTTCCGCGTGCTTGGCGGCAACAACTGCTGATCGGTCCTGACTTCCTGTACCTCCAGAGGCCCCCGGGCGAGCGCCCGGGGGCTTTTTTTCGGGCCCCGCCCGCTCGCAACCTCCCACGACCCCGGGATTTGTTGGTTCCGCGGGCAATGTCGGATATGGTGGTGCTCTGGGGGATGTTCTTTTCTGGAGTGTGCGATGCGGACGGGCTGGTGGTGCGGCTTGGTGGTGCTGGTGTGCACGGCGGGTGCGCGGGCCCAATGCAACGACTACGTGGTCACGACTACGCAGGGCGGGGCGGTCACGCCCGGTCTGAACGACATCGGCAACCACGGGGATGACGCTGTGACCCCCGTCGCGCTGCCCTTCGCATTCCCGCTGTACGGGGCGTCGTACACGAGCGTGAACGTGTCGAGCAACGGCAACCTCCAGTTCGGGAGCAGCTCCAACCGCTGGGACAACCAGTGCCTGCCCGCGGGGCTGCTGGCTGGGCCCAGCCTGATGCCGTACTGGGATGACCTGACCACCGATGGGGCCGGGCTGGGTGTATTTACGGTGGTGACGGGTGAGGCGCCGGCACGGGTGTTCAATATCGAGTGGCGGGCGGCGGAGGTCAGCGGCGGGGCGGCGGTGCAGTTCCAGGCCCGCCTGCACGAGAGCGGGCGGTTCGAGTTCGTCTATGGCCAGGGTGCGGGGGCGTCCGCGACGGTGGGGGCCCAGGGCGGCGGCGGCGTTGGCGCGTTCTTCGAGCAGGTCGCGTGCGGAGGAGCGGGGCTCACGCCGGGGACGCTGATCGCGTTCGAGTGCCCGGCGAGCCCGAGCCCCACGGGCGTGGGCGGCGCGTCGCCTTCCGCGGCGCGGGTGGACGCGGATGTGCTGCTCACCGTTGCGGTGACGCCGGGGAGCAACCCGCTGAGCACGGGCCTGAGCGTGGTCGCGGACCTCACAGGAATTGGTGGTCCGGCGGCTCGGGCGCTGCTGGACGACGGGATGAACGGCGACGTGGGCGCGGGGGACGGCGTGTACTCGTGTGTGCAGCGAATCGGCGCGGGCACGGCGCGGGGGCCGATCGTGTGCCCCTTCACCGTGAGCGACGCCCAGGGGCGCAGCTCGGGCGGGGCGATCGCGATGACGGTGCAGGCCCCGGCCAGCGGCGCGTGCTGCACGGCCATGGTCTGCACGATCTCCACCCGCGGCGCCTGCGAGGCGGGCGGAGGGCTGTACCTGGGTGACGGCGTCGATTGTGTCAGCGGCGCGGGGACGCCGGCATACGCCGCGGGCGCGGGGCTGCCCGCGAGCATCCCGCAGCCGGCCGAGGGTCAGTCGGGCGTCACGCCGGGCGCGGTGTCGGTGAGCATCGACGTGCCGCCGGGCAGCGGCACCGTGCGCGGGCTGGTGGTGAAGGTCGGCCTCAACCACACCTGGATGGGCGAGGTGCGAGCGCGCCTCACGCACAACGGCACGACGGTGACGCTCGTCGATCGGGTGGGCTCACTCCACCCCAGCTTCGACAACGGCTGGCAGTGCAACTACGCGGGCGTGTACACGTTTGCGGACGGCTTTGCCGCGGACCTGTGGGCGAGCGCGGAGCCGGCGTCGATCGATACGGACGCGGTCGCGCCCGCGGGCGCGTACCACCCGTCGGGCGAGGGGTCGGGCGCGCTTCCCTCCCCGTCGCTGAGCGCGTTCAACGGCAGCCCCTGGGAGGGCGCGTGGACGCTGACGGTGGAGGACTGGTGGGCGCTGGACGGGGGCGAGGTCGTCAGCTTCGAGATCGCGCCGGCGGAGCTGAACCAGTGCCCGCCGCAGTGCGGGACGTCGGACTACAACGGCGATGGGGACTCCGCGACCGACCAGGACATCGAGGCGTTCTTCGCGTGCATCGGGGGGACGTGCTGCGAGACGTGCTTCGTGGGCGGGTCGGACTTCAACGGGGATGGGGACGCCGCGACGGATCAGGATATCGAGGCGTTTTTCCGCGTGATCGGCGGGAACCCGTGCTGAACGGACGGGACCGGTGAGACCCCCGGAAACAGGGGAGAAACCGCGCGCGCGTCTGCGACAGCGGTGACAGAGGTTGGTTATCGAAGGGTCCGCGCGCGGTTATATCGGCGGGTTGGTGGCCCGTGCGACGGTTGGCGCGCAGGTTCAGGTTGACGAATCAGCGCAGTCTGTTAGCTTGGAAGCGTCGTTCCATTCTCGCGTCGGTCGTGGATCGGGTTCTCTCGAGGGTTTCCCAACGCGTTTCTGTTCCCGGTCGGGGTCGCGCCGCAAAGCGAGGGCGGGGTACTTTCTGTTCGTGGTTCCATACCTGGAGGTTGCGAAAATGTTGACGAAGAGAATGGCTTTTGTGAGCGCGGCGATGGCCCTGGCGGCGGCCGCTGGGACTGCCAGCGCCCAGTGTGCCAACTACATGGTGTCCAACGGCTCGCTCCCCATGGAGCCCAACGTGGCGTTTGTCGGCGGCGCCTGCGATGACTGCATCACCCCCGTGGCGCTGCCCTTCCCGGTGAACGTCTACGGCGTCACCTACAACTCGGTGAACGTCTCCAGCAACGGCAACGTGCAGCTGGTCACCGGCAGCACCGCGTACACGAACAACTGCACCCCCGCGGGCACCCTCGCCGGCCCGACGATCATGCCCCACTGGGACGACTTCCTGCTGACCGGCGGCGGCATCCACACGGGCCTGAACGGCACGCCCGGCAGCCAGGTGTTCACGATCGAGTGGCGCGGCGCGTACTACAACACCCTGGCCCCGGTGCAGCTGCAGATGGCGTTCCACGAGAACAGCAGCCGCATCGACTTCATCTACGGCGACACCGGGCAGGGTGGCTCGAGCGCGACCATCGGGATCCACGACGGGGCGGGCAACGCGAACCTCCTGTCGTGCAACACCGCCGGCTCGGCCAACAGCGGGACCTCGATCACCCTCTCGTGCGAGCCCCCGACCAACCCCAGCGGCGTGGGCGACGCGGCCCCTGAGAACCTGATGCAGGGGCGGACTTCGCTGGTGACGGTGTCGGTGATCCCCGCGCAGGTGCCCCCGAGCACGGGCCTGGCGGTGGTGGCCGACCTGTCGGCGATGGGCGGCAGCGCCACCCAGGCGCTGGTGGATGACGGCAGCAACGGCGACATGGCCGCGGGCGACAACGTGTTCAGCTTCCTGGCCACGGGCACGGTGGCCGGCGACCACACCATGCCCTTCACGGTGAGCGACGCCCAGAGCCGCACGGCCACGGGCTCGATCAACGTCAAGGTGCAGGGGCTCGAGCCCCTGGGCGCCCTGGTGTCGGGCCCCAACAACACCAACACCTTCGACCCCCGCCAGGGCGAGGTCCGCTGGTACAGCTTCTCGATCCCCGAGGTGTCGATGGCGACCCAGCGCTACCTGGACGTCTTCACCACCGCGGGCGGCGACACCGAGATCGGCCTCTACCGCGAGGACGGCAGCGTGGTCGCGTTCGATGACGACGGCGACCAGGGGGCGCTGAGCATGCTCAGCTTCGGCCTGAGCACCCCCGCCCGCCCCGCCCACGGCGACGGCGCCGCCTTCACCGGTCAGGACGGTGAGCTCACCGCCGGCACCTACTACCTCGCCTGCGGCACGTTCAACACCACCTACGGCGACACCGACTTCAACGTGACCAGCACCGGCCCCGCCGGCTTCGGCTTCGGCGTCACGCTGGACCTGGGCCAGCAGGACAACCCCTTCGTCATCAACACCAGCGCCAGCGGCGCCTGCGGCGATGACGTGCTGCTCACGATCCAGGCCTTCGGCGGGCAGAACCCCGTGAGCCCGGTCGCCTCGGTGGTGGCTGACCTCAGCACCGTCGGCGGCTCGGCCTCGCAGGCCCTCTTCGACAACGGCACCAACGGTGACGTCACCGCGGGGGACGGTGTCTACAGCTACAACGCCACCATCCCCCACGAGCCCACGCAGATGCCCGGCGACTACGTGCTCAACGTGACCGTCACCGACGGCCAGAGCCGCACCGGCACCGGCACCATCGCCCTGTCCCTCGCGGCCGAGGCCATGGGCGCCTGCTGCACCGGCGGCAGCTGCACCACCGTCACCGAGTACAACTGCGTGACCGGCGGCGGCACCTACAGCGGCGACGGCACCACCTGCAACATCGGGCCCAGCACCTCCGAGTTCGCCAGCATCTCCGGGCACGGCGTCCTGGCCGGGACCGTCTCCAACTGCGATGACTGCACCGAGATGGTGAGCATCCCCTTCAACTTCAACTTCTTCGGCACCGACTACAACAGCGTCTACATCTCCAGCAACGGCAACCTGCAGTTCGGCCCCGGCTCCAGCACCGCGTACTTCAACGGGATCATCCCCTCGCCTGGCGACGGCCTGAACAACGCGATCTACCCGCTGTGGGACGACTTCTACCCCGTCGGCCAGGGCGACATCTACTACCACACCGAGGGCACCTCGCCCAATCAGACCTTCATCGTCGAGTGGAACAACGTCACCCAGTTCGCCTACACCACCAGCGAGACCTTCCAGGTCGTGCTCTTCGAGGGCAGCAACAACATCGAGTTCCGCTACGGCAACATCACCATGACCCGCACCGACGGCCTGGCCAACGGCACCGGCCAGGGCCCCGCCGGCGATGACTACACCATCGGCATCGAGAACGCCGACGGCACCGTCGCCCACTGGATCGGCGGCCTGTCGCTGGGCACCGGCGGCACCGCCCGCCTCCTCAACAGCAACGTGTCCGTGATTTCCTGCCAGACCTGCCCCGGCAACGAGTGCGGCCCGCAGGACTACAACGGCGACGGCGACTCGGGCACCGACCAGGACATCGAGGCGTTCTTCGCCTGCCTGGGCGGCACCTGCTGCGAGACCTGCTACTGCCAGGG
>Ga0196963_10001614_pt1 | contig 14792 bp, 13 predicted proteins | sample S1_5metaG_FD_148600 | JGI IMG/M metagenome (GOLD analysis project Ga0196963, IMG submission 148600) | Soil microbial communities from Anza Borrego desert, Southern California, United States - S1_5 | ecosystem: Environmental > Terrestrial > Soil > Desert | place: USA: California | collected... | reverse complement strand
CTTGTTCAGCACCACGATGGCCGGCAGGTCGGCGGCGATCGCCTTCGACAGCACGTAGCGCGTCTGCGGCAGCGGCCCCTCGGCGGCGTCGACGAGCAGCAGGATGCCGTCGACCATCGCCAGCGCTCGCTCGACCTCGCCACCGAAGTCGGCGTGCCCCGGCGTGTCGACGATGTTGATCTTCACGCCCTTCCAGTGCACCGACGCCGACTTGGCGAGGATCGTGATGCCCCGCTCTCGCTCCTGGTCGTTGGAGTCCATGACCCGGTCGACCACCGCCTTGTGGGCCTCGAACGTCCCCGTCTGGCGGAGGATCGTGTCGACCAGGGTGGTCTTGCCGTGGTCGACGTGGGCCACGAGGGCGATGTTGCGGAGCATGGGGGTGTCCATAAGGGGGCGAGCCAGCCTATGAGGAGGAAGCCGGGAAGCGATCGACGTCCCTGAGCTCGGGGAACGTCGCCCACCACCCGCCGGCGATGGCGAGGGTCGCCACGCCCCCGAGCACGATGGCCGCCGGCGCCCCCAGCACCTGGCCGGCGACGCCCGACTCGAACGCCCCCAGCTCGTTCGAGCCGCCGATGAACACGTTCTCGACCGCCAGCACCCGGCCGCGCAACGCGGGCGGGGTGGCGAGCGGGACGAGCGTCGCCCGCACGAACACGCTCACGGAGTCGGCGCCGTGGAGGACGGCCATGGCGACGAAGGCGATCACGAAGCTGGTCGTCGTGCCGAGCACGATCGTGAACACGCCGAAGGCCCCGACGGCGACCAGCAGCACCTTGCCGACGTGCCGCTCGAACGGTCGCACGGCGAGGATCACGGTCACCACGGCGGCGCCGATGCCGCCGGCGGCGCGCAGCCACCCGAGCCCGACGGCGCCGACGCCGAGGCGGTCCTCGGCTATCGCCGGCAGCAGCGCGACCGCGCCGCCGAACAGCACCGCGAACAGGTCGAGCGAGATCGCGCCGAGCAGGATCCGGTTGCGACGGATGAAGCGGAAGCCCTCCAGCGCATCGCGCAGCGAGGGACGCTCCCCGTCCCCGACGGGCTCGGCGCCGTGACCGAGCACGGGTTCGACCGCGGCCTCGAGGAGCGGCTCGTCGACCACGACGACCTCGTCGTAGCGGATGGCGAGCACCGCCACCGACGCCAGCCCGAGCAGCACGGACATGGCGACGAACGGCAGCACCGGATCGACTGCGTACAGGACGCCGCCCAGCACCGGACCGACGATGATCGCCGCCTGCCACGTCGCCGAGTGGCGGGCGACGAGCCACGGCAGCCGGGCCGGCGGGACGATGTCGGCGGGCAGCGAGCGCGACGCGGGCGCGATGAACGCCCGTGTGACGCCGAAGCCCAGGACGAGCACGAAGATGAGCGCGGCGCCGTCCGGCTGGGTCGCCACGTGGACGGCGAGCAGGATGCACAGCGCGCTCTCGGCGAGCGAGGCCAGCGCGGTGACCCGTCGGCGGTCGAACCGGTCGGCGACGGCGCCGACGACGAGCATCAGCAGCAGCGCGGGCAGGAACTCGGCGAGTCCGAGGAACCCGAGGGCGAGCTCGCTGTCGGTCAGGTCGTACACGAGCTTGCCGAGCGCGGTGACGCCCGCGAGCGACGCCGTCGACGCGAGGAACGTCGACGTGAGGAGCAGCGCGACGCGGCGCGTCACACCACGGCCTGCATGCCGACGGCGGTGTCGCGCGCCTCCCATGCGGCAGCGAGCCGGCGCACGCCCTCGACCAGGCGCTCGGGCGCGAGGCCGTACCCGAGCCGCAGGTGGGTGCGGTGCGAGCCGTCGGCGCTCGACGCCGTGCCCGCCAGCACGCCGACGCCGTAGCCGGCCGCGATCGACGCGAACTCGGCGGCGTCGACGCCGATGTCGACCCACAGCGCGAGGCCGCCCTCGGGCACGCCGAAGCGCCACGACGGCAGGTGGGTGCGCAGCTCGTCGACCAGTGCGTCGCGCCGGCGGCGGATCTCGGGCAGGCGCACCGCCTTCATCTCGTCCAGCCGGTCCATCAGCGACGCGGCGACGAGCTGGCTCGGCACCGACGAGCCGAGATCGGACAGGCCCTTGAGCCGCGTCAGCGGGTCGATGATCGATCGCGCCGCCCGGAGCCAGCCGACGCGGAGCCCGCCCCAGATGATCTTGCTGACCGAGCCGATCGTGATCACCTGCGCGGGCATGGCCGTCGCGCCGAGCGGTGGCGGCAGCGGCCGGCTGCCGAACCACGTCTCGGTCACGGCCTGGTCGTCGACCACGAGCACGCCCTCGTCGGCGGCGGCGCGCAGCAGCCGCTCGCGCGCCGCCTCGTCCATCACCGCGCCGGTCGGGTTGTTGAAGCCGGCCATCACGTAGGCGAGGCGGACATCGCGCATGGAGCACGGAAGCGCGAGGGTGCGCGCGCTCGCCGCCGCGAACACATCGAGCGCGCCGAGGTAGGTGACGGGTTCGGTCGCCACCGCGTCGCCGGGTCGGAGCGCGAGCTGGGCGACGAGGTGGATCGCCTGCTGGGCGCCGGTCGTGACCAGCACCTCGTCGGCTGCGGTCGGCAGACCCTGCGCCGTGAGCCGACGGGCGATCGTCTCCCGCAGCGCGGGCACGCCCGCGGGCCAGCACCCGTGGCCCTCGGGCGACGCCGCCAGCTTGCGGGTGGCATCCACGAACGCCGCCCGCGGCAGGTCGTCGGCGCTCGACCACCCGGCGACGCGCAGGTCGACGGCGCCGGGCCCGAGGTCGACGCCGAGGATCCCGGGTGCGAGCACGGTCGAGAGACCGGCGCGGCCGCTGGTCGCGCCGACCCGGAGCGGCGCGCCGGCGACGACCGTGCCGCTGCCCTGGCGCGAGCGCAGCACGTCGTCGTTGCGCAGCTCGTCGTAGGCGGCGACGACGGTGCCGCGGCTCACGTTCAGGACGTCGGCCAGCTTTCGCTCCGAGGGCAGCCGCACCCCCGGCAGCAGGTCGCCGTCGTGCACGAGGCGGCGGAGGGCGTCGGCCATCGCCGACTTGAGCGACCCGCCGCCGGCGTCCCAGCCGTCGAGCAGGCGGGCGAGGGCGGGAGCGTCCATGAAACTGCCACTTTGGCGGATTGGACCTTGAGACGCAATGCCACTTGGGAGTAGTGGTCTACCTGTGCAGACGACGACCCGCCGTGACGAGATCCTCGCCGACCCCGGCTTCGGCCGGTACCTGACCGATCACATGGTGACGGCGCGGTTCGCGGGCGGCGAGTGGTCGGCGCCCGCGCTCGAGCCGCTCGACGATCTCCGCATCAGCCCCGCCGCCATGGTCCTCCACTACGGGCAGGCGATCTTCGAGGGCTTGAAGACCTACCGGCAGCCCGACGGGTCACTGGCGCTCTTCCGGCCGTTCGACAACGCGGTGCGCTTCAACCGCTCGGCCGAGCGCATGGCGATGCCGGCGTTCCCCGAGGAGCAGTTCGTCGAGTCGTGCCGCATGGTGTCGCTCGCCGACGCCGACTGGGTGCCGACCAAGCCGGGCCAGGCGCTGTACCTGCGGCCGTTCATGTTCGCCACCGAGCCCAACCTCGGTGTGCGCGCCGCGGCCGAGCTGCTGTACGTGCTGATCGCCTCGCCGGTCGACACGTTCTTCCCCGGTGGCGTGCGCCCGATCTCGGTCCGCACCGCCGACGCCGCCGTGCGCGCCGCGCCGGGTGGAGTCGGTGCGGCGAAGTGCGCGGCCAACTACTCGGCATCGCTCGCCACCAAGTCGGCGGCGGTGCGCGACGGCTTCGACGAGGTGCTGTGGCTCGATGCCGTCGAGCATCGCTGGGTCGACGAGCTGTCGGGCATGAACGCGTTCGTCGTGCGCAGCGACGGCTCGCTCGTCACGCCGCCCATCAGCGACACCATCCTCGACGGCATCACCCGGCGCTCGATCATCGAGCTCGCCCGCTCGATGGGCATCGAGGTCGTCGAGGCGCCGATCGCCGTCGACGACTGGGTCGCCGACGCCAGGGCCGGACGGGTCACCGAGGCGTTCGCGTGCGGCACCGCCGCCGTCGTCGCGCCGATCGGGCAGCTCACCACCGCATCGGGCTCGTGCACGATGGGCGACGGCGCACCGGGTCCCGTCACGCTCCGCCTGCGCGAGGCGCTCGTGGCCATCCAGGAGGGAAGGGCCGACGACCCGTTCGGGTGGCGTGTGAAGATCTGACGGTGAGCACCACTGCCCTCGCCGAGATCGCACCCGACTTCGTCAGCATCGCCCACCGCATCGTGTGGTGCACCGTCGCCACCGTCGACACCAAGGGCCGCCCGCGCACTCGCATCCTCCACCCGATCTGGGACTGGGACGAGGCGTCGTCGTCGCTCGTCGGCTGGATCGCAACCTCGCCGCAGTCGCCCAAGGCCGCCCACCTGGCGTCGACCCCGCTCGTGTCGCTCACCTACTGGGACCCGGCCCACGACGTCGCCACCGCCGACTGTGCCGCCTCGTGGCACAACGACGACGAGACGCGCGCCGCGGTGTGGGACAAGTTCGCCAACGGCCCGGCACCCGTGGGCTACGACCCGTCGATCGTGCCCGGGTGGACGTCACCGACCGCGCCGGGCTTCGGCGCCCTGCGCCTGGACCCGTCGGCGCTGCGCGTCATCCACGCCCTCGACTTCGTCAACGCCACCAGTTGGCGAGCGTGAGGTCAGATCAGCTCGGCAACGGCGAGCCTGGGACTCGGTCACGACGCCTGGCTACCGTCAGCACGTGGCGATGGACGCCGGACTGATCGAGCGGCTGTGGCTGGACGAGACCGCGTGGGTCGACGTCGCCCGCGGCTGGCTCCCCGATCACGAGCGCGTCTTCGAGGAGGTGCTCGCGCAGACGAGGTGGGAGCAGGGCAAGAGCTGGCGCTACGAGAAGTGGCAGCCCGAGCCGCGGCTCAGCGGCTACGGCAAGCCGCCGCACCCGGCGCTCCACGAAGCCGGCCTGTGGCTCGAGCGCCACTACAAGGTCACCTTCGGCACCTACGCGCTCGCGCAGTACCGCAACGGCTTCGACGGCCAGGGCTTCCACCGCGACGACGACATGAAGTGGACCGAGAACACGCTGATCGCGCTGGTGACCCTCGGGGCGCAGCGGCCGTGGTTCCTCCGGCCCCGCAGCCACCGCAACCGGCACGACCTCGAGAACAGGGGCGCCACCCACGACCTCCGTCCCTCGGGCGGCGACCTCATGGTCATGGGCGGCACGTGCCAGCGGGACTGGGAGCACTCGGTGCCCCAGCTCCGCCAGCAGCGGGTCGGCATCCGCATCTCCGCCCAGTGGCGGTGGACGTCGCGCACCGGCCGCCAGGAGCGCACCGCCGGCTACGGCGCGCCGCTCCGGTTCTCGCGCCGCTAGCGCCAGGTGCGGTGTCGGCCGCAGTTGCGGAGCGATCGACGTGATTGCGTCGCGATCGACGTCGGATCACGTCGATCGCGCTGCACGCACGCGTCAGAGGACGTGGTCGGGCACGAGGGCCCTGATGCGGTCGAACGTCTCGTCGACCGACCAGTCGCTGGTGAAGCCGGCCATGAACGAGTGCCCGCCGCCGCCGAGCGCCGAGGCGATCGAGCCGACGTCGACCGCGCCCAGCGAGCGGAGCGAGACCCGGAGCCCTTCGCCCGGCGCCTCCTTCAGCGCGGCGACGACGTCGGCCTCCGCCGTGCGCCGCAGGAGGTCGACGAAGCCCTCGGTCTCGTCGAAGTCGACGCCGAAGCGGTCCAGCTCGTCGGCGGTGATCCAGGCGGCGACCAGGTGGCGGTCGGGATCGAGGCGGGCGCGCGCCAGCGCGAGGCCGGCGAGCTGCACGTAGGCGAACCGGTGCTTCTCGAACAGCTCGCGCGTGACCTCGGCGAGCGGGAGGTCGAACTCGGCGAGCTCCTCGGCGAGGACGAACACGTCGGGCGTCGTGTTCGGGTACTGGAAGCGGCCGGTGTCCGTGACGAGGCCGACGTAGAGGTTGACCGCGACGTCGCGGTCGAGATGCCACCCGAGCGCGTGGGCGAGGCGACGCACGACCACCGTCGTCGCCGCCGCGTCGGTCTGCACCAGGTTGACCGTGCCGAAGCGCTCATTGTCGGCGTGGTGGTCGAGCACGAGCAGCTGGGCGGCGGCCGACGCCACCGGGGCCGCCGTCCCGAGCCGACCCAGGTTGCCGCAGTCGAAGGTGACGACGAGGTCGGGCGCGGGCGGGAGGGCGGAGGGCTCGACGGTGCGATCGAGGCCCGGCAGGAAGCGGTAGTGCGGCGCCGCCGGGAACGGCCCGCCCCACGACGACATCGGCCGCTTCCCGTTGCGCTCGCACAGCAGGTGCATCGCGAGGAGCGACCCGAGGGCGTCGCCGTCGGGGTGGGCGTGCGCGAGGAGGACCGGCGCCTCCGCCTCGCGCAGCAGATCGACGGCGTCGTCGAAATCCATGGCCTCCTCGCGGCTAACGGTACGCCGCGGCCTGGATGCCGTAGAGCTCCGCGTACTGCCCGCCGCGCGCCATGAGGTCGTCGTGCGTGCCGACCTCGACCACCCGCGATCCGTCGAGCACCACGATGAGGTCGGCCATGCGGACGGTCGAGAAGCGGTGCGACACGAGCACCGTGATGCGGCCGTCGTCGGCGTCGCGCCGGGCACCGGCGGCGTAGCGCTCGAACAGCGCGTGCTCGGTCTCGGCGTCGAGGGCCGCCGTGGGCTCGTCGAGGACGAGCAGCAGCGGGCCGTCGCGCATGAACCCGCGGGCGAGGGCGACCTTCTGCCACTGACCGAAGGAGACCTCGACGCCGCCGGGCCACGTCGGGCCCAGCTGGGTCTCCAGGCCGTCGGCCAGCTTCTGCACGACGTCGTCGGCGCCGGCGCGATCGACCGCGGTCACGACCGCGGGCTCGTCGTCCAGCCGCGGGACGTCGCCCACACCGACGGAGTGCCGAGCGCGGAGCTCGAAGCGGAAGAAGTCCTGGTACGCGCCGGCGAGCCGGTTGCGCCACTCGTCGGCGGGCATGCGCGCCAGCTCGAGGCCGTCGACGAGGATGCGTCCGGACGTCGGCTCGTAGAACTTCGACAGGAGCTTCACCAGCGTCGTCTTGCCCGCACCGTTCTCCCCCACGACGGCGACGACCGCGCCGGCGGGCAGGTGCAGGTTCACGTCCTCGAGCACCAGGCGCGACGTGCCCGGGTAGGCGAAGCTCACCGACTCGAACGTGATGCCGTCGCGGATGGCGGTGGGCGCGGGCACGTCGGTGTGGGCCGTGAGCGAGGCGGCGTAGTCCTCGAGCCACGCCAGCCGCCGGGCGCCGTCCATCCAGATGCCGCGGAGGAAGCCGATCTCGCCGACCGTCGCACCGACGTAGGCCGACAGGCGCGAGCCGGCCGCCAGCACGAGCAGGACGTCGGCGGGCGGCGAGTCGAGCCCCGAGGACACGAAGACGATGGCGCCGACGAAGCCGCCGCCGAACACGGCCCAGCCGAGCGTGTGCCACACCGCCGAGCCCCACCGGGCCGAGGACACCGGCGCGTACCACTGCTCCCACGCCGAGCGCCGCTGCGCCGCCAGGCGCGGGCCGATGCCGGTGACGCGCACCTCCTTGCCGGGTGGTGCGGTGGTGGCCACGGTGAACAGGTGGCGGGCCAGCCGATCGGCCTGGGCGCCCTTCTCCTGGGCGGCGCGCTCGATGGCCGGGCGCCACGACGACGTGACGACCGTCGGCAGCGCGCACAGCACGAGCAGTGCGAGCACCGGGTGGATCGACACCAGCAGCGCGACGGTGACGCCGAGGCGCAGGAGCCAGCCGGCGGTGGCGAACACCGACATGTACATGTGGTCGAGCACGAAGATCTGATCGCGCAGGACCGACAGCCGGTCGAGGTAGTCGGGCCGCTCGTGGTGCGCGATCGTCGTCACCTTCGCCTGTAGCCGGGCAACGTGCGACTCGAGCGCGATCGTCACCCGGTCGCGGAAGCGCCGCTGCACCCGGGTGGACACCGTCGTGAGGAACCACGTGGCCGTCGCCGACACCGCCAGCCCGATGACCGCGGTGCGCACCGTGCCGCTGTCGCCCTCGATCACCCCCTCGCCGAGGACCTTGAGCCAGACGGCGAGCAGCGCGTCGGGCAGGAACGCGAGCAGCGACAGGCCGAACGCCGCGCCCATGAGGAACGGCTCGTGCGAGTAGCCGAGCTTGCAGAGTCGCCACATCGAGCGCAGCGCGGGCGGCAGCTCGGTGTCGACCGAGCCGGCCTTGCCGTCAAGCGAGGACATCGAAGACCACCTCCTCCTCGCCTTCCTCGGCCTGGCCGAGCGCGAACCGCTGGGCCTGCAGGTCGAACATCGTGCGGTAGCGGCCGCCGAGCGCCATCAGCTCGTCGTGCGACCCGAGCTCGATCACCCGGCCGTGCTCGAGCACGCAGATCCGGTCGGCGTGGCGCACCGTCGAGAACCGGTGCGAGATGAGGATGGTCGTGCAGTGCCGGGTGGCGGCGAGGATGCGATCGAAGATCTCCGCCTCCCCGCGCACGTCGAGCTGGGCGGTCGGCTCGTCGAGGAGCACGACGCCGGCGCCGAGCTGCACCGCGCACAGCGCCCGGGCCAGGGCGACGCGCTGCCACTGCCCACCCGACAGGTCGGTGCCACCGGCGTAGCCCTTGGCGAGCACCGTGTCGAGCGTCGCCAGCTCGTCGGCGCCGGCCTCGCGCAGCGCGGCGAGCACGATGTCGTCCGGCGCGCCGGCGGGTGCGACGTTCTCGCGCAGCGACAGCTCGAACTTGATGAAGTCCTGGAAGACGGCGGTGATGCGTGACCGCCACGAGTGCAGGTCGAGCTCGCGCACGTCGACGCCGTCGATCTCGATCGATCCGGACTGCGGGTCGTAGAGCCGGCACAGCAGCTTGGCCAGCGTCGTCTTGCCGGCGCCGTTCTGGCCGACGATGGCGAGCGAGGACCCGGCCGGGATCGTGAGATCGAAGCCCTGCAGCACCGGGGGCCCGTCGGTGCCGGGATAGGTGAACGTCACGTCGCGGAAGTGGATCTCGCTCGCCGGCATCCCCTCCGCGCGGCGGTCTCCCGCGGCGAGCGCACCCGCGGGCCCCATGGCCGGCTCGAGCCGCATCACCGCCGCGACCGGCGCCGCCGACCCGTCGAGCGCCCAGTTCAGCCCGCCGAACGCGATGGCCGACGCGCTGATCGCGCCCTGGGCGTAGACGACGACGGCGCCGAGGTCGAGGTCGCCGTCGATCACCGCCGACGCCAGCGCCCAGAACACCAAGGCGTTGGCGGCGGTGACGAGCACGACGCTGGAGAGCACCGACCGCTCGCGCAGCTTCGTCGCCTGGTACTGCAGCCTGTGGAGCGTCGTGCGCCGGTCGACGAAGCGCTCGATCGTCCAGTCGGCGAGCCCGAACATGCGGAGCTCCTTCGCCGCCGGTGGATCGACGGCCAGCCGGTAGGCGTAGTCGGCGTCGCGCTGCGCGGAGCGCACCTCGTCGGTGTTGCGATCGCGCCAGATGGCGCTCTCCTTCAGCAGCCAGTGCGTACCGAGCCACGCGCCACCGAGCACGAGCGGCGCCCACCACGCGAAGCCGAACAGCACCGCGGCGGCCGCCAGCCCACCGATCATCTGGACGAGACCGTCGGCGATGAAGTCCATGGAGATCGACAGCGGCGGGCCGGTCATGCCGAGGTCGAAGTCGCGCGCCACCGTCAGGTCGTTCGTGAGCTCCGGGTCCTCGAGGTGACCCATGCCCGGCGGCTCCACGCACGCGTCGGTGAGCTCGTCGTACAGCCACGCCGCCGTGCGGTCACCGAGGTTGGCGCTGATGGCGGTGTGCAGCGGGCGCAGGACCTGGAGCAGCACGAAGACGACGCCGACCGCGGTGAGCGGCCCGCCGAGCGGCTCCTCCCGCTGGACGGCCCCGATGAGCGATCCCATCGCCAGCGCCATGCCCGCCGGGAGCAGCCCGCGCAGCACGAGCACGGTCCACCAGGCGGCCGCCAGCCGGACGTCGGCGCGGTGGAGGACGCCGAAGAACTTCCACTCCTGTCTGGCGCGCAGGCGTGCGATCACCGAACCCCCTTCGTCGACCCGGAACCGACGCTATGCCGGTAGCTCTCGAGCGTGACGTCGTCGCACGGGACCGATGTCCGACGGGTGGTCGTAGCGTTCGCCGCCGTGCAGATCCGGCCGCGGCGCGACGACGACCTCGACGACCTCGTGGGCATCGCCGCGGCCGTGCAGGCCGACAGCGGCTACCCGCATCGGTCGGTGACCGACCTCGCCGCGTTCGTCGCCCGTCCGGGTGCCGCCCTGGCGGCGTGGGTGGCCGAGGACGGTGGCGAGGTCGTCGGGCACGTCGCCCTCCATCCCACGGGGTCGAAGGAGATGTCGACCGTCGTCCGAGCCGCCATCGGCGACGGCGTGCCCTTCGGTGTGGTGTCCCGCCTCTTCGTCTCGCCCGCGGTGCGGCGCCGCGGCACGGGGCGGGTGCTGCTGGAGACCTGCACCGCGGACGCGCTGGCTCGCGACCTCGTCCCGGTGCTCGACGTCTCGATCCACTTCGGGCCTGCGAACGCGCTGTATCGAGCCTGCGGCTACGAGCCGATCGGTACCGCGTCGGTGCCGCTCCGGGACGGCATCGTCTTCGAGGAGAACGTCTACCGCTTCGTCGGCGGCTGATCAGGCCGGCGCCAGCCAGCCGGCGGCGTTGCCGGCGAGGAAGGCGTCGACGACGTCGACCGGTGTGCCCGCCGCCGCGAACGAGCGCGTGAACCGGCCCAGCGGATCGCGCCCGCCCTCGGCGTGCGGGTAGTCGGAGGAGAACAGGTAGAGCGACGGATCCGACGCGCGGCAGAGCCAGCCGACGTCCTCGAACGGATACGGCGTGAACCGGAGCTGGGCTGCGGCCTGCTCGCTCGGGAGCCGTTCGAAGGTGGCGAGCCGCGGCTCGGACCGCTGCCAGATCTCGACGGCGTCGTCGAGCCGGCGCAGCATCGACGGCACCCAGCCCGCACCCATCTCGATCGCGCCGCCCCGCAGCGACGGATGACGCTCCAGCACGCCGTCGAGCACCAGCACCGAGAGGAAGCGCTCGGCCGGCTGGTACACGACCATGAAGTCCTTCGACCCGATGATCTCGGCCCCGGCCATCGGCTGCTGCGACACCGAGCCGCCGTCGTTCATCCACGGTGCGCCGATCGCGAGCGCACCCGACCCGACGTGCAGCACGAACGGGATGCCGCGCTCGGCCAGCCACGCCCACACGACGTCGTGGTCCGCATGACCGGGCGACCGCTCGCCACCCGGCGCCCGCGCCGGGAGCCACACCACGCCGAGACCCAGCTCGTGCGCGGCCTCGAGCTCGGCGAGGGAGCGTCCCACGTCGTCGAGGTCGCACAGCGCGACACCGACCAGGCGCGGGTCGCGCTCGCAGAACGAGGCGACGGCGCGGTTGTGAGCGCGGTACGCGCCGTAGCGCACGTCGGCATCGCGCACGTCGAACAGCGGTGCGCACAGCGACGAGAACACGACCTGCCGCTCGAACCCGAGCAGGTCGAGGGCGGTCGAGCGCTCGGACGGGTCGACGGCCCCGAGCGCGCCGTACCACTTCGGACCCTGCTTCAGCAGGCCGTCTCCGAGGCCGACGAGCCGCGCCCGCTCGGCGTCGTCGTGAGCGCCGGCCTGCGGCGTGAACCCGCTGGCGGCGCCGCCGACCGACGGCATGCGATCGCGCACCGACGGGTCGGCGAAGTCGGTGAGGAACCCCGGCCACTCCATCAGGTGGCTGTCGGCATCGAGCACTCGGCGGTCGCCCACGTACGGCACCGCCGCGCAGACTACGAGCCGACGTCGATGCGCAGCAGCGTCCGGCGCATGCGGTCGACGCCCCACATGGCGTCGTCGGCGGCGAGCGCCCACGAAGCGGCGTCGAACGGCTGGCCGAGCGGCGTGATCGTGATGCGCGCGAGGGACTGCTGCTGCACGGTGCCGTCGCCCACGGTGAACCACAGGCGCCCGTTCGGACCGACCGACAGTGCGAGCGGTTCGATCGGTGCGGTGAGCGCGTCGCCCACGACCCGACCCGAGGTGTCGACGCGCGCGAGCCGCGACCCCGCCGGTCCGCGCACGACGAGCCACAGCGCGGGACCGGGCCCGGTGGCCATCACCGTGGCGCGCTCGTCGGGCGTCCCGCCGAGGTCGATCTCGTTCACCGTGCCGGCACCGGTGGCGACGCTGCCGACGATCGACACCGTCGACGACGCGTACCAGACCGCGCCGTCCGGTCCGGCGGCAACGATGCCGGGCGCGCGCCCGCGGGGGACGTCGTGGTGCACGACGTCCCCCTCGGCCGAGATGCCCGTGATGCGGTCGAGCGCCGGCTCGGCGAACCACAGCCGGCCGCTCAGCCACGTCGCCCCCGGCGACGGCACCGCCCCCGTCGGCCACGTCCGCACGTCGCCGTCCCCGTCGATGCGGAGCACGCGACGGTTCGGCGGGTCCGTCATCCAGATGCCGCCGTCGGTGCCGGCGACGAGCGCCTCCGGCTCGGCATCGGCGGGCAGCGGCAGCGTGCGCACCTCACCGTCGCGCGCCCGGCGGACGACGGCGGTCGCCGGTTCCCGCGAGAGCACCCACACGGCCTGGTCGGTGCCGACGACGACCGCCCACGGCGACGCGTCGTCGGGCAGGGCGACGGCTTCGACGCGCACGACGCCGTCACCGGCACCGGCGGCGACGTCGGCGGCGTCGCCGTCGGACGAGCGCTGCAGGAGGAGCGCACCGAGGAGGACGGCGGCGACGACTCCCGGCGCCACCATCAAGACGCGCGCCCGACGCCGGCGGCGCTCGATGCGGACCGCCCGCCGAAGGACGTCGGCGCGGAACGCCGCGGGATCGCGCGGCGTCAGCATCCCGACACCGTCGCGAACGAGTCGCCCAAGTCGACGCGCATGCTGGCGAGGCCGCGGTGCACGTGCTTCTTCACGCTGCCGACCGACACATCCATCAGCGCCGCAACCTCCTGCTCGGACAGGTCGGCGAAGTACCGCAGGCTCACGGCCTCCCGCTGGCGGCGCGGCAGCCGGGCGATGGCGTCAGCGAGATCCATGCGCACCTCGAGCTGGCCGTCGGCGGCGACGTCGACCGCCGGCAGCGGGCGCTTCGCCCGGCGCACCTGGTCGATGGCGAGGTTGGTCGCAACGCGGGTCGCCCACGCCTCCACCCACGGCGCCCCGGCGAGCCGGCGCCAGTCCGCGTACACGCGCGCGAGGGTCTCGGCGGCGACGTCCTCGGCGGCTTCCACCGAGCGCAGGATCCGCAGCGCTGGGCGCATGGCGACGTCGAACAGGCGCGGGAACGCCTGCTCGAAGCGGTCGTCCTGGAAGGCCGGGGTCGCCGGATCCGACGGCATGCCCACTCAACGTACGGACGCGGCCATCGGTTGACACGCGGCGGCGACGGCGTCCACGACCCGCTCGAGGTCGGCGTCGCCGAGCTCCGGGAACGTGGGCAGGCTCAGGCCCCGGGCGGCGAGCCCGCGGGCCACGGGGACGTCGGCGTCGACGCGGAACGGCTCGAGATCGCAGATGACCGGGAACGACCGCCGGGCCTGGATCCCGGCGCCGTGGAGGCGGGCGACGACGTCGTCACGCTCGTCGACCACGCCGGTCACGAGCCACGGGACTGGTTCGGCGCCGGGCGCGGCGACCTGCCACCGCAGCGGCAGACGCTCGCGGTAGGCCGCCTCCACGGCGCGGCGTCGCTGCACGAGCACGTCGGCCCGCTCCAGCTGGGCGCAGAGCAGCGCGCACGCGACGTTGGTGAGTCGCAGGTTCGTGCCGGCGCGGACCGGGCCGTACCGGTCGGGCGCGTCGGCGGGCACGCCCTGGTTGGCGAGCGTGCGCACCGCGTTCGCCAGTGCCGGGTCCGACGTCGTCACCGCGCCGCCCTCGCCGGCGGCGATGATCTTGTTCCCGAAGAACGAGAACGCGGCGGCGTCGGCGAGGCCACCGACCGGTCGGCCGCCGAGGCGAGCGAGGTGCGCCTCGGCGCCGTCCTCGACCACCCAGAGCCCGTGCCGTCGCGCCAGCGAGAGCAGGGCCGGCATCGGCGCCGGATGACCGTAGGTGTGCACGGCGAGCACCCCGACGGTGCGCGGCGACAGCGCGGCGGCCACCGAGTCGGGGTCGACGCACCAGGTGTCGGGATCGACGTCCGCGAACACCGGCGTGCCGCCCGCACTCACCACCGCGCCGGCGACGGCGGCGAACGTGAACGCCGGTAGGACGACCTCGTCGCCGGGCCGCACGCCGAGCGCCCGCATCGTGACCTCGAGCGCGGCGGTGCCGTTGGTGACGGTCACCGCGTGCCGGGTCGCGCAGGCCCGAGCCCAGTCGGCCTCGAAGCGGTCGACGAAGGGACCGGTCGAGGAGATGAACGTCGACTGGAGCGCCTCGGCGACGTACGCCATCTCGAGCACGGAGATGTCGGGTCGGGAGAGCGGGATCATGCCGCCACCAGGCGCGACAGCACACGACCGAGCTCGGCCCGGGCGGCGTCGAGGTCGAGTGCGGCGAGGCGTCGCGTGCCGGCCCGCACGACGCGGTCGTGCAGGTCACGGTCGCTCATCACCCGCTGCACGGCGGTGGCGACGAGGAGAGGGTCCTTGTCCGGGAGCAGCAGCCCGCCGCCGCCGAGCGTCTCGGGGAGGGCGGACGACGCGTAGGCGACGACCGGGACGCGCGCCGCCATCGCCTCGACGACCGTGTTGCAGAAGCCCTCGTGCTCGGACAGGCAGACGAACACGTCGGCGGTGC
>Ga0196963_10001613_pt1 | contig 14796 bp, 12 predicted proteins | sample S1_5metaG_FD_148600 | JGI IMG/M metagenome (GOLD analysis project Ga0196963, IMG submission 148600) | Soil microbial communities from Anza Borrego desert, Southern California, United States - S1_5 | ecosystem: Environmental > Terrestrial > Soil > Desert | place: USA: California | collected... | reverse complement strand
CTTTCGAAGGGCAAAGATAAATACGCTCTTGCCGCGAGCAAGCGTTTTCTTGATTTCATGAATCGTGCTGTCCGGAAGCAATTTAAATTCTACCGCTTTTGCATCGGTGCTCGGGATGTTTTTTTTGGTACTGCGTTCGCTATCGATTCGGATCTCGCCGTTCCAATTGGTCCGGAAAGAAAGTGGATGGATCGAGCCGTATTCCCCAGCTTCTTTTTGAGCGATAGTTTCAAAACGAAGCAGCGTATCGCCGATTATAAATTTTGCGTTTATCTTTGAAGCAAAAATTTCCACAAATACCCGAAGGTCAAAGTATGGGCGAGTAATCATCCGGTATCCACTACTGCTTTCGTGTTCGAGGATGATAACCCCGATATCTCTGCGGGGAATTGAAAGAAATGGCGCCGTGCCAATGATGAGTACTGGATGGTTTGTCTCTAAAATACTTTCATATACGCTTAGAATTTTCTTGCCACTCAAGCCTCCATGAATACTAGAGGTAAACCCTTCTATCCCTTTTGCAAGGTACTCGCTGAATTTCTCGATATCATTTTCGGTAGGGAGTACTACAAAAACTGATTTGCCTTCTGCAAATTTTTCGCGAATAAGTGTCTTGTACACCGATACGCGGTCGGCTATCGGTTCTTGGAGAAGTAGTTTTTCTGATAGGCTATTTTTTCTTTCTTTTGGAGTATTATTTTTCTCACCAGCGATTTTGGAAAACTTGTCGTATTCTTCTCGAAAGATTGCGGGGATAAGGCTTGTTATAGCATTATTCTCACTTGCTCCAAAGTACATAGTTGCGAGGAATATAGACTCCATGTATTCCGTTACAAAGACCGACGGTCCTTTGACGTCGATTATTTTTTTTAATCCAAAATTAAGGTCCTTGATATCTGTCTTGGCTTCGGTTGCATCTTCGGATGAAACCACTAAACCAAGGGTTTTCTTGTTGCGAAGCATAATGGTGACTAAGGAGCCATGAGGTATGTCTTTTGCGCTAAAATAGGTCAAATTGCCCCTTAGAAGGCCCTTTTTCAATGGAATTACGTTTAAAATCCTCATATTTTTCATTCTAGCATATTTGTGATATATTCATTTTTATGGGTCTTTTTTCAAAAAAATTAGGAATTGACTTAGGCACTGCGAACACCCTCGTATATGTACCCGGCAAAGGAGTGATATTAAACGAGCCTTCTGTGGTAGCTGTGTCTGAACAAGACAATAAAATTTTGGCTATTGGCCTCGAGGCCAAGGGTATGATCGGAAAAACTCCAGAATCAATCATCACGTATTGCCCAATGCGGGACGGCGTGATCGCAGACTATCGCGTGACCGAAGCGATGCTCCGTTATTTTATAAACAAAGCGCTTGGCAAATTTAACTTCTTTAAACCTGATGTGATGGTGTCGGTTCCGGCAGGGGTGACTTCGACCGAACGACGAGCTGTGATCGAAGCAGCCATCCGCGCGGGAGCAAAGAATGCCTATGTAGTGAAAGAGCCGATTTTAGCTGCGATAGGTGCCGGGATTCCTATTTATGAATCTCGAGGGAGTATGGTAGTTGATATCGGTGGCGGAACAACTGATGTCGCAGTGATCTCCTTAGGCGGTATTGTTGCATCTACTTCTGTAAAATGCGCAGGAAATAAAATCGACCAGGCCATTGCAGACTACATCAAAAAAACGTTCAACCTCGCGATCGGTGACCGCACTGCCGAAGAAGTAAAAATAAAAATTGGTTCTGCGGTACCGGTAGAGGATGAACTTCATGTCACTATCAAAGGCCGGGATTTTATCCAAGGCCTTCCGCGTTCAGCTCAGGTTTCTACAAACGAGATCGTAAAAGCGATCGACAAAGAGCTTAAGCAAATAATAAAAGCCATTAAAGATGTTTTGCAGGAGACTCCGCCTGAGCTTGCCTCAGATATCATAGATTACGGTATAATAATGACAGGTGGCTCGTCGCAGCTTCGCAACTTTCCAGACCTCGTATATCTCAAAACCGGAGTTAAGGCAACGCTTGCCGAAGACCCGCTCTTTTGTGTCGCAAAGGGGACTGGTATCGCACTCGACCACCTCGATGTGTACAAGAAAACTGTACTAAGCAAGAAGTAAGCGTAAAAAATAATGCTTTTCGAAAAAATAGATAAACACAATCTACATCATGCGTATCTTATCGAAGGGGAACGCGAGGAAATTCTCGCGGAAGTTTTTGCGTTTATCGAAAGCCTCGGGATCCCGACATCGGGCAATGCCGACGTTTCTCATATTAGCCTTGATTCGTTCAAAATCGATGATGCGAGAAATCTAAAATCCTATGCCCTCGAGCGTGCGGTTTCAGAAGGAAAAAAGGTATTTGTAATTTCTGCCAACAACTTCCTGCTCGAAGCGCAAAATAGTTTACTCAAAATCTTCGAAGAGCCAATCGAAAATACGCATTTTTTTGTGATTATTCCGGATGCAAACGTGCTCTTAAAAACTCTCCTTTCTCGCTTTTATTTTATTTCTCAAAAAGGCGACATATCAAAAGATGTACAAGAAGCTGAAGCGTTTATACAAATGCCTATCCGCGCCCGGATTGATTTTATTAAGGATTTTTTAGCTGATGCAGAAGAAAGCGAAGAAGATCAAATTCCAACAACTTCTCCGCGCTCCAAGGCGCTGGGTTTCCTAAATACACTCGAATCTTTACTTCACCAAAAAATGTCAAAGGTCACCTTTGACATGGAGCTCTTTCATCACATTTTCAAAGTTCGTGAATTTCTCCGCCAGCCCGGCAGTTTTCCAAAAACTTTGCTTGAATCAATAGCCTTGATGATTCCAGAAAAAATTTAGAATGCTAGATTCTCTGCTATCGCAGAATTTGTAACAACTATGAATTCGCAAACCAAAATATGCCAAAACTGCAAAAAAGATTTCACCATAGGACTAGGGGACTTTTCTTTCTATGAAAAGATAAAAGTCCCGCCACCGACGTTTTGCCCAGAGTGCCGGATGATTCGGCGGTTACTATGGCGCAATATGCGTTCTTTGTATAGACGAAGTTGTGGTTTGTGTGGCAAAGAGGGTTTGATTAGTTTCTATGCTGATGATGGCTGCCCCGTGTATTGCATTGAATGTTTTAACGGAGACAAGTGGGATCAATATGCACATGCGAAAGATATAGATTGGTCTTGCGATTTTCTGTCACAAATCAACGAGCTCTTTAAAATCCAGCCAAGAGTGTATCAGTTTCGTATTGGAACTGTGGTCAATAGTGATTATGGCAATGCAATCGCAAACTGTAAAAATGCGTATATGTGTTTTTCTTCGATTGACAACGAGGACGTATTTTATTCAGAGAATATTGATCGCTGTCGTAACACTATTGATTCTTTTTCAATCGCCGATCTAGATCAATGTTCATACAATATTTTTTCAACCAAAAATTATAATTCCCATTTTCTTGTATCCTCTAACTCTTGTATTGACTCATATTTTTTATATGACTGCACAAACTGTCAAAATTGTTGTTTGAGTTCGAATCTCCGTAACCAGCAATATGTATTTCGCAATCAAAAATTATCTAAAGAAGAATATGAAAAAGCAGTTCAAGGCCTTAAATTGGATACGTATTCTGGATTTGAAAAAGCAAAACGTGAGTTTAATGAAATATATAAAAACGCTATTCATAAATATGCATATATTATTTCAAGTCAAAATGTAACTGGGGATTTGATTTTAAACTCAAAAAATGTTTCTAACTCATACGACCTTTCAAATGGGTGCGAAAACATAACCTATTGCCTTCGGCTCATACATGCAAAGGATTTATTTGACGTGGCGTATGTGTATAATGGTGAATTTTGTTATGACTGCCAAGCAGTAAGCGACGGTACGTTTAATCAGGCTTTTTCGACCTACTGCAATGGATCTAAGAATATGCGGTATTCACTATTTTGCAAAAATTCTTCTGATTGTTTTGGGTGTGTGGGACTTAAAAATGCGCAGTATTGTATACTAAACAAACAATACAAGAAAGAAGAATATTTTGGACTTATAGAAAAACTTGAGGCACATATGAATGCCAAGCCATACGTAGACAGCCGAGGCCTTGTATACAAATACGGAGAGTTTTTCCCGCCTGATTTTTCTCCCTTCGGTTACAACGAGACTGTGACGCTCGATTGGTTTCCGACCTCAGAAGAGCAGGCAATTCGATTCGGTTATTCCTGGAAAGAAAAAGAGAAGAAAGAATATCCTAATGCGTTGCGGGGAGACGCTTTACCTGACTCTATCCATCATGTGACCGATGATATTTTAAATCAAATAATCAGTTGTCCTAGTAATGGCAATCCCGAGTATCAATGTACTACTGCCTTTAAAATAGTCCCTAGCGAACTTCAATTTTACCGGCAGAAGAATTTGCCGCTTCCGAGATTTTGCCCAAATTGCAGACATTATGAGCGAATTAGAACGTATCGGAATCCAATGCGCTTACAGAAAAGACAATGCATGTGCACAAAAGAAAATCACGGCCATGAGGGAGAGTGTGAAAATACATTTGAGACAACGTATGCCCCTGACCGACCAGAAAAGGTATATTGCGATCGCTGCTACCAGGCAGAAGTGTATTAACCCCCTCCGCCTTCGACACCTCCCCCTTGGCCAGGGGGAGGTTGGGTGGGGGTGAAAATTATGCTATAGTAAAAATATGCAGTATAATTTTTTGCCGTTTAAAGGAGAATTAAAGAAAATAGAAGAATTCCTAAACAAAGAATATCGCGAGCTTAACATCGGTCGGGCTTCACCCATGGTCCTCGATAGCATCATGGTGTCTTCCTATGGTTCGTTTATGCCGATCAAAAACGTGGCCAATATTTCGATCGAAGATCCAAAAACGCTCCGCATTGCGCCATGGGACAAAAGCCAAATTAAAGAGATAGAAAAGGCTATTGTTAGTTCTAATATTGGCCTTTCGGTAGCGACTGATGATGCAGGTATCCGAGTTATATTTCCACAGCTCACGACAGAGAGCCGACAAAATTTAGTGAAAATATTGAAAGAGAAACTCGAAGAACAACGCATCGCAGTTCGCCGAGAGCGCGAGAATGTCTGGAATGATGTACAAGCAAAAGAAAAAGAAGGCAAGATGACTGAAGATGAAAAATTCCGCGCCAAGGATGAATTGCAAAAAATCGTTGACGAAACTAATAAGAATTTAGAAGCAATTTTTATGAAAAAAGAGCAAGAAGTAATGGGGTAATATGAGTCCCGTTAGAAGCCGCGATCGCAATTCAAATATAAACAAAAACATGAAATTAAGTATTAGAAAAATTAACAACATAAAATGTCAGCCACGCGAGTTGATCGCGATCTGCTTCTAACGGGATGAGCATCATTATATTTATCGTTATTTTATTGGTATTGGTGATCGTCCATGAATGTGGACATTTTTTGACCGCAAAGAAGTTTGGCATACGGGTGGATGAATTTGGATTTGGTTTTCCGCCAAAACTTTTTGGCAAAAAGTTTGGCGAAACTGAATATACGGTCAATCTCTTGCCGCTCGGAGGCTTTGTCAAAATCTTTGGCGAGAATCCTGACGAAGCAGGAGTAGAAGGTCCGGACAGAGCACGTAGCTTTATCCATAAGCCCAAGTGGCAGCAAGCACTTGTCCTCGTAGCCGGAGTGTTTTCGAACTTTATCCTTGCGTGGCTATTGTTTTCGATCGGGTTTATGTCTGGTTTGCCTGCATCTGTGGGCACTGTCGGTGAAAAATATCCGCTATGGGATGTAAACACTGTTATTGTTTCCGTCGCTCCAGATTCACCTGCCGAAAAAGCAGGACTTGAGTCAGGGGACAAGATATTTTCTATAAGCGATAAAAATTTTTCCCCATCCTCGACCAATCCTGAGACTATCAAAGGAGTTATTCTTGCGAATAAAAATAAAGAAGTTTCTATTTCTTACACTCGAGGTAACGACAAAGAAGTGCGCGAAGCTATCGTCGTGCCTACGGCAAATAATGAGGATGGCAAGCCTACTATCGGTATCGGCATGGATCAGATCGGTATAGCCCGCCTAGGGCCTCTCCGGGCCCTTAAGGAAGGTTTGCTCGTCACCCTTTCAGTTACCAAAGGTACGTTTATAGGGCTGTATAATCTCATCGCAGATAGCTTGCAGGGTAAGGGAAGCCTCGACTCTGTTACCGGACCTGTTGGCATGGTTGGTATCGTCGAGAATGCATCAAGGTTTGGTATTGTGTATATCCTTTCCTTTGCAGCGCTTATCTCGATCAATCTCGCAATTATCAACCTCCTCCCATTTCCGGCTCTCGATGGTGGGCGATTATTCTTTTTACTTATCGAAACAATAAAAGGCTCGCCGATAAAGACAACTATCGCAAATACTGCAAACATGGTAGGCTTTGCGCTCCTTATCCTCCTTATGCTCGTGGTGACATATCACGATATTGCGAAGTTAATATAAGTTTATGGAAAATCGAATATGTCAAAATTGTAAGGGTGAATTTGTAATTGAGCCAGAAGATTTTACCTTTTATGAAAAAATAAAAGTACCACCACCGACGTTTTGCCCGGAATGTCGGCGAATGAGGCGTTTTGCTCAAACAAACGAAACAGTTCTTTATAAAAGAAAATGTGACCTCACAGGCAAAGACATCTTTAGTATGTACCCGCCTGATGCTCCATTTCCGGTATACGAAACTGATAGGTGGTATTCTGATGAATGGGATCCGTATAGTTATGGTATAGATTTTGATGAAACGAGGCCCTTTCTCGAACAATTTCTCGAGCTTCAGAATAAAGTACCTCGTATGTCCTTAGTTCGTCAGGGCATGGCAGTTAACAGCCCTTATGCGCATCGTGTTACAGACCCGAAAAATTCATATATGACCTTCCGAGCCTCATATCCAGAAAATTGTTTGTACATTTACAATGCTATACGAACGACAGATTGCGTTGATAGTTCCTGGATTTTTGATTCGGAGCTTTGTTATGAGTGTATTAATGTCGAAAATTGTTATAACGTTAAGTTTGCCCAAGAAAGCAAGGATTGTCGTGACTCTTCATTTTTATACGCTTGTCGAAATTGTTCAAATTGTACATTTTGTGTAAATTTAGTAAGTGCAGAATACTGTATTTGGAATCAAAAATATACAAAAGAAGAATATTTTAAAAAACTAAAAGAATTGCAACTAAATACTGCATCAGGCCTCAAGAAATATCAAAAGGAGTTTGAAGAATTTAGAAAAAAGTTTCCGGTTAAAGCTATGGCCAGCATTAAGTCTGAAAAAGTTTCAGGCAACTGGTTTTTGAATTGCAAAAATGTAGAACAGTCCTTTGATTGCGCCGAAGTAAAAGACGGCAAACATTTATATATGGTTTTTTCAGCCGAGGATTGCATGGATTATTATGAATGGGGCAACAAAGCGGAGCAAATCTATGAAGTAGTGAATTCCGGTATCAATATTGCAAGGCTCTACTTTTGTAATCAATGCTGGATGGGAGCAACTGATTTATATTATTGCAATACCTGCCCGGGGGCTCGAAATTGCTTTGGGTGCATAGGTTTAAAGAAAGGCGAGTATGCAATACTCAATAAAAAATACTCAAAAGAAGAATACGAGATTCTGAAAGGGAAAATTATCAAACAAATGAAGGAAATGCCATTTGTAGACAAGCGTGGTGTGCAATATGGTTTTGGTGAATTTTTCCCTGAAGTGTTTTCTGATTTTGGTTATAACGAAACGATTGCTAATTATCATTTCCCCCTCACCAGAGAAGAAGCTTTGCAACGAGGCTATAAATGGAAAGATAAGGAGAAAAAAGATTATCAACCGACTCTCAAGACAGAAAATTTACCTGAAACTATTGGCGAGGTGGGTGATTCTATTTTGCAAGAAATCATCGAGTGTGAAGAGAAAGATAATCCCGAATCTGTCGGGGCTTTTAGGATAACTCAAAATGAGCTTAATTTTTACAGAAGGATGGATTTGCCGTTACCGCGCGCTTCTTTCAGTATTCGTCATTTGCGCCGAATGAATAAACGTCCTAAGTTAAAAATTTTCAAAAGAAATTGCTCTAAATGCAGTATAGAGGTCGAAACCATCTATACGGAAGATTATGCTCCAATTTTATACTGTGAAAAATGTTACCAACAAGAAGTATACTAAATCATTAGGCAAGACCTAACGACGGTGTTTATTTATTCAATTTATGAAAAAGATAAAAATAATTGAACAAGTGCGAGCAGTTAAAAGTAAAAAAGAACTCGCGAATATCATTAAGGCACAAAGAATTAGTGAGAAAGTGCTACAGCATACTGTAGCGAATTTGAAGACTGGCGTTACGGAAATTCAGGTAGCTAGATCTATTGAAAAGCTTTTTATCACATACGGCGCACCTATTCTAGCTTTTCCAGTTATTGTTGCCTTTGGTAAAAACACCGCCAATATTCATCATGTGCCAGCTAAGAATAAGTTAAAAGTAGGCGATATAATTATGTTTGATATAGGTTGTACGGTCAATCATTACTGTTCAGACATGACTCGAACGTATTTTTGGGGCGAGCCAAATATTAAGCAGAAGGAAATGTATAAAACAGTGTACGATGCACAAACGCTTGCAATGAAAGCAATTCAAAAAGGGGAGCGGAGAGGTAAAGTTATAGATAGCATTGCGCGCAAATTTATAGCAAAAAAGTATCCGGATAACTTTAAGCACGGCCTAGGCCATGGCGTAGGCACAGTTATTCATGAATGGCCATTCTTTAGTCCACATAGTGCTAAGAGCAAGGTTTCTACCGGTACTGTCATGACTGTAGAGCCAGGAGTATATCTCCCAGGATTTGGCGGTGTGCGCATCGAAGATATGCTTTTAATTACTAAAACAGGCTATAAAAATCTAACTCTTATTCCGAGTGAATTATCGCAGGTAATATTGCAACCTAAATAGTTGCAAAAAATACAGGGTTTTCCACATATTTCTTTGACTTTTTTATTTTACCTTATATAATAAGGATGTTTTAGAGTTAATTTTTTGCAAAATGCCTGAAAAAACTCACAACAGCAAGGATATTAAGATTGCGGTTCTCTGTGGCGGGCCTTCGCTCGAACGCGGGATATCCCTTAACTCTGCTCGCTCGGTGCTTGATCATGTAGGGAGCCAGGGAGTCGAAATTATACCTATTTACTTTACTGAAAAACGCGAAGCATATAAGATCTCGCCTGCGCAGTTGTATTCAAATACTCCCAGCGACTTTGATTTCAAACTTCGCGAATCTGGCAAAAAACTCAAAGAGTCCGCTTTGGTTAAAGTTCTCAAAGGCGTAACTATCGTATTTCCTGCTATCCACGGACCATTTGGTGAAGACGGCGAAATACAGACTTTCTTAGAAAAACACAAGATTCCTTTTGTTGGTTCAGGAGCAAAGGCGTGCAAGCTTGCTTTTGATAAATACAAAGCCAATGAATACATTCATAATGCTGGTTTTTATGCGCCTCCATCAGAAGTTTTCAAAATCACTGATTCGGAGAGGGAGATTGCCAAAAAAGTTCGAGCATTTTGGAGTAAAGAAAAGATAACTCGAGCAATCGTCAAGCCTGCGAGCGGCGGTTCGAGCGTGGGAGTATTTTCTGTAGAAAGTATTGAAAAGGCGCAAGAAGCTGTACGAACTCTCTTTCGCAAGCGCATGGATACTCGAGTGGTAATTCAGCCATTTATGGTCGGTAAGGAATTTACTATCATTGTGCTTCAAAATAAATTTAATAATCCTGTAGCCCTAATCCCATCAGAGATAGAAATGGATTACAACAAGAACCAAGTTTTTGATTTTAGACGGAAATATTTACCTACCAACCAAGTTACCTATCATTGTCCGCCACGCTTTAGCAATGAAGTGATCGAAAAAATCCAGATCGAAGCTGAGCAGCTTTTTTCTTTATTTGGGATGCAGGACTTTGTACGGTTTGATGGATTCTTGCTGCCCGATGGAAACATCTGGTTTTCAGATTTTAATCCAGTCTCGGGTATGGAGCAAAACAGCTTTCTCTTTCAGCAGGCATCGCGTATCGGTTTTTCTCATCAGGATCTTTTAAGATTTGTAATACATAATTCGCTTCGCCGGCAAGGTATTCAACGGTCAATTTTACATATGAACGCTGAGCCGAGCTCACACGAAAAACGCAAACCAGTGGCTGTTATCTTTGGAGGGAATACAGCGGAGAAACAGGTTTCTCTTATGAGCGGTACGAATGTATGGCTCAAACTTCGGGGCTCGAAGCTCTATGAACCGCATCCATACCTCCTCGATCAAAAAGGTAGAGTATGGGAACTTCCATATTCATATATACTCAATCATACTGTTGAAGAGATCACCGAAAATGCACAACATGCAGCACCGGATGCAGGCAGACTTAATTTCCTCATCGAAAAAGTCGCCTTGAAACTTTTTCTTGAACCTGGTGATGCAACCGAAAAATTTTTCTTGCCCAAGAGATACGCTCTCGAAACACTTTTAGACAAATATCCTTTTGTCTTTTCTGCGCTTCATGGGGGTGTAGGCGAAGACGGTACACTGCAAAAGATTTTAGAAACTCATGGAATAAAATACAACGGTTCACCCACGGTTCCATCTAGATTATGTATGGATAAATGGGAAACGAATAAAGTATTGCATGAGGCAAAAATCCCAGGGGTTGATACCGTAGCCCATGAGCTTCTTGTTACCAAAGATTTTCATAAGGTAATAAAGAATGAAAAAGCACTAGAGGAATATTGGGAGAGACTCATAAAGAATTTAGGCACAAAAACTGTAATCGCAAAACCCCGCGGCGACGGCTGCTCTGCAGGAGTTGTTCGCCTTTTTAATTCAAAAGATTTAGAGACCTATATAAAACTCATCAAAAACAAAACGCGAATTGCAAAAGCGCATACGTTTACGAATCAACCTTCGAGTGTTGATATGCCAGAGGGTGAAGTGTCAGACATTATTTTTGAAGCATTTGTTGAAACAGACAAGTTAAAGGCCAAAGATGGGAAAATTGCATACACGCCAAAAAGCGGGTATGTCGAAATGACGATTGGAGTTCTCGAAGAAAACAAAAAAATGCACGCGCTCAGCCCAAGTATTACCATTGCCGAAGAAACCATCCTTTCTGTCGAAGAAAAGTTTCAAGGAGGTACCGGGGTAAATATTACCCCACCGCCAGCAAATATCATATCTGCGAAAAATTTAGATCGTGTCAAGCGTTCAGTTGAACGTGTCGCAGAAACTGTCGGCTTGCGCGGGTATGCGCGTATCGATACCTTTGTGCATGCGAAGACTGGAAATATAATTGTTATTGAGATCAACACTCTCCCGGGTCTCACGCCATCCACCGTGCTGTACCATCAAGCCCTCGCGGAACCGACCCCAATATATCCAGTCAATTTCTTAGAAATGCTTATTAAAAACAAGGGATACTAGTATGGATCCCGTTAGTGATATATGTCGAAAACTTTTATTAACAATAACATAATAACGGAAATCTAAAGATTTCCTATCACTAACGGGATGGACAAGCGACCAATTGGCGTTTTTGATTCAGGGATAGGAGGACTTTCAGTACTTCGGGAACTGGAACGGCTACTTCCTCATGAGAATTTTGTATTCTTTGCAGATCAGTTGTATGTGCCGTATGGAGAGAAAAATGATGTTCAAATTCAGAATCTTGCCGAACGTATTACAAATTATCTTCTCAAACATCACCATATAAAAATGCTTGTCGTTGCCTGTAACACGGCGACCTGTGCCGCCATAACGCACTTGCGCAAGAAATACTATTTCCCGATTGTTGGCACCGTACCCGCTATCAAGCCAGCTACAGAAAAAACAAAAACAAAAACTGTCGGGATTATTTCTACACCTTCGACTTCGAAAAGCAAGGTTTTGAAAAACCTTATAAGGACACACGGTCGCGGCGTAAAAGTTATCAATATCGGTTGCAAAGGCCTCGAAGATACTGTCGAGCAGGGCAACCTCGAGGGCCGAGAACTTGCCGTACTTCTTGAAACGTATTTAAAGAAAATAAAAAATTCGAAAACTGATTGTCTCGTTCTAGGCTGTACTCACTATCCATTCCTCAAAGATAGCATTAGCAAAATCCTAGGTAAAAAAGTGAAACTCATCGACGGGAATGTAGGCATCGCCGAGCAAACTGCCCACTTACTTACTAACCATTTTCTCGAAAACACCGAACAAAAGAAAGGGAGGATACTATATCTGACTACCGGCGATCCAGATAAATTTTCTAAAGTTGCAGGGAAGCTTTTAAAAAAGAAAATCAAAACCCAAAAGGTTGCATTTTAAGCCTTTTTCTGATATAATATTATATATGTCACAAGATCGACTTTTCAAGCTTGCCTGCGGGACATGCAAGCGCATAAATTACTGGTCTAGTAAGAACAAAAAACTCGTCACCAAGAAAATTGAGCTTCTAAAGTTCTGCAAGTGGTGCAAGAAGAAGACCAAGCATAAGGAGATGAAGAAGTAGACCCGACTGTATAGATGGGTAGATTTTTCTTTATATTTTTGCTAAACTAAAAGCGACCAATTGGTCGCTTTTAGTTTTTTCGGGTGGTTAGTTAAGTGGCATAACTACGGTCTCCAAAACCGTTGTCGGGAGTTCGATTCTCTCACCACCCGCATATGGAAGAACGTATACAAAAACTCGAAAAAGAAATTGAGATAATCAAAGAACGCAATATACGCGTTGAAAGTGATAAAGCGTGGGAAGTGAGCTGGACACGGCAGTTATTTATTGCAGTCAGTTCATATATTATTGCTGGAGTTTGGCTTGTGATAATTCATGATACCTTGCCGTGGCTCAAAGCTTTTGTGCCCGCTCTTGGATATTTGCTGTCAGTTCAATCTCTTCCTTTTATAAAAAAATGGTGGTTAAAACGAAGAAATCAAAACAATTAAAATGATTAGAGCAGTTCTCTTTGATATAGATGGAGTATTGATTGATTCGATTCAAGCAAATTTTAAGTTTTTTTGTGATTTAATGGAGAAATTTGGCTATGATTTTATGACAGAGGAGGAGTACATCTCCTTTTTTCATTTGCCAATGAAAGACCTAATCCGACATGTGACCCAATCAAACAATGAAAACGAAATTGAAAAAATTTGGTTGTCCGGAAAAGCAAGAGAAGTACCTTATCCAAACGAGCTTTTAAGTACACCAGAAAATTTAGAGCAAACTTTGGAGATATTAAGCAAAAATTATACTCTCGGTATTGTGACTAGTCGTTCAAGAGTCGGTATATATTCAGTTCCCCAGTTGGAAGAAATAAAAGAATACTTTAAAACTGATGTTGCTTATGAAGACACCAAAGACCACAAGCCCCATCCGGCTCCGCTACTTTTTGCCTCAAAAAAGCTTGGAGTGAGTCCTTCAGAGTGCGTATACATAGGGGATTCTAAAACTGATATCATTGCAGCTAAAGCAGCTGGTATGAAGAGTATTCTCTATTCAAAAGTAGCCTATCCCGATGCAGATGCTAGTACATCTAGTTTTGCCCAATTACCAAAGTTGATAAAGAATTTATAACATGCTTCATCTTTTTGATCTTCCATATTTAATTTCTACATACGGATACACCGGTATCGCGATCATTGTGTTTCTCGAGTCCGGTATATTTTTTGCTCTGCCGGGGGATAGCCTCTTGTTTACAGCGGGACTTTTTGCCGCAGCCTTTGAGCTCAATATTATTTTTCTCATCTCTCTCATTTTCGTTTCCACATTTTTGGGCGGGCTGGTAGGGTACGAGATCGGTAGATACATAAATCAGTTGAGAAAATACAGATTTTTCGACAAAATTCTGAAACAGAAGCATATCGATATGGCGCATGAATTTTTCGACAAGCATGGACTCATCGCTATCATTTTCTCTCGCTTTGTGCCTATCGTGCGTACGTTTATGCCGATCGTCGCGGGTATCGCCAAGATGCACTACGGGCAGTTTATAAAATACAGCATTATAAGTTCTGCATCATGGTCTACACTTATGACTCTCCTCGGCTATTTCCTCGGGCAAGTATTTCCAGGAATCAAAAACTACATCTCGTGGGTAGTGGTGCTTGTCATTTTGGTTTCTGTTGTCCCGATCGTGCTTGATCTGTGGGAGAAACGCAAAACTAGGAAGAATGAAATGATAGAGAAATAAAGAAATAATCAGAGTTTGTTCTGTATATATTTTTCAATTCTTTTGTATTGAGTAGGTTCAAACCATTTTATTTCTTTGTCTCGTTTAAACCACGTCATTTGCCGTTTGGCGTATCGAATAGTTTTTTGGATGACTATTTGCTGGGTTGGTTTGTGATATTCAAATCCAAATTCTTGCAATCTCTTTTGTGTGACGCCAGCTTTCTTTAATTTTTTAATTTCGTTCAAAAGTCCTGCTTTGAACATTTTTTTTACTCGTGTCTCGATTTTTTCTTTTAATTTCTCTCCTGGAAGACTGATACCAATTTTTATAAATTTATACGGAGGTGTCGCCTCCGTAATTTTCGGTACTTTGCCGAGAGCTTTTGCAATCTCGATTGCCCGTATCAACCTCACTTTGTTTCTGGGATCAATAGTTTTTGCTCGTTCCGGGTCTAATTTTTTAAGTAATAGCAATAAGGCACGATCGCTTTTTGTTGCTAATTTCTTGCGAAGCGGGTAATTTGGAGGAACTTCTGGAAACACAATACCTTTGGTGATAGCATCAATATAAAACCCAGTGCCGCCGCAGATGATTGGTAGATT
>Ga0196963_10001612_pt1 | contig 14823 bp, 6 predicted proteins | sample S1_5metaG_FD_148600 | JGI IMG/M metagenome (GOLD analysis project Ga0196963, IMG submission 148600) | Soil microbial communities from Anza Borrego desert, Southern California, United States - S1_5 | ecosystem: Environmental > Terrestrial > Soil > Desert | place: USA: California | collected... | reverse complement strand
TCGGGCTGGCCGGGACGTTCTACGTCGGCCTGGCCAACACGTCCGCGAACGGCGTGCGGCTGAACACGTCGACGTTCAGTGCGGTGACGGTCGGCGCGCCCGTGGTCACCGCGGTCCCGGAGTTCCGGTGGCAGACCGCCCCGCAGGCGGTCGTCGTCACGTTCGACCGCGACGTCGCCGGGGACGTCTCGGCCGACGATCTGCTCGTTCGCAATGACACGACCGGTCAGACGGTGACCGAGCTGGCGTTCGCGTACGACGCCGCCACGCGGACCGCGACCTTCAGTTACACCGGGACGGCCGGCCCGGGCACGGGCATCCTCCCGGACGGCAACTACACGGCCATGCTCCGCGCGGCGGGCTTCGGCGGGACCGGCGGCTGGCCGCTCGACGGCAACGCCGACGGCACGCCCGGCGACGACCTCGCGCTGACGTTCTTCCAACTCGTCGGCGACGCGGACCGGAACCGGCAGGTCGCGCTGAACGACCTGGTGATCCTCGCGAACCACTACGGCATGGCGGCCACCGGCGGCTGGGCCGACGGCGACTTCGACGGCAACGGCCAGGTCGGCCTGAACGATCTGGTCCAACTGGCCAACCGGTACGGGAGCAAACTGGACCCCGCGTCACCTCCTGCCCCGCCGGCCGACAGCGCGGCCACCGCCGCCGTCGCGCCCGCCGACGCCACGGCGGTCGACAATGCCCCGAGCGCCGCGGTCGTCCCGAGTCCGACGTCGGCCGACCAGCCCGCAGTTCGGCCGGCTTCTGCACCCGGGTCGAATCAACCATCCGCGGTCGTAACTCAGACCGTCGTTCCCGAACCCGCGGCCGCTCCGCCGCCGCCGCAGGCACCTCCTCCGTCGCCGGCGCCGGCGTCGGCGGTCGCGCCATCCGCCGCGGGCGCGCCGGTGCCCGCCGTCAGCAGACCGGTCGAGCGGTCCTCGCCGGCGCCCGGGAAGTCGGCGGGGTCCAAACTGGCCGTACGCCCCTTTCCCGCTCGGGCCGGAGCAGCGCGGCCGACGCATCCGTCCGCGCCCGCAGTGACCGCCGGCCGCCCCGCGGCGCCGCCCGCTCCGACCGGCCCATCCGCACGTCGACCGGTCGCGGCGCCTACGAGCCCACGCCCCGCCCCGTTCGCGTCGACTAAGCCGTCAACCGGGAAATCGCCCGCGCCGCGGCGACCGTCACCCGGTAGCGCGGGCGCGCCGGCCCCTGCTTCGCCGATCGCACCGGCCGCGATCTTTCAGTCGCGAAAGCGATTGGCGGCCGTGTGGGACGCGTCCGGGGACTGACGGCCCGGGCGCGCGCCCCGTTCGCGGCGCCGGGTTCCATTTCCGAACGAATTTGCGGATTCGCCATTGCGGGTGAGTCGCGCATCACGGATGGTAGACGGATGCCCCACTCGCCCGCAGCTCTCCCGTCCGTCCGCCATCGCACGGCCCTGGGCCTCCTGCTCCGCGGGGACGAGCGGCGGTGCTCGTCGGCCACGCTCGCGACGTTCGCCCGGCGCGGCTGGGTCGCGGCGGCGGCGGGCGGCGCGTACCGGCTGACGGCCACCGGGCGGGCGCTGGCCGAGTCTTTCGAGCCGATGGCGGCGCCCCCGCAGCGCGGCCGATGACGCGGCTGCCGGCCGGCAGTTGCGGGGGTTGCGGCGTCGGCCGGTTCCGAGAGTAGCCTTAACGGTGGGGCGTTCCATGTCCGGCGCGACCCGGCCCGACAACGTCGATCCCGTGCCGTCCGCCGCGGACGCGGTCTACCCGCTCGCGTTCACCGGGCCGCGGCGGACGCCCGCGGCCAGCGCCTACCTGCGCGACCCGTCCACGGCGCTGCTGGCCAGTTTCTTCGAGGAGAAGGGCCTGGCGGCCCTTAAGCGGGAAGACCGGGACGAGCAGTGGTACGCGGACTGGATCGCGTATCAGGCTGACCACCGCCTGTACGCGACGGTCGTCTCGCCGAAGGAGTACTCGTCGATCGGGGCGGAGTTCGACCTGCTGCGGTACGCGCGGTTCCTCGAGGTGTTCGCGTACTGCAGTCCGGCGCACGGGTACAGCCTGCAGGTGTCGTTCCTCGGGCTGTGCGCGATCCTGACGGGCACCAACGCGGCGCTCAAGCGGGAGGCGGTCGCGGCGCTCGAGGCGGGCGGGTTGCTGGCGTTCGCCGCGTCCGAGCGGCAGCACGGGTCGGACCTGCTGGCGAACGAGTTCACCGTCCGCGACGCCGGCGACGGGGGACTCGTGGCGGGCGGGACCAAGTACTACATCGGCAACGCGAACGCCGCGGCGATGATCGCCGTCCTCGCGCGCAGGGAGGGCCGCGCCGGCTCCCGGCGGGCGCCGCCCGCGCTATTTGTGCTCCGGCCGGGCGCGGCCGCGGGGTTCCGGAGCGCGACGAAGATCCGCACGCTCGGCGTCCGCGCGGCGTTCGTCGGCGCGTTTGAGATCGTCGACCACCCGCTGCCGGAAACCGACCTGATCGCCACCGGCCGAGACGCCTGGGACGCGGCGCTCGGGGCGGTCACCCTCGGCAAGTTCTTCCTCGGCTTCGGGTCGATCGGGATCTGCGAACACGCCTTGGACGAGGCGACGGACCACCTGACCCGGCGCGTCCTGTACGGCAAGCCCGTCATCGACATGCCGCACATCCGGTCGACGGTGGCGCGGGCGTACGCGCGGCTGACCGCGATGAAGCTGTACGCGTACCGCGCGCTCGACTACCTGCATGCCGCGACGGAGGCGGACCGGCGTTACCTGCTCTTCAACGCGGTGCAGAAGGCGCGGGTGAGCACCGAGGGCGTGAAGGTCATGGCGCTGCTGTCGGAGTGCGTCGGGGCGCGCGGGTTCGAGTCCGACACGTACTTCGAGATGGCCTTGCGCGACGCCCAGTTGATCCCCGGGCTCGAGGGGAGCACGCACATCAACCTCGCGATGGCCGCGCAGTTCATCCCGGGCTACTTCGAACGTGCGGACCCCGGACTGTCCGGGCCGGCGTCGCTGGCCGGCGGCGGTGGGCCCGTGGGCGAGAACTCGTACCTGATGGCGGCGCGGGCGGTCGCGCCCGAGACGGTGGCGTTCCCGCCGTACCTCCGGGCGTACGAGCCGCTGATGTCCGTCCCGAACGTGCGCCTGGTCGCGGGACAGGCGCGGGCGTTCCGGCTGCTCGCCGGCGCCCGGCGGTCGGAGGGCCGCGCCCCGGACACGGCGACCGCGATCGACCTGGGGAAGTGCGTGTCGGCGGTTGTGTACGCCCAGCTCGTCGCCGAGAACTGCGTGCGCCTCGCGGTGCCCGCGCCGGTCGTGTCCGTGATCTTTCACCTGATCGCCGAGGACCTGAGCACGCTCGGCCTGGCGCTCGCGGCCGCGCCCGGCCTGAGCGCCGCGGACCGGTTCCTCGCGCGCCGGCTGGTCGTGACGCCCCGGACCGTCGAGGCGGACTGGGAGTTCGTCGCCGGGAGGGTTTCCGGCGGGGGCCGGGCGTGACGGACGGGTGGCTCCGCTGGCGCGACCCCCGTCGAGGGCGGCAGTCGCCGTGCTCCCTCGACCTGTCGGTCCACGCAGCGACCTACGGCGACGAACGGCAGAGCGCTCGTTTTCGACAAGGGGTGAGTTCGTTGAGAACAATAGGCCGGTGAGCCCTGCCAACCTGTCCGCCCGCGTGCGCCACTGGGGCCGCGCGATGGCGCTCCGGCCGCCGTCGCGCGGTCGCTCGCCTAGCGGTGCGCACGTGGTTTTGGGGAACGTGCGCGCCCGGGCGAACGTACCACTGAGTGTCGAATCTCGCCCGCCCCCCCGGCGCCAAGCCGCCTTTCTGTTACCCTTGTCGATTCCGATCCCCTGCCCGGCCCGCCAGGATTTTGGCGCGCCGGGCACGCCATTTACATTGCAAGTCAGAAACCATCTATGGAAAGCAACGCGACCGTTAGTAACGCAGTGCACGTCGACCCCGCGCGGCCCGCGCCGTCGGGTCCGGTGGACCGAGTCTCGTCCGGCACGCGCGTCGTCACCCTGCTCGCGGTCGTCCTGCCGCTGGCCGGCCTGGTGGCGGCCGCGGTGCTCCTATGGGGGCACGGCTTTAGTTGGCTCCACCTGGGGCTGCTCCTCGGGGCGTACCTGCTGACGACGCTGGGCATCACGATCGGGTACCATCGCCTGTTCACGCACGGCGCGTTCCGGGCCCCTCGCGCGGTGCGCGTGACGCTTGGCGTGCTCGGCTCGATGGCCGTCCAGGGGCCGCTCCTGCGGTGGGTGGCGACCCACCGCCGGCACCACCAGCACGCCGACGACGCCGATGACCCGCATTCGCCGCACTTCGGTGGTCACGGCGTGCTCGGCGTGCTCCGCGGGTGGTGGCACGCGCACGTCGGCTGGCTCTTTCAGCCCGACGCGGGGGATCTGGACCGGTACGTCGGTGACCTCCGTCGCGACCCGGCGCTGGTCCGGGTCAGCCGTCTGTTCGTCCTCTGGGTGGCGCTGGGCCTGCTGATCCCGGCCGTGATCGGCGGACTAGTGACGATGACGTGGACCGGCGCCCTGCTCGGCCTGCTGTGGGGCGGCCTGGCGCGCGTCTTCCTCGTCCACCACGTGACCTGGAGCATCAACTCGGTTTGCCACCTGTGGGGCACCCGCCCGTTCGACAGCGGTGACGAGAGCCGGAACAACGCGGTGTTCGGCGTGCTCGCGATGGGCGAGGGGTGGCACAACAACCACCACGCGTTCCCGACCTCGGCGCGGCACGGCCTGCGGTGGTGGCAGGTCGACGTCAGTTACTGGGTGATCCGGGCCATGAGCTGGGTCGGGCTCGCGTCGGGCATCAAAGTGCCGACCGCGGACCGGATCGCCGATAAACGGGCGACGGCACGCGCGGCGCGGTAAGGATCGTCTCCGGGCGCTTATCAGACTGGGCCGGTGGGGCCGCCTACCGCCGCGCCGTCGGGAGGCGGACCGCGAACGTGCTTCCCCGGCCGGGCGACGAGCGGACCGTGATGGTGCCGCCGTGGTCGCCGACCATCCCGTGGCTGATGCTCAGGCCGAGCCCCGTGCCGTGGCCCGGCGGCTTGGTGGTGAAAAACGGGTCGAAGATGCGCTGTTGGATTGCCGGGTCGATCCCACAGCCGGTGTCGGTCACTTCGATCAGCACGACCCCGTCGTCCTGCGTGGTGCGAACCGTCACCACGCCGTCGGCCTCACATGCGTCGATCGCGTTGGTGACCAAGTGCATGACGACCTGGTTGATCTTCGCCGGGTAGCACGAGACCGTGCCCAGGGGCGCGAGGTCCAGGTCGAGGCGGACTCCCTTGGCGGTGGCGCGGCCGCGGATGATGTCTGTGGCGGACTGGACGCCGGCGTTCAGGTCGACCTCGCCCAGGTCGCTGGTGTCGAGGCGGGCGAACTCTCGCAGGCCCTCGACGATGTGCTGGATGCGCCCGAGCCCGTGGCGCGACCGCGACAACATCTCGTCCAGGTGCGGGACGACGTACGCCAGATCGACGCGCTCACTGAGATCGCGCACCCGCTCGGCCAGGGCCGGGGCCTGCGCGTCGATCAGCGGCCGGGCCTCGGCGTACAGGTCGAGCAGTTCGCGGAGCGCGGCCACGTCGCGCTGCAGGACGGCCACGTTGTTGCTGACGAACGCCAGTCGGCGAGCCCGAACGAGGTTGCCTGGGCGTGGCTGATGTGGATGAAGCGGCTCTGCTCGTCCTTGAAGTAGATGCGGTCGGGGTGGTGCTCGAAGAGCGTGTGCAGCAGCACCGCCTCGAGGTGCTCGGCGGCCGAGGTTGCGCTCTGGTCGGACATGGTCGCTGGCTCCTCGTCCGCTCGACTCCGCCGCGCCGCCGGCCGCGCGCCTCGCGACGCCCGGCCGGCGCGACGACGGGGGTTGGCCGGCATTATCCGTCGGGCGCCGGTCGTTGCAAAGCGTCCGGTGACGCCGCCCGCCGGTTACGGCCGACCCCGCGGGCCGGACCGGCGGCCGAGGGCGATGACGAACGCCGTCGCGAGGACGCCGCCGATCGCGACCAAGATGTACACCGCCGTCCGCGCGGTCACGGCGACCCGGTGCACCCGCCGCTCCTGTTCGACCATGTTGCGCACGTTGAGAGAGATGATCTCCCCGGCCGCCCGGCGGATCCGCCCGGACTCGGCGCCGACCACGCCGAGCGCCGCCCGGCGCTCGGCGAGCGGCTTGTACTCGTCCAGAGCGTCGGCGTGCGCGACCGCGTACTTCGACCACGCGTCGTCGATCTCGGCGATTGCCGTCGCCTCGTGCGGATCGACCGTGACGTGCGAACGCCGTAGCGTCAGGTGCCGCTCGAGATCCGCCCTCGCCCGCCCGGCCGATTCCCGTACGGTCGCCAGTTCGGCGCTCGGCTCGGCCCATTGGTCGGCGGCGTCGCCGAGTCGCGCCAGTGCGTCCTTCAGCGCGTGCCCGTACTCGATGCCACGGTAGTTCTCGCCGACGACGGCCCGCATCGCGCTGCTGCACCGTTCCAGGACGCCGACGCTGACACCCCCGACCGCCAGCAGGATGATCAGCAGACCGCCGAACCCCAGGCGTAGCTTCCGACGGGTTCCGAGCATGTCGACGGGCTCCCAGATCGAGACGGGTGGCGGCGGCGCCGGGCGGCGCGGCCGAACTCGCGATGGCGTTCCCGGTGAAGGGTGCGATGTCATCCGTCGGAATTGCCGGGGGGCGGCCACGTCACTCGCGCGTCGCGAGACGGACTTTACCACGAGGCCCGTGCGGTTCGACCACGAAGGGGTTCGGCGGATCACGTTTGTCGCGGCGCTCCGAACGATCGCCGACGGACGGCGGAAACATATTCGAACGGGCCGATCCGATCGGCACACGCGCGCGACGGAGGTTAAGCGCGATCTCAACCCGACGTTTGGGCGATCGCCACGCGGTGCACACACGACGTTCAAACTGGGGCAATACCGTCGCGACCCGACGACACAGAGGCGCACGTCTCGCGTCCGCACCGGATGTCGGTGTGCGACGTACGAAGGGGGCTTTACGTCCAGGAAATTACACGGGAGCTAGAAATGAAGATCGGGAAACGGTCGGTCCGTTTGGGCATGGCGGTGGCGGCGGTGGCGGCGACCTTGGGGGCGCGGGCCGCGACCTGGACCGGTGGCGTGGACGGCCCCTGGAGCGCCGGCGGCAACTGGGACGGCGGCTCCGGCGCGCCGCCCGTCTCCGGCCCGACCACGCAGCTCATGTTCTCGAACAGCGGCACCGGGTTCACGACCACCAACGACCTCGGGCCGTTCTCGCTCAACGCCCTGACCCTCGACAACACCGGGACCGGCGTGATCACCGTCGCCGGCAACCCGCTCACGCTCGACGGCACGACCGCGACGATCGTCGGCACCGGCGCCGGCGACAAGCTGGTCAAGAACAACCTCACGCTCGGCGTCGACACGACGGTCACCAACACGGGCGGGCTCATCACGATCGGCGCGCCCGACGCCGACAACGGCACCCCGGCCGTCACGTTCGCCGCCGGGACGACCACCACGTTCAACGGCGCGGGCAACGTGACCGTCGGCCCGGCCGTCACGACGGTGGGCGCAGGCATCCAGTTCGGCAACAACGTCACGATCCGCAACACCGGCGCCGGCACGCTCGCCCTGGCCGACGGCGGCACGTACGCCGGCACCAACGTGACCGTGAACCTCGCCAACACCGGCGGGGGCGTGTTCACGATCGGCGACCTGGCCGCCGTCTCGGGCACGCTCAACGTCACTGCCGGCACGGTCAAGTGGGCCGGCGCCGCCGAGGGCGATTTGTTCGGCGCGAACCTCGTCCTCAACGTCGCCGCCGGCGCGACCTTCGACTTCGCCAACAACGGCGAGACGTTCGGCGGCCTCGGCGGCGCGGGCAACGTCGTCATGGGCAACGCCGGGCTCGAGTTCACCCTCGCCGGCGACCGCACCTTCTCCGGATCGATCGGCGGCACCGGCGGGGTCACGCAGGCCAACGCCGGCGTCCTCACACTGAGCGGCAGCAACGCCTACACGGGCGCAACAACGATCAACTCCGGCGGAACGATCCGGACGGCCGGCGCTAACGTCCTCTCGGCGGGCAGCCTGATCACGATCACCGCCGGCCAGGGCGCGCTCGACTTGGCCGGCTTCGGCCAGACGATCGCCGGCGTCGCGGGCGGGCAATACAACTCGACGCTGCAGGTCAATGGATCGACCCTGACTTTGAGCGGGTCCGCGACGCGCTCATTCAACGGCCTGATCACCGGCACCGGCAACCTCGCGGTCGGCGGCACCGGCACGCAGACGATCCTCGGCGCCAGCAACTACTCCGGCACCACCGCCGTCAACGGCGGCACCCTGCGCATCGTCGGCCCCGCCGCCGCGACCGGCGCGGGCACGTCGATCGCCACCGGCGCGACGCTCGACCTCATCCTCGACACCGACACGACTTGGACCGCCCCCCTCACAGGCACCGGTACGCTCGCCAAGTCGGGCACGGGCAAGCTGACCCTCGGGGCCGCCAACCCGGGCGCGGACCTCGCCGGCCTCATGGTCAACGGCGGCACCGTCGCCCTCGACTACTCGGCCGACAACGGCTCGAAACTCGGCACGAATCCCGCCCTGACGCTTGACAGCGGCGGTGTTGTCGTCACCGGCAACTCCGCCGCGCCGACCACCCTGTCGTTCAGCGGCGCGCAGCTCAACGGCGCCGGACGCCTCGCCCTGACCAGCGGCAACGGCCAAGCCGCGTCGATCACGCTCGGCAACGTTACCCGCCGCACCGGCGGCTCGATCGACTTCGGCATGACCGGCGTCGGCGGCGGTACGGGAACGATCTCGACCTCGTCCGCCAACGGGTCGACGGGCATCCTCGGCGGATTCGCAACCGTCAACGGCGCAGACTGGGCCGTCAATGCCGGCGGGAACGTCGCCGCCCTCCCCGCCGGGTCCTACGCGAACAACACCTTCACCGCCGGCTCGCACACGAACGTCACCTCGAGCTTCACCGTCCCCACCGCGGGCTCGACCGCCAGCGTGCGGTTCAACACCGCCGGCGCGAGCACGCTGACGCTCTCGGGCGTCAACAACGTGACGACCGGCGGCATCCTCGTCACGCCCACCGCCGGCGCGAACAACGTCTCGATCGCCGGCGGCACGCTGACCGCCCCGGCCGGGCAGGAACTGCTCGTCCACCAGCACAACGCGGCCGGCATGCTCACGATCTCGTCGGTCATCGGCAACACCGCCAACGCCACCCAGCAGACTGTCGCCGCCGTCGCCGCAGGTTCGACGATCAACGGGCTGACCAGCACGACCGGCCTCTACCCGGGCATGTTGGTGACCGGGACCGGCATCCCGACCAACGCGCGGATCATGTCGGTCAACTCGCCGACGTCGATCACCCTGACCGCGAACGCGACCGCCGGCGCGAACGTCGCCCTCACGTTCAACGGCGGCACCGTGCTCGCCAAGTCCGGCCCCGGCACGCTCGCCCTGACCGGCACCAACACGTTCATGGGCCTGATCCTCAACGAGGGCGTCCTCAGCGCCTCCGCCGCCGGTCACCTCGGGCCCGTGGCAACCAACGCCGCCTCCGGCTCCATCTACTTCAACGGCGGCACGCTCCGCGCCACCAACTCGATCAACATCTCGACCAGCGGCGTCCAGCCCTGGGTCTTCGGGCCCGGCGGCGGCACGGTCGACACCTCCACCGCGTCCGTCAGCCTCACCCGCAACGGCAACGCCATGTTCGGCACCGGCACGCTCACCAAGACCGGCCCGGGCACGATGAGCATCGGCTCCAACGGCGGGACCTTCGCCGGCCGCGTCGTCGTCAACGGCGGCGTCATGCGGTTCACCAGCAGCGTGATCGGCTCCGCCAACGGCATGACCGTCAACCCCGGCGGACAGTACCTGATCAACGACGACTCGACCGCCAACTTCGGGTTCGCCGCCAACTCGATCCTGTCGCTCGCCGGCAGCGGCCCCGCCGGGAGCGCCACCCCCGGCGCGATGGCCCTCACCGTCCAGGGCACCGCCCAGGCGCCGACGACCACGTTCACCAACTCCGTCTACCTCGCCGCCGACGCCGCCGTCGGCACGTACAACCTCCCCAGCGCCGCCGGCACGACCACGCTAATCTTCTCCAACGCCGTGACCGGCCCCGGCTCGCTGATCAAGGCCGGCGACGGCACCCTCGCCCTCAACAGCGCGTTCAACAACTACACCGGCAAGACGATCGTCACCAACGGCACGCTCCGCATCGGTGGCGCCGACCGCCTCCCGGCCGGCACGACGCTCCAGTTCGGCGAGTCCGGCCCGGCCACCTCCGGTACGTTCGAACTCAACGGCTTCTCGCAGACCGTCGCCGGCCTGACCACCGTCGGCACCGGCACCGCCCACCAGGTGATCAACAGCAGCGCGACTGCCGCGGCGCTCACCGTCAACACCGCCGCCGGCGCAGACCAGACCTTCGTCGGCCGCTTGGGCGGCGACGGCATCGGGGTCGACTTCTCCTTCACCAAGACCGGCGCCGGCACCCTGACCCTGAGCGGCGCGAACACCTACACCGGCCCGACCACGGTCTCCGCCGGCACGCTCCGCGTCGCCGGGGCCGACACCGCCGCCCGCGCCTACACCGTCGCCGACGGCGCCCGCCTGACCGTCGCCAACTCCAATCCCGCCTCGACCTTCAACGTCGCCACGCTCGCCCTCGGCACGACCACCGGCGGCAACCTCGGCTTCGACTTGAGCGCCGGCACGCCGGGTCAGGCCGCCCTGACCATCGCGGGGGACGGCGGCCTCACCACCGCCGGCGCTGTCGACATCAGCGTGAGCAGCCTCCAAGGCCTGTCCGCCGGGGCGCAGATCCCGCTGCTCAAGTACACCGGCACGATCGGCGGCGCAGGCTTCGCCGCGTTCCAGGCCGGGACGCTTGGCCTCCCGTCCCGCGTCATCGGGTCGCTCGTCAACCTCACCGGCACGTCCACGATCGCCCTGAACGTCACCGGCGTCGACTTCGTCAAGTGGACCGGCTCGGCCGGCGGCGCGTGGGACGTCAACGCCACTGCCAGCTTCAAGCTCAACTCCAACGGTGCGGCCACGACCTACCTCGAGTCCGCCGCCCCCGCGACCGGCGACACCGTCGTCTTCGACGAGACGGCCGCGGGCACCAAGACCGTCTCGCTCGCCGCCGCCCTCCGCCCGGCGGCCGTCACCGTCTCCGGTCCCGCCGACTACACCTTCACCGGCGCCGGCAAACTCTCCGGCCCGACCGGCCTGACCAAGGCCGGCGCCGGCACGCTGACCCTCCTGACCGACAACGACTATACCGGCGTCACCACGATCACCGGCGGCACCCTCCGCGTCGGCAACGGCGGAACGGTCGGCTCGCTCGGCGCGGGAGCCGTCACCAACGACGGCGCGCTCGTCATGGATCGCTCGGACGACGTCGCCCTCGCCAACGCGATCTCCGGCGCGGGCTCGCTCACCAAGAACGGCCCCGGCACCCTTACCCTATCCGCCGCCTACGGCCTGACCGGCAACACGACGATCACCGACGGCACACTCGCCCTGACCGCGGGCGGCACCTACTCGGGCAACGTCGCCGGCGCGGGCGCGCTGCTCAAGGGCGGCACCGGCACGCTCGTCCTCGACGGCGCAGTCGCCCACACCGGCGGAACGACCGTCTCCGCCGGCACCCTCCGGATCGGCAGCGGCGGCACCGCCGGCTCGCTCGCCGGCGGCGTGACCATTTCGACCGGCGCGACCCTCGCCTTCAACCGCAGCGACGACTCGACCTTCGCCGGCACGATCATCGGCGACGGAAACCTCACCCAGATCGGCTCGGGTCGCACCACGATCTCGGGCACGATCGGGACGCTCGTCACCAACGGGATGACGACCGCGCGCGTGTACGCCGGCGTGGCGACCGCATCGGCCGGCAACTTCGACTTCAACCTCCCGACCGACGTGAGCTTCTCGGGCCGGATCTCGGGCACGGGCACGATCACCAAGTCCGGCCCGTCGACCCTCACCCTCCTCGCCAACAACAACTTCACCGGCACCCTCGTCGTCGACGGCGGCACCGCCCTGCTCGACGACCAAGGCGGCGGTGGCGACTTGAACGCCGCCTCGATCGTCGTCAACGCCGGCGGCAAGTTCCAGTTCGGCCGCTGGGACGGCCCGCTCGGCACCGGCTCCAACCCCGACATGCCCGACTCGACCGCCATTACCGTCAATGCGGGCGGCGAGTTCCAGATCCGCATCGGCGAACAGTACGGCGCGCTCAAGCTCGCCGGCGGCACCTACCGCGCCGTCGGCGACGGCGCGGCCCTCTCCGTCGGCTCGACCTTCAACGCCACCTCCGGCCCGTTCACCGGCTTCGCCCTCGAGTCCGGCCAAGTCATCGCCGAGAACTTCGGCCCCGGCGCGACCGCCGGGATCAACGGCGGCCTATCCACCGGCTTGGTCAAGACCACCCCGGGCACCGTCACATTCACCGGCCCCGTCGCGGTCAACGCGAACAACCCGATCAACATCCAGGAAGGCACCCTCGCCTTCGAGGCCCAGAACCTCCCCGCAAGTGGCGCGGGCGCGTTCACGCTCGGCGGCGGCGCGACGACCGCCACCCTGCGCCTGACGACCGCCGGTCCCGCCGCGTCGAGCAAGACGCTCACCGTGAACACCGCCGGGCAGATCGACGTCGCCAACCCGGCCGGCCGACTCACGCTCACCGGCCTGATCGACGGCGGCGGCACCCTCTCCAAGGTCGGCCCGGGCACGCTCGTCCTCGGCCCCGATACGGGACTGTTCGGCGGAACCGTCTCCGTCGAGGCCGGCGCCGTCCGGGTGTCCGGCACGACCGCGTTCGGCGGCTATTCCGTATCCAACGGCGCAAAGCTCGCCGTCGCCGGCGGGGCGACGACCGGCACGTTCGCCCTCCCGTCGCTCGCCCTGGGCGCCGGCGGCAGTCGGCTCTCGTTCGAGCTCGCAGCGGCCGGCAACCCGACCGTGCCGCTCATGCACGTCACCGGCGACAACGGCCTGACCCTCGCCGCCGGCACGCACGTGCTCGGCCTGTCGAGCACCCAGCCCCTCTCGGTCGGCACGATCACGCTGATCGACTACGCCGGCACGCCGATCACCTCCGGCTTTACGCTCGGCGCGCTCCCCTCGCGCACCGCCGGCACCCTCGTCTACAACACGGCTAACACCTCGATCGACGTGCAGGTCACCGGCGCCGACACCACGATCTGGAACGGCGCGACCGGCGGCGCGTGGGACGCCGGCACCGCGGTCGACGTCGGCGGCACCGCCAACTTCCGCCTCGCGAGCACCGCCGCCGCCACCAACTTCGTCGCCGGCGACCGCGTCACCTTCGACGACACCGCCCCGGGAACCGGCCCACTTACGGTCAACCTCACGGCGGCCCTCCAGCCCGCCGCCGTGACCGTGAACGCCGACACCCGCGCCTACACCCTCGCCGGCCCCGGCTCGATCGCCGGCACCGGCGGGCTCACCAAGACCGGCGCAGAGTCGCTCGCCCTCCTGACCGACAATACCTACACGGGCGGCACCACCGTCTCCGCCGGCACGCTCCAGATCGGCAACGGCGGTTCCACCGGCTCCATCACCGGCCCCCTCGCCGTCGGCGCAGGGACGACCGTGATCGTCGACCGGGCGGGCGAGTTCGTGGTCGCCGCGCCCCTGAGCGGCACCGGCGACCTCGTCAAGCGCGGCCCCGGCACCCTCAAGCTTACCGGCGAAAACCAGGCCTTCACCGGCGCCCTCACCGTCAACGGCGGCACCGTCGACCTCAACAACGGGGCCGACCTCAACGCCCCGTCCGTCGTCGTCAACGACACCGGCACCTTCGTCTTCGGCGAGACCGGCGACGTCAACTTCCCCAACTCCACCTTCGTCACCGCCAACGCCGGCGGCACCTTCGACCTCCGACAGGGCGAAACCTTCGGCGGCGTCGTCCTCAAGGGCGGGACGATCAAGTTCTCCGGAGCCCGCACCGGCGTGAACATCACCGCCAACGCGGCGACCGGGTTCGCGCTCGAGTCCGGCACGGTCACGACCGACTTCACGGGCGCGGGCACCGGCGGCGTGCTCAGCGGCACGACCGCGCTGAACAAGACGACCGCCGGGACGGTCACGCTCGGAAACGGCGTCACGATCAACACCGGCGTGACGATCAACGTCCGCGAGGGCGTGCTCGCGATGCCGGCCGCCAGCCTCCCGGCGACCGGGTCGACGTCGATCAACCTCGGCGACGAGACGACGGCCGGCACACTCCGCGTGACTGACGCCGCGGCCGCGGCCACCGTGCGGCCGGTCAACCTCGCGGCGGGCGGCGGGACGATCGACGTCGCGGCGGCGGGCGGATCGGTGACGCTTGCCGGCGCGGTCGGCGGGACGGGCGGGCTGACCAAGGCCGGGAACGGCCAGCTGGTGCTCGGCGTCGCCGCTCACACCGGCGCCACGACCGTCGCCGGCGGCACGCTCCGTGTGAACGGCTCGGTCGCCGCGTCCGCCGGCGTCGCCGTCGGCACGGGCGGGCGGTTCGTCGCGGGCTCGACCCAGACCGTCAAGGCGCTCGACCTGTCGGCCGGCGGCCGGGCCGAGGTCGCCAACGTGCCGGCCAGCCTGCTCGTCCTGACTATCGGCGACAACGCGACGACCGACGCGCTCAAACTGGGGGCGACTGCGAAGCTCGACGTCCGCCGCAACACCCTGGTGTTCGACCACGCGGCCGGCGACCCGTCGGCCCCTGCCTCCGTCGCCGCCGTGAGGGCCACGATCCTGGCCGGGTACAACAACGGCGACTGGCTCG
>Ga0196963_10001611_pt1 | contig 14827 bp, 8 predicted proteins | sample S1_5metaG_FD_148600 | JGI IMG/M metagenome (GOLD analysis project Ga0196963, IMG submission 148600) | Soil microbial communities from Anza Borrego desert, Southern California, United States - S1_5 | ecosystem: Environmental > Terrestrial > Soil > Desert | place: USA: California | collected... | reverse complement strand
CGGCGTAAGATTGTCGAAGTGAGTTTTATCCTTCGCCTTATCCGGCTCTTCGCCAGCGACATGCTCAACCTTGAGCAGCGCGAAGAAACGCTCCTTGTCCTTCGGCGGACGAATTTGCCCGGAAACAGTGTCGCCCGTTTGCAAATCGAAACGGCGAATCTGCGAAGGCGAAACGTAAATATCCTCAGGGCAGGGGAGGTAATTGAAGCTTTGGGAACGAAGGAACCCGAACCCTTCAGGCAGGATTTCAAGGACGCCTTCCGCGAAAAGAACACCGCCATTTTCAACGTTCTTTTGCAGAATGTTGAAGATGATCTCGTGCTTCTTCATGGTGCCGAAATTCTCGACACCTAAATCGCGGGCGACCTTATTCAGCTCAGGCATGGCCATCGCCTGAAGCTCATTGATGTTGATGCGGATGCCGGTTGGTTCTGGGCCTTGCGGCTCGTCCTCTATGTCCATCGGACGATTGTCCTGGGGCACGCGATCGCGGCGATTGTCGTGACGTTGCTGCTGGCCGCTGCCGCCACCACCGCCACGATTTTGCCCACGATCACGATTGCGATCATGCCGTCCGCCGCCACCGCCACCGTTACTTTGGTGTTGCTGATGGCCGCCGCCATGCTGTTGGTGCTGGCCGTGACGACGGTTGCCCTGGTCGCGGCGTCCACCTTGCTGGTCGCGATGGCGATTTTGATTCTGGTCGCCCCCGTGACCCTGCGGGCGTTGCTGCTGGCGCTGTTGATTCTGCTGGCCGCCACGATCCCGATCCCGGTTTTGGTGCGGGGATTCAGAACCACCCTCGCGGCTTTCCTGCGCTGGCGAAGGCTCGCCGCCTTCGTTCATCGGGTGATCGGGCTCATCCATGGGATGATCCTCCTCGCTCGCACGGATCACGCGCGGGCGATAATCATCATCCATGTTGTCTTCCGGCACTGGCTCAGGCGGAGGCGGGGTTAAAGAGAGATCTTCGCCTGCGGGCTCCTCTTCGCGGTTCTTTTCCTGGCGGGCTGGCTCAGAGCGGCGTTCTTCGCGGTCTTCACGCTGCACGCGCTCTGGAGCGCGTTCTTCCCGTTCAACAGGAGCTGATGCGCGCTCCTCACGGATCTCGGGCGCAGGGGAGGTTTCCGCCACAACTGGCGCCGCGGCCTCGGGAGCGAGTTCGAGTTGCTCGCCTTTTTTTGCGCGGGGCGTTTTTGCTTTGGCGGACTTCTTAGGTTTAGGGGGCATAGCTTATAGCCAGTGCGTAGCAGGGGTAAATTCTGTGGACTGGAAAAGACGGCAATGCGCCATCATTCCAAAGGGGTCAAAATCTCCAACAGCCCTCTAGGTAGAGGGCTGCAATTAATATGGCAAGGGAAATCGCGCCGTCAACTCACGCACACGATCCCGCACTTTATGCGCGGCATCAACATTCTTCAGATCCATCAAGACTTCACTGATCATGTCGGCGATGGCTGCCATTTCCGCTTCTTTCATCCCGCGGGTTGTCACGGCGGGTGTGCCGATGCGAACGCCGCTGGCCTGGAACGGTGAACGGGTCTCAAACGGGATCGTGTTTTTATTCACGGTGATGCCCGCCTCGTCCAAGGCGATCTGGCAATCTTTGCCCGTCATGCCTTTTTGGCCAACGTCCACCAGCATTAAATGATTGTCGGTCCCGCCACTCACGAGGCGATAACCATTGCGCTGAATTCCTTGCGCGAGCGCCTTGGCGTTACGGCGGATCTGCTGCTGATATTCCTTGAAGCTTGGCTGCAAGGCTTCCTTGAAGCATACGGCCTTGGCGGCGATCACATGCATCAACGGCCCGCCCTGGATGCCCGGGAACACCTGTGAATCGATTTCCTTGGCGTACTTCTCTTTGCAAAGGATCAACCCGCCGCGCGGCCCCCGCAGGGTTTTGTGGGTGGTCGTGGTGACAAAATCCGCGAACGGCACTGGGCTTGGATGCTCACCAGCAACGACGAGCCCCGCGATGTGCGCGATGTCCGCAAGCATGAGCGCGCCAACTTCCTGCGCGATTTCGTACATCCGCTTGAAGTCGATGATCCGTGGGTAAGCGCTCGCGCCCACAGTGATCATCTTCGGACGATGCTCACGGGCCATCTTTTCCAGCTGATCGTAGTCGAGCAACTCGTCCTCTTTGCGGACGCCGTAATGAATCACCTCGAAAAATTTGCCGGAAAAATTCGCCTTGTTGCCATGGGTCAAATGCCCGCCATGGCTCAAGTCCATGGTGAGGATTTTGTCGCCGGGCTTCAGGAAAGCGAAGTAAACGGCCATGTTCGTGCCGCTGCCGGAGTGGGGCTGCACATTGGCGTGCTCCGCGCCGAACAACTCCTTCGCGCGGTCGATAGCGACCTGCTCAACGTTGTCGACGTGCTCGCAGCCGCCGTACCAACGCTTCCGGGGGAACCCTTCCGCGTACTTGTTCGTCAGCACTGAGCCTTGCGCTTCCATCACTGCGGGGCTGGTGAAGTTCTCGCTGGCGATCAGCTCGATATTCTCCTGCTGGCGGAACTTCTCGAGTTCGACCGTGTGGAAAATCTCGGGATCCACAGCCTTTAGCGTGAGGTTCGCCTGGCGTGGCGATTCGATCTTGTGCACACGGCGCTCGTGACGCCCCCCTTCGAACTGCGCGTCGAGGAACGTGTCCACGATCTTTTCGGCCTCATCCGGGTTAACGGTGCGGGCGCCCAGGCAAAGCACATTGGCGTCATTATGCTGGCGCGCGAGGCTGGCCATCTTCTCGTCGAACACCAAAGCGGCGCGCACACCCGGCGTCTTGTTCGCGGTGATGCACATGCCGACGCCGGTGGAGCAGACCAGAAGCCCCAGTTCGCTCTTTTTATTCGCCACATTCTCCGCCACGATGCGGGCGTAGTCCGGGTAATCGGTTGAATCGGGCGAAGACGTTCCGACGTCCACGACTTCAATGCCGCGGTCCGCGAGGTGTTTCTTCAGGGCTTGTTTGAGTTCAAAACCAGCGTGATCTGCGCCGAGTGAGAGGGTCATTTTATTTTTTGAAGCGGTGTTGATGGAGGTTGTCTCCAAAAATTTCAAAAGCGAGGCGATCCCTTGCTCAATTTGATCGCGGCAATATTGATAGGTTTCGAGCGAGCCCCCGATCGGGTCGGAGATATCCTTCTCGAACGTGTCCAGCGTGTCGTCAAACTCCCGCAGCAGGAACGTCTTCTCCATTGCTTGCGGGTAGAGCAGGGTGATCGCATCGAGGTGCCCGTGCGTCATCCCAAAAATGTAATCGGCTTGCTGCACTAGCTCCGGTGTCAGCATCCGGCTGCGCTGCCGGGTGATGTCAATATTCAGCTCGCGCAGGGCGCGCACGGCATGGGGGCTGGGCGGTTGGCCATCAACGGCGCCGACGCCTGCGGAAAAGACGCGGTATTCCGGGTTGTTTTTGACCGCAGCGCGGAACAATCCCTCAGCCATTGGGCTGCGGCAAACGTTCCCTGTGCACACGAAAAGGATTGTCTTCATCTCGCTGGGTGGACCCTCGCGCCCGGATTAACGATCCCCGGCCTCTTTATGGAACACCAACACGCCTTTCAGGAAATCCAGTCCTCTGGCCAAAACGGGGTCGGCCACGACAGGCTTGGATGGGAGGGGGTCTTGTCCCGGGTCAGGCGTCAGTTGCTCGCCACGCTGGCGGCGCACTAGTTCGGCTTCGTTAATCAGTCGCCGAGACACTGTATTACTCCCACGCGCGCCGTCAATCGCTTGCGTGCGGTCCACAGTCGCCCAGAAAGGATTCTCCAGGTAGGATTTTTCCAACTCAGGAGCGACCTCGAGGATGAGGTCTGGCTCCAGCCCGGTTTCGCGGATGGTTTGGCCGTTGGGGAATTCAACCCAGCCGCTGGCGATCTCCACCTGTGCGCCGGAGGGAAGTTTGTGGCCTTGGAAATTCCGCACTTCGCCCGCAGTCCGAGAGCCGAACACCAAAGCAGAGCGCCCAACGCGCAAAGCGCCCGCGAGGGCTTCCGCAGCTCCTCGGGTCTGGCCATTCACCAGGATTGCGATTGGCACGCTGATGTCCTTTTCCGATTTCGTGGCGGAAAAGGTCTGCTCCCCCGCCTTGAAGATAGCCTTCTCGTGGTTCAGGAAGAGGTCAGCGGTCTTCGCGGCTGCGGGCAGCGATTCCCCATAAGCATTCCGCAAGTCCACCACCAAGGCGGCAACGCGATTGGATGATACCAACTGCTGCCAGGAAGAGCTTAACGCTTCCGGCAACTCTTCGTCCACACGCCCGATGCGGATGTGGCCGATCTCCCGGTCGTGCAGCGCGTTGGTGGCGATGGTCGGCTGGTTGGTGGCTCCAGGCGAAACCGGCTGTCTGGCCAAACGGACGCGGCCGCCCAGTTGCCGCAGCAAACCGTCCGTGGTGAGTTGGTCCAGGTCCGTGACGCTGACGCCGGGAAGATTCGTCTTCAGCAAATCGAGCAATTCCTGCAATGGAACGGCCGGTTGCGCAGCAAAGGCAGGGGATGCCATGGCCATGCCCAACAGCAGCCCCGCGCAACGTGCTTTGAATTTCCAGTTCAGCGCCAGCTCCTTATCTCAGCTTCGCGAGCAACAGTTCCTTCAGCTCGGAAATCTTCACCCGCTGCTGCGACATTGAATCGCGATCGCGCAAGGTGACCGTGTCTTTAAGGTCCGGCGTTTCACCGAGTGTGTCAAAGTCAATGGTGACGCCGTAAGGGGTGCCCGCTTCGTCCTGGCGACGGTAACGGCGGCCAATTGCGCCGGTGTCGTCGTAGAACACTGTCATCTGATCGCGGAGGAGATCGCGGACTTCGATGGCTTTGGCCACGAGTTCAGGGCGATTCTTGAGGAGCGGGAACACGCCGACCTTGATGGGCGCAATGCGTGGGTGCAGCCGCATGACCACGCGAGTTTCCTTCTTCCCTTTTTCGTCGGTGACTTCCTCCTCGTGAAAGGCATGGCAAATCAACGCCAGGATCAAGCGATCCGCGCCTGCGCTCGGCTCGATGACGTGTGGCACATAAGCGCCCCGCGCGAGTTTGTCGAAGTAAGCCTTGGCCATTTCCTGCGCCTGAGTTTCCGCTTCTTCGCTGGTGATGCCTTTCTTCTGCAGCGCTTGCTTCTTCTGGCTCACGTAGCCATCGCGCAGCGCCTGCTTCTTCGCTTCATCCAGCTTACCCCAGGCTTCGCGCACATTCTCATCGAAGAAATCCATCGTCTTGCCTGAAAACTTTTCATGCTGCGACAGATCGAAATCTCCGCGAGCGGCGATCCCTTCCAACTCCTGCGTGCCAAATGGGAACTTGAACAGAATGTCCACTGTCGCCTTGGCGTAATGGGCCAGCTCGTCCGGCTTCTGCCAATATTCCTCCAGTGTGGTGCGTGGCAGGCCGATGCTTTCATAGAAACGGATGCGCTCCTCAACCCAATACTTATGCCAGATGTTCCAACCCCAATTCGGCTGCGGCTCGCCGGGATGACCCTCGCCGGCCTGGGCAATGTCACCGCCCATCGCGGCGACGGCTTCATCCGGTGGGATAAAGAACTCCAGCTCCATCTGCTCGAACTCGCGCGAGCGGAAGGTGAAGTTGCGCGGGTTGATTTCGTTGCGGAACGCCTTGCCGATCTGGCAAATGCCGAACGGCACTTTTTGGCGGGAAACCTCCAGCACATTCTTGAACTGCGCGAAGATAGCCTGGGCGGTTTCAGGCCGCAGGTAAGCTACGTTGTCTTCCGATTCAATCGGCCCAACGTAGGTCTTGAACATCAAGTTGAACGGCCGCGGGTCGGTCAAAAGGCTTCCGTTCTCCGGATTGTATCGGACGCTGTTCTCGACCTTCTCCACGCTCTCACCTAGAAGGGCAGGGGTGGTCAAACCGCGTTGCTGATAAAACTGCTTGGCAATCTTGCGCGCGGACTCCGCATTCTTCCCCGAAGGAATCAGGACGGAGTACGCTTCCTTGCTTTCCTTGCCTGAAGCTTCATCGCGGGCGCCGGTATAGCTGTAAGCATCGCCGCTCTGGGGATCGACCTGGTCCGCGCGAAAGCGCTTCTTTGTGAGCAAACAATCGACCATCGGATCGCTGAACGTGCTGGTGTGCCCGCTGGCTTCCCAAATTCGCGGGTGCATGATGATCGTGGCCTCGAGCCCGACGACATCCTCGCGCAAGCGGGTCATTGAGCGCCACCAATACTCCTTCACGTTCCGCTTCAGCTCAGCGCCGAGCGGGCCGTAGTCCCAGAATCCATTGATGCCGCCGTAAATTTCGGAGGATTGGAAAACGAATCCACGGCGTTTGCACAAAGAGACGATCTTCTCCATGCGCTCGTTTAACTTGGGCTCAGCCATAAAGGGGGAGAGTTTGGGCAGCGCAAAAGCAGTGTCAAGGAACAGCGCGCCTCAACATACATTGTCTGCTGGAAATGAGCGCGGACATTCCTGTCCGCTTAAGGCTTGAAAAGCGGGTTAGAAAACCCGCGCTCCTTTACGGATCGCAGATGTAGAACTTAGTTCGGCGGACGCGATGTGTTGTGCCCCGCCTTCCTCAACCTCACGCAACTTGGAAATGGATCTTAATTGTTCGGATGTGACCTTCCATTTGTCGTCCACCTTTGCGAGCGTGTAGATGATATGAGACGCGCTTAGGAGTCCCTCAAAATATCCACCTGCCACTTCGACTTTTGTTTCGGAGATTGGTTTTATCGGTCCCGTACGGAACAGAAGGCCTCGCGCGCCTGTCTCCTTGTCCAGCACGCCCTTTGGTGGATCTACCCGGGCTTGGGAGGCTTTTCGCACGGGTGGAACATGGTTGGCGAAGGATTCCATAAACGCGTCGGAGGGATCTACGCCTTTAGAATGGTCGAAGCCGAATCTCTGTGGTTCGTCTTTGAACAGTTGTAGGTAGTAAGCGGCTGCTTCGTTCTTTTGACCTGAGTTATTCTTAATGAACTGGCGCTCAAAAAGCGCTCGGTAGATTTGATCAGCTTCCGCATGCGCGGCTCCCTTGGCTTGATCAGAGGCTGCGAGATCCGCCGCCCAGAGTCGGGTTGTGGAGGCGCTAAGCAGGAAGCAGGCGCAAAGTATCCAAATGTGCTTCATGACAGATGTCCTTCAATGCTGGCCAGGGAGGTGTGCAGTGAGTCTTCCACGAAAGAAGGATCGCGGCGAGCAGAATTAAGACTATTGACAATGCCGTTGAGCGGGAACTGACGCTCTAAGCCCGTTGGGGGCCCCGGCAGATGCCAGACAGCGGTGGGAGGTGGCAGATTGCGGTGGGCAGGCGACCTGGAAAGGAGCGGGCAGATTCCTGTCCGCAGCGAATGCTGGAACGGCGGGTTTGAAAACCCGCGCACCGTTATGGATTTCAGATTGCCCCAACTCCTCAGCGCGCGGGGATTGTCGCTAAGGACGCGCAGAGGGTGTAGCGGGCGAAGAGGCTGGGGGAAATTAAAGCCGTTCGGGAATCGGCGAGGGATGGAGTTGTCGGCGCGCGGTTCTTGGCGAAGCGTCGGGCGGAGTTGGCGACTGGCTCCTGGCCGGCATCGAAGACTTCGTCCAGCGCCCACAAGGTCTCGCGAGTGTCGGCGCGGACGAGGCGCATGCGCCAGCCGATCGTGAGCGGGGGGTAGGCATGGTAACTCGCCAGGTGCACGAACAGTATCGCCTGGGCATCCATCTCGCTGGCAACTTTAGTGACCAATGTTGACGGGAGAACTTCGTCGGCGCGCCAGCTTTCGCGACCAGACCAAAGCTTTACTTGCTCGCGGGTGAGATGCGCCATTTCAGCGCGGCCGAGCTTGTCCAATTCGACGCGCAGAGCTTCATCGAAATACTCACGGCCCTGGGCGGTTTGCGGCTGGGTGGGGGAGCCGGTCAACGGCATCACAGCGACGCGCTTGATATCCTGCGGCAACTGCGGCCAGGTTTTGTGCACATTCTTGACCTCGTGATCGGGCCCGATGACGATTTCATCCAGCCGCGGCGTCGTGGCGCATCCGCACAGCAAGATCACGAGCGTTAGCAGAAGAATTCTCATGCTACTTTGATGAGCTTTGGGCTGTGCCGCCAAACTTTTGGTTCAGGAATTGCAGTTGTTGATTGATCTTCGCCTGGGCCGTTTCCATGGCCAAAAAGCTCGCGAGCAACTGCTCGCGGCGTGATTGCACATGGCGCTCGAGGTCAGCGACCTGCGTGTCGATTTCCGCCGCTTGCTCGGTAAGGGCCAGTTGCTTGGCCACGAGCGAGCCTTCCTCACCGACAACTTCCTCAAGATAATCATCCAACTGATTAGCGAGGCCTGAGGCGCTGCTGGCGAACAAAGCTTTCACTCCGCTCAAGTTTGTCGCGAGGGCCTCATCCAGGAGGCTTTCATCATCGAGAGTCAATTTGTTCGAGTTGCCATCGGTGACGATTCCGATGTCCGCAAGGTGATCGAGTTGCGCAGGCAAACCGCTGACGGAGGCAAAGCTAGCGCTGCGCAATTCCGAGGCAATGTCCGAGGCGAGTGACTCGCCAGAAAGCAATCCGGCTGTGACCTTTCCCTTCGCATCGGTGCTGCTGGCCGTCTGGTTCTCGATCAGCGTCTGCACCTTGTTGAAAGCCTCGATGAAATTCGTGATGGCCGTTTTGACCTTCGAGCTATCCTGGCTGACGGTGACGTTCACGACGCCTTCAGCGAGGGCGGTCACACTGAGCCCTGCCAGGCCTGAGCTGCTTTCGGTGATAGTGTTGCTTAAGCTCTGCTGAACATCGCCGCCATTGATGCGGTATAACAAGTTCGACCCACGCTCCAGTGTGCCTGTCGTGACACCAGTGGCCGCCAGAAAGTTCCCGGTTACATCCTCCAGGGCGATGCCGACGTCGCCGGTGGTTTTGTTCGTGAGGATCAGTTGATCCGCTTGCACATCGTAACGGGCGGAAACCCCGGCGCTCGACGCATTAATCTTGTCGATGACGCTGTTCAGCGTGTCGGTGGACGCGTTGAAAGTGATCTCCACCCCATTGATTTTGAAGGCGCCTGTTCCAGAACCCCCGTCTGTGACTGTTGTGCTGAAATTTGCGCTCGCGAGCGCGGCAGTGGGCCGCACCCGGCTAAGGCTGGTGGCGCTTTCGACTGTGCCAGAGCCGTTGTTATGCAAGCCGGCAGCCAGCAGGAAATTGCTGGTGTCATTTGCAGCGCCGAGTGTCAGTGTGCCGGTGCTGCTGGTGAGTTGGACTTTGTCCGTGGTGGGATCGTAGCTTCCGGTCACCACCCCAGCGGTCGCGGCGCTGATGTTATCGAACACCTCCTGCAAGGTGTCCGTGGCATCAATAGTCACCTGGGCTCCATTGATTGTGATAACGCCTCCAACGATGGTGCGGCCTAAGCCCGCCGTGCCGAGCACAACTCCACTAACATCGGAGGTCTCGCTGAGCCGCTTGCCGATGTCGCTGGATCCAACCTGCCTTGCAGCGGTGGCGAGTTGCTCGATATCGAACGAGAATGTTCCGAGCGGGGCTCCGCTCGCCGCTCCCACTGTGGCAACGCTGCTGTCTGAAGTTGTGGCTGCGCGGCTGTCGAACAAGCTCCCTTCCTGCAGCGCCTCCACGCGGCTTTTCAGGATCGTCAGCTCCGTCTTGATGCTGCCAAAGGCGTTATTCCGTTGCTCAAGCTGGTTCTGCTCCGCGAGCAGGCGCTTTTGGGGAACGCGCTCCACATCGATCAATTGGTCGACCAACGTCTTCCAATCGAATCCTGAAGCCAAGCCTGAGACACCAAGGTCCATCTTCGTCGGTTATCGGCAGGGCGGGGGAAAACTTTAGGAAGTAGGAGGGGAACAGGAATTTTCCCGCGGAGACGCTGAGAGGCGGAGAGGGAAAGAGGCTAAACATGAGGAAGCAGATGGAGCAGAGGGATTTTGGAGTCCGTGGTGTTGATCGGCCTTCAGAGCTGCGGTTTCGGCGTTTGGGCTTGGGCTCAGATTGGCTTCACTTTGTTGCATCTGCGTCCTCGTCCTTCTGTTCAATTCTCTCCACAGCTTCTGGCTTCTCCGTCTCTCAGCGTCTCGGCGGAAATCTCTCTTTAAGGCCACGTTCCAAAAAGCAAACTCGGGCAGCGAAACTGTCGCTGCCCGAGCCGCGTCAACCGTTTGCGTCTGCGCGTTGCTTAGTTCAACAGGCGCAAAGCCGATTGCGGCGTGCTGTTCGCCTGGGCCAGCATCGCGGTGCCTGCCTGAACCAGGATGTTGAACCGGGCAAATTGAGTGCTTTCCTCAGCGACATCCACATCCTTGATGCGGCTGTTCGCGGCGGAGAGATTGTCCTTGAGGACGCTCAATTGCTCGCTGGTGGAGTTAAGGCGAGAGATGTTTGCGCCGATGTTCGCGCGGTCGGTGGCGAGTTGGTCGATGGCGGTCGTCACATCCGCGAGGGCGGCGGCAGCGTTGGCGGCGGTGTCCACGGTGGCGCTGGTCGCGTCTGTGTAAGCGGCAGCAGTGAGATCCACCGCAGCCATGGTGAACGTGTTGGCCTCGTCGTCGGTGGTGACATCCAACGCGGTGCCGTCGAAGAGCGCCACGCCGTTGAATTCCTTCGTCGCCACATCATCGATGTAAGCGCCGAGGTTGGTGAATTCAGCGTTGTAGAGCGCGCGATCGGCGTCGGTCTTCGTCACGTCCTGGGCGAGCACTGACAACTCGCTCATGCGATCCAGGGCCTTGGTCACCTTCTTGAGGAAACCGTCCTGGGTTTGGTTGTACGAGATGGCGTTGGCCACGTTCGTGTTGGCGGCTGAGATGCGGTTGATTTGCGCATCGAACCGTGTGGAAACAGCCAATCCAGCGGCGTCATCTTCCGGGGAAACGATCTTCGAGCCAGAGGATAAGCGAGCCAGAGATTTGGCCAGCATTGCGCTCGACTCGTTGAGCAGGCGGGCGCCTGTTTGAGCCGAGGTGTTAGTATTGATTACCATATAGGACTCCTTCCATGAGTCACCCCGTTGCGGGGCATTTGTTTGTCACGGCATCCCTGCCGCTAGGTGAGGTTTCTTAAGCGGGCCCCCACCGTTCTCCCGGTTAGCTTTTGTGGCTGCCAACCGCCTGTCTTGCGACACTTCATCTATCGACGCCCTTCCAGAAAACTTAAGGGCGCTGAACGGCAAAAGAATTGAGAAGAGAGGAATTTCCGCGGAGACGCAGAGCGGCGGAGAGGAACAGGAAAGAACGGAAGATGCTGGATATAAACAGCAGGAGCTAGGCAACAGAAAGGCTCCGCGATCTAAACTGTCCTTGCGCCTCTGCGCGATATCGCCAATCGGAGGAGGCATTTCCCGCAGAGACGCAAAGAGGCAGAGATGAATGGGAAAAAGTGAACAGCAGGAAGCAGGGAGCAGAGAGGGCTTGGGGACTGTTATCGGGATGGGTTAGGGTCCACTACTTTGGAATAGACCTTTTCCCGCTACCTCCTGTCAACTTTCTGTCCAGAGTTTGCTTCTCCGTGTCTCAGCGTCTTTGCGTGAGATCTTGTCCGGATTGAACTTGTCCGCAGTATCCCTGGTTTGTGCTCTCTCGCGGCCACCCTCCCTTTCCCTCTGCCGCCCTCTGCTTCCTCTGCGTTCTCCTGTGAAACCTTCCCCGCCAAAAGCAAAGCCCCAACCGCATTTCCACGGCTGGGGCTTTCTGGTTATTTCTTCCGGCTTACGAAAGAAGCTTCAGAACGTTCTGCGGCGTTTGATTCGCCTGGGCGAGCATCGCTGTGCCCGCCTGGACCAAGATATTGAACTTCGCAAAACTAGCGCTTTCCTCCGCGACATCCACATCCATGATCCGGCTGGTTGACGCGCTCAAGTTATCCTTCAGCACCGTCAACTGCTCCGAGGTGGAGGCCAGCCGCGACATATTTGCGCCCAGCGTGGCTCGATCCGTTGTGAGCAGCTCGATCGCTGCCTGCACATCCGTCAAAGCCGCCGCCGCATTCGCCGCCGTGTCAACCGTCGCGCTGGTTGCGTCTGTGTAAGACGCCGCGCCAAGGTCCACGCCTGTCATGCTGAACGTGCCGCCCTCACCATCAGTGGTCACTGACAGAGCTGTGCCATCGAACAAATCCACCCCGTTAAATGTCTTCGTGGCGATGTCATCGATGTAAGCTCCCAGCGTTGTGAATTCCGCGTTATAGAGCGCCCGATCCGCGTCGGTTTTGGTCACGTCCTGCGCCAGCACAGCCAGCTCCCCCATGCGATCCAAGGCTTTGCTGACCTTCTTCAGAAACCCATCCTGGGTCTGATTGAACGAAATCGCGTTGCCAACGTTCGAGTTGGCCGCGCCTGTGCGGCTGATCTGCGCCTGGAAGCGCATCGCAACCGCGAGGCCCGCGGCGTCATCTTCGGGTGAAACAATTTTCGATCCTGAAGACAAGCGCGCCAGCGACTTGCTCAATGCTGTGCTCGATTCATTCAGAAGGCGTGCGCCATTCTGAGCCGGAATATTTGTGTTGATAACCATAACGAACTCTCTCCTTGAGTCGCCCTTGCGGGCCTTTGTTGAATGCTCAGCGTCCTTGCCGAGGATGACCTTTGAAATGGGCGTCACCGAAACCCTGCCGGCTATTTCTGGCCACCGGCCGCCACTTCCCTTATCGGCCAGCAAAGAAAAGACTTTAGTTCGAAGATCGCAGGCCGTTCGCCTCAACCGAAACCAGAGCTTTTTTAAGTTCGCGCGAAATGAAAGGGGCGGTTGGCTTGAATGTGGGGCGGGGGTCTGGTATGGCATCGCATCCTATGAACGTGCGTGCCTGGCATATTGAGAAAGCATCCGGTGATGGTTTGAAAACGGGCCGGGAGCTTTTCTGATTATCCGCGGCGAACCACACGTCTAAAGGCCCGTGGCTTCAAACGCCTCATCTGTCCAGCGCGTTCGCGTTGACGGAAAATTTCTTCGCCTCGGCGCGAACAAATTTTTCGTCAAAGGGATCACGTACGGGCCGTTCGTGCCCGACGACACGGGGCACTACTTCCCGAGCCCTGCGCAGGCCGAACGCGACCTGGCGCAGATCCGCGAGTTGGGCGCGAACGTCATTCGCGTCTATTCCAAGCCGCCGAAGTGGCTGCTGGACCTGGCGCTTGCGGGCGGGATTCGGGTGATGGTCGATGTTCCCTGGAACAAGCACATATGCGTGCTAGACTCCAAGGAGATGCGGCAGGAAGTGGTCAATCAAGTGCGCGACATGGCGCTCCATTGCGCGCGGCATCCTGCCACACTGGCGATCAGCGTGGTGAACGAGATCCCTCCGGATATCGTGCGCTGGACCGGCCCGCGGAATGTCAGCGCGTTGATCGAGCACCTGGTCACGCTGGTAAAGGAAGTTGATCCGGAATGTTTATGCACCTTCGGGAATTTTCCGCCCACGGAATACCTGAACCCGGAGAACATCGACTTCCTTTGCTACAACGTTTACCTGCACAACCAGCGGGCGTTCGACAACTACCTCGCGCGGCTGCAGATGATAGCGGACACGAAGCCGCTGATCCTGGGGGAGTTCGGAATCGACACCGTGCGCGAGGGTGAAGAGGCCCAAGCAGAGATCCTGAGCTGGCAGGTGGAGACGTTGTTTCGCGGAGGTTTGGCGGGAGGAATCGTCTTCAGCTTTACGGACGATTGGTTCAAGGATCACATCCTGATCACGGACTGGGCCTTTGGGGTCACCACAGCGGAACGGAAGCCAAAGGCGGGTTTCAGGGCGCTCCGCGAAAAGTTCAATGCGGCGCCATATTTCACACTGCCGCGATACCCGATGGTTTCGGTGGTGGTGGCGAGCTACAACGGGGCGCGCACGCTGGAGGTTTGTTTGGAATCGTTGCAGCGGATCAATTACCCGAATGTGGAAGTGATCCTGGTTGACGATGGCTCAACAGATCAGACAACGCAGATCGCGGAGAAGTTCCCGAAAGTGCGTTACATTCGGCACGATGTGAACCGCGGGTTGTCGGCCGCGCGCAACACTGGAATCCAAGCGGCGCGCGGGCAGATCGTGGCCTTCACGGACTCGGATTGCCGTGCGGATGAGGATTGGCTGCACTACACCGTCAGCGCGTTGTTGACTGGGCAATACGCTGCTGTCGGTGGGCACAACTTTCTGCCGCCCGAGGATTCGTGGGTGGCAGCAGCGGTGATGCTGTCGCCGGGCGGCCCTGCGCACGTGATGTTGACGGACCGGGTGGCCGAGCACATCCCCGGCTGCAACATGGTCTTCTACAAATGGGCGCTGGAGGAGATCAACGGGTTTGATCCATTGTTCCGCAAAGCGGGTGATGACGTGGATGTCTGCTGGCGATTGCAGCAGCGGGGATACAAGATTGGGTTCAGCCCATCGGGCTTTGTTTGGCATTACCGGCGCTCCACGGTTGCGGATTACTTGAAGCAGCAATCGGGCTATGGCGAGGCCGAAGCGCTGCTGGTGCATCGCCATCCCGAATACTTCAACTGGTTCGGCGGAAGCCAGTGGCAGGGGAAGATTTATTCGCCGTCGAAGTTCGGGGTGCTGACGAGAAGGCCGCTGATTTATCACGGCTGGTTTGGGGCGGGTTTTTTCCAGACGTTGTACACGCCCGCGCCCTCCTTCGGACTGATGCTGTTGACGAGCCTTGAGTACCACGCGGTGGTGGTGACGCCGCTGATCGTGCTCGCTGTGGTCTTTCGGCAACTGATTCCTGTGGCCGTGGCCAGCATGCTCATTCCGCTGGCGGTCTGCGCGGTGGCGGCGTGGCAGGCTGATCTGGCGAAGGATCGCCGACGCCCATGGTCGCGGCCATTGGTGGCCCTGCTGTTCTTTCTACAGCCGATATTTCGAGGG
>Ga0196963_10001610_pt1 | contig 14831 bp, 16 predicted proteins | sample S1_5metaG_FD_148600 | JGI IMG/M metagenome (GOLD analysis project Ga0196963, IMG submission 148600) | Soil microbial communities from Anza Borrego desert, Southern California, United States - S1_5 | ecosystem: Environmental > Terrestrial > Soil > Desert | place: USA: California | collected... | reverse complement strand
GTTCGGGATCGCCTCGTCCAACTGCGCCGGGCGGACATCGTCGGTTCTACGGACGAGGTGCCGCCATCAGCGATCGCCCTCCTCCTGTCATGAGTCGGTGTTCGGCGAGGAGGGAGCGCCGCCGGCACCGGCCGAACGGGGTCGAGCATGCGCACGTTCGAGCGCTTACGCCGCCTGCGAGATACAGAGCGCGGCGGCAGCCGACACCGAGAGACGTCCGAACGGGGAGATCCGAGCGACGACTGCAGGAGTATGAATGCCACGACAGCGCACGATCTCGAGCGGACTAGTGATCGCGCTGGTTGTCGGCGCGACCGCTGCCATCGGCCTCGGCAGCTATGCGTTCACGGCGTCGAACACGGTTCAGCAGACCAACGTGGGAGCCGGCGCTGCGGCCGTCTCGGGCTACACCGTCACGAACGTGCACTACAACCTGAATGCCACGACACCGACCAACGTGGATTCCCTGACCTTCACGATCAGCCCGACGATCCCCAGCGGCGGCAACGGTACGGTCGTGATCGCCGTCGATCTCGCGTCTGGCGGCACCTCGCGCTACACGTGCACGCGAAACACCACTGGTGACACGGTGACATGCCCGACGACATCGCCCCAGCTCACCGCGGACAGCATCACGAAGCTGACGGTCGTCGCTGCGCAGTAACAGCGTGACCCGGCGTGGACGGAGTAGCCGATCGGCGGTCGGCGTCGGTGTCGTGGTCACGGCGCTCGTCTGGGTGATGTTCGCCCCGCCGCAGCTCGGTGGATCCACGGCCTTCACGCTGATCAGCGGCAACAGCATGGAGCCGCTCCTCCGCGAGGGGCACATCGCCGCGATTCGACTCGACGAGGTCCCGAGGGTCGGAGATGTCGCGCTCTATGACAGCGGCGAGCTCGGTCGCGGCGTGCTGCACCGCGTCGTCGGGATCGATGACGGCGTGCTCACGTTCCAAGGCGACAACAACGACTTCATCGATCCGGAGGAGGTGCCGATGAGCGCCGTGGTCGGCACGATGTGGTTCCACGCCGCGCACGTGGGCTCGGTCGTCGAGTGGATGCGCGTTCCCTTGCACGCGAGCCTGGTAGCGGCTGCGGTCGCCGCCCTTGCCCTCGCATCGCTCCTCGGCGGCCGACGCCTCCGGCGCGGGCGGGGCGGAGCGACGTCGCCAGTGCGGACGGTCCGACCGGTCCGCCCGATCGGGGGGTGGGCGGGGCCGATCGTGGCGCTTCTGGTGATCGTCGCGCTCGGCGTGGTGGCCTTCACCGCTCCGACGCGCGCCATGAAGGTTGCGGCAGGCGCCTACCGGCACGAAGGCTCCTTCTCCTACGAGGCTCGACTCAGGACGCCCAACCCGGCGTATCCCTCGGGGCGCGCGGGACCCGGACAGCCGATCTTCTTCGACCTCTTCGATGAGGCTCGCTTCATGTTCTCCTATCGCTTCACCGCCGACTTGGAACACGATGTCGAGGGCACGCTCTCTCTGCGCGCGTACATCTCTGACGCCACCGGGTGGCAGGAGGCGTTCGACGTCGGCGAGCGCGTCGAGTTCAAGGGCGACGTCGCCAGCATTCAGGAGCGCGTGGCGCTCGCTCCCCTGAAGGCGTTCGGAGAGCGGCTGGCGAAGAACTCCGGCCAAGCAGCCAGCGAGTACTCGATCTACCTCCAGCCGACGGTTGAGCTACGCGGCACCTTGAACGGTGAGCCGCTGCATGCGACGTTCAAGCCAGCACTTCCAGTCCTCGTCACCCCGACGCTGATTCGCGTGAACACGCCTGCCCTCGGCGGCCCGCCGGGTGCGGATGTGATCACGGGCAGCGACGTGATGAATCCCAGTGAGAACGGGAGCGCGCTCATCGAGGCGCCCGGAAGCGTCAGGCTGGGCCGCTACGAGCTGTCCGTGGCGGGCATGCGATCGGCATCCGGCGCGCTGCTCATCGGGTGGATCGTCACCGTCGCCGGCCTCTGCTTCGTCCAGCGACGGCCGCGTTACCGCGATCCGTCGTCGATCGCCGCCTCCCATCGGCTGCTGGTGGTCCCGGTCGAATCCCTCGACGGGCTCGCGGCGCTCCCCGTGGTGGACGTCGACGAGTTCGAGAAGCTCGCGCAGCTCGCTGCCTACCGCGAAGTCCCGCTGCTCCTGGAGTCCGACGGCCCACGAGACCGCTACGCCGCCGTCGTGGACGCGACGGTGTACCGATACGAGGAGCTGGTGCTCCTGTCCGAGCGGCGAGAGCTCGAGATCGCCCGCAGGAAGCCGCCGACTCCTCCACCGCCCGCAGCGCCTCCCTCGGGCCCGAGCGGTGGCTACCAGCTTCCCTCCGCTCGCCGGCTGGCCCAATTCGGCGCTCTCGGTGCGCCGCTGCTCGTGATCGGCTCCGTGCTCATGACGTCCACGGCATCCGGGGTGGTGCCCACCAGCCGAATCGGGGTGACAGACGCGCCGGCGACCCTGGCGCAGCTGGCGCCACTGCCGTGCTCGGCGATCGAGATGACCCGGCTCGCGACTGGCGCGAAAGTGAGCGGGTCCGGAGGGAACGACCTCGTGCTCGGCCGGTGGTCGGCGGACGGCGTTCTCGCGGGCGGCGGGGGAGCCGACTGCATCGTCGGGCCCGGGGCTTCCAGCCGCAACACGATCAGTGGCGGCGGCGGCAACGACGTCTGCATCAGTCCCGTCAGCGCGGTCACGAACTTCACGTCGTGCGAGGTCACGCTCCGGCCGCCGGGCTGATGTCCAAAGATCAGGTCGTTCGACCCAGCTTGGGTTCTGGACCGACCACACCGGCGCGTCGCCAAGACGACGCAGTCGCTAGGTTCACCGACCGTGCCGCGCACGAAGTGGGAGTACACGGTCCTCACGTTCCAGACGAGGGGCGCGCAGTGGATCGAGGGCTTCGTCACCGGCCTCGACCTCGAGGGCGCCGACGGCTGGGAGGCGGTCGGCATCGTCCACCAGTCCGACGATTCGGCCCACCTCCTGATGAAGCGACCGAAGTAGCGGCCTAACGTCCGCGCCCATGTCGAGCGAAGTGCGGGGCGTGGTGGCGAAGGCCAAGGGCGAGCCGGTGACGGTCGAGACGATCGTCGTGCCCGACCCCGGTCCCGGCGAGGCGCTGGTGAAGGTGCAGGCGTGCGGCGTGTGCCACACCGACCTGCACTACCTCGAGGGTGGGATCAACGACGACTTCCCGTTCCTGCTCGGGCACGAGGCCGCCGGTGTCGTCGAGGCCGTCGGACCCGAGGTGCAGGGCCTGTCGGTCGGCGACTTCGTGATCCTCAACTGGCGCGCGGTGTGCGGCACGTGCCGGTCGTGCCGGCGCGGCCGCCCGCAGTACTGCTTCTCGACGTTCAACGCGACGCAGAAGATGACCCTGGCCTCGACCGGCCAGGAGCTGTCGCCGGCGCTGGGCATCGGCGCGTTCGCGGAGAAGACGCTGGTCGCCGCCGGACAGTGCACGCCGGTGTCGTCGGCGGCGTCACCGGCGGTCGCCGGCCTGCTCGGCTGCGGCGTGATGGCCGGCCTCGGCGCGGCGATGCTCACCGGCAACGTCGGCCGCGGCGACACCGTCGCCGTGTTCGGCTGCGGCGGTGTCGGCGACGCCGCCATCGCCGGCGCCCGGCTGGCGGGGGCGCGCACGATCATCGGCATCGACCTCGACGCGCGGAAGCTCGAGTGGGCCCGGGAGTTCGGCGCCACCCACACGATCGACGCGTCGAAGGAGGACGTCGTGGCGCGCGTGCAGGAGCTCACCGAGGGCAACGGCGCCGACGTGTGCATCGAGGCGGTCGGCAACCCGAAGGTGTTCGAGCAGGCGTTCTTCGCCCGCGACCTCGCCGGCACGCTCGTGCAGGTGGGCGTGCCGACACCGGACATGACCGTGACGCTGCCGTTCATCGAGCTGTTCGGCCGGGGCGGCGCGATCAAGCCGTCGTGGTACGGCGACTGCCTGCCGTCGCGCGACTTCCCGATGCTCGTCGACCTGCACCTGCAGGGCCGGCTCGACCTCGAGCGCTTCGTGTCCGAGACGATCCCGCTCGACGGCGTCGAGGACGCGTTCCACAAGATGGAGCGCGGCGAGGTGCTCCGCTCCGTCGTGGTGCTCTGACCGGTGACCCTCGACCAGCTCCAGCAGGTCATCGTCGACACCTACGGCGAGCGCGACCGCGCACGCGGGCTGCCGGCAGCGGTCGCGTGGCTCGTCGAGGAGGTCGGCGAGCTGGCCCAAGCGGTTCGCAAGGGCGATGCCGACCAGCAGCTCCACGAGCTCGGCGACGTCATCGCCTGGACGACCACCATCGCGGCCCTGCTCGGTCTGTCGATCGACGACGCCGCCGCCCGCTACGCCAACGGCTGCCCCCGCTGCGGGGGCGTGCCGTGCGCCTGTCCCTAGAGGAGCAGCTCGGCGATCTGCACGGCGTTGAGCGCCGCGCCCTTGCGCAGGTTGTCGCTCGAGACGAACAGCACGATGCCGCGATCGTCCTCGACGGTCGGGTCCTGGCGGATGCGGCCGACGAACGTCTCGTTCTGACCGGCGGCCTCGAGCGGGTTCGGGATGTCGGAGAGCACGACCCCGGGCGCGGCGGCGAGGATCTCGCGCGCCCGCGCCGCGGTGAGCGGGCGGGAGAACTCGAGGTTGAGCGACAGGCTGTGGCCGGTGAACACCGGGACGCGCACGCACGTCCCCACGGCGCGCAGGTCGGGGAGGTGCAGGATCTTGCGCGACTCGTCGCGCAGCTTGATCTCCTCCTCGGTGTAGTCGTCCTCGACGATGACGTAGTTCAGCGGGACGACGTTGTTCGCCAGCGGCACCGCCCACTTGCGGGGCTCGGGGAACGGCGCCTTGCGCCCGTCGTAGGCGAGGTTGGCGGCCTCGCTCACGATCTTCTGCTGCTGCTCGTCGAGCACCTCGATGCCCTCGAGCCCGGCGCCGGAGGCGGCCTGGTACGTCGACGCGATCATCCGCACGAGCCCGGCCTCCGCGTGCAGCGGCTTCACCGCCGGCATCGCCGCCATCGTCGTGCAGTTCGGGTTGGCGATGATCCCCTTCGGCCGGTCGTGCACGTCCTCGGGGTTGACCTCGCTGACGACGAGCGGCACCTGGGGATCCATGCGCCACGCCGAGGAGTTGTCGATCACCACCGCACCGGCCGCCGCGTACTTCTCGGCCAGCGCCTTGGAGGTCGAGCCGCCCGCGGAGAACAGGGCGATGTCGATGCCGGCGAGGTCGTCGGTGGCGGCGTCCTCGACGGTGACGTCGTGGCCCTTCCACGGCAGCGTCTTGCCGACCGAGCGCGGGGAGGCGAAGAGCCGCAGGCTGTCGACGGGGAACGAGCGCTCCTCGAGGATGGTCCGCATGACGCCACCGACGAGTCCGGTGGCGCCGACGATGGCGACGTTCGGCATCCCGCAAGGGTACGGGCGCGAACCGCCGACGCCCGAACGCAAACGCGAACGAGCGCCGCCTGGGGGCGGCGCTCGATCGAACGCGCTGGCTTGCTAGGCGGTGGTTGCCCGGCGGCGCATCACCCGCGAGCGGCGAACCATCGCACCGCCGATGGCGAGCGCACCGGCGCCGATCGCCGCCAGGCCGAGCACGTCGCCACCCGTGAGCGGGAGGGTGCCCGAGGGCGCCGTCGCCGCACCGGCAGCGCCACCGGCGCCAGCACCACCGGCACCGGCGCCGGCGCCTGCACCGCCGCCGACCGTGCCGGAGCCCGACTCGACCGCCCCACCGGGCCCACCGGTGGTGGCGCCGCCGGTCGGGGTGTTCTCGGCGTCGGTCGGCAGGACCTCGCCGTCCTCACCCGAGTCGTCATCGTCGTCGTCGGTGTCGCCGCGAGGCGTGTCGTCGTCGTCCTCGTCGCACGCGACCTCGTCGTCGGTGCCGCCGGGCCCATCGCTGTCGACCTCGTCGGCATCGGGGATGCACTGCTCGTCGTCCGAGCCACCCGGGCCGCCGGGGTTGTCGCCGCCAGCCGAGATCGTCGGCGTGTCGCCCGGAGGCGGCGACGGATACGTCTGTGCACTCGCGGCACCGGTGCCGAGGGCGAAGCCGAAGATGAGAACCGCGAGAGCAGCAGCCTTGGAGAAGATCTTCATGGGAGTCCTTTTGTCGCGCTTCCCGTCAGTATGTCCAGAAACGGTGAGCACATCACCTGTTCACCCAATTCGCCACTCGGGACGTTGAGTCCTCCCATTCCTCCGTTCCGTAGCGCCACGTGATCGAAGGAACACGGGCCGAGGGCTCGATGTCGAGGTGGTCCGCGTGCGGCGGGAGTCGGAAGCGGAGCACGACCTCCCGCGTCTCGCCCCGCGGCAGGTCGAACCGGAACCCGACGACCTGCGAGGGGCCGTCGGGACCCCGCACCGTCAGGGTGTCGACGCCGTCGAACTGCGGTGCGGTCGCGGCGGCCGGCAGGCTCACCGCCAGCAGCCCCCGGTACTCGCCGGCATCGAGGTCGAGCCCCGGGTACGGCCCCTGCACGTAGGTCGGCTCGCCCTGGGCCGGGGTCTCGTTTCGCATCTGGATGGTGACCGCGACCTCCCACGAGCCCGCCACGCGCTCGACGGCGAGATCGGCCTCGACGTCCAGGAACCAGTCGAGCTTGTTGCCGCCCTGGTTCAGGATCGAGACGAGCAGCGAGTCGCGCTCGAGCTCCCCATCCATGCCTGCTGCCTCCCAGCCCGCCTGCTCGACCTCGTCGGGCGTCCACGCCAGGAGGTGGCGACCCTCGATGGCGTCCCCCAGCGTGCGGATCAGGGTGGAGGCCGGGTAGTCGCCGCGGTCGATGGCGTCGACGGCCGCCGAGGCGAGGGCGGCGAGCGCCTCCCGGCGGTCGGCCTGGTTCTGCGACGTCTGGTCGGCGATGTCGCCGAACTGGGAGTACTGGTCGTGGAGGACGTAGGCCGGCACGTCGGCGGCGCCGAAGGTCCGGTCGCCGACGGTCACCTCGCCCACCGCCTCGACGATGGCCTGGAGGCCGATGGCGTCCACCACGAGCACGCCGTCGACGTCCTCGCCGGTCGCCGCCTTCCACATCCGCACCGCCAGCTCGGCGTTGGCGGGGAAGCGCGGGCTCGCCATCAGGTTGCGCCACTCGTCGCCCGGCCGGAGGTAGCCCCAACGGGACGCGAGATCGCCCGAGGGCTCCACCGCCCCGTCGGGCGGATCGGCGTCGAGGTGCAGCGAGACCATCTGCTCCAGGTCGAGGCGGCCGGCGCCGGTCGCGAGGACCCCGCCCTGCAGCCACATCCCGCTGCCGCCGCGCATCTCGGCGTTGTTGGCGGCGAGCACGAGGTAGCGGCGCGGCCCGGTGAGGAGCGACAGCGCGGCACGAGCACCGGTGCGGGCGTCGTCGAGGCCGCGGCGCGCCTCGGCGAGGTCGGCGGCGAGCTCGTTGCGGGCGTCGGCGAGCGGCGCGACGAGCCCATCGATCGGTCCGAGGTCCTCGATGGCGTCGAGGCGGGCGGCGACGTCGTCGACGATCTGCGCCAGCCGCTGCACCTGGTCGACGCGCGCCTGGCCCTCGCCGGCGGGGTCGTCGAACAGCACGCCGGCGCGCTCGACGGCATCGACGCCCGCCCGGGCGACCTCGTGGGCGGCACCGGACAGCGCTTCCACCGATCGCAGCTGCCGGCCGATGACCGGGGCGAGGCGCAGCGGCGCGAGGAGGACGCCGCCGGCGCGCTCGTTGGCGGCGCGGAACCGTGACTCCGCGATGCGCAGCTCACCGAGCGGCTCGCCGTCGGCGAGCTGCTCGGGTCCGAGCTGGTCGCGCGCCGCGGACGCGGCGTCGCGTCCGGCCTGCAGGTCGGACGCCAGGCGCAGCAGCCAGAAGAAGGCGAAGATCGCCCAGACGACGAACGCGGCCGCCCCGAGCAGCAGCAGGCGGCGGCGCACGGTGTGAGTTACGACGCGCCGAGGTCGAACGCCTCGTGCAGGCACTGCACCGCGTCCTCCACCCGTTCGAGGCGCACGACGCACGTGATGCGGATCGGCGACGTCGAGATCATCTCGATGTTGATGTCGTTGGCGGCGAGCGTCTCGAACATGGTGGCGCTGACGCCGGGATGCGACTTCATGCCGGCACCCACGACCGACACCTTGGCGATCGTGTCGTCGGCGACGATCTCGGCGGCGCCGAACTCGTCGGCGTGGCTCCGGCACGCGTCGAGGGCGCTGTCGAGGTCCGCCTTCGGCACGGTGAAGGAGATGTCGGTCGTGCCGTCGTGGCTGACGTTCTGGACGATCATGTCGAGGTTCACGCCGCGGTCGGCGAGCGTGCGGAACAGGGCGGCGGCGATGCCGGGCTTGTCGGGCACGCGGGCGACGGTGATCTTCGCCTCCGAGGTGTCGTGGGTGACGGCGGCGATGATCGGCTGCTCCATGTCGTTCTCCAGCTCTTCCTCGGGGACGACCCACGTGCCCGGCTCCCAGCTGAAGCTCGAGCGCACGTGGATGCGGATGCCGTGGTTCCTCGCGAACTCCACGGCGCGGAACATCAGGACGCCGCTGCCCGTGGCGGCGATCTCGAGCATCTCCTCGGTGGAGATGACCTGCAGCTTCTTGGCGTTCGGGACGACGCGGGGGTCGGCGGTGAAGATGCCGGGCACGTCGCTGTACTTCTCGAAGGAGTCGCCGCCGAGGCTGTAGGCGAGGGCGACGGCGGTGTTGTCGCTGCCGCCGCGGCCGAAGGTGGTGATCTGGCGATCGGTCGACATGCCCTGGAAGCCGGCGACGACGGCGACCTTGCCGGCGTCGAGGCACTCCTTGATGCGGTCGGGCTTGACGTCGACGATCTTCGCCCTGGTGTGGTTGGTGTCGGTGATGATCCCGGCCTGGCTGCCGGTGAAGCTCTCGGCCTCGACGCCGAGGTCGGCGAGGGCCATGCAGAGCAGCGCGGTGGTCTTGCGCTCGCCGACGGTCAGCAGCATGTCCATCTCGCGCGTCGGCAGGTTCGTGGCGACGTCCTGCGCGAGGCGGATCAGCTCGTCGGTCTCCTTGCCCATGGCGCTGACGACGACGATGACGTCGTCACCCCGGCGCCGGGTGCGCGCCACGTGGTCCGCGACGCTGCGGATGCGCTCGGGGTCGGCGACGGAGGTGCCACCGAACTTCTGGACGACGAGAGCCATGGCGGGGTTCGACGCTACCCGTCGACGGCCTGCGCTCCGAAGCCAGTGGCCCGTCGGGCGCGCGGCTCAGGCCGCGGCGCGTCGTCGCGCGGCGAGCTAGACGACGGCGGCGGCGGACTCGTTGGTGAGGTCGATGGTGACGCCGGGGCCGACGAGCACGCCCCACGCGTCGAGCTGCGCCAGGAGCGCGGTCTCGTCGAGGTGGAGCATCGAGCCCAGGGCGCGGACGTCGTCCTTGCGGATCGAGAGCACCCGGCCGTTCCAGTCACCGCGCTCGAGCACGATCGAGCGGGCGTAGCGCACCAGGGCGGCGGCCTCGTCGAGCTGCTCGAGCTTGCCGAGGTCGAGCACGACCTTGGTCGAGCCGGTGCGCCCGCCCTCGTCGCGCAGGTCGATCTCGCCCAGCAGCGTCGCCATCGGCACCGAGTAGAACTCGGCGAGCTCGCGCAGACGGGGAAGCGAGAGGTTGCGGAAGCCGCGCTCGTACGCGCCGATCGCGGAGGCGCTCCAGCGACCGCCGGACTGCCGCTCGACGTCGTCGAGGGAGAGGCGGCGCTGGCGGCGCACCGCCCGCAGGCGGTGACCCACCTCACGGGAGAACGGCAGCGTGGCGTCGTCGCTGGCTTCGATGTCGTCGGGCATTCGTGGCTCCAGCCGTACGGCAGTTTGGGTGGACCGTTGGGCTGGAGTTCGACACCGAGATGTCACTTCCCTCCGTTGCGTGACCAGAGGCACCCGGATTGTCCCCGATTAGGGTCTGCCGCCGATGAGCCAGGCACCGCCCTCGAGGAACCCGAAGCGCCAGCGCAAGAAGGAGGGCGCCCAGGCCCGCCGCGCCGCCGAGCTCGCCGCCCTGCGGCGCCAGCAGCGCAACCGCCGGATCGTGCGCGTCGTGCTGCTGCTCGGCGTCGCCATCGCCGGCATCGCACTCGTGTCGGTGCTCGGCGGCGACGACGGCGACGAGACCGACACCGCCACCGAGTCCACGACCACGACCTCGGTCGTCGACGAGGGGACGACCACGTCGGTGGCGCCGGTCCCGGCAACGCCGCTCACGTGCGAGGGCCCGTCGGGTGAGAACACCGACCTGTCGACCAAGCCCACGGTCACGGTGCCCGACGCGCCCGCCACCGAGCTCACGTGCCAGGACCTCGTGGTCGGCGACGGCGACGAGGTCCTGAACGCCAACGACGTCGTGCGGGTGCACTACGTCGGCGTGTCGCAGTCCGACGGCACCGAGTTCGACACCTCGTGGGGCGCCGACCCGGCGACGTTCAGCCTCGACGGCGTGATCAGCGGCTGGACCGAGGGCATCCCCGGCATGAAGGTCGGCGGGCGCCGCGTGCTCACGATCCCGGCCGACAAGGCCTACGGCGACGACCCGTCGACGGGCCGGCCCACCGGGACGCTCGTGTTCGTCATCGACCTGCTCGCCGTCAACCCGAGCGAATGAGCCCGCAGAACCGCCAGCGGGGACGGGAGGCTGCCCGCCGCCGCGCCGCCCAGCTCGCGGCGCGCGAGCAGGCACGCCGGCGGCAGCAGCGCCTGCGCGCCATCGTGATCGGCGTCGTCGCCATCGTCGTCGTCGTCGCCATCGGCCTGTCGCTCGTGCCCAACGACGCCAGCGACGGCGAGCCCGACGAGGCCGCCACCACGACCACGCTCGACGAGTTCGGCGACGAGTCGACCTCGACGACGGGCTCGACGGTGCCGGCGGAGTTCACCTACGGCTCCGGCGAGTGCGCACCCGATCGCAAGCCAGACCCGCCGCGCCGCGAGGCGTTCGCCGCCTCACCGCAGTACTGCCTGAAGGAGGACACCGACTACCGGGCGGTGGTCGGCACGAGCAAGGGCAGCTTCACGATCGACCTGCTCGAGGAGACCGCGCCGGGCACCGTCAACAACTTCGTGCAGCTGGCGAAGTGGGGGTGGTTCGACGGCGACGACTTCCATCGCGTCGTCCCCGGGTTCGTGAACCAGGCCGGCGATCCCGTGGGCGACCCGCCGGGCACCGGTGGCCCCGGCTACACGATCGCCGACGAGCTGCCCGCCGACGTGAGCGCGTACGTCGAGGGCGCCGTGGCGATGGCCAACTCGGGCGCGAACACCAACGGCAGCCAGTGGTTCGTGTGCCTCGACTGCTCGGTGCTGCCGACCGCCGGCTACTCGCTCTTCGGTCAGGTCACCGAGGGCATGGACGTCGTCGAGGCCATCAACGCCCTCGGCACCGGCGACGGTCCGCCGAGCGAACCGGTCACGATCGTCGCCGTCGAGATCCTCGAGGGCGACCCGCTCGCCGCCGAGTAGGCCCGTCGCCGCGCGTCAGACCGGGTCGAGGCCCGGGAGGACGCTGAAGTCCTGCTGCTCGCCGTCGACCCAGACGGACGCGGTGCCGTCGAAGGGGCAGCACCACGCGCCCGTGGAGTCGCGCACGAGCGCGTTCCGCTCGGGGATGGCGGCGAGGACGAGACCGGCGTCGGCGAGCTCGAAGGTGCGCTTGTGGTGCTTGGCGACATCGGCCTCGGCGTGCGGCAGCACGGCGAGGTTCGACACGAGGCCGAGGCCCACGGTGAAGGCACCGCCGCGCGGGTCGATCATCGGATCGCCGAGCACCATCGCGCCCGCCGAGGAGCCGGCGACGACGGCGCCGTCGCGGTGGGCTTCGACGAGCGCGTCCCAGAGCGGCGTCTCCTTGATGACCGAGCGGAGGTGCAGCGGCGAGCCACCGGCGAGGTAGATGAAGCTCGCGCCGCGCACGACGTCGACGTTGGCGGGGTCGAGCGCGTCACGGCGCTGGAGCACCCGGGGCGCTCGCACGGTTGCGCCGAGCCGGGCGAACCACTCGGTGGCGTGCTCGACGCAGCGGTCGGGCTGCTCGAACGCCGCCGCCGTCGGCAGGACGACGACCTCCTTGCCCCGACTGCCGTGCAGCAGCTCGGCGTCGAGCTCCTCGCAGCCCTCGGTCCACTCGCCGCCGCCGATGAGCGCAAGGATCCTCATGCCCGCGACCTTGCCACGCCCCGGACCCAGTGCCGGAGGAGGGGGACGACGCTGGGCACCGCGATCCGGTCGAGCTCGTCGATGACGAAGCCCCCGGCCCGGAGCGCGGCGGGCACGTCGTGGTCCACGTGGCACCCGGCGGGCATGGCGGCGTAGAGCGGCGACGACAGGCGCTGGACCGCGCCCATGGCCCCCGGTCGACCCACGTGCTCGAGGAAGACGAGCCGGCCGCCGGGCACGAGCACCCGGCGGAGCACCGCGACCGCACCGGTGAGGTCGTCGGTGGCGCAGAGGGCGGCACCGGTCACGACCTCCTCGAGGCTGCCGTCGGGCTCGCCGCCGAGCGCGACCAGCGGCCGCCACGGCATGCCGGGCTCGCGCTCGACGAACCGGCGCGCCGCGACCGGACCCATCACCCGGCGGTGCGTCGCCGGATCCCCGATGCGAGCGATGTTCGACTTGAGAGCCATGAGTGACCGCTGCGTAACGTACGGCCCCATGACGATCAGCAGTGTCGGCATCATCGGCTCGGGGATCATGGGCTCGGGCATCGCCGAGGTGGCAGCCAAGGCGGGGAGCACCGTGGTGCTGCGCTCGCGCTCGCAGGACACGGCGGACGCGATGATCGCCGGCCTCGCCAAGTCCCTGGCCAAGCAGGTCGAGCGGGGCAAGCTCGAGCAGGCCGACGCCGACGCCATCCAGGGTCGGGTGAGCGCGACCTCCAAGCTCGCCGACCTCGCCGACTGCGACCTCGTGATCGAGTCGGTGGTCGAGGACCTGGCGGTCAAGAAGGAGTTGTTCGCCGAGCTCGACGACATCGTCAAGGAGGGCGCCATCCTCGCCACCAACACCTCGACGCTGCCCGTCGTCGAAATGGCGATGCAGACCCAGCGTCCCGACAAGGTGTGCGGCGTCCACTTCTTCAACCCGGCGCCGGCGATGAGCCTGGTCGAGATCGTGCGGCCTCTCACCGCGAGCGACGAGACGATCGCCGCCGTGCGCGAGTTCGCCAGCGGCTGCGGCAAGAACCCGGTCGAGGTCAAGGACCGCGCCGGCTTCATCGTCAACGCGCTGCTGTTCCCGTTCCTCAACAACGCCGTGCGGATGCTCGAGAACGGCACTGCGTCGCGTGACGACATCGACGCCGCCATGCAGGGTGGCTGCAACCACCCGATGGGCCCGCTGGCGCTGCTCGACCTCGTCGGCCTCGACACGTCGCTCTCGATCCTCGACGCGCTGTACGAGGAGTTCCGCGACCCGAACTACGCCGCCCAGCCGCTGCTGCGTCGCATGGTCACCGCCGGCCACCTCGGCCGGAAGTCGGGCATCGGCTTCTACGACTACAGCAAGAAGTAGAACCGGCTCATCAGCGACTGGCAGTTCCCGCCGGCGGACACCGCCGACGACGACGGCATCGTCGGCATCGGCGCCGACCTCGAACCCGAGACCATCCTCGCCGCCTACCGGCAGGGCATCTTCCCGATGCCCATCCGCGCGGGCGTGCAGGAGGTGCTGGCGTGGTGGTCGCCCGATCCGCGCGGGATCCTGCCGCTCGACGGTCTGGTCGTGTCGCGGTCGCTTCGACGGTCGTGCGCTCGGTACGAGGTCACGATCGACCGCGACTTCGCCGCGGTGATCGACGCGTGCGCGGACCCGTCGCGGACCGGACGCTGGATCAACCGCCAGATCCGCGACGCCTACGTGCGACTGCACGACCTCGGTGTCGCGCACAGCGTCGAGGCGTGGGACGAAGACGGAGCCCTTGCCGGCGGCCTCTACGGCGTGGCGATCGGCGGCCTGTTCGCCGGCGAGTCGATGTTCCACCGCGGTCGCGACGCGTCGAAGGTGGCGCTGGTGACGCTCGTCTCCGTGCTGCAGGCCAACGAGGCGGGCATGCTGGACGTCCAATGGCTGACCCCGCACCTCGCCTCGCTCGGCGCCGTCGAGATCCCGCGGCGCGCGTACCTCGCACGGTTGCCCGCCGCGCTGGCCGCGCCGCTGCCGCCGGCGTTCTCCTGATCGCGGTCGCCGCCTGCGGCGACGACGACGACAAGTCCGCGGCGTCGACGACCACGACCACGGCCGCGTCGACCTCGACCACCGAGACACCGCCGCAGTCGACGACCACCGCGCCGGGCGAGGCGGTCGTGGTCGACGCCATCGAGACGGCGCGTTCGTGGATCGCCGCCATCGCGAGCGGCGACGACGAGACGATGGTGGAGCTCGTCGCGCCGCGCTCGCTCGCCGCGTTCGGTGGCGAGCAGGGCGTGCGCGACAACGAGATCGCGCTGTCGGAGGGCTGGGGCGCGTGGGACTTCGCCGACAACCTCTCGACCCAGGTGGTCTCGATCAACGACTCGACCGCGATCGTCGTGCTCCACGGCGACGTCCCCCAGGAGGGGCCGCCGCAGGAGTCGTGGGCGGCGCTGCCCGTCGTCGCCACGCCCGAGGGCGATCGCGTGGAGCCGTTCGTCGATCTCGGCCACGTCGAGATCCATCCCGAGGCGAACGGCGAGATCGGCTCCGACGAGCGCTTCAGCGCCTACGTGCTCGGCGGGCGCGAGGTGTACTTCGTGCTCGACGCCGGTCCCGTGGTGGAGCCCGCCGTCCAGGGCGCCGACGGCGACCAGCAGCTGGCCGAGCACGACGTCAGCGGCATGGCGCCAGGGCTCCACGCGCTCACGGTCGTGCTGCGCA
>Ga0196963_10001609_pt1 | contig 14849 bp, 15 predicted proteins | sample S1_5metaG_FD_148600 | JGI IMG/M metagenome (GOLD analysis project Ga0196963, IMG submission 148600) | Soil microbial communities from Anza Borrego desert, Southern California, United States - S1_5 | ecosystem: Environmental > Terrestrial > Soil > Desert | place: USA: California | collected... | reverse complement strand
TCGCGGACCAGGGCGCGCCCGGCCTTCTCGGCGGCGCGGGCCATGACGTTGATGTTTGCCGAACGGGCGGCCATGTCCTCAATCCCTCTGAACCGTATTCAAAGAACCCCCGCGCCCGCCGGGCACGGAGCCCTAGAGCGCGATGGTGGTGCGGATCTCGTCGTAGTCGGTGTGCAGCCCGCTCTCGTCGCGGTCCACCAGCCCGGCCTGGACGAGGATGTCCACATCCTCATGGACCCGCTTGTAATCCCGGCCGAGACTCCGCGCCAGTGCCGCGATGCTGACGGCAGGGTTGCGCCGAAGGTGCTTGAGCAGGTCGAGGCGCCGGGGGGTGATCACGCGGGTCAGGGCCTCCCAGCTCTCGAAGGAGACGTGGCGCGCCCGCACGGCCTCCCCCGCCTCGGCCCGGCGCCAGAGGTCGCGCACGCGGGCGACGGCGTCGTCCGTGGACTCCCCGACATGGATTTCGTTGTGGTCCGTCATGCCTCGCCCCTCGCCCGCTTCACGTCGTGCCCGAAGTCGTCCAGCAACGTATCGAGGTCAACGAAGCGGTAGGGCAGCTCGTCCGGCCCCAGGTGCCGGTGGTCGCCCTTGCCCCGCTCGTTGTCGTAGCCGACGATCCGTTCGCCGGCCCGGCCATAGAACAGGCTGTACTTGAACCTGTGCCCGCTCGGCGGCACCGGGGCCGGCACTTCCCAGACCTTGATGTCCAGGATGGCGCCGTCCGTGTAGTTCAAGCGCTGCCGGATGATCAGTACCGCCTTCATCCGCCCCAAAATGACACGGCCGCCCTATGGCATCAAGCGCCATAGGGCGGCCGCGGGAAGCGTCGGGCCGTGGGAAGAGGCGGAGCCTCAGTCCTTGGCGCGCTCCATGTAGGTGCCGTCGGCGGTGTTCACCACCACGCGGGTCCCGGCCTCGATGTGCGGCGGGACCAGGATGCGCACGCCGTTCTCCAGCATGGCCGGCTTGTAGGAGGAGGAGGCCGTCTGGCCCTTCACGACCGGGTCGGACTCGGTGATGAGCAGGGTGACGGTCTGCGGCAGCTCCACCGACAGGGGCGCGCCCTCGAAGCTCTGCACCGTGACTTCCATGCCGTCCTGCAGGAAGACCTTGGCATCGCCGATGATCTCGCCGGAGATGGAGACCTGCTCGTAGCTCTCCTTGTCCATGAAGGTGAAGCTGTCGCCTTCGGAGAAGAGGAAGGTCATCTCATGCTCGTCCAGGCGGGCGCGCTCGACGCTCTCCTGGGTGCGGAAGCGCTCGATCGTCTTGGTGCCGGTGCGCACGTCCTTCATCTCGATCTGGATGAAGGCGCCGCCCTTGCCGGGCTGCACGATCTGCGTCTTCGTGACCACCCACAGCTTCCCGTTATGCTCCATAACGTGGCCGGGGCGCATGGTGTTGGCGTTGACCTTCATGGCTCTTCTGACACTTGACTGATGGATGGGCGGCCGGGAACCTAGCAGCTTGGTCCCGCCCTGGCAACGCCGCCAAAGGCGCGTTCCGGCATGGCCGCCCGGCACCGGCGGCGGCCATCCGGGCGCGAGTCGGGCCATTCCGCGACCCGGGCGGCGGAAGCGTTCGCGCGAAGCCCCGTCCCCGCAACGGCCGGTCCCGGGGCCGCCCCTGCCGCGCCACAATCTTGCGTCCCCTGCCGGCCGACGGGCGCTCCTTGCGGCGGGGCGGGCCATTCGCTAGGGTCGGCCATCCGAAAAGCCCGGCCAACGGGCGTTTCACCGGCCGCGCGATCCGGCGGCCCTCGCGGACACAAGGGAGCGATGGGAGCACTCGTCGATCTGGGGACCTTCCTCCAGCATCTCATCAATGGCGTCACGCTGGGCGCCATCTATGGGCTCATCGCCATCGGCTACACGATGGTCTACGGCATCATCCGGATGATCAACTTCGCCCACGGCGAGATCTACATGATCGGCGCCTTCGTGGCGGTGACGTCCTTCACGCTCCTGATCGGGCTGGGGATCACGTGGGTCCCGCTGGCGATCCTGCTGGTGCTGGCCGCCTCCATCCTGTTCACCGCCGCCTTCGGCTGGACGGTGGAGCGGGTGGCCTACCGGCCGCTGCGCAACGCGCCGAAGCTGGCGCCGCTGATCTCCGCCATCGGCATGTCGATCCTGCTGCAGAACTTCGTGATGCTGACCCAGGGCGCCCGCGCCAAGCCGCTGCAGCCGGTGCTGACCGGCAGCTTCACCCTGTGGCAGGGCGAGGGGTTCACCCTGGCGCTGACCTACATCCAGGCCTTCATCATCGTGCTGACGGTGGGGCTGATGGCGGGCTTCACCCTGCTCATCAACCGCACGTCGCTCGGCCGCGCCCAGCGGGCGTGCGAGCAGGACCGGACCATGGCCGGCCTGCTCGGCATCAACGTCGACCGCACGATCAGCCTGACCTTCGTCATGGGGGCGGCGCTGGCGGCCGTGGCGGGGGTGATGGTGACGCTCTATTACGGCGTCATCGACTTCTACATCGGCTTCCTCGCCGGCATGAAGGCGTTCACGGCGGCGGTGCTGGGGGGCATCGGCTCGCTGCCGGGCGCCATGCTGGGCGGGCTGCTGATCGGCCTGATCGAGGCGCTGTTCGCCGGCTACGTCTCCAGCGCCTACAAGGACGTGGCGGCCTTCTCCATCCTCATCATCGTGCTGGTGCTGCGCCCGACGGGGCTGCTCGGCCGGCCCGACATCGAGAAGGTGTGAGGCGATGAGCACAACCCTCGCCCACCGCGCCAAGGACGGCGCCCTCGCCGCCCTGCTGGCGCTGTTCCTCAGCGTCCCCTTCGTCGGGCTCTACACCACCAGCACCGACCAGGGCCTCAGCCTCGCCACCCGCTGGGCCTGGCTGCCGGTCATCGCCGCCATCGTCTTCGCCGGGCGGCTGGCGCTGGGCTTCGCGACGGACGCGCTGGCGCGCCGCCGCGCCGCCGGCCCGCTGATCGACATCCCCGAGGAGACGGGCCGGAAGCTCGGCCGCGGCCTGGTGCTCGCCGGCATCGCCTTCGCCGTGCTGCTGCCGCTGACGCCGCTGTCGGACCGCTACGTGCTGGACCTCGGCACCACGGTCCTCATCTACATCATGCTGGGCATCGGGCTGAACGTGACGGTGGGCCTGGCCGGCCTGCTGGACCTGGGCTACGTCGCCTTCTACGCCATCGGCGCCTACACCTACGCCATCCTGTCCACCGCGCTGGGCCTGGGCTTCTGGGTGTGCCTGCCGCTGGCGGGGCTGGTGGCGGCGCTGTTCGGGGTGATGCTGTCGCTGCCCATCCTGCGGCTGCGCGGCGACTACCTCGCGATCGTGACGCTGGGCTTCGGCGAGATCACCCGCATCGTCATCCTGAACTGGCAGAGCCTGACCGGCGGCACCAACGGCATCTCCGGCATCCCGCGCCCGACCTTCTTCGGCCTGACGCTGGACCGCCGCGCGCCGGAGGGGGAGCGGACCTTCCACGAGGTGTTCGGGCTGACCTACAGCAGCGAGCACCGGCTGATCTTCCTCTACTTCATCATCCTGGGGCTGGTCATGCTGGCCGCCTACGTGGTGTGGCGCCTGCGCCGCCTGCCGGTGGGCCGCGCCTGGGAGGCGCTGCGCGAGGACGAGATCGCCTGCCGGTCGCTGGGCATCAACCCGACCGCCAGCAAGGTGTCGGCCTACGCAACCGGCGCGCTGCTGGGCGGGCTGGCCGGCGCCTTCTTCGCCACCCGCCAGGGCTTCGTCAGCCCGGAGAGTTTCACCTTCATGGAGTCGGCGATCATCGTCGCCATCGTCGTGCTGGGCGGCATGGGCAGCCAGGTCGGCGTGGTCATCGCCGCCTCCTTCATCGTGCTGCTGCCGGAGTTCGCGCGCGACTTCTCCGACTACCGCATGCTGGTGTTCGGCGCCGCGATGATCCTCATCATGGTCTGGCGCCCCGGCGGGCTGCTGTCCGGCCGCGAGGCCACCATCCGCCTGGTCCCCCGCGCCGCGAAGAAGAAGGAGGCCGCGTGATGACCGCCGCGCAAGCCCCCCTGCTCCAGGTCACCGGCCTCACCATGCGCTTCGGCGGCCTGGTCGCCGTGGACAGCCTGGACATCGACGCCGACCGGGGCCGCATCACCGCGGTCATCGGCCCCAACGGCGCCGGCAAGACGACCGTCTTCAACTGCCTGACCGGCTTCTACAAGCCGACGGCGGGCCGGCTGCTGCTGCGCCACCCGACCCGCGGCGAGGTGGAGCTGCAGCGCCTGCCCGGCTACCAGGTGGCCCGCCACGGCGTGGTGCGCACCTTCCAGAACATCCGCCTCTTCCCCAGCATGACCGTGCTGGAGAACCTGATGGTGGCCCAGCATGTCGGGCTGATGCGGAAAAGCTTCTTCTCCCTGGCCGGGCTGGTCGGGCTGAAGGGCTGGCGCGACGCCGAGGGGCAGGCGGTGGAGAAGGCCCGCACCTGGCTGGAGCGGCTGGACCTGCTGCACGTCGCCGACGAGGAGGCGGGCAACCTCTCCTACGGCATGCAGCGCCGGGTGGAGATCGCGCGGGCCATGAGCACCGACCCGCTGCTGCTCTGCCTGGACGAGCCGGCCGCCGGCCTGAACCCGCGGGAGACCCAGGCGCTGGGCGACCTGCTGCTGTCCATCCGGGCCGAGTACGGCACCGGCATCCTCCTGATCGAGCACGACATGAGCCTGGTCATGGGCATCTCCGACCGCATCCACGTGGTCGAGTACGGCCGCAAGATCGCCGAGGGCACGCCCGAGGAGATCCGCAGCGACGAGCGCGTCATCAAGGCCTACCTGGGCGAGCCCGAGGAGGAGGAGATGCCGGCCGTGGTCGCGCAGGACCTGGGGAACGGCGGGGAGGCCCGGCCGTGAGCATGCTGACCCTTTCCGCCGTCCGCACCAACTACGGCCCGATCGAGGCGCTGCGCGGCGTCGACGTGACCGTGGACCAGGGCGAGATCGTCACCCTGATCGGCGCCAACGGCGCCGGCAAGTCGACCCTGCTGATGACCATCTGCGGCAAGCCGCGGGCGGCCTCCGGCCGCATCGTCTACGAGGGCCGCGACCTCGTCGGGCTGGAGCCGCACGAGATCGCGCGCCTGGGCATCGCCCAGGTGCCGGAGGGGCGGCGCATCTTCCCGCGCATGACGGTGCTGGAGAACCTGCAGCTGGGCGCCACGCTGGGCGACCCCGCCCATTTCGACGAGGACCTCGCCTACAGCTTCCGCCTGTTCCCCATCCTGGAGAAGCGGCAGGCGCAGCGCGCCGGCACGCTGTCGGGCGGCGAGCAGCAGATGCTGGCGATCTGCCGCGCCCTGATGAGCCGGCCCCGCCTGCTGCTGCTGGACGAGCCCTCGCTGGGCCTGGCGCCCCTCATCATCCGGCAGATCTTCCAGGTCATCGCCGAGCTGAACCGCACCCGCGGCATGACCATCCTGCTGGTCGAGCAGAACGCCTTCCACGCGCTGAAGCTGGCCCACCGGGCCTATGTGCTGGCGCAGGGGCAGGTGGTGCTGCAGGGCTCCGGCAGGGAGCTGCTGGCCAACCCCGAGGTGCGCGCCGCCTACCTGGAGGGCGGGACGCATTGACCGCGGAGCCCGGGGATGGCGGGGACGACCCGATCCCGCCGGTGCGGACGGCGCGGCTGCTGCTGCGCTGCGTCCGGCCGGACGACGCCCCCGCCGTCTCGGCCCTGATGACCCCGGGCGTCAGCGCCCGCGTCGCCAGCTGGCCCTCGCCCATGAGCCTGGAGACGGCGGGCGAGTTCATCCGGCGCGCCCGGGTGGCGTCGGAGCGGCGGCGCGCGGTGCATTACGGCATCTTCCCCGCCGGGGACGAGGGCGCGGCGCTGATGGGCTGGATCAGCGTCAGGGCGATGGACGAGCCGGCGGGGCTCGGCGCGCTCGGCTACTGGATGGGCGAGCCGCACCAGGGCCGGGGCTACACGACCGAGGCCGCGCGCGCCGTCCTGGGGGCCGCGTTCCTGCACCTCGCCCTCGACCGCATCGAGGCCGGCGCGCAGGTCGACAACGCGGCCTCGCTGGCGGTGCTGCGGCGGATCGGCATGCGGCCGACGGGCGAGCGCATGGTCCACGCCCCTAGCCGCGGCCGTGACGAGCCCTGCCTGTTCTTTGAGATCGGCAGGGCCGAGGCGGGCGTCAGCCCTGCATGACAAGCGTGTTCCACTCGCCGATGCGGTAGCGGCGCAGCAGCTTCAGCCCCTGGGCGCGGTGGGCGGCGACGACCAGCTTCTCCTGGCGGACCAGCAGGCCGGACAGAACGCAGATGCCGCCCGGCTTCAGGTGGCGGCGCAGGTCGGGGGCCATGCGGGCCAGCGGGCGGGCCAGGATGTTGGCGACGATGAGGTCGTAGGGCCCGCGCTCGCGCACGATGGGCGTCTCGTAGCCGTTGCCGTGGCGGCAGCTGACCAGCCCGCTCACCCGGTTCAGCTGCGCGTTCTCCGCCGCGATCTCCACCGACAGCGCGTCGATGTCGACGGCGGCGACCGGCACCTTCCACATCTTGGCGATGGCGAAGGCGAGGATGCCGGAGCCGCAGCCCATGTCGAGCGCGTTCGCCAGCGGCAGCCGCTTGTGCAGGTCGGAGAGCGCCCGCAGGCAGCCCTGGGTGGTGGCGTGCTCGCCCGAGCCGAAGGCCATGGCGGCCTCGATCAGCAGCCCGACGCAGCCGGCCGGGACCGGGCGCTTGTGGTGGCTGCCGTGGACGAAGAAGCGGCCGGCGCGGATCGGCGGGAAGCTGAGGTAGGTCTGGGTGACCCAGTCGATGGGCGCCAGCGGCTCCACCTCCAGCACCGGGTCGGGCAGGCCGCAGGCGGCGGCCAGCACGGCCACCCGGGCGGCCAGGCGGGACTGGTCGGGCTCGCCGTGGCTGGTGCCCTCGATCAGCCAGTTGCCGCCCTCCTCGAGCTCGAAGGTGGAGACGGCGTCGACATGGTCCTCGACGACCTCGGCGAAGGGCGCCACGTAGGCCTCCGGCACCGTCAGCGCCACGCGCCACATCCCGCTCATGAAACTCCCCACCGCCCGCTCGCCAAAGAAAACGGCCCGGAGCGATGCCCCGGGCCGCCTTTCAATAACCGCTTTCGCCCGAAGGGACAACGGCCGGGGGCGCGCCTCACCCCTTCTCGTTCAGCAGCTGTTCCATCTGGTCCATGATGCCGTCCATGCGCCGCACCAGCGCCTGGTAGGGCGCCGGCGAGGCCATGTCGAGCCCGGCCTTCTTCAGGACCTCGTAGGGATAGTCGGAGCCGCCGGCCTTCAGCACCGCGAGGTAGGTGTCGCGGGCCTTGTCGCCCTCGGCCTTGCCCTTCGCGTAGCCCTTCTGGATCTGCTCGGTGAAGTAGGCCGAGGCGGCCATCGAGGTGGCGTACTGGTAGACGTAGAAGGGCCGGTAGAAGTGCGGGATGAACGCCCACTCCACCGTGTACTTGTCGTCGATGTTCAGCACGCCCTTGTCGTGGCCGTGGTAGCGCTTCAGCAGGTCGCCGTAGATCTGCGTCATGCGCTTGCCGCTCAGCGCCTCGCCCCGCTCCACCGCGTCGTGCGTCGCCAGCTCGAACTCGGCGAACATGGTCTGGCGGAAGAAGGTCGCGCGCATGCTCTCCAACTGGTGGCCCAGGAAGTAGAGCTTCTCCTGCTTGGTCTTGGCGTTCGCCAGCATGTGGTCGGCCAGCAGGAACTCGTTCGCGGTGGACGCGATCTCGGCCAGGAACAGCGAGTAGCCCGCCGTCTCGTACGGGTTGTTCTTGTCGGCCAGGACCGTGTGCAGGGCGTGGCCCCACTCGTGCGCGAAGGTGGAGACCGCGTCGTAATTGTCCTGGTAGTTCAGGAAGACGTAGGGGTGCACGCCGTAGACGCCGTTCTGGTAGGCGCCGGACTGCTTGCCCTCCGCCGGGTAGACGTGCATCCAGCGGCCGTCGAGGCCCTTCTTGATTTCCTTCTGGTACTCGTCGCCCAGCGGCTTCACCGCGGCCAGCGTCAGCTTCTTCGCCTCCTCGACCCCGAAGTCGCGGTCGATGCCGACCATCGGCGGGTAGATGTCGTAATAGTGCATGTCGGGCAGGCCCAGCATGCGCTGCCGCAGCTTGAAGTAGCGGTGCAGCGTCGGCAGCCCGTTGTTCGCCTCCGCCACCAGCGAGCGGTAGACCTGCTCGGGGATGTTGTTGTCGGCCAGCGACGCCGCGACGGCGGAGGGGTAGTTGCGCAGCTTGGCCTGGATCACGCCGGACTGGACGCGGGTGCCCAGCGTCATGCCCATGGTGTTGGTGTACTGGCCGTACTTGGTCCAGAAGGCGTCGAAGACCTGTTTGCGGATCTCGCGGTCGGGGTGCTCGCGGTACTTCTGGTAGCCGGTCTGGCTGATCTTGGCCTCGGTGTTGTCCTTCAGCTTGATCGTCGGCCAGTCGATGTCGGAGTTGGACAGCAGGTTGTAGGCGTTGCTGGAGGCGCCCAGGACCGGCGCCACCGCGGCCAGCGCCGCCTCGGTGTCGGCGGACAGCGTATGCGGCTTGTTGCGCAGGATGTCGCGCAGCGAGAAGGCGTGCTTGGCGAGGCCGGGCTCGGCCTTGATGAAGGCCTCGACCTTCTCGGCGCCCAGCGCCTGCACCTCCGGCGACAGCCAGGCGGTGGCGGAGCCGAACTCGCCCGCCAGCGCGCGCACCAGGTTCTCCCGCTCCTGCGCTTCGGCGACGCGGGTGTCGGTGTCGGCGATGCTGGCGGCGTAGACATAGACCCGCTCGAACTTCAGCGTCGCGGCGGAGATGGTGTCGAGCGCCTTCTGCATGGCCTTGGCGTCGGTGCCGAGCGTGCCCTTCAGCGCCGCCAGCTGCGGCAGGGCCGCCACGACCTCCTTGCGCGCGGCGTCCCAGTCCGCCGGCGTCCTGTACATGTCGGTCATGTCCCAGACATAGCGCTCGTCCACCTTGGCGGCGGCCTGCTTGGCGGGCGCGTCGGCGGCATAGGACGTGGCGACGGGCGCCAGCCCGGCCAGAAGCGCGATGGCGGCGGCCCCGGCCAGCCGCCGGGTCAGCACTGACGTCTTCGACATGGAAATCCCTTTCGTCTCCCTGGCGGCCCGCCCCGGTTCCTCCGTGCTGGGCCGCATCCCAGAGCAGCGTTATAGCCCAGCCCGGGAAGCCCCGATCCGCCGATTTTGTAACCCCATTGTTTCTGTGGGGCGGCGGGCGGGGCGTAGGCGTTGCGCCCCCCTTCCACTCCACCGTCATGCCCGGCTCCACCCCATCGTCATGCCCAGCCCCACCCCCATCGTCATGCCCGCGTTTGCGAAGCTGGCGCGAAGCGCCTAGGCGGGCATCCAGGTATTCAGCGTGCTAGGCGCCTGACGGACGGGCGCTGACGTTGCGGTAGGCGCCCTTCTCCGCCCCGGGTAGCAGGCTGAATGCCTGGACCCCCGCCTAGGCGCTTCGCGCCAGCTTCGCAAACGCGGGGGTGACGGAGAAGGGAGTTCAGACCTTCCGCCGCGCAACGCTCTCCAGGTTGAACTTTCCGGCGGCTGCCCCGCCCCACAACCGCCCCAAGTACATCAGCGGACAGTTGTCCTATCCTGCCCCGTTACACGCCGTCGCTCTCCATACAGGAAAGAAATCCCGCCCGCCGCTACAATCCCATCCGCTTGTATGCCTTTCTTTATTGTTGCAGAACACTCCCCGATATAAAGAATAAGGGGCGCCCAATACCCGAGGCGCGCCCATGCCCCCAGCCCCAGCATCCCCCGCCGCGTCCGCCCTGGGAACGCCACGGGTCCGGCCCGCCTTTGCCATCCGGCCATGGTCGGCTCAGGCCATGAGCGCCGCCGCCCTCGCCTGCCTCGCCGCCCTGCTGTGCCCGCCGGCCCTCGCCGCCGACGCCTGCGACCCCATGCTGGCGGAGGTGGGGGCGCCGCTGTCGCGCGCCGGGGCGCCGCACGTGCGGCTCTGCCGCCAGGGCTACGTTCTGGCGCACGACACCGCGCTGCGGGTGCCGGCGTGGGTGGCGCAGCGGCTGACCCCGGACCGGCTGCAGGGCACGGCCGACCGGGAGGAGTCCGGCGACTTCGCCGCCGACCCGGAGCTGCCGGAGGACGCCCGCGCCACGCTGGCCGACTATGCCGGCAGCGGCTTCGACCGCGGCCACATGGCGCCTGCCGCCGACATGAAGTTCAGCGGCGAGGCGATGCGGCAGAGCTTCTACCTCTCCAACATGGCGCCGCAGGTGGGGCCCGGCATGAACCGGGGCATCTGGGCCCGGCTGGAGGCGATGGTGCGGGACTGGGCGTGCGAGCGCGGCACCGTCGTGGTGCTGACCGGACCCGTCTTCGACACGGCCGAGCCGCGGCGCCTGAACGGCCGCGTCGCCGTCCCCGACGCCTTCTGGAAGGTCGCCTACGACCCCGCCCGGGGCGAGGCGGTCGCCGTCGTCCTGCCCAACGCGCCGGTCAAGCTGGAGGGCCGCGACGCCCGCACGGTGCTGGGCGGCTACAGCGTCACCATCGACGAGCTGGAGGCCCGCACCGGCCTCGACCTGCTGCCGGCGCTGGAGGACACGCGCGAGGCGGCGCTGGAGGCGCGGAAGGAAGCGCCCTGGGCGGTCGCGAAGCGCTGTCCCAAGCCGCCGGCGAAGGCGGGGAGCTGAGGGGCCGGTTAGCCCCATTCCCGTTCATCATCCGTCATTCCGGCGAACGCCGGAATCCAGGGGCCGTGCGCCGCGGCGCCTGATGTCCCTGGACCCCGGCTTTCGCCGGGGTGACGGCCAAGAGTCTGGAATGCCCGCTCATGCAGCGCTTTCCAGGCTGAGGATCGTTGTGATGCTCCCCGCCTGTACAGGGGCGGTGAACACCGTGCCTGGCATCCCACGCCCCTCATCCTGAGCTTGTGGAAGCCTCATGCTGCGCTCGGTCAGTAGCACGCACAGCCTCCCAGCCGCACCGGCACCACCCGCAGGCACCGGCCGCCCCCTCACCCCGCCTTGTCGGCGGCCACGACGAAGCTGTCCATGACCTTCTTGGTCCCGGCGACGTCGAAATGGATCTCCAGCTTGTCGTTCTCGACGCCCTTGACGGTGCCGTAGCCGAACTTCTGGTGGAAGACGCGGGCGCCGGGCTGGAAGGGGGCGCCGGGGCGGGTGCGGGGGGTGACGTCGAAGGCGGTGCCCTCGATGGTCTTGCCCTGCCAGCGGGGTGCGGGCGCCTGCTGGCCCATGCGGTTGAAGCGCTCCCCGAAGGAACCGCCGCCACCGCCGAAGCGGCCGCCGCCGAAACCGCCCCCGAACCCGCCGGAATAGCCGCCGTCGCGCCACTGGCTGCCGGCGATGCCGGGCTCGTTCTCCACCTCGATGTGCTCGGGCGGCAGCTCCTCCACGAAGCGGGACGGGATGGAGCTGGCCCAGCTGCCGTGGATGCGGCGGTTGGCGGCGTGGCTGATGTAGACTTTTTTCCGCCCGCGGGTGATGCCGACATAGGCGAGGCGCCGTTCCTCCTCCAGCCCCGCCACGCCGTTCTCGTCGAGCGTGCGCTGGCTGGGGAAGACGCCCTCCTCCCAGCCGGGCAGGAAGACCACGTCGAACTCCAGCCCCTTGGCGCCGTGCAGGGTCATCAGCGACACCTGCTCGGCCTGGCCTGATTCGACGTTCTCCATGACCAGGGAGACGTGCTCCAGGAAGCCGGTCAGGTTCTCGAACTCGCCCATGGCGTTCACGAGTTCCTTCAGGTTCTCCAGCCGCCCCGGCGCCTCCGGCGTCTTGTCCTCCTGCCACATGCGGGTGTAGCCGCTCTCGTCCAGGATGGTCTGGGCGAGGTCGGTGTGGCGCGCCGTGTCCAGCTGCGCCTGCCAGCGGCCGATGTCCTGCATCAGGGCGCGCAGCGTGGTGCGCGCCCTGGGCTTCAGCTCGTCCGTCTCGGTCAGCCGCCAGGTCGCCTCGGTCAGCGGCAGGCCCAGCGTGCGCGCGGCGGTGTAGAGCTGCTGGATGGTGGCGGGGCCGATGCCGCGCTTGGGCACGTTGATGATGCGCTCGAACGCCAGGTCGTCGTCGGGCTGCGCCACCACCCTGAGGTAGGCCAGCGCGTCGCGGATCTCCAGCCGCTCGTAGAAGCGGGGGCCGCCGACGACGCGGTAGGGCAGGCCCAGCGTGATGAACCGCTCCTCGAACTCGCGGGTCTGGAAGCCGGCGCGCACCAGCACCGCCATCTGGCCCAGCGACACGCCCTTGCGCTGCAGGCTTTCCACCTCGTCGCCGACCCAGCGCGCCTCCTCCTCCGCGTCCCATAGGCCGCGGACGCGCACCTTCTCGCCGCCGTCGGTCTCGGTCCACAGGGTCTTGCCGAGGCGGCCCTGGTTCTTCGCGATGATGCCGCCGGCCGCGCCCAGGATGTGCGCGGTGGAGCGGTAGTTCTGCTCCAGCCGGATCACCTGGGCGCCGGGGAAGTCGTGCTCGAAGCGCAGGATGTTGCCGACCTCCGCCCCGCGCCAGCCGTAGATCGACTGGTCGTCGTCGCCGACGCAGCAGATGTTGCGGTGGCCCTGCGCCAGCAGCCGAAGCCACAGATACTGCGCGACGTTGGTGTCCTGGTACTCGTCCACCAGCACGTAGCGGAAGCGCTGCTGGTACTCCTCCAGCACGTCGGCGTGCTCCTGGAAGATGCGGATGTTGTGCATCAGCAGGTCGCCGAAGTCGCAGGCGTTCAGCGTGCGCAGCCGCTCCTGGTAGAGGCGGTAGAGGGTCAGCACCCGCCCGCCCGCCGCCTCGCCCGCGTCCTCGGGCTTCAGCTTCTCCGGCGGCAGCGCCCGGTCCTTCCAGCGCTCGATGACGGAGAGCAGCAGGCGCGCCGGCCACTTCTTGGCATCGACGTTCTCCGCCTCCATCAGCTGCTTCAGCAGGCGGATCTGGTCGTCTGTGTCGAGGATGGTGAAGCTGGGCTTCAGCCCCACCAGCTCCGCGTGCCGGCGCAGGATGCGGGCGGCCAGGGCGTGGAAGGTGCCCATCCACCAGCCCTCGTTCTCGCCCCCCAGCAGGTTGGCGACGCGGTCGCGCATCTCGCGCGCGGCCTTGTTGGTGAAGGTGACGGTCAGCACCTGCCAGGGCGAGGCGCGGCGCATGGTCAGCAGGTGCGCCAGCCGGGTGGTCAGCACCCGGGTCTTGCCCGTCCCCGCCCCCGCCAGCACCAGCACCGGCCCGTCCAGCGCCTCCACCGCCGCCCGCTGCTCCGGGTTCAGGGTGGAGAGGTAGGCCAGCCGTTCCGCCGGCGGCCGGGGCGCCGCCGGCGCCGGCACGAAGGGGGCGGGCTCCGCCGGCTTGCGCGCGGCGGGCGGCTGGGGCGGGTCCAGGCGGGAGAACAGGTCCGTCATGACGGGAACATATAGCGCACGCCGGGCGGCGCGTCTGCCCCAAGCTTGGGTCTCCATCCGCGGTATGCCGGAGCAGCCCATATTGACGTTTGTACGTACATGTGGAACCCTGTCGTCAGCGGCCGCCGCCGCTTTGCCCCGGGGAGAGTTTCCTCTGCCGCATTCAATTTTTCCGCCCTATGATGGTCCGCCGACCGGGGGCGGGCCTGATGGACTTCGAATGGGACGACGCGAAGCGGCTGGTGAACCTTCGGAAGCACGGGGTGGACTTCGAGGACGCGATCCGCATCTGGGAAGGAGCCGTCCTGGAAGCGCCGGACCGGCGGCGCGACTATGGCGAGGAGCAGTTCATCGCGTTGGGCATGGTCGACGGCCGCGTCCTGGCCGTTGTGTAGACGTTGCGCGGCGATGCCGTGCGGATGATCTCGGCAAGGATGGCGAACAGGAATGAGCGACGGGACTATCACGCGGCGCTCGCTGGGCGGGCCCCGGAAGCCGGCTGACTGGTCGCGGGCCGACCGGCTGACGGACGCGGACATCGCGGCGGCGGTGGCGGCCGACCCCGACGCGGCCCCGCTGCTGGACGAGGAGTTCTTCCGGAACGCGCAGCTGGCGGAACCGGCCGGCAAGGTGCCGGTCACGATCCGGCTGGACCGGGACGTGGTCGAGTTCTTCAAGGAGCAGGGCGGCCGCTACCAGACGCGGATGAACGCCGTGCTGCGCGCCTTCATGGAGCATGAGAAGGGCAGGCGCCGGGCGTGACGGCCATGCGCCCGGCGGCCTTGCCTCCGGGGTCCCCGCCCCTATAATGCGCCGCTTCCCGGGACGCCTGTGGGGAGCGACACCGTTGAGCCGTGACACCCAGCCGCTGGTCGGCATCATCATGGGGAGCCAGTCCGACTGGACCACCATGAAGCACGCCGCGACCGTCCTGGCGGATCTCGGCGTGCCGTTCGAGACGCGCATCGTCTCCGCCCACCGCACGCCCCAGCGCCTGGTCGAGTATGCCACGACGGCGAAGGGCCGCGGGCTGAAGGTCGTCGTTGCCGGCGCCGGCGGGGCGGCCCACCTGCCTGGCATGTGCGCCTCCATGACCCCGCTGCCGGTCTTCGGCGTGCCGGTGGAGAGCCACGCGCTGAAGGGCATGGACAGCCTGCTCTCCATCGTCCAGATGCCGGGCGGGGTGCCGGTCGGCACGCTCGCCATCGGCAAGGCCGGCGCCATCAACGCAGGCCTGCTGGCGGCCTCCGTCCTGGCCCTCTCCGACCCCGCCCTGGCGGAGCGGCTGGACGCCTGGCGCGCCCGCCAGACCGACGCCGTGGCGGCCGAGCCCAGGGACGAGCCGCAGCCGTGATCGCGCCGGGCGCCACCATCGGCATGCTGGGCGGCGGGCAGCTCGGCCGCATGACCGCCCTGGCCGCGGCGCGGCTGGGCTACCGCACCCACGTCTTCGGGCCCGAGGCCGGCGGCCCCGCCAACCAGGTCGCCGCGGCGGAGAC
>Ga0196963_10001608_pt1 | contig 14857 bp, 9 predicted proteins | sample S1_5metaG_FD_148600 | JGI IMG/M metagenome (GOLD analysis project Ga0196963, IMG submission 148600) | Soil microbial communities from Anza Borrego desert, Southern California, United States - S1_5 | ecosystem: Environmental > Terrestrial > Soil > Desert | place: USA: California | collected... | reverse complement strand
TTGTGGTGTGTTTGCCGGCCAGGAGTTGGGGGTGAGCGGATCGACCAGCTTGTGCTCCGGGGCAAGGACCATATAGGTGGCCCCAAACAACGTGTCGGGTCGCGTCGTGAAAACAGTTAATCTCGTGCCTGGAGCAATCGAACCCGTGGACGCTGCATCGATTTCGAACTGAACTTCAGCGCCTTCGGATCGGCCAATCCAGTTTCGCTGCATTTCCTTAAGCGACTCGCTCCATTCAATGGTGTCCAGATCCTGGAGCAACCGTTCGGCATAAGCCGTGATGCGGAGCATCCATTGGCGCATCGGCCGACGAACCACAGGAAAGCCACCAACTTCGCTTTTGCCGTCAACGACTTCTTCGTTGGCGAGAACGGTGCCGAGTTCCGGGCACCAATTCACCGGCGTCTCCGCCACATAGGCGAGCCGGTGGGCGTCACGATAGGCGCGCTTCTGCTCGTCTGTTGTCACGTCGGCCGGATATGGCAAGGTGTCGATGGGCTCGGCCTTGTTCGTGCTCGGATTGAACCAGGAATTATAGAGATTGAGGAAGATCCACTGCGTCCATTTGAAGTACTTCGGATCGGTGGTGTCCACTTCCCTGCTCCAATCATAACTGAAGCCGAGGCTCTTAATCTGCCGGCGGAAATTGCTGATGTTCTGCTCTGTCGTGGTGCGGGGATGCTGTCCAGTGCGGATCGCGTACTGCTCCGCGGGCAAACCGAAAGCGTCCCATCCCATCGGGTGCAGCACGTTCAAGCCGGTCATGCGCCGGTAACGCGCAAGGATATCGGTAGCCGTGTACCCTTCTGGGTGGCCGACATGCAGGCCAGCGCCGGATGGGTACGGGAACATGTCCAGGATGTAGTATTTAGGAGGCAGCGTGCTGTGGCGCGCAGCAAAGGGGTGGTCGCTCGGAACGCGCTCAGAAGGATTCCAGGCGCGGAAAGTCTGCTGAGATTCCCAGCGATCCTGCCACTTTTTCTCGATCAAATGAAAGGGGTACTGCTTGCGTCCACCGGACATAGGGGGTGGATAATGAGCGAAAGAGTTAAACGACCGCAAGCGGCTGTTTCGAGCAGCCATTGACGCGCAAGGCCGCCCCAACATAGGGGCGGCCCATGGCATGTGAGTGCGCCCAACAGCGCGTTTTCAAAAATTCCTTAAGCAGCGCACCGGCGCAGCTTCCCTCCCTTTGGAAAGCTGTTAGCCGCCCCACTCGGGACGGCTCCGCCCATCTCCGAAGGCGTAGTGTGGAGACGAGCGATTGCACAACTATTGCACAGGTTCGCACGTGTTCAAGCGGTGGAGGCTGGTTTTGCACAGATGGCACCAACGAACCGCAAACCAAAAGTCTGTCATCGCTTTCCCTGAGCAATTCCATAAAGGTTCCTTGTGCCCAGCGCTTTCGCGTATATCGCTCTAGATGCGGAGTCGTCGCAACGCTCCATGAGCTGACGCCTATGATTCCTTTGCTGCTGCTGCTGATAGCTGTCTCGTGGGTGATTCTTCTGCCGCTTGTAATGCTGAACCGAATCTCCCAGAACGCAGCGGCAATAAAAGAGCTGAAGCGCGAACTCGATGCGTTGCGCCACCAAGCCACCCAACCCGGCAACACTCAAACGGACTTAGATAAGCGCATTGCGCCCGAGCAGGATCAAGCATCGTCGCAGCCACAGCCCACATACGAGACGCCGCAGCACGACCCAGCAGAGCTGCTGGCCGAATTGCGGCGAGCGCGCGAACAGGCAGCTCCCCCGTTGATTACGCCCCAACAGCCACCCCAAACGTTTACCCCGCCTCCGACGATATCCCCAGCGCTTGCCGATGAAGCAGAAGTCCGAACTGTCCTGGAGCCCGCCGCGCCCGCAGAACCGTCCGCACGATTCAACATGGAGCAGTTTCTGGGCGCCAAACTCTTCGCCTGGGTGGGAGGCATCGCGCTCTTTTTCGGCGTCGCGTTCTTCATCAAGTATTCGTTTGAGAGAAACCTCATACCTCCTCCGCTGCGAGTGGCCTTGGGGTCCTTAGTGGGTATCGCCTTGGTCGTGGCAGGAGCTATCACGAGGCACAAAGCGTACAAGATCACGTCGCACACTCTTTGCGCGGCCGGCATTCTTATCCTCTACGCTGCGGCCTTTGGAGCGCACCATCTCTACCAGTTGGTTTCGCTTAAAGCGGCGTTTGCGTGGATGAGCGTGGTGACAGCAGTGGCGTTCGCGCTAGCGGTGCGATTCGATTCCAAACCGGTCGCGGTGCTTGCGCTGCACGGGGGATTTCTCACTCCTCTGCTGCTGGGAACAGGCGAGTTCAATGCGCCAGCGCTTTTCAGCTACCTCGGTCTCCTTGACATTGGCATCGTTGGGGTCGCGCTGCATCGTCGCTGGTCCTTCCTTCCACTGATCGGAGCCCTCGGAACCGCGCTCTATGCGGCCTATTGGTCAGCGGACATCGCGCGGGAGGAGACACTGGGCATAGGTTACCTGACCCATCTGGGCTTCGTCTCGCTATTCGCCGGCGCGCTCCTCGCGGCGCGACGATACGGGCGTCTGGATCATCTGTGGCTCGGCAGCTTTGGCGCTATTGCAGGAGCCTGCTTTTTCTTCGCGCTCTGCACAGCGTCCAGCTCCTGGGGGATCAATCACCTGCCGTCGCTTTACCTGTTTCTGTTTGCTGTGGATGCCCTGTTGCTGGCCGCCCCCCTTGCTCACCCGCAGGGTAGAATCATTTTCGATCTGGGCGGCTCCGCAACTTTCATCATTTTAGTCATCATCTCACGAAGCCTCAGGGACGCGCAGAGTTTGTGGCCGTCACTTGCCGCGTATCTCACGTTTGGCGGGCTGCATGGGATTCTTCCTTCTGTGATGAGGCGCCGCGGGTGCGTAATGACAGGGGCTCGCACCGCTGCCCTTTTTGCCTTAAGTGCCTTCATCTTTTGTTTCGTGCCGCTCACCAAATTCGCGGATGTCGGAGGAGCCTTTTGGGTGGCTGTCGCGGGCCTGAATTTCATTCTTCTCGCGGTTTGCATCCTGGCAGGACTTTTCCCAGCTTTGATCGGAGGGCTGCTGTTAACCGCAGCTTTGGCGGGAGTTTGGGTTGGTCGCCTTCCTACGGGCGCAGAGCTGCCCTGGTTAGCGTTGGCCGTCATTGGACTGATGGGCTTATTCTACTCCCTCCTCTTCAACTTTGGTCGTCGCACACGATGGTTTGCGCCGGGGAATGATGGAAGCGGCGAAGTGGATTTGGACGAGATTGAGCAGCTTTCGGCCCCCATATCCCTGCTGCTTCCCTTTCTTCTGCTGGCATTGTGCATCGGCCGTTTTCAACTTTTGAACCCGAGCGCCGTTTTCTCGGTCGGCTTCGCCCTGGCGCAGCTCTCGTTCGTGAGCGCGCTCCGCACTGGCGCATTTCGATTAGCTGCCGTCGGGGCCGGAGCCTTCGTTTTCTTGGAGGCTTTTTGGGCGTTCAAACAGGTAAACACGTTGAGCATGCCTGCGGCCTTCGGCTGGTTGCTGGGAAGCGCTGCCGTGATTTTCGGCTACGCCGTCGTTTTCCTTCGCCATCATCCAGCGTTTATCTTCCCCTGGGTGGCGGGAGCACTCGCGTTCCCGACCCACTTCCTCATTGCGTATTTCATCATAGCGCAGCGCATGCTTCCTAGCGTTGGCATGATCAAACCGGCCGCGGCGCTGGCGGTCGTAATGGCCGTTCCGAATATCCTCGCCTGTTTTCGCGCGTTAAAAGTTCTGCCGGGAGGCAGCGCGGAATTCCGCGCGTTTGTCGCGTGGATGGGAGGCGGCGCGTTATTCCTGCTCAGCGTTGCTTTGCCACTGCAACTGGAGCGGCAATGGCTAACGCTAGGCTGGGCCATTGAAGCGGTTGCGCTGCTGTTGCTGGCCAGGCGAGCGCCGCATCGTGGCTTGCTCTACGTCTCGTTTGGCCTGCTTGCTGCGGTTTTCCTGCGGCTGGCTGTTAATCCGGCGGTGCTCGATTACGAGTTGGGCGAAGGCTTGCCGTTTTTGAACTGGCATCTCTACACCTACGGCACTGCCATCACCTGCATGATTGCAGCGGCGCGCCTCATCGAGCCGCTCCAACCTCTTGCGCCCACCTTCAACCCACGGCCGGCGCTCTGGTCCTTTGTCGGCATTCTCAGCTTCCTTCTGCTGAACATTCAAATTGCGGATTTCTTTGATAGCAGCCGGACCATTACTTTTGATTTCCGCCGCAACCTCGCGATCAACATGACGTACTCGATCGCCTGGGCGTGCTTCGCGTTCGGCTTGATTGCCATTGGCTTAGTGAAAGGGGTGAGGGCTTCGCGTTACACAGGGATTGCGCTCACAGCCGTGACGGTGGCGAAGCTTTTCTTCCTTGATCTGCAGAACCTGGACGCGATTTATCGAATTGCCGCCTTTATTGGCGTGGCGGTGGTGTTGATTGGCGCATCGATGCTTTACCAGCGCTTCGTTCCCGCCGATTCCAAGGCGAACTCCAGCAGCGCGCCAAAACCATCCCCGACGGCAGGCCCATAGCAAAAAGCCCGCTCCGGAGAGCGGGCTTGCACAGAATGAATGCCAGGGCGCTTACGCCTTCGGCGTTTCGCCCTTCAAAACATTGATGAATTGGCGCATTGCAGGTGAAAGAACCTTGTTCTTCTTGTAAATGGCCGCGAGAGGGCGGAAGAACTCGTCATCTTCCAATTCCACCTGCACGAGAGTGCTCTTGGAGACTTCCTGCGTGATGGTGCCTTTCGGAACGATGGAGATGCCGGCGTCGATTTCCACGGCCCGCTTCACGGTTTCAATGTTGTCGAACTCCATGACGTGATCAACCTGGACACCGTGGTCCTTGAAGATTTTGTCAATGGCTTTGCGGGTGGGGATGTCTGGCTCGAAGCCGATAAAGCGTTGGCCGCTGACTTCCTGGAGCTTCACACCCTTGGCTTTGGCAAAAGGATGCTGAGGATGGCAGATAAGCACCATCTTGTCCTTGCGCAGAGGGACGACTTCGAGGCGCGGGTCTTTGGCGGGGTAAGCAACCAGGCCAAGGTCAACCACATTGCCGAGCACGTCATCGTACACCTGGTTGGCCCGGCGATACTCCACATGCACGTTCACCGTGGGATAGCTCTTGAGGAACTTCTTCAGGTACGGCGGGAGATCGTGAAGGCCGATGCTGTAAATGGTGGCGACGCGAATGGTTCCAGAAACGATGTCTTTGATCTCCTGCAGCTTGTTATGGAGAGAATCGTAGGTCTGGATGATTTGCTTGCTGTAATCGTACAAAACCTGGCCTTCACGAGTGAGGCGGAACTTCTTTTTGCTCCGCTCAATCAAGAGTGAGTTAAAGGTTTTCTCGAGGGAACTGATCTGCTGGCTCACTGCAGACTGGGTGATCTGGTTAATCTGAGCGGCTTTGGTGAAGCTCTCAGTTTCAGCGAGATCGCAGAATACTTTCAGGGTTTCAATTTGCATATTAAGGGAAACTTAGCAGGGAAAATTGTTAGACGCGCGGGGTTACGCGGCAGATTCGGAATTGGCCAGGGTTTGCTTAACCTTCCTAAGAAGATCCTGGCTGGTGAACGGCTTTTGCAGGTAGCTCTCATCCTCATTCGCGCCGGCCGTGCGGACAAACCCGCTGGAGCAAATGATCTTCACGTCTGGCGCGGTTTGGCGCAAACGCTCGACAACCTCTCGGCCGCTCATTTGCGGCATGACCATGTCCGTTATCACTAAATCTATTTCGCCAGCGTGCTGATTGAACAACTCCAAGCCTTTGGCTCCGCTGTTGGCGGTCAGCACCTGGTAGCCAAACGAGGAGAGCACCATCTGCCCCATCGTTAGCAGCAAATCCTCATCATCGATCATCAGGATCGTCTCCGTGCCGGTGAGGTCGTCGTCTTTCAACGCGCGGTCCTTCACGAACTTCCTAACAGCCGGCAAATACAGCGACACGTTCGTGCCACGGCCAGGGTTGCTGGAGACAGTGACGCTGCCGCCATGGTTCGTCACGATCCCGTAAACCCACGCCAAGCCCAACCCTCGATGCGGCGGATTCTTCTTCGTTGTGAAGAAAGGCTCGAAAATCCGAGGCAAAGCTTCCGGAGTGATCCCGATCCCATCATCAGCCACGAGCACTTTCACGTAACTGCCAGGCCCCAGCCGAGCTGAGCCGTCGTGGAGGGATTCTTCCACATCTATATTCCGCGTCACGACTTTAATCGAGCCGCGCCCCGGAAGCGCTTGGACGGCGTTCTCGAGCACTTTCGTGATCGCTTGCTGGAGTTTGGCTTCGTCAAAGTGAGCTGCGTACAGCTTCAGCTCGAAGTCCAGGCTCCATTCCACCGGAGATTGACTGCGGAAGATATCGACGGTTCGCCGCAATAAGTCATTCAAATTTCCAGCGGGCTGGCTTTGCGTCTCCTTGTCATTGCGGCTGAAAGCAGCCAGATCGTGCGCGATTTCAGCGGCTTTTTCGGCGGATTTTTCAATTTCCCCCAGGGAGCTTCTCCAAGGATGGCCCGCCTCCATCTTGGATAAAATCAGCGAGGTGTGCCCAAGAATGCTCGTGAGCGCGTTATTAAAGTCGAGAGCCACCGTGCGCGAGAGCTGCAGGGCGCAGTCGAGCTTTTGCTTTTGCGCATGCGCGTCATGCGGAGAATGCGCCTCGGCCGCGGCCTTGGGTTCCGGCAGCAATTGCAAAAGGATCTGCCTCTCCGCTGTGACACCTTGCTGCGGACAAACGACCGCTTGAAAGCTTGCGGGGCCGTTCGGTGTGCGAACAGCAAGGAGGCCATGAACAGCGGAGCCTCGTTGCCATTTAGCCAAAGCTTGCTCAAAGGGAAGCGGATCCAGCCAGAAACTGCGGAAAGAAGCTCCCTCAACGGTCGCGCCGAGCACACCTTTTGCGCCCTGGCTCGCTGCTCGTATAGTTCCTTGGTCGTTCAGGAGCAGCGCTGGCCAGTTGGCTGAATCTAGGGCAAACAAGTCCTGCTTCATCCGTGGCGACGCGCGCAGCTAAAGTAATTGGGCCACTTCTAATCTCAAGCGGCATTTCCACCTCCTTGCGAAATTCAATCGCTGCGCGCCTTCAAATACATCGGAAAAGCGCAACTGCAAGCGGTATTTAAGCAAAACTGAATGAGCGGGCAGCGCGCTGCCAGCCGAGGCAGGAACATACAAGCGGTTGCGCTCTCGCTGCTCAAGGTTAAACTCTCGCGTGATCGCAGCCTGGCCAGAGTTGGACGACAACGTCATCGGAATTCGCGGCGCGCGGGAGCATAACCTCAAGGAGGTCTCGCTCACCATACCGCGCGATAAATTTGTTGTGATAACGGGGGTGAGCGGCTCGGGCAAGAGCACCCTAGCATTCGACCTGCTTTTCGCTGAAGGCCAGCGCCGGTTCCTCGACGCGATGAACACACACGCGCGGCAATACGTCGAGCAGATGTCCAAGCCGGATGTGGATCTGATCACTGGCTTGCCACCGACGGTCAGCATCGAGCAGCGCAACTCACGCGGTGGAGGAAAGAGCACGGTCGCCACCGTCACAGAGATTCACCACTTTCTGCGGTTGCTCTTCGCGCGCCTTGGCACGCCGCATTGCCCGGATTGCCAACTTCCTGTCCAGCCCCAGACGCGCGACGCGCTCGTGCAGCAGCTCGGTAAAGAAGCCCGAGCGCGCGGTGAACTGACGCTTCTCGCGCCTGTGGTGAAGAATCGCAAAGGCTTTCACACCGACGTTGCGGAATGGGCTGTTAAGCATGGCTACACACACCTTCGAGCAGATGGAAAGTTGGTCGAAGCAACTGCAGGCATCCGCCTGGATCGATTCCGGGAGCACAATGTGGAGGTGGCTATAGGCAAGGTCCGCTCGGGGCGAATCGGGCTGAAGTCCGACAAGGAACAGCCCCCCGAGCAGCTCATCGACACAGCGCTGGAACTCGGTGGACACACCATGCTCGCGCTGGATGAAGCTGGGCATGTGTCGGTGCATTCCACACAGCGAGTCTGCCCTGGCTGCGGAACTTCTTTCGAGCTGCTTGATCCAAAAATGTTCAGCTACAACTCGGCCCAGGGTTGGTGCCCGAATTGCCGCGGATTTGGAGAGTTGTTCTACCTCCCGGATGTGGAGCGTGGCGCGCGAGCGGATGCGATCGAGGAGTCCTGGTTCGAGTGGCAGGAGGGGAAACGGGAGCCATGCGGCGATTGCAAAGGCACACGCCTTAATCCGATTGCCAGGGCCGTCCGACTGAAGCTGGACGGAGTAAAAGATGCCCCGACAATTGTGCAATTTGGCGAGAACTCGGTCGGCGAAGCGTTAGCGCATTTCGAGAAACTGTCTGTGCGCGGGCGTGATGCGGAGATCGCGCGCGACATCCTTCCGGAGGTGCGTGAGCGGCTAAAGTTTTTAAAGGAGGTTGGGCTGGAATACCTGCAGTTGAGCCGCTCTGTGACGACTCTTTCCGGCGGTGAAGCGCAACGGATTCGCCTGGCCGCGCAGCTCGGCTCTAATTTAAGCGGTGTGCTCTACGTCCTGGATGAGCCAACGATCGGGCTGCACTCCCGTGACAACGAGAAGCTGCTGCACGCGCTCTCATTGCTGCGTCAGCGCGGGAACTCCCTCGTCGTGGTTGAGCACGACGAGGAAACCATGCGGCGCGCTGATTACATTATCGATCTCGGCCCAGGCGCAGGAGTGAACGGTGGGACGGTTGTGGCAGCGGGCACGCTCGACGAGTTGACCGCTAATCCTAATTCCATAACCGGTCGCGAGTTGGCAATGAAGCGGGTCTTTCCCTCGCGAGGTGCGAGGCGTCCGGTAAAGATTCCAATCAACGGCAAAGCCTCAAAATCTACTACACCCGTCTTGGAACTGCGGCACGCGCGGGTTCATAACTTGAAGGACGTGACCGTGCAGTTTCCGCTTGGCCGTTTCGTGGCGGTGACAGGCGTGAGCGGGTCCGGCAAGAGCACGTTGATCCGCGAATGCCTTGTGCCCGCGGTGCAGGCTCGTTTGTCGAAGAAAGCTCCTGTGCACGATCAACTGGCAGTCGAGGTCCGAGGCGTTGACCGCCTGAAGGCAATTTACGAGGTCGATCAAACTCCAATCGGCCGCACGCCCCGCTCGACGCCTGCGACGTACGTCGGGTTTCTTGACGATATCCGGCAGCTGTTTTCGCAGACACCCACGGCGCGCATGCGCGGCTATGGTCCTGGACGCTTTTCGTTCAATAGCGCCCAAGGCCGATGCCCCGAGTGCGAAGGCGCGGGGGTGATCAAGCTGGAGATGAACTTTATGCCCGCGGCATACGTCACGTGCGAAACGTGCGGGGGCTGCCGGTTCAATGCGGAAACACTCGATGTGCTCTACCGCGACAGGAATATCGCGCAGGTGCTCGACCTTTCCGTGGCTGAAGCCATCGATTTCTTTGCGCCGGTCCCGAAAGTGCATCGCGCGCTCTCGGCTTTGCGCGACACCGGGCTTGATTACATTAAGCTCGGGCAAGTCAGCCCCACGCTGTCGGGCGGAGAAGCCCAGCGGATCAAGCTGGTCACGCACCTCCTTACCGGCCTTCGCGAGCAACCGCTGCTCTTCGAGCAATCGAATAGCAAACGGAATTTGTTCGTGCTGGAGGAACCGACGATTGGCCTGCATGGGTCCGACGTTCGGCGACTCATCGACGTCTTGCAGCGGCTCGTCGATTCAGGCCATTCCGTGATCGTTATTGAGCATCATCTGGATCTAATTGCGGAAGCTGATTGGGTCATTGACCTCGGGCCTGAAGGCGGGGATGAGGGTGGGCAAATTGTTTGCGCAGGAACGCCAGAGCAGATCGCGGCAAACAAGCGTTCCCACACTGGAGCTTACCTGCGCGCGTTGGTTGCATGAGCTTGGGCCATTACGAAGAGATCCTCGAAGGAGAGACTTTTCTCCGCAAGAAGCCCGATGCCCGCCACGAGGTCATCTGTGCGCGTTTGCACGAGCTAGTGCAAACAACGCTCAGCAACATGCCTGCCGCGAAACTGCTCCCACCGCGCAGCATCGTGGAACTCACGCCCGGCACGCTCGTGCGCCCGGATCTCGCGATTGTGACCACGGCGACGAACAAGCTTTGGCTGGTTGGGGAAGTGATTTCAGCTCTCGATCACCGCATCGACACGGTGAACAAGAAGTCCCTCTATGAGGAGAGCCGGTTAGCGCGATTGTGGATGATCGATCCGCGCTACGACAACGTGGAGGTTTATCACGGAACACCCTTCGGGATGAGCTTGCGGAGCATTCTTGCGGTCGAGGAGCGCCTCGTCGAACCGCTCCTGCCAGCGCTTTCAGTGGAAATGCGGGAGTTGTTTAAAGAGGTTTAGGAAGATTCCCCTTTTTCCTCAGCCTTCTCGGCCTTTTCCTTCCCGAGGCGTTTCTGGTAGGGCGAGCTGAGATTGAAATAGATGCCGCAGAGAGGCCGCTCGTTTTCCGTCTGGCTAAGGATGATGGTGATCTGCTTGTCCAGCGCGATGCCGTGGCGCATGTGCTGGCCGCGATTAGCGTAAGCCTTGATCGCCTTTTCCATGAGCGACGTGAGCGAGGCCATGGCTTGCTCAGGCGTTTTATCGAGGCAAACGATGAACTTATCGTACACGCGGAGGGCCTCCTCGATTTCTGCTCTGAATGTTTCGACCGTCACCGTGGGCGTGATTAAACGAGCGCCATGGGGAAAACGCAATACCTTGCCAAATCAAGGCTTGCACCGGAAGGCGTTGCGCCCGCTCGCAGGCATTGCACCGGTTTGCGCACAAAAGAACTTGAGCAATTGGAGGACACCTGTATTTTGTGTCCGCTGATTTGCCCGGCTGGATTAGTTCTGGCCGTGCGGAAGAAAACTTCCACAACCGGTTGCCCGCGTGGCGGAATTGGCAGACGCGCTAGATTCAGGTTCTAGTGAGTAACATCGTACAGGTTCAAGTCCTGTCGCGGGCACCACTCTCCTCGTTCCTGTACTCCAGCGCAATTGAGGGCTTGCCGGCCCCACCATGCGACCGCAGCGCGAGCTTGCATACGGGCTCCGCTCGTGAGAATGGAGCGTCTGCGAATGAAACTCCTCCATCTGCTCGCTGTTTGCTTCCTCATTCCCGTGTTAGGGGCGATCCACCCCCTTGACCCGTTAACGCCCGAAGAGATCGAACTCGCGCGAGATATGGTAAGGTCAAGGGAGACAAATGCAACGTTTGTCACGGTAGCACTGAAGGAACCGCCCAAGGCTCTCACCGTTGCCTGGAGCGCTAACTCACCTGCGCAACGGGTTGCTGAAGTGGTGATGCTTCAAGGGTCGCTACTCTTGGCTGAGGTGGATTTGAATGAGAAAAAGATCGTTCGCTGGGAACGCCATTCGGACAAGCAACCGCGGCAGACGGACACTGAATACAAGGCGATCACGGAACTGGTGCGTGCGGACCCCGAGTGGAGAGCTGCCATTCACAAGCGTGGGATCACTGAGTTCGACAAAGTGTTTCTGAACATCTGGGCGTATGGCAACGAACGCGGCCACGGCAGCCCCCGCACACGACTGATGCGTGTGCTCTCTCATTGGCGCGGTGATGGACTGAACGCCTACGGCCCAGCCATTGAGGGGTTGGAAGTGCTCGTTCAATGCGAGCCGCTTAAGGTTCTGGAGGTGATTGACGATGGTGTGCGGCCAATCTCAAAGGCTTCCACCGATTTTTTTCAACCCTCCCCTCGCCCATCTTCGCATCTCGGCCTGAAGCCATTGCGCATCGACCAGCCTGAAGGCGCGAGCTTCAGGATCCAGGAGAATGTCGTCCGCTGGGATTCGTGGCAGTTTCGTTTCTCCATGCATCCGCGCGATGGCCTGGTGCTGCATCAGGTGAGCTTCAACGATGCGGGCAAACAGCGGTCGGTGCTCTACCGTGCGAGTGTGTCAGAAATGATGGTTCCTTACGGGGATCCAGATGGTCGGTGGCGGTGGCGCTCAGCCATTGATGAAGGGGAATACGGGCTGGGCAAATTATCGTGCCCGCTGGAGCACGGGAAAACCGCCCCTCCGCACGCCCAACTCTTGCCTGTCGTTTTTGCGGATGAAAGTGGCGCTCCCACCGAACTGCCCGCTCGCATCGCCATTTACGAGCGACAGGGTGAGAACCTTTGGAGCCATTGGGATTACGAAAATGGGGTCACTGGCCATCGAGCGCGCGAGTTGGTGATCGGCTTTATCGCCACGATCGGCAATTACGACTACGGCCTGAGCTGGGTATTCAAGCGCGATGGAAGCCTTGAGTTTGTGGCGGAACTGACGGGCATCCTGCTGACTAAAGGAGTGGACCATGAAGTGTGCGCGAACTGCCAGGAACCTCTGAAACCGGGCAAGGTAAAGCTGCGCGGTGATGAGCGGTATGGGACGTTAGTCGCTCCGCAGGTGATAGGCGTGAACCACCAGCACTACATCAACCTGCGCCTGGATTTCGATATTGATGGCCCCGAAAACGCCGTCAAAGAAATGAGCGCTAAGCGGGAGCGCTGGTGGAAAAATCCCGGGCAGAATGCTTTCGTGGCCGAACAGCGGGTATTTGGCCGCGAGAAGGAAGCGCGGAGGAAAAACAGCAGCGCGGCCCATCGGCACTGGGCGGTCGTAAATCCCAATCAACGGACAGCTTTGGGGCACAATGCCGGCTTCCTTATCGAGCCCGGAGCCACCACGTTGCCTTTCATGAAAACGTCAGCTCTGCCGCGCCAGATCGCCGGTTTTGTTGACTATCAATTCTTTGCCACCCGCTATTCCCCTGAGGAACTTTACGCGGCCGGTGATTTCCCTAGCCAGGCACTCAAGCGCGAGAATGTCCTCACGTTTGGAGAGAACAATGAATCTATCTTTAACGAAGACGTTGTCACGTGGGTCACCCTGGGCCTGACGCACATTCCGAGGCCGGAAGAATTCCCCGTCATGCCAGCGGCTAAGGCGACGCTGAAGCTAACGCCGAAAGGCTTCTTTGACCGAAACCCCGCGCTCTTCGATCCAGAAAGCAAGGACTAGAAAACAGTCGGGACGCCTTCGTCCAGGATGCGGATTCGATCGAGCAGCCCTTCTCGCTGCGCTAACTCACGAAGCCAGCGCGGCGGCTCGTCCATAGCCTCAAACGAGAGCTTAAATGTGCCGTAATGCATAGGGATCATCACCTTTGCCCCGATCTCCTTGAACACGCGCAAGGCTTCGTCCGGTCCCATGTGAACATGCCGGAATGAATCGGGATAGTAGGCGCCGATCGGCAACATCGCGATCTCAGGAAGAAGCCGCCTGCCGATCTCATGAAAGCAATCCGAATAGGCACTGTCGCCTGCGTGATAGAGGCGGCGGCCCTGGTGTTCGATCAGGAAGCCGCCAAACCCGCGATGCTCGTCATGAATGTTACGCGCTCCCCAATGTTTGCACGGGGTCAGAGTGACCTTCCAATCCTTGAAGGTGAAGCTCTCGTACCATTGCAGCTCCACGATTTGGGAGAAGCCAAGCCCCTTGGCTAATTCGCCCATACCCCATGGACAGACGGCGATGCGTGGCGCTTTGGGCAACTGTTTGAGAGAGGGACGATGAAAATGGTCGTAATGCGCGTGTGTGAGCAGCACCAGGTCAATCTGCGGCAGATCGCAGATTTTCAGGCCTGCGTGGCGCAAGCGCTTGAGCAGAAAAAGCCAGTTCGCGAAGTTCGGGTCGATGAGAATGTTGAGGTCGGAGAACTGGATCAGGAATGAAGCATGGCCAATCCATGTGATCGACACCTCGCCCGGAACCAGCCGCGGAAACTCAGGCCGCAGGCATTGCCCACTGCGCTTGGTGAGCCAACCTTTCCAGACCATTTCATAGAAGAAGGTCCGCGGGTTGAAATGATTACTGGGAGTTAATTCCTTGAAGGAGCGCGGGATGCGGCGTTTGCGCTTAAGCGGTTGGCCATGGGAGCTGGGGTCTCCTTTCATTAATTCGCGTTCCTGCGATTAGGCTAACGCAGAGCGCGGGAAAGGAAAAGCCGGAGAGTGTCGTGGAACAAACGATGAGGGATTTCCCCACTGCAACCATTCTCATCCCGCGCTGAGTATCGAAAATCGGTCCCGGCGCTTGCGTTCGCCGGCGCAGCATACATTCTCCAGAAGAATGGAACCGCAATCGCAAGTCAGCGAGGTGGCTCATGTGATTCAACTCTCAGTTGCGCCGGTCTTTCTGATGGCTGGCATTGGCGGGCTGCTGGGGGTGCTGACGAATCGCCTGGGGCGCATCATTGATCGCGCCCGCCTGATCGAGGAGAAGCTTGGCCAGGGCACGCCCCAGGAGCGTGAAGCTGGCCAGGCCAGGTTGCTGGTCTTTTCCAAAAGGGCGCGGTTGGTGAACTATGCCATCACCCTCTGCACCGCATGCGCCTCGATGGTTTGCCTGGTGATCATCTGCCTATTCGGAGGGGCGCTGCTCTCCGTTGATTTGGCGGCTTTGATCAGCCTGCTGTTCGTGGCGGCAATGCTGTCCCTCTTCTCAGCGCTGATCTGCTTTCTTGGTGAGATTCGCCTGGCGACGCGAAGCCTGCGGATTGGAGCAACCACCAAAGGTTGATCTGGGAATAGTTGCTCAAGGGATCGGGGCGCTATTGACGCAAGGGGGCGTTTAAGTAGCCTTCGGACGGATGATTATTGCCCCGTCGTTGCTGGCGGCTAATTTCGGCAAGCTGGCAGAGGAGACCAAGAGAGTTGAGCGCGCAAAGGCTGATTGGCTGCACCTCGACATCATGGATGGGCACTTCGTCCCGAACATCTCCTTCGGCCCTGAAGTCGTCCGAATCCTCCGCCCCGTGACGGATATTTTCTTCGA
>Ga0196963_10001607_pt1 | contig 14866 bp, 17 predicted proteins | sample S1_5metaG_FD_148600 | JGI IMG/M metagenome (GOLD analysis project Ga0196963, IMG submission 148600) | Soil microbial communities from Anza Borrego desert, Southern California, United States - S1_5 | ecosystem: Environmental > Terrestrial > Soil > Desert | place: USA: California | collected... | reverse complement strand
AAGCGCTGGGTCGATCGCCTTGCCGCCGCCGTGATGGGGGTCTTGGGCCTGCGTCTCCTGGCGGAAGCGGCGCGCTGATCCCCAGGGGCGCCCTCACGGGTTCGTGATACACGCCGATGTGATGCGGCTCACCGGCTCGTGAGACGGCATCCGCTGCGCGCGTGCGTAGAAAAGGGCGTGCCGATTCCTGGCACAATCAACAGGGAGCGCCCCATGAAGTCGATCTATGCCGCCGCCATCGTTGCCGTCCTCGGGTTTGCCGTCACGCCCGCTTTCGCCGATTGCGCGGCTGATGTGAAGATGGCCGAGGCCAACGTCATGAAAGTGACGGACATGAAGGCCAAGGAGATGGCCATGAAGGAGCTGGAGATGGCCAAGAAGGCGATGATGGACAAGAAGGAAGCGGAGTGCATGAAGGCCGCCAAGATGGCCAACGACGCGGCGATGATGAAGAAGTAACGCGAGCGCGGCGGCCGGGACGCGAACGCCCGGCCGCCTTCCGCCGAGCCCATCAAGAGCGCGCTAGGGAAGTATGGGACCAGCCCGCTGTTCAGCGCGGCCAGCACTGTGACCGACGACGATTTCGAGGCGCTCAAGAAGCATTTCAGCGACGAGCAATTGTCGATATCGTGGCGGTGATTTCGCTCTACCCGCTGGAACGACACCATGGCGACCGAGCTCGACGCCTCCCCCCTGAAGACCGGCCGGGAATACCTCAATGAGCGGGGCTGGCCGGCAGCGAAGCACGCGCCTGCCGCCGGGCTCCGAGGCGTCGCCGACTGACCATGCTGCTCTACCCGCGCTCCAAGGACCGGCCATTTCATCTCGGGCCATTTCCGCTGGAAACGCTGCGCCGGGACGACGGCATTGTCGCGATCGAGACGGCGCGGCCGCGCCGGGCTGAACCGGTCGAGGCCGTACCGGTAGCGAGCGATCTGGCGCGAGCGGCCGACACGTATCGCGCCTTGTTTGCAGGCTTCGCCGAAGGCAAGCCGGCCCGGACCAAGGCCCCGCTGCCCGATGACCTGGCGCGCCGGACCGTGGACCTGAAAGGCGCGGCCTATTTCATGGACGCCGCCGGCGCGGGTCTGTGCGCCATGCCGGCCAACGCCTGGCTGCTTGGCGTCGAGCCCCCGGCCCATGCGCAGGCAGTCGTCGTACTGGTCGAGCATCCCCGCCTCCCCGAACCCGGCAATGCTGCCCGCGCCTGGGTCGAACCGGCGATCGACGCGATCTCGGCTCTGCGTGCCGCCGAGATCGCCTGCTGCCTCGCCGAGTACATCCGTTATCTGGGCTTCGAGGCCCGAGCCCATATCGCCGGCAACACGCTGGTTGACGCGGAGCGCCTGGCCGTGCTGGCCGGATTAACGATCCGGCGCGACGAGGGTATCGTGCACCCTTATATCGGCGGGCGCTTCTCTCTGGCCGTGGTGACGACAGATTACGCGCTGGAGATCGACCGGCCGCTTCACCCGTCGGCCCTGCAGGCGAAGGGGCTGCGCTACTGGTGGGGCCTCGGCGGCGCCCCGTCAGGGCGCGAGCGCAACCGCCGCGCCCGCCGCGCCAGCCACCTCAGCGCCTATCCGATGGAGCAGGTGAAGCGCATCGATCGCCCCACCACCCTGATCCTCGACGACGAGGTGCCGCGGGTGCCCAAGCGCGCCGCCTTCTTTCAACGGGCCCTGCACGGCGATCTTGGCGACAAGGCGAAGCGCGAGCGCTCCCGCTTCGCCTTCAAGACGCCGTTCGCGTTTGCATTGCTGCAACTCATCCGTTCCATGGTCAAGCACCAGGATGGGGGCACCGCCAGCGCGCTCAGCCCGGGACTTGCCGATGCCGCCGAAAATACGCGCGCCATCAAGTCGCTCTCCTATGCCCTCGGCTCCGACCTCACGGGCGTCTGCGAGATCCCGCGCTACGCCTGGTTCTCCCATCGCGAGGATGGTTCGGAGATCCAGCCCTACCACCGTTATGCGGTTGTCATGCTGATCGACCAGGGCTACGACACGATGGAGGGGGCCAGCGGCGACGACTGGATTTCGGGGCCGCAATCCATGCGCGGCTATCTGCGTGGGGCGGAAATAGCCGGCGTGATGGCGGAGTTCCTGCGCGGCCGCGGGGTGTCCGCCCGTCCGCAGACCAACGCCGACAGCGACGTCCTGCATATCCCGCTCATCCTGTGGGCCGGACTGGGCGAGCTCAGCCGCATCGGTGAGCTGGTGCTCAATCCCTTCGTCGGGCCGCGTTTCAAGTCGGTGGTCCTGACGACGGATCTGCCTCTCGAAGTCGACAAGCCGATCGATTTCGGGCTGCAGACCTTCTGCGGCAACTGCCTCAAATGCGCGCGCGAATGCCCGTGCGACGCGATCCCTTTCGGCGACAAGGTGATGTTCAACGGCTACGAGATATGGAAGCCGGATGTCGAGCGCTGCACGCGCTACCGTGTGACCAATCCCAAGGGAGCGGCATGCGGGCGCTGTATGAAAACCTGCCCGATCAACAAGGTGATCGATGCCGATGGCGCCTTGCTCACCCGCATGGCGAGCTGGCTCGGGGTCAATGCGATGTGGCTCAAGCCGCTCCTCGTGCCGATCGCCACGCGGATGGACGACTGGCTGGGGCACGGCAAACGCAATCCTGCCAAGAAATGGTGGTTCGACCATGAGCTGGTCGAGGGTGTGGCGACCGCGCCCAAGGCAACCAACCAGCGCGACATCGATCCTTCGCGAGTCGTCGATCCGGCGACCCAGAAGCTCGCCTACTATCACGCCAGCATGATGCCGCCGCCCGACGATCCGTCACCGCAGCCGGTGGATCGCAAAGCCGCTCTCGCCGCCGCCGCTGTGCTGGAGACTCCGGCCGAGGCGCAGCGGCGGGTGGCCGCCGGCCGTCCGACCCCGGCGCACTATACGCCTGTGCCGCCGACCGGCCGGGCGTCGGCGGCGAAGATCGCCAACCCGTACAAGTAAGCCGAAGGCAAGGCTCAGCTCCCAACGAGCTTCATCTGCTCGAGCGCCGCACGGCCGGCGATGCCGTAGGGGCTGGCCAGCGTCTCCATGATCTCAAAGTGGTTGTAGTTCTCGCCGGCAAGGATCTGCACCGGCTTGCCCGCGGCGCGCACCGCCGCCGCGAAGTCGCGTGACTGGCGCTGGAATTCGGGCGTCTCCAGGGTCCCGTACACCAGCGTGATCGGCGCGTTGAGCAAGGCCAGGTGCCGCTGGGGCGACAGCGCGTGCTCCATCGCGTCGTCGAATTTGACGTAGGAGCTGCGCGCCGACAGCCGGGTCGGCTTGAGGTCGTACATGCCGCTGATGCTGACGGCGCCCTTCACCGTGTCGGCGGGCAGGCCGAACTCCTTCTGCCAATCGGTGACCATGACCACGCCGGCGAGATGGCCGCCGGACGAATGGCCCGAGATGAAGAGCCGACTGGCATCGCCGCCGAAGCTCGCCGCGTTTTTGTAGGTCCAGGCAACGGCGCGGCGGCATTGCTCGGCCATCGGCATCAAGCTGCCGCCGGCTTGCAGCACGTTGATGAAATCGATGGCGATGTAGTGGGCGCCGGCATTGATGAAGGTCTCGGCCGGGAAGGCATAATCCCTGGCCGCGCCGGCACGCCAGGCGCCGCCGTGGATAAACAGGTGGATCGACGCGTTCGGGGTTTTGGTCCTGTAGATGTCGAGCCTCTCGTGCTCGCCGGACCCGTAGGCGACAGTCTGCGGCGCGCCGATACGCCGGCGGGTGATCTCGCTGTTCGCCGCGTAGCGGCGCACGACCAGCGGCTGGTTCGGCGCCCATTTGCTCTGGTCGTAGGCGTCGTCGAGCTCCTGCTGGTCATAGTCCAGGAACACCCGCGGACCTTTGACGCGCGGGGTCGCGGCCGGCGGCGTGGGCGTCTGGGCGAAGGCCGGAGCGGACGCGAAGGCAACCCCGGCCCCCAGCACGGCACGCCGGCTCAGCGGGCCCGGCATCGAACGAGGCGTAGTCATAGCGTCCTCCCGGCGATTGTCGATGGTGGCTCTACCGGCATTTGGCGTCGTATTCCCAGGTCTGATCGGCGCGCTTGCCGCCCAGTACCACGATCGGCCGGTCGATGAAGGTCTGACACGAGAACAGCGGCATGCCGAAGGTGCTCATGACGCGGAAAGTGACGCGGCCGTCGGCGTGCGGCTGGCCGACGAGGCAGCGCCGCTCGCGGCTGTTGGCCGGCACCCGCGCCACACTGCGCTCGCCGGACTCCATGATCACGTGGGTCAGCACCGTGACCGGGGCCGTGTTCTGGATCTCGTAGCACGACGGATTGCCGGTCCCCAGGCGCTGCGCGGCAGCGGGGGCGGCGACGAGGGCGGCAGCGATGACGATCAGCGACAGCCGGGCCATGGGGTGCAACGACCGAATTCTACCACGATCGGACGCCGGTCAGCCAATTACCGCGGGTTCGGGAACGCGGCCTTGGCCGCGCGAGTTGATAGCGCAAGGGTAGCGTTGCGGAGAACGAAGGATGGCTCAACCCAGCTGGTTCAATCGGTTTGCCTCCCAGGTATCGCGCCAGGCCGGCAAACCCGCTGTCTTCGGCGCGGCCTGCCTTCTGGTGATCGTCTGGGCGGCGATGGGGCCGTCAGCCGGGTTTTCGGAGACCTGGCAACTGATCATCAACACCGGCACGACCATCATCACCTTCCTGATGGTCTTCATCATCCAGAACACCCAGACGCGCGACACCGCGGCGCTGCAGATCAAGCTCGATGAGCTGATTCGCACCACCGCCGACGCCAATAATGCGCTGCTCAATCTCGAGGAGATGTCGGAGCAGGATATCGAGCGCTACCATCGCCTCTACGGGAAGCTGGCGAAGGCCGCGGCCGCCAAGGAAGTTCCCATGAGCGAGCCGCGCCGGGCCGCGAAGCCTTAGCGCGCGGTCTCGCTTTCGCGGTCGCTGTGCTCGCCTTCGAGAATCTCCTCGACCAGCTTGGCGCAGAACGCGTCGAGATCCTCCGGCTTGCGGCTGGTGATCAGCCCGTCATCGACCACGACCTCCCTGTCGACCCAGCTGGCGCCGGCATTGGTCATGTCGGTGCGCAGCGACGGCCACGACGTCGCCGTCTTGCCGTCCAGAATGCCGGCTTCGACGAGCAGCCACGGTCCGTGGCAGATCGCCGCCAGCGGTTTGCCGGATTCGTAGAAGGCACGCACGAAATCGACCGCGTCCTCGTTCATGCGCAGATGGTCGGGATTGATCACCCCGCCAGGCAGGATGAGGGCGTCGTAATCGTCGACGGAGGCATCGGAGAGCGTCCGGTCGACCTTGACCTCGTCACCCCAGTTCTTCTTGCTCCAGCCCTTGATGGTGCCGGCCTTCGGCGCGATGACCTCGACCGCCGCCCCTTCATCCTTGAGCCGGCGCTGCGGCACCTGGAGCTCCGATTGCTCGAAGCCGTCCGAGGCGAGGATGGCGACGCTGTACCCGGCGAGCTTGGCCATGATTGTGCTCCTCACGAAAAGTAATAAGGCGCAACGCCCGGCGTTGAGCGTGGGTTCCCGGCAATAAAAAAGGGCGCCGGCTTGCGGCCGGCGCCCGACACCCCCGGGGAGGAGGCGTTGTGAACCTACTTCAGATCGTACGCACGCTCGCCGTGCGCGGTGAGGTCGAGACCTTCGCGCTCGGCCTCCTCGCTGGCGCGGCAGCGGCACACCAGATCGATCGCCTTGATGATGATCCAGGTGGCGATCGCCGACCACACGAGGGTCACGCCGACGGCCAGGAGCTGCACGCCGAACTGCGAGCCGGCGGTCATGCCTTCGGCCAGGCCGGCGCCGCCGAGCGACGGGGTGCCAGTGAAGGCGACGGCAAGAGAACCGAGAATGCCGCCGATGCCGTGAACGCCGAACACGTCGAGGGAGTCGTCTGTCCGCAGCGTCGTCTTCACGAAACGGACGACGGCGAAACAGACGATGCCGGCGGCAATGCCGAGCGCGATCGCGGCCATCGGCCCGGTATGGCCGGCGGCCGGCGTGATCGTGGCAAGCCCGGCGACCATGCCGGTGACGGTGCCGACCGAGCTCGGCTTGCCGAACTTCAGCCACTCGATGACCGACCAGGTCGCCGCCCCGGCGGCGGCGGCCAGGTGCGTGGCGAGCATGGCGTTGCTGGCCGCGCCATCGGCAGCCAGTGCCGAGCCGCCGTTGAAGCCGAACCAGCCGACCCACAGCATCGCGCCGCCGGCCATGGTCATGCCCGGGTTGTGCGGCGGCAAGACGTGGCTCGGGAAGCCCTTGCGCGCGCCGATGACCATCGCCGCGACCAGGGCCGAGACGCCGGCCGTGGTGTGCACGACAATGCCGCCGGCGAAGTCGATGACGTTCTTGGCCGCGAGCCAGCCTCCGCCCCAGACCCAATGCGCCGCGGGCACATAGACGAGCAGCACCCACAGGATCGTGAAGGCAATGATGAAGGGGAAGCTGACACGCTCGGGGAAGGCACCGATGATCAGCGCCGGGGTGATGATGGCGAAGGTCATCTGGTACATGACGAAGAGCGCCTCGGGGAAATTTCCCGGCGCCTTGATCGCGTCGAGGCCGGCGAGAAACGCCTTGTCGAGATTGCCGAGCCAAGCGCCGTCGCCGGAGAAGACGAGGCTATAGGCAACGATCGCCCAGAGCAGCGAGACGACGCAGGCGATGGCGAAGCAGTGCATCAGCACCGAAAGCACGTTCTTCGACTGCACGAGGCCGCCGTAGAACAGCGCCAGGCCCGGCAGGGTCATGAACAGGACCAGGGCGGTCGCGGTCAGCATCCAGGCGGTGTTGCCGGAATCGAGGGTCGCTGCCGCAGCGGCTGGCGCCTGGGCCATGGCCGGTTCGATCAGCAAGACGGGCACGAGGGCAAGAGCCGCGCTGAAAGCGCGGAGATACGACGTCACGGGCATGGTCCTCCCCAAATCCATGGCGGCCTGCCTAACGATTGGCCGCCGAAAGCCCGCTAATTGTGCAGGAATCGTGCCGATTAATTAGGCGGGCTTTTGGCGGCCACAAACACGCTGCATGATGCAGTTGCCTATTATTTAGGCCAGTTGTGCGGAATGTTGGGGCAAACAGCCCGTTTTCAGGCAGATCGTGCCTGTTTGACGAGCCTGACCAGCTCGACCCGCGCCTGCTCGGCGGTGGCCACCCGGTTGGCGAAGGGCAGGCGCAGGACGGTGCCACCGCGCCGCAGATCGGCTCCTTCAGGATCGATACCGGTCATCGTCCAGCCATTGCCGTCATGCCCCAGCAGCTTGGTCGCGTAGAGCTGCACGGCATCGGCATGGTCGGTGTTCATGTGCTCGATGATGCCCGGCTCCGCATCGGCAAGGGCGCTCGCGACTTCGCCGTGAATGTCATCGGCCGCGATCCAGTGGATCTTGCCAAAGCCGGCCACGAGATGCGCGCGCGCAACCGTCACCTGCCAGAAGGCGAAATCCTTGAAGCCGGCGTACATCGCCGATCCGGGATGGCGCGCGACGAAGCGCGCCTGCAGCCGCTTGTCATCGGTCTTCGCGGCGGTGCCCTGGACGCTGACACGCGGACCGGTCAGCGGTTCGTCGAGGCCGGCCGTGCCGTCGAAGAGCAGCGAGACCCGCGCGTCGGCGGTGAGGTTCTTGGTGTGGTCGGCAAGCGTCGAGATCAGCAGGATCGGGCTGGCATCATGGTCGCAGGCGACGAGCACGAGCGAGGCATAGGGCGATCCGGCATCGGGCGCGTCGGGCCGCATCAGCGTTCCCAGGGAGGCGCGATCGAGCGAGCGGATCAGGCCGCGGGCGATGCTCCCAGGGCCGGGCTCGCTCATGTCATCGCGGGCTGCGCTGCAGCCAGCCGGATATCGCGCCGAGGGCCGTCCAGAACACGGCCGCCGAGGCCAGCGAGGCGACGACGAAGCTGGCGGCGAGGGCGGGGGGCACGCGCGAGGCGTCGGCACCCTCGGGGTGCGGGGCGCCGATGAGATGGGGCAGAGCGAGCAGCACCGCGCCCAGCACGGCGAGACTGGCGCGGCGCGGCCCGGCGATCAGTGCGATGCCGGCCAGCGTGGCAACGGCCGTGCCCAGCCACCAGACCTGACGCTGGACCAGATCGGCCGCGGGCATACCCGGCAGCTCCGGCGGCAAGCCGAGCGCGGGTGCCAGCGCGAAGGCGGTAAAACCGGCAAGGCCCCAGAGCAGTCCGGTGGTCAGGTCGAGCGGCCGGCCGGTGGCCCGTCGGAGAGCCAGGCCGGCATTGACCAACAGGGCGAAGCCGAAACCAGCCAGCAGGTTGAACAGCAGCGTGTAAGCCATACGCTCGACGCCGTCTTCAGGCGCCCAGGCGTCGGCCAGGGCCGCGTGCACCGCCACGGAGGCATCGGCGCCGTGGTGATGCGCCTGGGTTGGCGCCGCATCCTCGAACGACTCGGCCGCGAGGATGAGGGGCCACACCTTGGCCATCTGCAGACCCGTGGCCAGCAGACCGGCCACCATCCCGGCGAGCAAGGCCGCCGTCACGATTCGGCGAAACATCGGCCGCTCAGTGGCAGGGGAAGGCGAAGGCGTGGCGCGAATCGTGCGCGGCGTTGTGGATGATCTCGGGACCGGCGAAGGCCACGCCGAACAGGACGAACACGCCCAGGACGAAGGCCGCTGCAGCGGGCGCCAGGGCGCCGGCAAGCGGGGCGGCGGCGGAAGAGGCCGTCGGCATTACAGGCATGGGTCGTCTCCAAGGTTCTTAAGGCGTTGGCCGTCCATCCTCTATAATGCTGCCTGCGGAACGCCGTCAATCAATCGCCACGCCTGCGCCGCACTCCGGCCATGATTGGGGCCAATAAGCCCTAATGCCAAGCTCAGCCCTCCAGGGAGTCCCGATTCCCGTGCCCGCCCCTTCGCAGACCATTGCCCTCGTCGATGACGACCGCAATATCCTGACCTCGGTCACCATGGCGCTCGAAGCCGAAGGCTTCGCGGTGCGCACCTACACCGACGGCGCCGAAGCCCTGCGCGGGTTGTCGGCGCAGCCGGTGGACCTCGCCATCCTGGACATCAAGATGCCGCGCATGGACGGCATGGAGCTGCTCGGCCGCTTGCGCAAGCAGAGCCAGATGCCGGTGATCTTCCTCACCTCCAAGGACGATGAGATCGATGAGGTCCTCGGCCTGCGCATGGGAGCGGACGACTACATCACCAAGCCGTTCTCGCAGCGGCTGCTGATCGAACGCATCCGTGCCCTGCTGCGCCGCAAGGAGTTGGCGCAGTCGCCGGCCGCCGCTGGGACCGCGGCGGAGGCGCCGATCGTGCGCGGACCGCTGATCCTCGATCCCGCTCGCCATGTCTGCACCTGGAAGGACAAGGAAGTCAGTCTGACGGTCACCGAGTTTCTGCTGCTGAAATCGCTGGCCCAGCGCCCGGGCATGGTGAAGAGCCGCGACAACCTGATGGACTCGGCTTATGGCGAGCATGTCTATGTCGACGACCGGACGATCGACAGCCACGTGAAGCGGCTGCGCAAGAAGTTCAAATCGATCGACAGCGAGTTCAACCACATCGAGACCCTTTACGGCCTCGGCTACCGGTATCGCGACAAATAGCGGCCGGGCACGGGGACGACGTGGCGCGAGGGGGCATGGCGAGGCCGACGCCGATCAACGAATCGCCGCGACTGGTGCGGCGTCGGCGGTTCTCGCCGCTGACCCGGCGCATCCTGTTTCTCAACATGGCGCCGCCGGTGATTCTCGTCGCCGGGCTGCTTTATCTCGACGATTACCGGAACAGCCTGATCGAGAACGAGCTGGCGTCGTTGATCACGCAAGGGCGGATCTTCGCGGCCGGCATCGGCACGTCGGCAATCGCCGCGCGCGAGCCGGACGTCGACACCGAGGCCACGACGGAGGAAGACGACCGCCTCTCGCGCGAACTGGCGCAGCCCATCCTGCGACGCCTGGTCGAATCAACGCGCGTGCGCGCTCGCCTGTTCTCGGCCGACGGCGAGCTGATCGCCGACAGCCGCGTGCTGGGGGCCGCCGGGGTCGCGGTCGAGATCGCGCCGCTGCCGCCGCCGCGCCCGCCGCCGGATCCGCTGATCGCCGCCTACAACGCTGTCTACGACGTCATCCTGAACTGGCTGCCGTCGGCGGCCGATCTGCCGCCCGATCTGGAGCAGCCGAACGTGGCGCTGCGCGAGTTCGGCGAGGCCGAGGCGGCGCTGCGCGGCGACATCGGTGTGGCGTTGCGCGCCCGGACGATGGCCGTGCGTCCCAACGAGGCGAAGATGACGCTCTACGCGGCGGTGCCCGTGCAACGCTTCAAGCAGGTCCTCGGCGTGATGCTGGTCACCGCCGACAGCCGCGAGATCGAGACCAGCCTGCGCGCCGTGCGCCTCGACATCCTGCGCGTCTTCGCCGCCGCGCTTGCGGTCACCGTGCTGGTGTCCTTCTATCTCGCGCGTACCATCGCCCAGCCGATCCGGCGCCTGGCGCTGGCCGCGGAACGTGTGCGGCGCGGCGGGCAGGTCGTGGCGGCAGGCATCCGGGCAGGCCGCACGATGACCGGCCGGGCGGCCATACCCGACATGAGCGGCCGCGGCGATGAGATCGGCGACCTGTCGCTGGCGCTGGGAGACATGACCGAGGCGCTATGGCGTCGCCTCGACGCGATCGAGCGGTTCGCCGCAGACGTGGCGCACGAGATCAAGAATCCGCTGACCTCGCTGAAGAGCGCGGTCGAGACGGCGGCGCGCGTGCAGGACCCGGAACGCCAGCGCAAGCTCATGGCGGTGATCCTCGATGACGTCAGCCGCCTCGACCGGCTGATCGCCGACATCTCCGACGCCTCGCGTATCGATGCCGAGTTGTCGCGCGAGGAAACCCATCCCGTCGATATCGGGATCCTGCTCGGCACGCTGGTCGACATCCACAGCGCCGCCGACAACCCGGACGCACCCCGTCTGGCCCTCGAGCTGGCAACGCCGGTGGCGCTGATCGTGCCGGGGCTCGAAGACCGGCTGGGGCAGGTGTTCCGCAACCTGATCGCCAACGCTATCTCGTTCAGTCCGTCGCGTGGCCTGATCCGTATCCTCGCCGCCCGCCGCGACGCGGTCGTCGAGGTGTGCATCGAGGACGAGGGCCCCGGTATGCCGGAGGACCGGCTCGAGAAGATCTTCGAGCGCTTCTACAGCGAACGCCCGTCGGGGGAGAAATTCGGCACCCATTCCGGGCTCGGGCTTTCGATCTCGCGCCAGATCGTTAACGCGCACGGGGGGGTAATCCGGGCGGAGAACCGGCGCGACGCCGCCGGCCGGGTGGTCGGAGCGCGCTTTATCGTCCGCCTGCCCGTCCTCTGAGCCGCTGCTGCGACTAAAGGCGGTCGCTAAGGCTGGTAGGGAGCCGGCGGCAGGCCCCGAGCCACGGTTGCAGCGCAACATGGGTCGTTGACATTAACGAGCGTGGCGGCGCACCCTCCCGGCTTGGGTAACCCGGGTATGTCTCAAACCCGCCACCATGCAGATTCACGCCAGTTGCATAGAGCTCGCCGGAGCGGGGATTTTGCTGCGCGGGCCGTCGGGCAGCGGAAAGTCGGACCTCGCCTTGCGCCTGATCGACGGCGGAGCCCGGCTGGTGGCTGACGATCGGACCGACCTGAAGGTCGAGAATGGCGGCCTGATCGCCTCCGCGCCGGCCCCCATTGCCGGCAAGCTCGAAATCCGCGGTATCGGCATCATGACTTTGCCCAGCGTGGCGCGGTCTCGCTTGGGTCTGGCCGTGGATCTCGTGGACGCTGCCTCGGTTGAGCGTCTTCCCTTGAGCCAGCGCTGCTCCTATCTCGGGGTCGATCTGCCGTTGATTGCGGTGGCCCCGTTCGAGGCGTCGGCTCCGGCCAAGCTGCGCGCGGCCGTTCGCGCGCTGGCCACCGGGCGGCGCCTGGACAGTGTCACGGCCTGAGGGTCATCCCCATATTCACCTTCAATCCATGAGTTCCGAACCGGCCTTTCAGGCTGATCTCGTCGCGGGGGTATCGCGCCGCGTTGCGCTGGTCACCGGCATGTCCGGTGCCGGGCGCACCAGCGCGCTGCGCGCCCTTGAGGACGCCGGCTACGAGGCGGTCGACAACCTGCCGCTCTCGCTCCTTCCGTCGCTCATCCGGCCGGACGATGTCGTCGGTCGGCCGCTCGCCATCGGTGTCGACACCCGCACCCGCGGCTTTGCCATCGCGCCGCTCCTGGCGGCGCTCGACCGTGTGCGCGGCCAGTCGAACTGCGACGTGCGCCTGCTGTTCATCGATTGCGACGATGAGGTGCTGCGGCGGCGCTTCACCGAGACGCGGCGCCGGCATCCGCTCGCCATGGACAGGGCCGTGACCGACGGCATCCGGATCGAGCGCAACCTGCTGCGCGATCTGCGCGACCGGGCCGATCTGGTGATCGACACGTCGTCGTTGTCACAGGCCGACCTTAAGCGTCGCGTCCAGGACAGCCTCGCGATCGAGGCGCCGGCCGGCCTTGCGGTGCAGATCGTCTCGTTCGCGTATCGCAACGGCTTGCCGCGCGACGCCGATCTCGTGTTCGATGTCCGCTTCCTCAGCAACCCGCATTACGATCCGGTGCTGCGTCCGCTGACCGGTTGCGATGCGCCGGTCGCGGCCTTTATTGAAGCCGATACGGGCTGCGCCAGCTTTCTCGCCGGCCTGACCTCGATGCTCGGCGCGCTGATGCCGCGCTACGAACGCGAGGGCAAGAGCTACCTCACCATCGCGATCGGCTGCACCGGCGGGCGCCATCGGTCGGTCTTCGTTGCCGAGCGCCTCGCCGCCTGGGCGCGCTCGCGCGGCCAGCGCTGCGCCTTGCTGCATCGTGATTTGCCGCCTGAGCGCCGGCTCGACGACCGGGGCCCCGGCGGAGCTACTGGGGCAGGCAGCCCCGATCCGGCGGCGGCATGAGATTTTTCGGCTTTTCTGAGCAAAGGGACCTTCTATGATCGGCATGGTGTTGGTTACTCACGGACGGCTTGCCGACGAGTTCATCGCGGCGCTGGAGCACGTGGTGGGACCGCAGCGTAACGTGGCGGCCGTCTGTATCGGACCGGAAGACGACATGGAGCAGCGGCGAGGGGAGATCATCGACCAGGTGTCGCGCGTCGACGATGGCTCGGGCGTCGTCGTGCTCACCGACATGTTCGGCGGCACGCCGTCGAATCTCGCCATCTCGATCATGGACCGGGCCAAGATCGAGGTCATTGCCGGCATGAATCTGCCGATGCTGATCAAGCTGGCCAGTGTGCGCAATACGGAGAAGCTCGGCGACGCGGTCGCCTCGGCGCGCGAGGCGGGCCGGAAATACATCAACGTCGCCTCCCAGCTGCTCGCCGGTGAGGTGAAGTGAGCGGAGCAGTATGACAGCGGGCCCCGACCCAGTCCCGGCATCGGTACCGATCGACGCTCCGACGGCGGCCTGCACCGCCACCATTGTCAATCAGAAGGGCCTGCACGCGCGCGCGGCGGCCAAGTTCGTGAAGCTCGCGTCCACCTTCGACGCGGCGGTCACCGTGTCCAAGAAGGACAGCACCGTCTCCGGCGTCTCCATCATGGGTCTCATGATGCTGGCGGCGTCTCCGGGTTGCCAGATCGACATCCGCGCCTCGGGTCGGCAGGCGGCGGAAGCGATCGCGGCTCTCGGGGGCCTGGTCGCCGCGGGCTTCGATGAAAAGTGACGGGCCGCGCAAGTCGCGGCCGCGCCGCACCACGCGCCGCCCGGCCGGCGAGGGTGAGCGCACCTTCGACGGCTTGGCCGTATCGCCGGGGATCGCCATCGGGCCGGCGCATCTGCATGAAGCCGGCGATGTCGCCGTCCCGGAGATCGTCATCGACGCCGACAAGGTCGAGGACGAGCGCGACCGTTTCCGCCGGGCGGTCGACAAATCGCTGCGGCAGCTCACCAAGCTAGGCTCCAAGAGCGCCAGCCTGCCGCCGAACGTGGCCGAGGAGATCGGCTTCCTTCTCGATGCGCATGTGCAGATGCTGTCGCATTCGCGCCTGGTCCGCGGCGTGGAGCGGCGCATCGTCGATGATCGCCTCAATGCCGAAGCGGCGGTCCAGGCTGAGATCGGCGCCATCGCCAAGGGCTTCGCCGCGATGGAAGACGCTTATCTCGCCGCGCGCGTTCAGGACGTGCGCGAGGTGGGTACGCGGCTGATCCGCAACCTCACCCAGGTTCCCTACCAGGCGTTCAAGAACCTCCCCGACGGAACCATCGTCGTCTCCGAAGAGCTTACCCCTGCCGATACGGCGCTGATGGATCCCGATCGTCTGGCCGGATTCTGCACGATGCTCGGCGGGCCCGAGAGCCACACCGCCATCATGGCGCGCGCCATGGGTCTGCCGGCGGTGCTCGGCATCGCCGGGCTCGTCGGCACGGTGCGTCCGCACGACGTCGTCATTGTCGACGGCACGGCGGGGCGCATCATCGTGCGGCCTACCGCCGCGACGCTCGAAACCTACGAGCGGCGGCGCGTCGGGTTCGTGCGCGAGCAGCGCCAGCTCGCGCGCCTCGCCCGGCTGCCGGCGGTGACGCGCGACGGCGTCGAGATCCGTCTCGACGTCAATATCGAGCTGCCGCGCGAGATCGATCAGGCGCGGGCGGTCGAGGCCGCGGGCATAGGTCTGCTGCGCACCGAATTCATGTTCATGAACCGCGACGACGTTCCAGACGAGGACGAGCAGACGCGTCTCCTGGAAGAGATCGTCAACGGTATGGAAGGGCGGCCGGTGACCATCCGCACGCTCGATGTCGGCGGCGAGAAGCTTGCTTCGGCGATCGGCGGCGACACCGCGCCTGGGGCCAACCCGGCGCTTGGCCTGCGCGCCATCCGGCTGAGC
>Ga0196963_10001606_pt1 | contig 14870 bp, 9 predicted proteins | sample S1_5metaG_FD_148600 | JGI IMG/M metagenome (GOLD analysis project Ga0196963, IMG submission 148600) | Soil microbial communities from Anza Borrego desert, Southern California, United States - S1_5 | ecosystem: Environmental > Terrestrial > Soil > Desert | place: USA: California | collected... | reverse complement strand
CCATACGTGAAGAGCGCATCGGCCCGCCGCTGGGCCAGACGCTGCAGATACCACGCCAAACCGAGCGCCAGGCAATCGCCCGCGTCGTGCACCGCATCGCTGAGAATGGCTACGCTGTTGGTCCACCAGCCGCCGGCAATCTCGATGGCGGTGAAGACGAGATTCAGCAGGAACGCGGCCAGCAGATTGCCGGTCACGTGATCGTGACCGTGGTGATGATGATGATCATGAGCCATGCGAATACCGTAGCAGAAACGACGCAGTCCTTACCATCGCAGCGGTTTCTGCCAGGCTTCTTTGAGCGTTGCCAGCTCGGCATCGATCAGCAGCCGATCCTTGCCGGCGATCTGCAGGCAGCCGGTTTCGGTCACCTCGCCGATGTGAGCATGCGGCACGCCTTGGAGCGCCGCTGTGAACTGCGCCTGCTTGTCAGGAGCTACCTCCACGAGGAACCGCGTATTCGATTCGCTGTAGAGAAGGACGCTCTCGAAATGTTCGCTGCGGTCGCTACCTGTCACATCGGTCGGCACATCGCTTAGACGAATCCGCGCGCCATAGCCGCCGGCAAATGCCATTTCGGCGGCAGCGACGGCGAGCCCTCCTTCGCTCAAATCGTGACAAGCGCGCACGGCGCCAGACTTGATGGCATGGTGCATCGCGGCGAATGTCCGCTTCGCCATGGCGGTGTCGACGCGGGGAACTTCACTGCCGCAGCTGCCAGACGACAAACAGCCGCTGCCGCGGATCAACTCCAAGTGCGAGCCGGCCAATTCATCGCGCGTGTAACCGACGAGATAAAGCAAGTTGCCGGGTTGCTTCAAATCCATCGTCACGCACTGCCGCACATCGGCGACCTGCCCCAGCGCGCTGATCAACAGCGTCGGCGGAATGGAAATCGTCTTTCGTGCGCCATTCGCGTCGTAGCTGTATTCGTTATTCAGGCTGTCCTTGCCGCTGATGAACGGCGTGCCGAGCGCGAGGGCCACATCGTGGCAGGCGAGCGCGGCACGGACGAGTTCGCCCAGCGTCTCGGGCCGATCGGTGTAGCCCCAACAGAAGTTGTCGAGAATGGCGATCCGCGCCGGATCGGCGCCGACGGCGACGCAGTTCCGCACGGCTTCGTCGATGGCAGAAGCGGCCATGTGATAAGGATCGAGCTCGCCCAAGCCCGGGTTCATGCCGCAGGCAACGACAATGCCGCGCTTGGAATTGAGGACGGGCCGCAGCACAGCGGCGTCGCTGGGGCCATCGTTGGCCACGCCCGTAAGCGGCTTGATAACGCTGCCCCCTTGCACTTCGTGATCGTACTGGCGGATGACCCATTCCTTGCTGGCGATGTTGAGCGCGCCGAGCAATTTCAGCAGCGTTTCGTTGTGATCGAGCTTTGCAGCGGCTGGCGCCGCGGCGGAAACAGGCCGCGGCCGCGGTGCATAAATCGCCTGGCGTTCGACCTTTGGCCGGCCGTCGTGCAGGAAGTGCATCGAGAGCTCGCCGACAACCTGGTCGCGAAATTTGAGCGTGAGGTTTCCCGTCGGCACGAACTTGCCGAGGACGACGGCTTCGACATTTTCCGCGGCGCAGAGCGCTTCGAAGCGGGACCAGTTTTTCTCCGGCACGCTGAAGACCATCCGCTCTTGCGCTTCGCTGATCCAGATTTCAGTGTAAGTGAGGCCGTCGTACTTGAGCGGCGCGCGATCGAGCCAGACTTCCGCGCCAAGGTCGCCACCCATCTCGCCGACGGCGGAAGAAAAGCCACCCGCCCCACAGTCGGTCACGGCGGTGAACAGCCCTTCGTCGCGGGCTTGCAGCAGCACATCGAGAACCATCTTTTCGGTGATCGCATTGCCGATCTGCACCGCGCCGCCGGAGACCTTTTCGCTTTGGCTGGTGAGTTCGACCGAGCTGAACGTCGCGCCGTGGATGCCGTCGCGGCCTGTCCGTCCGCCGATGGCGACGATGAAATCGCCTGGCTCGGTTTTCTTCTCGGCTTTATCCGCCGGAATCAAACCGACATTCCCACAGAAGACCAGCGGGTTGCCGACGTAGCGCTCGTCGAAATAAATCGCGCCGTTGACGGTCGGTATGCCCATGCGGTTGCCATAGTCGCGCACGCCACTGACCACGCCGCGCATGATTCGCCGCGGATGGAGCACGCCCGGCGGCAGCTCGTCGGCGGGCATATTGGGCGGAGCGAAGCAGAAGACATCGGTGTTGCAGATCGGCTTCGCGCCGAGCCCCGTGCCGAGCGTATCGCGAATCACGCCGCCGACGCCGGTGTTCGCGCCGCCATAAGGCTCGATCGCACTGGGCCGGTTGTGCGTTTCGACCTTGAAGCACACGTGAAACTCATCGCTAAAGCGGACCACGCCGGCGTTGTCCTTGAACACGCTGACGCACCAATCGTCGATCCCCAGCGACTCGCGAATCTGCTGCGTCGCGGCGAAAATCGTTTCCTTCAGCATGTTGTTGAACTTTCGATCCCCCCGCTCGTCGCGATAGTGGACGCGGCCGGCGAGCGTTTTATGGCTGCAGTGTTCGCTCCACGTTTGTGCGATCGACTCGAGCTCGATATCCGTCGGCTCGCGGCCCAGGTCGCGGAAGTGCTGCTGAACGTGTTGCATCTCGACAAGTGTAAGACTCAGCGTGCGAGCTTTGCTAAGCGCCACAAGCTGTTCGGCGGCCAGGTCGCGGATCGGCACCGTTTGCAGCTGAAATGCCGCAGGGGAACCGACGTGCAGCTGCGTGAGATTCAGCGGCCCAACGACGGCTTGCTCGATCGAATCGTTGGCGAGCAGCTTTTTGATGAGCAGCTGCACCTGCCCTTCGTTCAAATCGGCCAGCCAGTATTTGCGGAGCGTGACGACCGCTTCGGCCTGCAGTCCAAAATCGGCGATGGCAGTGAGCGTGCTGGCCGCGACGGGATCGGTGACGCCCGGCTTGGGAAAGACGTGCACGAGATGATCGTTCTTTGCTGCCTTCTCCGGCGGCGCGAGGAGCGTTGCATCGCCCACGCGGGCGACGATAGGCTGTTCGACAACCAGATCGGCGAGCAGCTCGCGCGCGAGGCGCTCCACTTCGGCCTGGGTGAAATCGGCTTGGAGCAGAAAACCGCGGACGGCGGCTGCAGTGAACGAACCGAGTCCCAGATCGGCGGCTTGCGAAACGGCGGCGTCCGCGAGCAGGTCGCGCTCGCCGGCGGCAGGATGCAGGTCAATTTCCCACAGCGTCACGGATCGTCTTTCCTTGCTGGAGCAATGCTTCGATCGCAGTGGCATCGCGCTGCTCCAGCGCGTGACGCCACGATTGGAGTTCGGTTTCGTACTTCGCCAGCGCGGCGAGGACCGGCTCGCGATTCTCGAGCAGGATCTGTTGCCAGAGCGAGACATCGCCCGCGGCCACTCGCGTCGTGTCAAGCCAGCCGCCGGCAGCCAGCTTGAGCAAATCCGGCGAGGTGACGGCAGCGAGGGCAGAAGCAATCACATGCGGCAGATGGCTCGTCGCCGCGACGGCTTCATCGTGGGCGTCCGGCGTCATCGAGATCACGCCGGCGCCAAGCGACTGCCAGAAGTGTTGCGCTTCTTCGGTGGCCGATGGCGGCGTGTGGTCGGTCGGCGTGATGACAACGACGCGGCCGTCGAACAGATTCTCGCGGGCGAATTCAACGCCAGTCTTTTCGCTTCCCGCGAGCGGATGACTGCCGATGAAACGGGCCTGGCGGGGATTGTGCGCGTGCAGCTGCTGGTCGACCTCGCTCACGATGCGAGCTTTTGTACTGCCCGCATCGGTCAGCAGCGCGCCGTTGGCGGAGGAGGTGGCCCACCAGGCAATCTGCTTCGCGACATGATCGACGGGCGTGCAGACGACGACCAGATCAACCTCGGGGAGTTCGCCGGCCGACTCGAGCACGAGCTGATCGATCGCCCCGCGCGCAATCGCCCGTTGCAAGTTGGCGGCAGACCTCCCCACGCCGATGATCCGCCGCGCCAGCCCCGAGCGGCGCAGCGCCAGGCCAATGGAGCCTCCCATCAGCCCCACGCCGACAATCGCTGCTTGCTCCCACCGGGTCATCGCGACGCCCGAGAAAAAATCTGGCCAAAACCTCGAATGGTGCGATTGTAACAAACCGGGGCTCCGTACGAAGGCCGCGACCAATTCTGGAAATTTTCGCCGACCCTTGTCGATCAACCCGTCCGCCGTTCGACTGATCAGTGGCGGAAGGGTATTTTCATCACTTGATTTGGCAGGAGTTGGCAACATGTTACGTCGATTTTTGGTGGGTGGTTTGCTGGTGGCGGTGCTCGCGGTTGCGGTGCTCGCGGTTGCGGTGCAGGCCGATGACAAGCACGACGAGCACAAGGACCACGTGGGCGCGGGACCCACGAACGCCCAGTTCGAAAAACTGAAAAAGCTCGTCGGCACCTGGGTCGAAGCCGACAAGGACGGCAAGCCGACGGACAAAGTGGTCTCCGTCATGAAGCTCACGGCTGGCGGCAGCGCGCTGCACGAAACGATCTTCCCCGGCCAGCCGCTGGAAATGGTTTCGGTCTACACCGTCGATGGCCACGACCTGGTGATGACGCATTACTGCGTCATCGGCAATCAGCCTCGCATGAAAGCCGATCCCAAGTCGCCGGCCGATCAGATCAACTTCGAGTTTGCCGGCGGCGGCAATCTCGATCCGAAAAAAGACAAGCACATGCACGCCGCGAAGCTCAAGCTGATCGATGCCGATCACATCGAGCTGGAAGGGACCGGCTGGGAAGACGGTGCACCGGCGAAAGAGATGTGCGGCGTGATGAAGCTGGTGCGGAAGAAGTAGATCGCTGCGCGACGAATTGCAGATTGCAGATGGAGGATTGCAGATTGAAAACAAAAGAGAATCTGACTTTTAATCTGCAATCTAAAATCTGCCATCTGCAATCGTTACTTCTTCCCCACCAGCTTCTTCATCTGCGGCCAGGTGCGCGTGTTGGCGATGTCCGCTTTCGTCAGCCCCGCGCGGCGCGCTTGTAAGATGCCGTAGCGGAGCACATTCAGTCCGTCGGTGCTGTGGGCATCGGTGTTGATGACGACGGGAATGCCCAGCTGCTTGGCTTTGATCAGATTCACATCGCTCAGGTCGAGCCGCATGGGATTGGCGTTCAGCTCGACCAGCTTGCCGTGCTCTTTGGCAGCTGCGAGCACCAGGTCGAGATCGATTTCATAGGCTTCGCGGCGATTGAGCAGCCGGCCGGTTGGATGCGCGATCTGGCAAACATAGGGATTGGCAATCGCGCCCAGCATCCGCTCGGTGATTTGTGCCCGCGGCTGCTTCTGGCCGTAGTGCAGGCTGGCGATCACCCAGTCGGCTTGGGCGAGCACATCATCGGGTAGGTCCATGCCTCCCTTTTCGAGAATGTCACATTCAATTCCCTTGAGAATTCGAAAGCCCGGCGGCTGATCTTTGTTGATGCGGTCGATTTCCTGCCACTGCTCGAGCGCCCGCGCCGGCGTCAAACCGTTGGCCATCGAGACGCGCTGCGAATGATCGGTGATGGCGATATACGCGAGGCCGCGGGCATAGGCGGCGGCGGCCATCTCGGCGATCGACGCCGTGCCGTCGGTGGCGTGCGTGTGCATGTGCAGATCGCCGCGAATATCCTCGACGGTGATCAGGTCTGGCATCCCACCTTGCTCGGCCCATTCGAATTCCTTCCGCGCTTCCCGCAGTTCGGGAGGGAACACCGGCAGATCGAGCGTGGCATAAACATCGGCTTCGGTCGTGCCGGCCACGTACGTCTCCTTTTCGCCGTCGATTTTGAACACGCCCCATTCGTTGATCTTCAGTCCCCGGGCCTTGGCCCGGCCGCGGACGATCACGTTGTGCTCCTTGCTGCCGGTGAAGTACTGCAGCGCGGCGCCGAACGACTCCTGAGGCACGACCCGCAGATCAACCTGAAAGCCGGCGTGCGTGCGGATGCTCATCTTGGTGTCGCCGCGGGCGATGACGTCGCTCGTCTGCTCGAACCCAGCGAGGCGGTCCATGGCAGCGGTTTCGTCGGCCGCGACGATGAGAATGTCGAGATCGCCGACGGTCTCCTTGCCGCGGCGATAGCTGCCGCCGAACTCGAACTGCTGCACGCCGGGACAATCCCGAAAATGCTCGCGCAGCGACTGGGCCAAGGCGTCGGCTTCGGCCCACAGCATTCGTAGGCTCGCCGTCGCCGCCAGGCCGATGCCGGCGAGAATCAGCTGCTCGGTCTTCTCGCCAAAGCCCTTCAGGTCCCGCACCTTGTGCTCCTCGCAGGCCGCTTGCAGCTGATCGAGCGAAACGATGCCGAGTTGCTTGTGCAGCGCGGCGGCCTTCTTGGGGCCGACGCCGGGAATCCGCAACAGCGCGAGCACGCTTTGCGGCACTTGCGATTTCAGCTCCGCGAGCATCGGCACATCGCCGGTTTCGACCAGCGTGACAATCTTCAGCGCCAGATCATCCCCAATCCCCTCAATCTCGGTCAGCTTCCGCTTGTCCATCGCCACGACCGAGGCCAGCGACTCGGAATAATCGCGAATCGTCCGCGCGCTATTCCGATACGCCCGCACGCGAAACGGGTTCGCGGCCTGAAACTCGAGCAGGTCCGCAATCAGGTCAAGCGCGTCGGCAATCTGGGCATTGGTCATCGGGAGAACTCGTACGAACAAACTGATTGGAGGTGGCGGGCGAAAATGTTTGGCGAATGAGCGAGATCATTCACTATAGTGATTTCCTCCCTCGCCCCGGTACTCCGGGGTGAGGGGCCAGCCGCGCCAGTAACGTAACTATCCGAGGGTTCGATGAAGATTTCGATTCTGGTTATCGCTTTGATTTCATTGATCGGGTCGGTGACCTTCGCCGATGACGCAACTCAAAAATCCCTTACCGAGGCTCTCTCCAAATTCACCCTCCCCGAGATGCCCGATGAGCTGAAGCAGAAGCTCCGCGACTATGTGCCGAATGATCTCAAGCGCCGCCGCGATGAAGGGAATGCCCGCAGCACGGCGGAGTGGGAGAAGATCTCCACGCGGGAAGAGTGGGAGGCGTTTCGCAAAGAGAAAGTGAAGCTGCTCCGCGAATCGCTGGGCGTGTCGTTCCGCACGAAGGATTGGAAACCGCCGCAGCTCAACGGCAACGTCGAGACGACCGGCACGATCAAGGGGGAAGGGTATCGGATCGACAAGCTGCTTTACCGCAGTTCGTATGGCGTGTGGATTTCCGCAAACTTGTATATGCCCGATCCGCTGCGCGAAAAAATGCCGGGGTTCATCATCAGCCATGCGCACCACACGCCGAAGGAGAACGGCGAGCTACAGGACATGGGCACGCTCTGGGCCCGCGCCGGTTGCTACGTGCTCGTGCCCGATCACCTGGGGCACGGCGAGCGGCGGCAGCATCCGTTCAAGTCGAAGGACGATTATAGTAAGCCGTTTCAGGTCAGCCGGCAGGATTATTACTTCCGCTACGACGTCAACTTGCAGCTGAATCTCGTCGGCGAAAGCCTGATGGGCTGCTTCGCGCTCGACCTGATGACCGGCGTGAGCTTGCTGCATGGATTGCAGGGAATCGACAAAGGCAAAATCATTTTGCTCGGCGCTGTCGCCGGCGGCGGCGATCCCTGCGCTGTAACGGCGGCCCTCGATGAGCGGATTACCTGCGCCGCGCCGTTCAACTTCGGCGGGCCGCAGCCCGAAACGAAATATCCGTTGCCGGAAGGAGTCGACTTCAACTACGGCGGCAGCGGCGGCTGGGAATCGACGCGCAATCTCGCATACTCCTATCGCGACGGTTTTCTGCCCTGGGTCATCGTCGGCAGCATCGCGCCGCGGCGACTGATCTACGGGCACGAGTTCGCCTGGGATCGCGAGCACGATCCCGTCTGGAAGCGGCTCGAAAAGATCTACAGCTGGTACGACAAGCCCGATCATCTGTCCTTCACCCACGGCCACGGCACGCTCACGTCGAAAGATCCACCCGGCAGCCATTGCACGCACATCGGCAAGACGCATCGCAAACAGATGCACGTCGCGCTGGCCAAATGGTTCGACATCCAACTGCCCGGCGGCGAGGAATCGACTGAACGGCGCGATTCGAGCGAGTTGCGGTGCTGGAATGACGAGTTGCGCGAGAAACTCAAACCCGAGCCGCTCCATCTCACCCTGCGGAAAATGCTGGAGGATTCATCGAGAAGCCAATCCGCCTTCGTGACGGTTGTCGACTTCACCCGCAAGAAGGTCGAATGGCAAAGCGAGCCGGTCGAGTTGGGGGGCGCGCGTGCGCAGCAATGGGTCATCAACTATGCTGAGGATAATCGACTTTTGCCACTGCTGATCTTGAAACCGAGCGGAATGACCACGAGGAAGCCGCCGGGCGTGCTCGTCGTTACGCGGGCAGGTAAAGAGCGCTTCGTGCGCGAGCGCGCGGAGTTGATCGCCGAGTTGCTGGCCGCCGGCATCAGCATCGCGCTGCCAGATTTATATAACTCCGGCCTGACAGGTCCCGGCGCTGATCTGGGCCGGCGGAGCAGCAACACCGGCCGGTCTTCGACGCTCGCGATGTTTGGGAGCGATATGGTGAAGCAACAAGTGCAGGATTGCTATACCGCGTTCGATTGGCTCGAGAAGCACGACGACTGGGATTTGAGCCGATTCGCCGTGTTGAGCGACAGCCTCGCACCGCCCAACCCGCAGGACGTCAAGTATCGAATTCCACGCGACGACGATAGCCAAATGCCACTCGGTCCCGATCCGCTTCCAGCGCGAGTGGCCCGCGATTTCGCCGCTTTGCCGCTCGCCACGTCAACGAACGGCACGTCGATTTTTACGAAGGTCGGGGTCCTCTATTCGCGCGGCAGCCTCGATTCGCTCGCTTCCGCCCTTGACCAACACCTCGTGCTCCTGCCTCACGATGCCGTCCCATTCCCAACTTTCTCACACAAGGGTCTCGACCTGTCTGACACGATCTCGCTCCGTCAGGACCAGGTGGTGGATAGTTCGAATCGTGAGGTCGCAGCAAAGGACAAGGAGGATCACGATCCAAAAACCGCCGCAGCGTGGATCATTAAGCAACATCGCATGCCGCAGAAGTGACGATGCTTTGCAGCACCGAAGGTGCTGCAAAGACAGCGACCGCGATCACACCTAGCCTAGTTTAGTTTGAATTTGAGGTCGTCGCACCAAGATGCACACTAACGGCCTTGCAGATGTTCCGCAAACCGCCGCTCGAGGTCCGGGATGCGGCGGCGGAGGCGGCGGCCGAGCGCTTCGGTCGGCTGGCCTGCTCGCAGGTCGGCGAGATAGTTGACCAGCTCTTCGTGCGCAGCCGGCGGGCCATGCAGCAGAAAGTGGACCCAGCCAAACGAGTCGCGGTATTCTTCGCGCCCGAGCTGTGCGAAATCGGTGATGCCTTCGAGCGCGTCGAGCTGCGGCGGCTCAGCCGTTGGCAGCTGACGGCGGAGCTCGGCGAGGTGCGGATTGTTCGACGACCGCTCGCTCTTGTGAACTTCGAAATACTCGGCCAGGCCTTCGTCGAGCCACAGCGGCAGGCCGCTCACGACGGTATGAATGATTGCGTGCGTGCATTCGTGGCGGACGTCGATTTCAAAATCATCCCCCTTCGCCGCAAACACCATCCCGGGGCCCTTCGACTTGATGAACAGAGCCCGGCGATAGGGAATGCGGGGGAAGTGTTGCTTGAGATAACTTTGATAGGCTTCGCGATCGTGAAACAGGAACAGATGAACCGACTCGCGCGACGGCGGCAGGCCGAGAATTTCGGCGAGATCGCGCGAGAGTTCGCCCAGTTGATTGAGCAGCAGCTCATCGCGACCGAATTGAAAATCGGCATGGCAGTGGAACATGCCAACCGTCTTTTCCGCCGGCCAGCGGGATGCTTGTGCGGGCGTGCTGGCTGCGGCGAAGGCGATCAGCAGCAGGAACGGAATTGCGCAGCGAATCAGAGACGGTGATAGCATTGCGCAAGTAGCCCGTTGCAGAGAAGAGCCGGCAGCGGAAAGGGGCCGGAGTGTATCGGGCGGCTCCGCGGCGGGTCAAGGCGGAATTCGGGCGGTTTTCGAGGCGGCAGTCGACCATTAGAATGAGGCCGAACTTCCCGGAGAGGCTGCTATCACTCATGCCCGCAAAAAACAAAATCCTGATCGCCGACGACAACCAGGCCAACCGCGAACTGCTGGAGGCCTACCTGGCGACCTACGACTGCACGACTGACTTCGCCGTCGACGGCCAGGATACGCTCGCCAAGGTCAAGTCGTTTCAGCCGGATTTGATTCTGCTCGACGTGATGATGCCGAAGCTGAATGGCTTTGAGGTGTGCCAGAAGTTGCGGGCCGATCCGGCGACGAAGCGGATCATGATTCTGATGGTGACCGCGCTGAACGAGGCGGGCGACATCGAGCGGGGCGTGAAGGCGGGCACCGATGACTTCGTCAGCAAACCGGTCAACAAGACGGAGCTGCTGCAGCGCGTGCAACTGATGCTCAAGCACAAGGATGTCGTTGACGAGCTCGAACGACTCCGCCGTTATATCGACGAAATGGAAAGTCGCCGGCCGGGGAAATAGCTCACCAATACGACGTGTTCCCCGTCCAGGGAAAATAGCTGGGACGCCGACCGCCGAAGCGGAATTCGACGCCCATCATCAGGCTGAAGTTGTGCATCAGGTCGAGATGCCCGCCCGCAAACGAAAGATTGTCGGTGGCATCGAAGCGGATGGTGCACCAGGGCGAGTTATATAGCTTGAGGCCGACGCCCAGCGGCACGGTGAGCACCGTGTCGTCGATCGCGCGGCCCGCGTCGTTCTCATAACGGGCGTTCATGAAGCCCAGGCCGGCGAGCAGGTACGGCCGCCAGTGCGAATCGCCCCAGGGATAGTGCAGCAGCGCGACATCGACGTAGTACTCGCGGGCCGGCTCGTCGATCGGCACGCCCGGCCCAGTGAAAGTTTCCAATCGCGAATAGGCGTAGCGAATCTCCCAGCCCCAGAAATGGTCGAAATCGTGGCCGAGCCGCAGACCGACGATCGGCGCGCCGTCCGCTTCTACATGGTTGGCGATCAGATCCTCGGCGAGCAGACCACCGATAAACGCGCCGACGTACCAGGGGCGGTTCAGCCAGCTGGTGTTCGTGAGTGGATTGCCCCAGCCGGTGTGGCGCGCGGGATCATTCGGATCGTCGTGAGAAAACCAGGGTTCGCGCGGTTGATACGAATGCTGACCGTGATGACCGAAATGGCCGCTACCGTAATGCTGCATGGCTGGCGCATCGGCGGGCCAACTGTGGTTCGGATCGCCCTCGATGATTTGTTCAAGCGGCGGCAGGCCGGGCTGTTGCGCAGACAACGCTGGTTCGGCCGGCCGCAGACGGAGCGCTTCGGTCGCCTGCGCTGGTTTCACCGCGCGGTCGGTCTTCGTCAGGGGAACTGTTTGCGATGTTTGCCGTCCGCCGCGGAGTGGATTTTCCGGCGCGATGCCGGATACTTTGTTGATCGTCTGTCCGGACGCTTCTTCCACAGCGACCGCGCAGCAGCAAACCACCGCGAGCGCGGCGAAGCATTTCGTCGGCAGAGAAGTAGACTGCACGGGCAACTGCGCAGGGAACCTGCGAAAGGAATGACGCGAGGATTTTGGGCGGCGGGATTGTGCTGATCGCCGCCGCTCGCGTCAAGGCTGACTGCGCGTGCTAGCAAAACGAGAAAGTAGGCACGCTCGCCAGGGCGTGGGCTGTTTGATGACAGAGAACGATTACCCCACGGTCTGGCGACCGTGGCTACGAGAAGCAGCGTTTACTTCGTCGTTGCCGGGCGGCGCTTGGCTTTGAACTTGAACTTGCCGTGGCCGCTGTAGGTCTTGGCGCCGGCCGGACGCGGCACGTTGCTGCCGCGAGATTCCGTGCGAGCAGGACGTTCGCCGCCAAAGGAGCGACCTTCGGGACGTTCAGTCCGGGCGGGACGATCACCGTGGGGACGATCACCATGCGGGCGGTCAGTGCGTGGCCGTGGTCTTTCGCTGATCGGCCCCTCACCCCGGCCCTCTCCCCGGGGTACCGGGGCGAGGGAGGAATTCGGATGACGGTCATTCCGCCGGCCGCCGAAGCCGCCGTTGCGCGGCTTATCGAACCGCTTGCCGCGAACCGCGCCGCCGAACCGGAATTTTCCGGGCGGAGGCGCTGCCGCTTGCTTTTGTGGTGCGAAAGAAATCTCTTCGACCCCTTCCGGATGATCGTGCTGCACGTCGAGCTTGCGGCTGATCAGCCGCTCGATGTCACGCAGTTCGATCCGTTGTTCCTGGTCGCAGAACGAAATCGCCAGGCCCGATTGCCCCGCCCGGCCGGTCCGGCCGATGCGATGGACGTAGGTTTCCGGCTCGCCCGGCAGGTCGTACTGAATCACGTGCGTGATATTGTCGACGTCGATGCCGCGGGCGGCGACGTCGGTGGCGACGAGCGCCTGAATCCGACCGCTCTTGAAAGCGCCGAGCGCCCGTTGCCGCGCGTTTTGGCTCTTGTTGCCGTGGATCGGTTCGCAGCGAATGCCGGCACGATCGAGCTGCTTGCAAACGCGATCGGCCCCATGCTTCGTTTGCGTGAAGACAATCACGCGCGAAAACTCAGGCCGCTTGAGCAAACCCGTAAGCAGGTCCGCTTTCTGCCCCTTGGCGACGTGATAAACCTGTTGATCGATCAGCTCGGTCGTCACTTTTTCCGGCGCAATGGTGACCATGGCCGGCTCATGCAGAATCTGCTCGGCCAGTTGCTGGATCGGACCCGGCATGGTCGCCGAGAAGAGCAGCGTCTGCCGTTCGCGCGGCAGCCAATTGATGATGCGGCGGATGTCGGGGAGGAAGCCCATGTCGAGCATGCGGTCGGCTTCGTCGAGGACGAACATCTCGATGGTGCTCAGGTCGACCCAGCCTTGCTGCGTGAGATCGACGAGCCGCCCCGGCGTGGCGATGATGATATCGACGCCCTGCTGCAGCAGGCGGACCTGCGGGTTCTGGCTCACGCCGCCGTAGACCACGACGTCGCGGAGTCGCGAGCCGCGGCCATACGTTCTAAAGCTGTCGGCAATTTGCGAGGCCAGCTCGCGCGTGGGCGAGAGGACGAGCGCTCGCGTCGGCCGGCGATACTTGGGAGCATACCGCGTGCGCGAAAAGGCCTTCAGCATGTGGGCATGCTGTTGCTGGTCGTCATGAAACCGGCCTTCGCGCGACAGACCTTCGGTCTGCGGCTCGCGGCGGGGCGGTTCGGTGTTGATCAGCTTCGTCAGGATCGGCAGCGCGAACGCCGCTGTCTTGCCGGTGCCGGTCTGGGCGCAGCCGAGCAAGTCGCGGCCGGCCAGCAGATGCGGGATCGACTGGGCCTGGATGGGAGTGGGGATCGTGTAGCCTTCGGCGAGCACGGCGCGCAGAATCTCTGGCGCTAATTCAAGCGATTCGAATGACATCAGGGTCTCTAGAGAGATCAAGTCTCTCTGGCTGGGAGCGTCCCAGGACCAAAAAGCAGCGACCGCGAAAAACAGCGGCAGCGAAAAAACCATTGGACCTGGCGGAGGAAATCCAATGGGCAAATACACCTCAAGGATCAATCCGGGTTCAATTGTATGCGGAACAGGGGTGTTTGGGGAAGGGGCAAATCGTTAGCCTCGTTAGGGCAAGGCATAATCGTACACGTTGCGGAAAACGTGAGCGAGTTTGGAGCAACGCGGCTGGAGCGGCTTCTTGTTCCCTGCGCGCAAACCGAATAAAACTGGCGGTTTCCGCTAGTTTCCAGAAGTGCTTTCTCCAGCCGGAGTTTTCTGCCGCCATGATTCAGCCGAACGTCGTGAAGAAGGACAGCATCGCCAAGATTCTTGATCGGGCTCTCGACAAGGGCGAAGGGCTGCTGCGGCTGACGCCCACCTGGGTGCCGCGGAGCTTTTTGCATCCGGGCCGCCGGATCAAGTTGCATCCGCAGGATCTGTACGCGTATGGAGCCAACCGCGGCGGCATCGACGAACGCTGGTTCAGCAGCACCACCGAAGCGGCCAACGAAGGGCGAGTCTGGCATGAGGGGCTGAGCTTTGCCAGTTTCGAAGGGAAGCAGTTCCTGCTGCGCGACGCCGTCGAGGAAGCCGGCGCGCGGCTGATCGGCAAGACGATGTACAAGAAGTACAACCGCTGGCCCGTCTATTCGAAATTCTTCGACAACATGGGGCCGATTCCGCATCACATGCATCAGAGCGCCGCGAACGCGAAGCTCGTCGGCCAGGAAGGGAAGCCGGAGAGCTATTATTTTCCGCCGCAGTACAACAACGTCGACAACAATTTCTGCTACACGTTCATGGGCCTGGAGCCGGGCACGACCAAGGACGATGTGAAGCGCTGCCTGCAGAACTGGGACAAAGGCGAAAACGGCATTCTCGATCTGAGCCGGGCCTATCGTCTGAAGCGCGGCACGGGCTGGCTGATTCCGCCGGGCGTGCTGCACGCGCCGGGCTCGCTCTGCACGTATGAGCCGCAGTGGGGGAGCGACGTCTTTGGCATGTTTCAGAACATCGTCGAAGGGCGGTACGTGCCGTGGTCGCTGCTCGTCAAGGACATGCCGGCCGAGAAGCATCAGGATCTCGACTTCATCATCGGCCAGCTTGACTGGGAGAAGAATGTCGACACGCATTTCAAGAACAACAACTACCTGGAGCCGATCGTCGACAAGAAAGCGAGCGGCGTGGGCTACACCGACAAGTGGATCGTGTATGGCCACGTCGACGGCGAGCAGCTGTTCAGCGCGAAGGAGCTGACGATTGATCCGGGTGTAAAATGCACAATCAAGGATCCGGGCAGCAGCGGCTGGATCACGGTGCAAGGCAA
>Ga0196963_10001605_pt1 | contig 14879 bp, 13 predicted proteins | sample S1_5metaG_FD_148600 | JGI IMG/M metagenome (GOLD analysis project Ga0196963, IMG submission 148600) | Soil microbial communities from Anza Borrego desert, Southern California, United States - S1_5 | ecosystem: Environmental > Terrestrial > Soil > Desert | place: USA: California | collected... | reverse complement strand
GCGTCGCCCTGGATCACCGGCAGCCCTTTTGCCAGGCAGGCGTACACACCCTCGCGGGAAATCTCGATCCCTCGCCCGTCGACGCCCTTGCGGTCGCGCAGGAGCGAGAGCAGCGCCCCGTCGCCGCAGCCCACATCGAGCACGCGGCTGCCCGGCGTCACCATCTCGGCGATGATTTGCAGGTCGACGCGGATATTGGAGCGGGGGCGCGAGGCCGCGAGAGCGATCATGGTCTGGCAAGGCCCCGATGCTCGGCGCAGCCGTTGAGGAAACCGCCGACCGTGGCGAAGAACTCGGGCTCGTCGAGCAGGAAGGCGTCATGGCCCTTGTCGGTGGCGATCTCGACGAAGCTGACATTGGCCGCCGCTGCGTTGAGCGCGTGGACCACCGCGCGGTTCTCCGAGGTCGGGTAGAGCCAGTCGCTGGTGAAGGAGACGATGCAGAAGCGCGTCTTGGTGCCCTGGAAGGCGTTGGCCAGGGTGCCGCCATGCTCGGCCGCGAGGTCGAAATAGTCGCAGGCCCGCGTGATGTAGAGGTAGCTGTTGGCGTCGAACCGGTCGACGAAGGTCGAGCCCTGGTGACGCAGATAGCTTTCAACCTGGAAATCGGCGTCGAAGCCGAACGACACGCGCTCGCGGTCCTGCAGCGAGCGGCCGAACTTGCGGTGCAGCGCCGCTTCCGAGAGATAGGTGATGTGCGCCGCCATGCGCGCCACCGCGAGCCCACGCTCGGGCCGCTTGCCCTGGCTCTGATACGCGCCGCCGCACCATTCGGGATCGGCCATGATCGCCTGGCGGCCGACCTCGTGGAAGGCGATGTTCTGTGCCGAATGGCGCGCTGCCGTGGCGATCGGCATGGCGCTGAACACGCGATGGGGATAGGTCGCGGCCCACTCCAGGACCTGCATGCCGCCCATCGAGCCTCCGGTGACGCAGAACAGCGTGTCGATCCCCAGATGGTCGATCAGGCGCACCTGGGCGCGCACCATGTCGCGGATGGTGATGACCGGGAAGGACAGGCCCCACGGCTTGCCGGTCTGCGGGTTGATGTCGGCCGGCCCGGTGGAGCCCATGCAGCCGCCGAGCACATTGGCGCAGATGATGAAGTAACGCTCGGTGTCGAGCGTCAGGCCCGGACCGACCATGGTCTGCCACCAGCCGGGCTTGCCGGTGATGGGGTGGGTCTCGGCGACGAACTGGTCTCCGGTCAGGGCGTGGCAGACGAGGATCGCGTTCGATTTGTCGGCGTTGAGCGTGCCGTAGGTCGTGTACGCCACGGTAAAGGGGGCGAGCGCCACGCCGCAATCGAGCGGCAGCGGGTGGAGCGCGGCGACGTCGAGACGCCTGCCGCTGAGCACGATATCGGGCGCGACCGGGGCCACGGCAGGGCGCTCGCTGGAGGCGGTCGTCACAGGATGGAGATTGGTCATTGCGGTGGCTGTGAACCCCTGCGGCCGAAAACAACAACGCCCCGACCGGTCGGGTCAGGGCGTGGGCCTCCGACCTTTTAGCGGATTTTTTAACGTGGTCCGCAAGCCAGTCGGCTCAAATCACCACGGTGACGCGAATAAAAACGACAGCGGCCCGTGCTGTCAACAGTTAAGGCCCGGCGATCCCGTGGGCGGCGCGTCAGGGAGCAGACGTATGCGGCGACGGGGCTTTGCTTTTGGGATCGGTCCCCGCTATCCATACATCCCCTTCAACCAACGCGCTTTTTCGCCTGCTCCCGTGACCGATCATGGCCGCTGATATCACCAATCCTGCCGCCGACCGCGCCCTCGCGATCCTGCGCCTCGAGATCGACGCCATCGACAACGCGATCCACGACCTGCTGATCAGCCGGGCCGAGATCGTCGACCGAGTCGCGGCGACCAAGAAGGGGGCGGGTTCACGGAGCGCGCCGCTGTTCCGCGGCGGGCGCGAGGCGACGATTCTACGGCGTCTGGTCGCGCGCAATCGGGCTCCTCTGCCGGTGGAGGCCGTGATCGGGGTGTGGCGCGAGATCATCACCGCGCTGACGCGCCTGCAGGGGGACTTCATCATTGCGGCCTATGCGCCGCCCGGGGTGTCGCGGTATGCCGAGCTCGCCGGCGGGCATTTCGGCAGCCGCGAGCCGTTGCACCGGACGACCACCATCGCCGCAGCCCTGACGGCCGTGAGCAAGGGCCGGGTCCAGCTCGCCGTGCTGCCGCTGCCCGGCGCCGAGACGAAAGCGGAGCGCGGCTGGTGGCGTCGCCTCGGCGGAGCCGGCTCGCTGACCCTCTTGGCGCGCTTGCCCTTCGTCGGTACGCGGGGATCGGGCGCCGTCATCGTCGGCCGCCAGGGCTTCGATCCGTCCGATGACGATGGCGGCTATATCCTGGTGGAGAGCAAGCCGCCGGTCAGCCGGGCGCGGCTGCGGGCCGCTCTGAAGACGGCCGGCCTGCCGGCGATCGGCTTCCCCGCCGCGCTGGAAGAAAAGATGGCGCGCGGCGGCAAGCTGCAATATCAGCTTGTCGAAACCGCCCACTGGGTCGGGCCTGACGACTCCCGTTTGCAGCGTCTGGCCGCCGCCCTCGGCGGCGCCACGGTGCGCTCGCTCGGGGGCTACGCCCGACCTCTCGCCACGAAACGAAAGTTACGTCGATGACCTCGCCTACCCCACGTCCCGGGATCATGTCGGTCGAGCCCTATGTCGGCGGCAAATCCGCCCTGCCGGGCCAAGCCAAGCCGATCAAGCTGTCGTCCAACGAAGGGGCGCTGGGCCCGAGCCCGCGCGCCATCGCCGCGTTGCAGAAGGCCGCGGAGACGATGCATCGCTATCCGGACGGCAGCGCGAGCGATCTGCGCGCGGCGCTGGCCAAGCGGTTCGGGCTGAACGCCGACCGCATCGTCTGCGGGGCCGGCTCCGACGAGCTGATCGCGTTGCTCTGCCGCGCCTATGCCGGCCCCGGCGACGAGGTGCTCTACAGCCAGTACGGCTTCGTCATGTACCCGATCGCCACGCACGGCGTCGGAGCGACTCCGGTGGCGGCCCCCGAGGCGGGCTTCCGCACCGATGTTGACGCGCTGCTCGCCAAGGCGAGCGCCAAGACGAAGATCTGCTTCGTCGCCAACCCCAATAACCCCACCGGCACCTACATCACGGCGGCCGAGCTCAAGCGCCTGCGCGACAAGCTGCCGGCGACGACGTTGCTCGTGGTCGATGCGGCCTACGCGGAATACGTCTCGCGCAACGACTACTCGAACGGCGTCGAGCTGGTCGAAGCCGGCGACAACGTCGTCATGCTGCGGACCTTTTCCAAGATCTTCGCGCTCGGCGGCATGCGCCTGGGCTGGGGCTACTGTCCGCCGGCGGTGGCAGACGTTCTGCACCGCCTGCGCGGGCCGTTCAACGTTGCGGCGGCGGCGCAGGCCGCGGGCATCGCCGCGCTGGAAGACCTCGCCTTCGCCGACCAGAGCCGCGCGCACAACGACATGTGGCTGCCGTGGTTCACCCAGGAGGTGCAGAAGCTCGGCCTCGAGGTGACGCCAAGTGTGGGCAACTTCGTCCTGGTCGGTTTCCCCACCGCCGGCGCACACACGGCGGCGGCCGCGAACGCGTTCCTCAACGCTCGCGGCATCATCCCGCGTCTGGTTGCCAATTACGGGCTGCCGAACCACATCCGGTTCACCATCGGCACCGAGGCGGAATTGCGCGCCGTCATCGCGGCGTTGGCGGATTTCCTGAAATGAGCCGGGGTGACGCGCCGCTGTTCGGTCGGGTGACGATCATCGGTTTCGGGCTGATCGGCTCGTCGCTGGCCCGCGCCCTGCGACGCGACGGCGTGGCTCGCGAGATCATCGGGTGCGATGCTGACGCCGGCGTGCGGCGTAGTGCCACACGGCTGAAGCTGGCCGACCGCATGATGTCCGACGCCGGCAAAGCGGTGTCCGGGGCCGATCTGATCGTTGTCGCCGTCCCGCAATCGGGTTACGCCGCCGTGGGCAAGGCGCTGGCCGGAAAGCTCAAGCGCGGCGCCATCGTCACCGATGTCGGCTCGATCAAATCCGCGGTGGTTCGCACGCTCGGTGGCCGCCTCGGGACCGATATTCACCTGGTTCCAGGCCATCCGATCGCCGGCACCGAGAATTCCGGCCCGGCGGCCGGCTTTGCCGATCTGTTCGCGGGCCGCTGGTGCGTCCTTACGCCGCCGCCGGCCACGAAACGTCAGGCCATCGCCAAGGTGCGCCAGATGTGGCTGCGCTGCGGCATGCGCGTGGCCGTCATGGACGCCGAGCATCACGACCGCGTACTGGCCATCACCAGCCACGTGCCGCATCTGATTGCCTACACGATCGTCAACACGGTGAGCGACCTCGAATCCCACATGCAGGCGGAGGTCATCAAGTTCGCCGCCAGCGGCTTCCGCGATTTCACGCGGGTGGCCGCGTCCAATCCGGTGATGTGGCGTGACATCTTTCTCAACAACCGTGACGCGGTGCTGGAGATGATGGGGCGGCTCTACGAGGACATCGCCCTGCTGCAGAAGGCGATCCGCAACGGCGACGGTGCGACCCTGCACCGTGTGTTTACGCGTTCGCGCCGTATCCGGCGCTCGATCGTCCAGGCCAAGCAGGACTGATCGCTCAGTCCAATCGCAGCGGCGCCAGGCGCATCAGCGGCAGGCCGACGACATAGACGCGCCCGTCCTGCAGGGTGACCGGTAGCTCGATCTGCTTCGCGCCATCGGGCTGTTGGCGCGCCATGGCGTTCAGCGCGATCTTGGCGCCGGCCGCCGGCCAGGGCGGAATCTGCCCGGCCGCCTGCAGGGCGTCGATGGTTTCGTTGTAGCCGCGCCAGCGCGCCGCGAAGGCACCCAGCGGCCGGTCCTGGGCGTCGAGAGTGAGGGTGCCGTTGGCTTCCGCGTCAACCGGGCCCCAGCGCAGCGAGGCGTGATTGACCTCGACCGTACCGCCCGCGTCGCGCCAGGCGCGCAGCGCGTCCGCGAACCGGCCCGGCGGGAGCGGGCCTTTGGTCAACAGATCGAGCTTCAGCGACGAGAGCGTGGTACCGAAACTGGCGACCGGTGGATCGAGCGGCGACAGCGCCTCGACGATAAGGGTGACGGCTAGCGTCTGGGCGCGCCCGTCGGCGGGAGCCATCGACCGCGGCAGCACGACGGCGCTGAGCACCTGCGCGGCTTGAAAGCGCCGCTCGTCCGGCAGGCGCGTCAGCGTGGCCGCCCCGAGATCGAGTTCGAGCCGATCGAGCCGGCCATCGGGATGAAGCAGGATGCGGCCATTCGGGCGTTCCGAGCGAATCCGCCAGCTGCTGCCCAGCGCGCCGCCGCCCGCCGCCACGCGATGCTCGCCGGGGAAGCGCAGCGCCACATCCCGATAGTTGAAAGGACCGAAGGAGGCGTGCAGCGCTTCGCCCTGCCAGGCCCAGGCCGCGGCCCCGGCGCCGCTGAGGACCGGCTCGGCAATGCGCACCCGCCAGGCCAGCGGAAAGCCGTCGACCGCAATGCCGGCATGTGCCGCGGCCAGACCCTCGGCGCGCCTCGCCTCCACCCAAGTATCGATACGGGTGTGGATCGTCTGGGCGATCCCGTACCAGGCGGCAGTCCACGCCAGACCCGCGACCAAGGCGCCAAGGCCGAAGCCCCACAGAAGCTTGCGTCTCATCGGTCGTACCGGGGCTGCGGGTCTGCCATGCCGGACCTGACTCTATCGCCGGGCGGTGGCTACCGCTATCTTGGCGTCGGTCTTGCCCATGCCTCGTGATACTGCTCCCGCGTCTGCCGCCCCTGCCTCGCTTGCCTGGACGGCGGCCGCACCGGCCGTGTTCGTCATCCTGTGGTCGACAGGCTTCATTGCCGCCAAGGCCGGCCTCCCCTATGTCGAGCCGCTGACTTTCCTCAGCCTCCGCTTCGCCCTGGTGACGGCACTGATGCTGCCGGTCGCCCTGCTGGTGCGGGCGCGCTGGCCGGGGCGGATCGAAGCCGGCCATATCGCCATCGTCGGGCTGCTGATGCACGGCGGCTATCTCGGCGGCGTGTTTTCCTCGATCCATCACGGCCTGCCGGCCGGGGTGGCGGCGTTGATCGTCGGTCTCCAGCCCGTGCTGACGGCGACCGTCGTGGGGCCGCTGCTCGGCGAGAAGGTCGTCCCGCGCCAGTGGCTCGGTCTGGTGATCGGCTTCGCCGGCGTGGCGATCGTGCTCTTCGAGCGCTACGGCTTCGGCAGCGGCGGTTTCGGGATCGGCGCGGTCGTGCTGGCCGCGATCGCCCTCGTCGGCATTACCGCCGGCACGATCTACCAGAAGCGCTTCTGCGCCCAGGCCAATCTCTACACCGGCGCCGTGATCCAATATGCGGCGGCGTGCGTGCCGATCGCGCTGCTGGCGTTTGTCCTCGAGACGCGCGCCGTCGAGTGGGCGCCGCCGCTCATCGCGGCTATGGCGTGGTTGACCCTGGTCCTGTCGGTCGGCACGATCAGCCTGCTCTACATGCTCATCCGCCGAGGCGCGGTGTCCAAGATCGCCAGTCTGTTTTTCCTCGTTCCGCCCGCCACGGCGTTTACCGCATGGCTCATGTTCGGCGAGACGCTCGGCCTGCTGGCGCTGGGCGGCGTCGCGCTGACGGCGTGCGGCGTCTACCTGGTGCAGCGAGGCTGAGGATGCCGCGGCGCAGCAAGGGCCATGTGGACACACCGCCGCCGTCGACCGGTGAGGACGTCTGGATCTTTGCCTACGGATCGCTGATGTGGGATCCCGGCTTCCGCTTCGAAGAGGCTCGGCCGGCCCTGCTGCGCGGTTATCACCGGTCCTTCTGTCTCTATTCGCATCGCTATCGCGGCACGCCGGAGAAACCGGGCCTGGTTCTCGGGCTCGATGCCGGTGGAGCCTGCCGCGGGATCGCTTACCGGGTGCACGGGCGCGATGCCGAGCGGGTGATGGGCTATCTGTGGGAGCGCGAGATGCTGAACCGCGCCTACGAGTGCAAGGAACTCAAGATCGAGGTTGCCGGCCGGACGGAGATGGCGCGCGCCTTCGTCGTGAGGCGAGACCATGCCCAATACGCCGGCAAGCTTGCCATCGAGCGGGCGGTCGAGCTGATCTGCCAGGGTGAGGGCGCCCGCGGACATTGCTATTCGTATCTGGCGAACACGGTCGAGCATCTCGACCGGCTGGGAATCCCCGATCGCCAGCTGCACGAGTTATTGGCGGCGGTGAACAAGCGCCGCGGATCGGCGCCGGGGAAGACCGCGAATTAGGCCGCTGCCGAAAGCGAGGTGTCCACCTTCGCCGGCAGCGTGACCGTGATGCACGTGCCTTGGCCGGGCGCGCTGCGGATGGCCAAGTGGCCGCCGAGCAATCCGACGAAGCGGTTTGCCAGCGACAGGCCGAGCCCGGTGCCGCGGTGCTGGCGGGTCAGGGTGTTGTCGAGCTGGCTGAACGGCGCCAGGGCGCGCGGGATGTCTTCGGGCCGCATGCCGATGCCGGTGTCTTCGACAATGAGCGCGAGCCGGTTGGCGCCGGCGCCGGACAGCGTCAGGGTCACCGTCCCGCCCGTCGGCGTGAACTTGATGGCGTTGGTCAGCAGGTTGAGCGCGATCTGCCGCAGTATCCGCTCGTCGGTGACGAACTCCGAAACCGCCGGATCGACGCGCGTGTGCAGGGTCACCTTGCCGGCGTCGGCTTGGGTGCGGACCATCGTGTGCGCCGATTCGGTGAAGCGCTGCAGCCCGATCACGACCGGTTCGATGTCCACCTTGCCCGCCTCGATGCGGGCCATGTCGAGGATGTCGTTGATGATGTCGAGGAGATGATTGGCTGAGGTATGGATGTCGCCGGCGTATTCGCGGTAACGCGAGTTGCCGGTGGGGCCCAGAACCTCGCCATGAATCATGTCGGAGAAACCGAGGATGGCATTGAGCGGCGTGCGCAGCTCGTGGCTCATCGTGGCCAGGAAATCGGTCTTCGTGCGGTTGGCGGATTCGGCGCGCGCCGCATCGGCGGCGTGCTTGATCGACTCGTCGTGATGCCGCCGCACCTGCGTCTCGGCCCAGCGCACGAGCATCAGGAGGACAAGGAACGCGCCGGCGAAAGCGGCAGCGATGGTGGCGGTCTGCGTCCATTGGCGTATCGAAAGCAGGTGCAGAAGCCCGGTCACGTCCTGATAGATTTCGAAGACGCTGCCAACCCCACCGTCTCTCTCCCGCAAGGGGACGTAACTAGAAAGCAAGTTACGGTCTTCGATGACGCCCTCGAAGGCACTGAAGCTGTTTCGGAACGTCAGCTCGCTAGCAACCGTGCCGCCAAGCGCCTGCTGGAACCCCAAATTGGCTTTCTTGTCCTCGCCGATCTGGCGTTCCTCGGTGGAAAAGATCGTCATGCCTCGCACGTCGTAGATCTTGACCTTGGCGACGTTGAGGCCGCGCAGCTGCTCAACGACCGCCGCGTGGACGTCGGTGACGGGCGGGTGAATCGCCGGATGATCCGGATTGGTCGTCAGCTCGAGGATGCGATCGCGCATTGCATTGCCGAGCGCCTGCGCCAGGCCGACATTGTGGTCTTCGGCGAGTTCCAGCGCGGAGCGGGTAGCATCAACGTGAAGGTATCCGCTCAGCGCTGCTGCAGCTGCGGCCATGAGAACGCCGCCGGCGATCGCAAAGATGCGAGTAATGCGAAACATAGGGCGTGGCCACGATCCGGGAAGGCGCTTGGTTGGCGCGAAGTGTGTCGGGCCGCGGTTAAGATTCGCCTAAGCGGGTAGTACCGCGAAAGAGCAAGAATGCCGGGCGCAATCAGCGAGCGAGCAGTCGGTCGAGCAGAATTGCCGTCGCGTCGCTCAGCAGGCCGCGCTGGAAACGGTTGGAATCGGCGAAGAAATCATCCCCAGCCCGGATATCAGTAAGAGTCGTGGCGAGGAGATCGAGGCCCCCGGATACGCTTTCGACATTGTCGGCATTAACCAAACGACGGCCGATGGACTCAGCCCCCAGGCGGCGCGCGAAATAAGCAAAGGGCGGATGCGATTCGCGCGGCCGATTCGGACCCAGCACAACGACCCGCAGGCGCTCCCAGTCGCCTGCGGCCAGGCCGGCGCGCCAGCGCTCGACCTCCGCATGCAGGGCCGTGAGCTGCAACTCCGCCGCGTCGTAGGCATTGCCAAGAAGCGCAGGCGCGACCTCGTCGGCCCAGGCCCGACGCTCGTCGCCGCGGACCTGGCCCGATGTCAGCACGGAATCGATGAAGGCGATGGAGGTCGCCAGAATCTCGCGCTGGCGATTGGAATCGTCCCAGCGCAACCCCAGGGCTGGAATATGCGGCTGCAACCCGGCCAGTTCGCTGCGGTAGGCGATGAGCGCCGCGCGCAACGTGTCGCTCGCCGGTCTCTCCACATGCGGATGAAGCAGCGACCATAGTCCCATCGCCACGTGCCCGAGCGCCTTGAGGTGACCGTACCGGGCCGGCAGGTAGGCGACCCGCTCGCTGGTTCCCCCGTGCAGCAGGGTCACCGCCTCCGCCTCAACAACGATGACCGGGCCCTCGGCCAGGACGCCATCCTTGGCTCGCCCATAGTGGCCGCGGGCCAGAGCGTTGATGGCGGCCAGACGCGCTTCGGCCTCTTTCAGCGATGGTTCCTGCGCCGCTGCCGGCGCAGCCATGAGAACGACAAGAGCCAGCAGGATCGCTTTCATCAGATCGCCTCGGCCCGGTTCATCGGGCGGCGTGTCACCAAGGCCTCAGGCGCACTTGCTGTAGTCGCAGCTCGTGCAGGTGTCGCAGCCTTCCTGGCGGACGAGCGCGGGGCTGCCGCATTTCGGGCATTGCCGCAGGAAGGACGACACGCGTCCACCGCCGCCCGTCGTGGCGGCCGGCAGCGGCGTGATGTCGGGGCGCGGCTCGGGCGTCGCCCCGGCGACCGCGACCAGCGGCCCCGCCGCGTAAGGGTCCTCGTGCGTGCGGCCGGGCGTGGCCAGGAAGCCGATATCGATCATATGACGCTCGATCACTTCACCAATTGCAGCCAGAAGAGAGGGCACGTAGCGCCCGCCCATCCACTGGCCGCCGCGTGGATCGAACACGGCCTTGAGCTCGTCGACGACGAACGAGACATCGCCGCCGCGCCGGAACACGGCCGAGATCATGCGCGTCAGCGCCACGGTCCAGGCGTAATGCTCCATGTTCTTGGAGTTGATGAACACTTCGAAGGGCCGGCGGCGGCTCTCCATCACCACGTCATTGATGGTGATGTAGATCGCATGCTCGCTGTCCGGCCATTTCACCTTGTAGGTGCGGCCCGGCAGCGCTTCCGGCCGGTCCAGCGGCTGGGTCATGTAGACCACGCCACCGGCCTCGTAGGGATCGACCGGGCGGACTTCCGGCCGGCCGAGCGGCAGGGCCTGCTGCACCGGCTTGGCGGCGCGCTTGGCTTCTTCCTTCACCGCCAGCACCGCACCGGTCACGTCGTTGGGGCGGTAGGTCGTGCAGCCCTTGCAGCCGAGCTCGTAGGCCTGGAGATAGACGTCCTTGAACGCCGCGAAGGAGATGTCCTCCGGGCAGTTGATCGTCTTGGAGATCGAGGCGTCGACATGCTTCTGGCAAGCCGCCTGCATGACGACGTGATCGCCCGGCGACAGGCGCTGGGCGTCGACGAAATAGTCCGGCACCTCCGCGTGGTCGCCGAACATGCGGCGGAACAGGCGGTAGGCGTAGTCGCTGACCTCTTCGGTGCGCCGCGTGCCGTCGGGCATCAGGATGTTGCGCGTGTAGGCAAAGCTGAATACCGGCTCGAGCCCCGAGGATACGTTGTCGGCAAGAAGCGAGATCGTGCCGGTCGGCGCGATCGAGGTCAGCAGGGCGTTGCGGATGCCGTGCCGCGCAATGCCGTCCTTCACATCCTTGTCGAGCGCCGAAACCGTCTCGCTGGCCAGGAACGGCTCGCGGTCGAAGAGCGGGAAGGCGCCCTTTTCCTTGGCGATGTCTATAGACGCGAGATAGGCCTGGCGCTGCAGCCGGCGCAGCCAGGTCTCGGTGAGCTGCACGGCCTTCTCGCTGCCGTAGCGCAAGCGGCATAGGATCAGAGCGTCGGCAAGCCCGGTGACTCCCAGCCCGATACGGCGCTTGGCCTTGGCTTCGGCCTGCTGCTCGGGCAGCGGGAAGCGCGAGACGTCGATCGCGTTGTCCATCATGCGCACGGCGAGCGGCACGATGCGGTCGAACTCGGCCTCGTCGAGATGGGCGTTCTCGGTGAACGGCTCCTTGATCAGGGCGGCGAGGTTGATCGAGCCAAGCAGGCAGGCGCCGTAAGGCGGCAGAGGCTGCTCGCCGCAGGGGTTGGTGGCGCGGATCGTCTCGGCGTAATGCAGATTGTTCCGCTTGTTGATGCGATCGATAAAGATCACGCCCGGCTCGGCGAAGCCGTAGGTGGCGCGCATGATCTGGTCCCACAGCTCGCGGGCGCGCAGCGTCTTGTAGCTCACGCCGCCGAACTTGAGCTCCCACGGCGCGTCCTCCTTCACCGCTTGCATGAAGGCGTCGGTGACGAGGACGGAGAGGTTGAACATGCGCAGCCGGCCGGGCTCGCGCTTGGCCTCGATGAAGGCCTCGATGTCCGGATGATCACAGACGAGGGTGGCCATCATGGCGCCGCGGCGATGGCCGGCGCTCATGACGGTGCGGCACATCGCGTCCCACACATCCATGAAGGTGAGCGGGCCCGAGGCGTCGGCGCCCACCCCTTTCACCCGCGCGCCCTTGGGCCGCAGGGTGGAGAAGTCGTAGCCGATGCCGCCGCCCTGCTGCATGGTCAGCGCGGCTTCCTTCAGGTGGGTGAAGATCCCCGCCATGTCGTCCGGCACGGTGCCCATGACGAAGCAGTTGAACAGCGTGACGCTGCGGCCGGTGCCGGCTCCGGCGACGATGCGCCCGGCGGGCAGGAATTTGAAATCCTCGAGCGCCGTGGCGAAATGACCCGACCACTCCGCGGCGTCGGGTTCACACGCGGCGAGCGCACCGGCGATGCGCGACCAGGTGTCCTCGATCGTCTTATCGACCGGGGTTCCACCCTCGGATTTGAGACGGTATTTCATGTCCCAGATCTGCTGGGAAATGGCGGCGATCGGGCGCATAAGCGACAGGCCTGACTGGAGGAAAGTCCAATCCTACCCGAGGGTTAGTCGAAAGGTCAATGAAATGTTCCGGCTTTGTTTCCACAAAGCGCACAGCCTCAAATCGGATGCCGGTTCAACGGCTTGGGCAAAACCATCCGCGCGATTCACCCCCTCGGCGGCACAGGCCCTGTGCAAAACGGGGATAACCCGTCCTGTCAGTCCGGAAACTTGAGGGTGACGTTGAAGGCGATGGAGATGCGCTCGCCGCGTCCCTGGAACGGGCGCACCCAGTGCTGCAGCCAGCTCGGGAACATCAGCATCAGCCCGGGCTCGGGGGTCAGGCGCAGGAACGGTCCGCTGCTGCCGCCGGGCAGCAGGTCGTGATCGATGCCGAGGCGCGGATCGAGAAACTCGATCGCGCCGCTGTCGCGCGCCGCCGGGTCGCTTTCGCCCAAGGCCACGTAATACACACCGGACCACGTGTAACGGAGATGGTTGTGCAGGATGTTGTAGTTCCGGTCGCGCGACACATTTGCCCAGCCGGAAACCGCCAGCTCGGCGTCGCGGCCCTTCACGGCCTCGCCACAGACCTGGTGGGTGATTTCCTGGGTTCCGGCCATGACCCGCTGCAAGAGCTCGGCGATCGCCGGATCCTCCCAACGGAAGAGATCGTCCTTCGAATGCCAGCCCCCGGCGTTGCTCCGCTCCATTCCCTGATCGCGACGCTCGACCTCGAGAATGACTTCGCGCAGGCGCCGGTTGAGGTCGGCGGAATCCGGCCAGCGACGCGCCAGCATGGGCGTCACGAACGTCATCAGGACGTTGCCGTTGGTCGGGAAATGCTGAGGCATCGAGAGGCTCGCTACCGGTCGTTCAGATCTCGACCCACAGTCGCAGCAGGTTCTTGCGCGCCTTGTCGAGGAAGGTGAGGGTCTCGCGTGCGGTCGGCCCGCCGCCCGCGGTGACACGTTCGCTGGCCAGCGCCAGGTCGAGGATCACCTCGCGCTTCGTCGGGTCCCGGATCAGGCTCTGCAGCCAGCTCACGCAGGCCAGGCGTTCGCCGCTCCGGACAGGCGTAACCTCGTGATAGAAATACGTCGGGTAGGCGACAAGGTGACCCGCCGGCAGCTTGAACGAAGCCGGGCCGTAGCCGCTCTTGATGATCAGCTCGCCGCCCTCGTACTCGCCAGGCTCGCTGATGAACAGCGTGAACGAGCAGTCGACGCGCACGGGCTTACCGGCGTCGCCCATGATCGCGTTGTCGACATGATCGCCGTAATGCATGCCGGGCTTGTAGAGGTTGAAGCGCGGCGGAACGATGTGGCGCGGCGCGACTGCCGTCTTGAACAGGCCGTTACGCTCGAGCGCCGCGAGGATCAGCGTCTGAAGCGTAGAGAGACGCTCGGAGCGGCGGTCAGTCTGCAGGTTCTGCTTCACGCCGCGGGTCGCGGCCCCCGCCGTGGCCCGGCCGTCGAGGAAATCCTCATCGGTGAGGCTGGAGCGTATCTGCTTGAGCTCCGCCGGGTTGAGAACTTCCGGCACCACGACGATCATCGGTCACTCCCTGGGCGTGTCCGTGCGCGCCGGACCGCCGCCATCATAGCTCAGCTCGTCGCGGAGCTGAATTGCGCCCGGCCCTCGGCCTCGAGCCGGGACGAGGCGGTTTCGATGCGGGTCTCGAGGTCCTGCAGGAACAGGGTGCGGTCCTGGCCCGGCGGAATCTCGGGCAGGATTTCGAGCACGATCGTGCCGGGGTATTTGATGAAACTGCGGCGGCCCCAGAACAAGCCCGAGTTGAGCGCCACCGGCACCACCGGAACCTTGAGCGCGCTGTAGAGGCCGACGATGCCCGGCTGATAGGGCAGCGTGCTGCCCGGCGCCACGCGCGTGCCTTGCGGGAAAATCACGACGGCACGACCCGCGGCGAACGCGGCCTGGGCGGCGCGCAGCAGGGTGCGAATCGCCGTGGCCCCCGCTTTGCGGTCGACGGGAATATGCCCTTGCCGGTAGGACAGCCAGCCGTAGACCGGGATGCGCATCAGCTCCTGCTTCATCACGTAGGTCGGCCGGTCGAACAGCAGGAAGAAGACAATCGTGTCCCAGGCCGATTGATGCTTGGATGCGACGATGATGCCGGGACGCAGCAGCTCCCGCTTTCCGCGGACCTCCCATTTGAGTCCGACGACCCAGCGCAACAGGAAAAAGACCGTGCGCGACCAGGTGCGCGCCACCCAGAGCGCAACACGGGTTGTCGGGATGGCGAGGAACGGCAGGGTGACCAGCAGCATGGCGGCCGTCACCGCGAAGAAGAGGACGTTGAAGACCGCCGAGCGCAGCCAGAGGATGGCGTAGCTCACGTGCCGCCCGCCGCGATGATCAGCTCGCGCACCTGCACGGCCGTGTATTTGTGATACTCGCTGACGATCAGCGACAGGGTGCCGGGCCAGGCCCACCATGTGTCGCGCATGAACGTATCCGGAAACACCGGATGGGGGACGATCTCGATACTGGGCATGGCGCGACGGAACTCCAGAAGGCTGCGGCGCATATGATAGCTGGCTGTGACCATGCGCAAGCTGCGATACCCCTCGCGCTCCATCCACTGACGGGTCTCGGCGGCATTGCCGACGGTGTTGTCGGCGGAATAGCCGAGCACGATGCAGCATTCCGCCAGGTTCGCGGTATTGCCTGTCTGTCCGGCGGTGCGCAGGAGCTCGCTGAGCTCGACCCGCGGATTGACACCGGAGACGAAGAGTTTGCGCGCGCGTCCCGCCTCGAGCTCCGCCAGCCCGGCCCGCA
>Ga0196963_10001603_pt1 | contig 14882 bp, 3 predicted proteins | sample S1_5metaG_FD_148600 | JGI IMG/M metagenome (GOLD analysis project Ga0196963, IMG submission 148600) | Soil microbial communities from Anza Borrego desert, Southern California, United States - S1_5 | ecosystem: Environmental > Terrestrial > Soil > Desert | place: USA: California | collected... | reverse complement strand
CAGCGCCACCCACTGGAACACGCCCACGAGCATCGTCCTCGACGCGCTCGGCCGCGCCGTGCGCCAGGTCGTCCGCACCCGTGACCTCGAGACCGGCGCGCTGGAGGAGTGGCGCGCGGAGATCGCGTACGACGTGCAGGGGCGCACGCGCTACGCCACCGACGAGCTGGGGCGGCGGACGACGAGCCACGAGCTGACGCGCAGCGGCGGCGGTGTCGTGCGCGCGTACGACCTGCTCGGCCGCGCCTGGTGGGCGCGCACCGCCGACAGCCGTCACCCCGGCGCCGCCGCGCAGCCCGGCACGCAACGGGCCGTGCTCGACGCGCAGGGCAGGATCATCGAGGCCTGGAGCCCGCGCGGCTCGTGGACGTTCACCGTGCTCGACGCGTGGCATCGCCCCGTGGCGGTGTGGTCGCGCGACGACGACGCCCGCGCGCTCGGCATGCGTCAGGTGATGGAATACGGCGAGACTGTCTACGGCACCGACGACGCGAGGGCGCGCCACGCGCTCAACCGCATCGTGCGCCACTACGACGAGGCGGGGCTCCAGCGGGTCGACGCGTTCGACTTCCGCGGCCGTGTGCTGGAAAAAACGCGGGTCGTCCTCGGCGACCGGCTGCTCCTCGACGTCTTCGCCGCGGGCGCGTGGGACACGCTCGCGCCGTATCGCGTCGACTGGCAGGATCCCATGGCACGCGCAGGCAAGCTCGGCGACGCGTTCACCACCACGACGGCGTACGACGCGCTCAATCGGCCCAAGCGCATGACCCTGCCCGTCGACGCCGAAGGCAAGCGGCGCGTGGTGCGGCCCGGCTACAACCGCGCCGGCGCCCTCGAGCGGCTCGAGGTGAGCGACGGCACGACGACGCGGACCATCGTCGAGCGCATCGCGCACGACGCGCGCGGCCAGCGCGTGCTGCTCCTGCACGGCGGCGGCGTGCTCTGCCGCTACGCGTACGATCCCCGCACGCGCCGTCTGGCGCGCGCACGGAGCGAGCGGGCGACCGTGGCGGGCGCGCGCATCACGCCGAAGAAGGACGACGCCGACCCGCTGGCCCACGTGTTCCAGGACACGAGCTACGTATACGATCTCGTGGGCAATCCGCTCGCCGTCCTGGAGGAGACCCGCGACTGCGGGCTGCCGGCGACGCCGGACCGGCTCGAACGCCGGTTCACCTACGATCCGCTCTACCGGCTCCTCTCCGCGACCGGCCGGGAGACGGACTTCCTCGACGGCACGTTCGTGCCCAGGGATGTCTGGGCGGAGGGCGCGCCGCGCTCCGAAGACGTCACGCGCGCGCGACGCTACGAGGAGACGTATGCGTACGACCGCACCGGCAACCTGCGCCGGCTCAAGCGTGGCAGCCACGTGCGCACCTACGAGGCGGCCACCGCCAACAACCGGCTCGACCGCTTCGTCGTCCCCGGCGACACCGGCAGCGTCACGTACGAGCAGGCGTACGACGACGCAGGAAACCTGACGCGGCAGGGCCGGTCGCGTCACCTCGTCTGGGACCAGGCGAACCGTCTCATCGCCTTCGGCATCCAGGCCACGCCGGCCAGCGAGCCGAGCGTCTACGCGCAGTATCTCCACGACTCGGCGGGCGGGCGCGTCGTCAAGCTCGTGCGGAGGCAGGGCGGCGAGTGGGAGCGCCTCGTCGCGATCGACGGCGTGTTCGAGCACGCCAAGCGCGTGAAGCCGGCGAGCACGCGCGTGGCGACGCGGCTGTACGTGATGGACGGCCATCGCCGGCTGCGGAGCCTGCGTTTCGGCGATCCGCTCGACGACCGCACGCCGCCCGACAAGATCCACCTCGACGATCACCTCGGGTCGGCCACGATGACGCTCGACGACGCGGCACGGCTCGTCAACCGCGAGGAGTACCGGCCGTACGGCGAGACATGCTTCGGCAGCCACGCCTTCAAGCGCTTCCGCTTCACCGGCCGCGAGCGCGACGAGGAGAGCGGCTTTCAGTATCACGGCGCGCGCTACTACGACGCGGCCCAGGCACGCTGGGTCAGCGCCGATCCCGTCGTCGGCGCCGACGGCCACAACCGCTACGCGTACGCGCGCGGCAACCCCATCCGGCTGGCAGACCCGTCGGGCACGCAGAGCAACGAGCCGCGGCGCGACACGCTCGACATGCACTACTTCATGATGGAGGACCCGGGCGGGATGCAACTCGGATGGATGGAGTTCTTTCCGTGGCCGCACCGGCTCGGCCACCTCATCCACGGCGACATGGTCTATCACGTGGAGCCGCAAGCCGAGAGCCGCGAGAAGAAAGCCACGCCCACGCCGCCAGCCGCGGGCCCGATGACGCCGGAGCAGTTCACCGGGCGGCTCGGCAGGCTGAACCGCACGCCGCTCGCCGGCATGCCGCGCCTCGTCGAGGGTTATCGCCTCAGCGACGGCCACGGCCAAGTCGTCGGCTGGCTCCTCTCGAGCACGGCGCAGGTGACGTCGCACACCGAGGGCGGCGTGCCGCCGCGGCGCGGCGGCGCGCTCGCGGACTTCTGCTGGAACCCGAGCATCTGGCTGCAGGTGACGACGGGGCCCAACGGAGGCGCCGAAGCGGTCTGGAACCGGGCGGCCGTGCAGCGGGTGCAGCAGTTGTTCCAGGAGCGCTATCCGGGCCTCTACCGCGCGCGTGGTCACGAGGGGAAGGGCTGGCGCGACTTCGCGCAGGACTTCACGGCCACCGACTGCCGTCTGCGCTTGAGAGCGCTCGACGACGACGCGGCGTTCGCCGACGCCGACATGCGCGGCACGCTGACGACTGACCGGCCCGTGCGACCCGGCGCCGACCGCAAGGCGAACGCGCTCGACCACGTCATCCAGCGCTGGCAGGACGGACCCGCGGGCACGATCCTGAGTCTCGGCACCCCGGCGCTGGTCTGGTACGAGGGCTGGGAAAACTTCATGCAGACCGGGTACGTGGGGGACAGCAAGGGCCACGGTCTCGGCGGCCACGTCGAGCTGTCCGTCGGGCTCGTCCGGCACGTTCGGGGCGAGGAAGCGAGGATCGACAACCACCGGGAAGGCGCGATTCCGGACCCGGGGCGACGCATCAACATCTTCATCCCGGCGCCGACGAACGTGGCCAACATCCAGGAGGTCATCAACGGGCGCGCCGTTCGGCCCGGGTTCGAGGCCGCCAACGCCCGCGCGATCCTCGACCGCCTGAGAAACTTCTGAGCCGCCGAAGGTCACGGAGGCATCCATGACGATCGTCCTGTCCGGCACCATCCTGTCCTCCACGCCCCCCACGCCTCCGGGGCCCCCGGCCGCGGCGCCGACGCTCGTCACGATGGACGCGCTCCATCGCGGCGCGGCGCGGCCGATCTATCTCCAGCGCGGCTCCGACGGAAGCCGCCTGTCGCAGCCGCTGACGGCCACGCTCGACGACACGGGCCGCTTCACGCTCCAGCTCGCCGACGGGTGGATCTACGACGGCGACGTGCGCGAGGGCGATCCCGGGGCCACCCTTTCCGTGCTCGCCGCTTTCGCGCGCGGCGAGGCCGGCCTGCTGCCGGTCCTGCGTCCCGTCCACGGCGATCCGGTGAGGGCGGACCGCGCGCTGTACTTCGCCGACGAGGCGACGCAGGTGGTCGACGCCGAGTGGCGCCGGGCGCCCGCCCCACCCGGCCCCGGCGCCGAGCGGCTGGTCCTGGAGGCGGTGCGGCGGCGCGGCGTGAGCGGTGCGGCCGACCGCCTGTGGCGGCGCGCGATCGGTCGTCTCCTCGTGAACGACGGCGGGCCCGCGGCGCCGGGACTCGGCTGTCGCGTGCAGCTCTGGGCCGTTCCCGGGAACCTCGACGCGAGCGTTCCCGACTCGCGCATCGCGCTGGAGGAATCGCTCACCGATGCCGACGGGCTCTTCGCGCTGCCCTATCCGTGGCTCCTCGACCGCACGGCCGCGCACCCCGGCGCCACGCGCCTGTTCGCCCGCGTGAGCGGTCCCGGCTCGGGCGCCGCGCTGCTGGAGCCGGAGTGGCAGGCGCCGCAGTGGCAGGTGGACGCGCTCGCCGAGCCCGACGACCCGCTGGGCCGTCCGCGCGAGACGCTGCACGACCTGGCGGTGTCGCCGCGCGTGCCCGACACCTCGCCGCGCGTGCTCGACGGCGGCGCGCTCGCCGCGCCCTGGCCGGCCGAGCTGGAGCTGGGCGCCGAGCAGTCCGCGCGGCTCGCCGCCCATCTCGCCGCCCGCGGCCTCGACTCGCTCCGGCGAATCGCGGACGCCGGCGGCGTCCCCGACGTCGCGGGCATGGACGCCGACGCGGACGCCGACGCGCTCGATCGCGCCGCCCGCCGCCTCGAGCGGCACGCGGCGCTCTTCGCGGTCTTTCCACCCGAGCAGGATCCGGCCCGCCACTTCGCGCTCGCCGCCGGCCTCGGCGTCGACGGCGCCCCGCCGACGCTGGGCCAGCTCGCGGCCATGGGACCCACGCGCGTCGTGGGCCAGGGCGCCGCCGCACTCGGCGACTTCAAGGCCGCACAGCTCCATCACGTCGCGAACGCGCGCGCGCGGCTGCTCGATGTCGCCGTAATGGGCGCCCAGATCGACGCGGAGACGCGCGACCTCTTCAGGGACAACACCGGCATCGCCGGCCATCTCTTCTCGAAGTGCGGATGCGACGACTGCCGGTCGGCGGTGAGCCCCAACGCGTACCTCGCCGACCTGCTGATCTACACGTCGTGGCGCCTCGGCAAGCTCGACGGCACGCGCGTCACGCCCAGCGTGCTGCAGGCCGACTTCCACCAGCCGTTCGCGAGCCTGCCCGTGTCGTGCGGGGCGATGAACGAGGAGCTGCTCCAGGTGCGCCTGGCTATCGAGACCCTGCGCCACTTCATCGGCACGCCGGCCGACCCCGCCGCGCTCGACCGCGCGATCGCCGCGCACGAGCAGCGCGTGTACGCGGCGCTGCTGCGCGGCCTCGGGCTCGACGCGCTGGAGCTGCGCATGGCCGTGGCCGAGTTCGACGCGGCGAAGCCCGACCGCCTGCGCCGCCTCGCCGAGCGCCTCGGCCTGCAGTCGCTCGACCTCGGGGAGACCCGCGCGCTCTGGCACGCGCCCGCGGACCGCGGCGAGGAGGCGCTGCAGAAGACGTTCGGCTATCGCCCGGCCCGGCGTCCGACCTCGTTCGACGTTCCGCCGGCCATGCGCCTCGAGCAGGCGCGGCTCGCCGCGCAGGCGGCCGCGTGGCTCGCGCTCGATCATCCGGCCGAGGCGCGGGCGGCGTATCGCCTCCCCGGACCCACGTGGGTCCCCGTGATGCCGCTGCTCGACCCCGACCTCGTTCCGCGCGACGAGCTGCGGTACGGCTGGAACCCGGCGCACCCGACGACCACGGCGTGGCGGGACCGCCGCAAGTGGATCGACGACGCGCTGGTGGCGATCGCCGCCGAGCGTGCGGCGATCACCGTGCCGGGGCCGCTCACGCAGGAGGAAGCCTCGTTCGAGGCGGCGCTCGCCAGGGCGCTCGACGCCACGCCCGACCCCGAGCCGCTCTACCAGTGGCTCGCCACGCGCGCGAAGCGCCTGGGCATCGGCGGCGACGACGCCGCGATGTGGAAGGCCTACAAGGACGGCGCGCCGGACGCCGAGGCGAAGTACTTCATCCCACCCGACGCCTATCGCGTGTTCCAGTCGCTCCAGGAGGCGATCTACGCGAAGCGGCCGGCGGACATCCGCGCCGCGCAGGCCGCGAAGCGCACGCTGTGGATCAACGTGTGGGAAGCGTCCGGCAGGCGCGCCACGCTCGATCGCCTGGCTTGGCTGGACGGCAAGCTGCGACCCATCTTCAACGGCTTCAAGGCTCTCGATGCGAGTCTTCCCGACTACGCCGGCATGGCGACCCTGCTCGACGCGTTCCTGCCGCTGCTCAAGGCGCTCGACCTCAAGGCGCTCGACGACGCGGTCCCGGCGCAGAAGACGCTGAAGGACGCGCTGGGCCGGCTGATCCCGGGCAGGTGGGCGAGCGCTGCCGCGTTCGTGCAGGCCCTGCTGGACCGCGGGAGGCTGGAGCGCGAGGCCGCGCTGCGCCTGCTCGACCTGCGGGCCAAGAGCGCGCTCGGCGCCCTGTCCATGACCGACGACGACTGGCGCGACTTCGACGCCATCTGGGTCCAGCGCCGCAAGGAGACGGAGGCCGCGGGCTATCGTGCGTGGGCCGCACAGGACTACGACAGGGGCGATCCGAAGTTCCTCGGGCTCGCACCGGACTCGCGGCACTTCCAGCCGCCGCTCACCGCGTACGCGGTGCCCAGGTGGCTCGGCAACGACGACCGACGCGGCGCGTACCTGCAGGCGTACCGGCGGCGCAGCCGGCCGCCGCTGGTCGAGCCCGACCTGCTCGTGGCCTCCGACTTCGCCGTGCGCGATCCCGCGAAGTCGCGTGCCTACGAGCTGTGGCGGACCCGGAACACCGAGGTGCAGGGCCTGCTGGGCGCGTGGGCGGCCAAGCCCAGGCCCGCCACCGACGACGACTTCGACCGCGACTTCGTCGCGGCCGGCCTGGCCATCGCCGTCGCCGACGTCGCGGACCTGGCGGCGCAGGCCGAGCGCGGGCTGATCGAGGACGCGCGGCTGGCGCGGCTCGGTCTCGACGAGCGCGCCTTCACCGAGCTGTTCCGCATCCGCGCGCTCGCGCGCGCGACCGCGCGCGCCCTGGAGGCCGACGACTGGCTGCGGCTCTTCCGCATTCTCGCCGCGGTGCAGAAGCGGCGCGACGCATGGCCGAAGTGGCGCGGCGAGGAGGCCGAGGCGGGCCTCGCCCTCGATCCCCGGGTGTTCGTGCCGGCCGGGCCGCCGCCGCTCGTGTTCCCGCCCGTGAGCGGCGCGCCCACGCTCCCCGAGTGGCTCGGCGATGCCGATCTGCGCGCCGACTGGCTCGACCTGCTGGAATCCCGGACGCAGCAGCGCGGCGACGTTGGCGCCTCGCACCGCGCGTTCCTCCTCAAGGTCGACGAGGCGGCGCTGACCGAGTTCCGCGACGCGCTCCTGCCGGTCGTCGTCGCGGGCCGCACCGACCACCACGGCCGCGACCTCGAGAGCCAGGACGCCGACGCGCAGACGCGCTGGCTCAGCGAGCGCCTGCTCATGGACCTCAAGCTCACGTCCTGCGCGCGGACCACGCGCATCGGCCAGGCGCTGGAGTCGCTGCAGACGCTCGTCCGCAGCACGTACGAGGGCGTCGGCTCCTCGGTGGTCGTGCTGCAGGACGGGCTGAAGTACCGCTTCTTCGGGATGAACTACGCGCAGGACTGGAAGTGGATGTCGAGCTACGCGCTCTGGCGGTCGGCCCTGTTCATGTTCATCTACCCCGAGAACCTCCTCCTCCCCGTGCTCACGCCCCGCGACGCGCAGAGCGGGCCCTTCCGCGAGCTCGTGGAGTCGCTGGCCAACCGGCCGATCAGCGCGGGCGACGCGTGCGAGGCCGCCGCGCGCCACGCGGAGTACTGGGAAGACGTGCAGAACCTCGACCTGCAGGCGACGTGCGAGGCGCAGGGCGCGCTGCCGACCGAGGCCGCGTGCAACGGACGGGCGACCCTCATCACCACGAGCTACGTGTACCACTTCGGGGTGGCCCGGTCGGCGCGCGCGTACTGGAGCGCGCGCGAGAAGAGCGAAGGGCCCGACACGCCCATGTGGGCGCCGGTGCCGTCGCAGCTCCCCGTGCGCCAGGTGATCGCCGCCGTGCCCTACCGCCATCCCGACGGCACGCGCTATCTCGCCCTGTTCCTGCGCGTGGAGGACAAGGGCGTGCAGAAGCTCGGCGTCACCCGCTTCGACCGCGACCGCCACCCCTCCGGGCGCGACGCCTGGACCGGGGAGGTGACGCTCCTCGACGACCTGCCGAAGAGCTACGCGAAGGACATCGGGCGCGCCGCGCAGGTGCTGGTGGCCGATCCCGAGACCGACGCGGTGCCGGCGGTCGTCGTCCTGCGCGGCCGGGACGGCGCGGTCTTCGCGCGTCCGCTCGACCGGGACCTCACCGGGTGGGAAGGTCCCGACTGGGACAGGTGGCAGGTCCAATTCAAGCTCGCAGACGGCACGCCGAGCGAGGTGGTCGAGCTGCTGTACGCGCGCGTGGGCGCGGGAACGGGACACCCGTTCCTCAACCTGCTCTACCGCTCCGAGCTGGATCCGGCCCACGGCCCCCGGACCCGTCGGATGCGCCACATCGAAGGCGTGCTCGACCGGGCCGAAGGGCCCCGGCTCACGCCCTGCGGGGTCGCGCGCTACATCTACGACCGGCGCGGCGTGCCGAACGTCGTCCGCGACGGTGAGCAGCTGTCGGCCGTGCGGATCGGCCGGCGCCGCGTCTTCCTCGTCGGCACGCTGAACGGGGCATGGGAGTCCGCTACGCTCCTGAACTTCGACGACAACCCGTACGTGGGCGGCCTGGGGTACCCGAACCTCGAGACGTACGACGTCGGCGGCCACCGCATGCTCGGCGGGCTCACGACGCTCACCGCCTTCCGGGAACCGGTCGTCTTCGTGCGCAACAGCACCGACCTGGAGTCGATCCAGGACGGGAACGGCCGCACGCCGGGGATCATGCAGCCGGGCGTCTTCACGGGGATGGTCGGCAAGATCGGCTGGACGTGGACGAGCAACGTCTCCGACGCCGGCGTGACGCTGGACCGGCGGTGGCGGGTCGTCCCGCAGCTCGGCGCGCGCATTCCCGTGACGGCGGACCTGGACGAGCAGCAGCTCAGGGAACGGCGCACCGCGCTGGAGACCGCGTACAACCACGTGCGCGGCACGCAGCCCTACGCGCAGGGCTATCTCGACGAGGCGTATTTCCAGGTGCCGATCCACCTGGCCCTGCAGCTTCAGCGCAGCGGCGTGTTCGACGCGGCGCTGAAGTGGTTCCGCACCGTGCTCGACTGGCAGGGCGAGGGCCGCGACCGCTTCATCGCCTACAAGCTCGTGCTCGACGGCAAGACGCCGGCCGGCTTCGACCGCGGCGGGACCTGGCTCGACGACCTCAATCCCCACGGCGTCGCCGAGCGGCGCAAGGGCACGTACGCGCGCTTCGTGCTGATCTCGCTGGCGCGCCTGCTCCTCGACTACGCGGACGCGGAGTTCACGCGGGAGACGCCGGAGTCGCTCCCCAAGGCCGGCGACCTCTACGAGCTGGCGCTGGCCGTGCTGCGCTCACCGGAGCTGCTCGAGCGGAAGGCCGGCTGTCTCGACCTCGTCGGCGACCTCAGGATGGAGATCGACGACGCCAAGCAGGAGATCCGTCACGAGAACCTCGTGCGCGGCGTGGCTGCCCTCGGCGACGCCGGCCTCATCGGCCTCGTGGTCCCGAAGATCCGCGCGGCGCTCGGCGAGGCGGGCAGGAGCTGGGACGAGCGCCTGCTCGCCGCCGAGACGATCCTCGCGGCGAACCGGCCCGCGGCGGCGCCGCTGCGGATGCAGGACCTCCTGCAGCGCGAGGAGGCCTTGCACGGGCGCGCCCAGCTCGCCGTGGCCGCGGCCGTGCCCGACCTGCGCGCGCGCCAGGCCCGGGCGGGGCGGGCCTACCGCGGCGCGATCACCCGGCTCACCGGCGTGGGCGCGGAGACGCTGGACACGCGCGTGACCGACGTCGCCGGCCTCCCGCGCTTCGAGTGGATGCGCCGCCTGCCCGACCCCGCGGCGCCGGCGCCGCCGCTCGGACTCTCGTTCGTGCGCCTCGTGGACCGCGAGGACGTGATCGGCGAGGAGTTCCGCGAGCGCGTGGCCTTCGACGCCCTCGCGCCGAGCCGCGAGGCCCTCGAGCATCGCGGGTTGGCGCGCAACCCGCTCGAGGCGCTCGGCATCGCGTTCATGATTCCCGCCGGGGGCGGCGGGGGCGGCGGCGAGCGGCCGCCGCGCCTGCTGCTGAGCTTCTGCATCGTGCCGAACCCGGTGCTGAAGGGCCTCAAGCTGCGTGCCGATCTCAACCTCTTCAAGCTGCGCAACTGCCGGACGATCGCCGGCTTCGAGCGGCAGATGGACGTCTACGGCGCGCCCACGGATCCCGAGAGCGGCCTGCCGGTGGCCACCGCCGACGGCACCCTCGTCTCGCCCGGCGGCGTGCGGCTGCAGAGCACGCCCTATCGCTACGGCGTGCTGGTCGCGCGGGCCCAGCGCCTGGCCGCGCTGGCCAACCAGTTCGAGCAGTCGATGCTCCAGGCGCTGGAGAAGCGCGACGCCGAGCTGTACAACCGCCTGCGCGCCCAGCAGGACCTCAAGCTGCAGAAGGCGACGCTGAAGATCCGCGAGCTGGAGGTCAAGGACGCCGGGGAGGCCGTGCAGCAGGCGGACGCCTCCGTCGAGCGGCTGAACCTCGTCGGCGAGCACCTCACCCGGCTCCTGGCCGAGCCGGTCTCCCGGATCGAGCAGGCGCAGATGTCGATGATCGCGCTGGGCGGCACCATGAAGATCGTAGCGGCCATGCTCAACCGCTTCGCCAAGGGGACGGCCGCCGTGGCGCAGTCCGGGATGGGCAAGGAGGCGGTCGCCGCCGGCGCCTCGGCCGCGATGATCGCCACCGGCGTCTTCGAGGCCATCGCGATCGGCGCCGACACGTCGGCGCAGATCCTGGGCCTCGTCGCGTCGTACGAGCGCCGGACCGAGGGGTGGATCCACCAGAAGAACCTCAACGCGGTCGACGTGCGCATCGCCCAGTCGCAGTCGCGGCAGGCCCTGCTCCGGCAGAGCATCAAGGAGCGCGAGCTCGACATCGCGAACCTGCACATCGACCACGCGCAGGCCGGCCTCGACTTCCTCCGCACCAAGTTCACGGGCGCCGAGCTGTACTACTGGATGAGCGGGGTTCTGCAGGGGGTCTACCGCTCGCTGCTCCAGCAGGCGACGGCGATGGCCATGCTCGCCGAGCAGCAGCTCAGCTTCGACCGGCAGCAGAGCCTCGCCTACATCCAGGACGACTACTGGGTGATGACGCCGCAGGACGGCCAGGGCCTCGACGCCAGGGCGCCCGACCGCAAGGGCCTCACCGGCTCCGCCCGCCTCATCCGCGATCTGGAGACCATGGACGCCTTCGCGTTCGCGCAGGACCACCGCCCGCTCCAGCTCGCCAGGACGCTCTCGCTGGCCAGCCTCGCGCCCGCGGAGTTCCAGCGGTTCCGCGAGACGGGCATGCTCTGGTTCGACACCGGCGAGCGCACGTTCGACCAGGACTTCCCGGGCCACTACATGCGGCGCATCCACCGCGTGCGCGTGACGCTGGTCGCCCTGATCCCGCCGGCGCAGGGCGTCCGCGCCGCCCTCTACAACGTCGGGCCCAGCCGCGTGGTCGCCCCCGGCCTGGCCGGCATGGAGACGAAGACGCTGCCGGCGAGCCACGACATGATCGCGTTCAGCGCGCCGGCCGGCGCCACCGGCCTCTTCGAGCTGAACGCGCCGAGCGACCTGCGGCTGCCCTTCGAGGGCGTCGGCGTGGACACCTCGTGGCTCTTCGAGCTGTCGCGCGCGGCCAATCCCTTCGACTTCGCCAGCATCGCCGACGTGCTGGTGACGCTCGAGTACACCGCGCAGTACAGCGCCGACTACCGGGAGATCGTCATCGCGACCAGGCTGCCGCGACGCTACCGCATGGAGAAGGGCATCAGCTTCCGCCACCAGCTCGCCGACGTCTGGTACGAGCTCCTGAACCCGGCCACGGCGGACGGGCCGGTGCGCGTCGGGTTCGACCTCGCGGCCCAGGACTTCCCGTCCAACCTCGACCGCCTGCAGATGGAGCACGTGCTCTTCTACGTCTCACGTCGGCCGGGCAGCAAGATCGACGTGAGCGGCCAGCGCATCCTTCTCGCCCGGCGCGACGCGGCGTCGGAGGGCACGCCCACGCTGAGCAACGGCGACCTCAACGCCGACGGCGTGATCAGCACGCGCCAGCCCAACGGCATGGCCTGGCTCAACAACGTGGTGGGCGACGGCGGCAGCCCTGTCGGGCGCTGGACGGTGGAGGTGCCCGAGCGCCTCGTGCGCGACCTGCGCCGCGGCGAGATCGAGGACGTGTTCCTGAGCGTCGCCTTCCGGGGCCAGCCCCAGGCGTGGCCGTCCCTCGCGCGCACGTCCTCGCTGTGGGGCTAGACTATAGACTGGACTCGCGCAGGCACCCGGCGGTTTTCCTTCTCCTGATCGGCCCCGCTCGCGCGTCGCGCTTGCGCGGTGGCCCGACGGGCGGCTGCCGTCCTTCTTCCCGGCTCATCGACGACGAAGCGGCCCAGACCGAAGCCGCCGGCGTCGGTCCAGGGCAGGTTCGCTTTGCCCCGCGCACCTGTCTGCAAGGGCCCTTCGATCAAACACCCCCGTGCCTGCACCGTCTCGGGCGCCCGATGAGAACCGCCGTGCTTTCCGGAGTTCTCCCCCACCAGCAGGCTCTGACGGCATCATCGCTCCGGTTCGCGCTCTGCGGGCTGGCCGTTTCCGGCTGCTACGGCACCGGCATCGCACACCACGCATCTTCCAATCTGATCCGCCCTGACCGGGGCGAAAAACCGGAACCCGCATTTCATGCACGTCCAGACAGTGGAGGTACTCCGGCCCCCGCAGAGTGGCTCGCGCCCTGACGCCGCGCGAACGATCCGATGCGTTGCAGCGGCAGGCGGCCGCAAGGCTTTCCACGGCAGTAGACGCGTCTCGTGCTCATACCGCTCGATTGCGGCTACGGCATCGAGCTCACCGCCTGCCACCCTTCTGACGAGGTTCGCGAGCAGATTTTCTCTAGCCGGCGGCCACAGATATTTCAATCGCTGCCACAACGGCCCCGGCGCGCGCCGCGTCACAGGCGGCTGTGCGACCAGACGGTGAGCCGTTCCTCGGTGAGCGTGTCGAGAACACCTTCCAAGATCGCCACAGAGTCGAGTACGCCCGCCAGCCGGATCCTCATCTCCGGAGTTTCGTCGGCGGCAAGGGCGAGAAGCGCGCGGAGATGCCGGTGGATCTCTTGTGAGAGGTATTGTCGGCCGTGCTCCAGCGCCTCCCGCCGCACACGTCGCTGGCGGGCGCGTATCGCCCAGAAGATCAAGCCGTGAACGATACCGAAAGCAATCGCGGTACGTGCGGTCACCGGCCAGTGAACTCCGCCGTCACCCGGCACCACGACGCGCACCCCGAGGATCAGGAGAAATCCCAGAGCCGTCAGCCAGAGTTCTACATGATTTACAACGCGCCGCATGTCGTCGCTCTTCAGTTCTCGTGCGTTGATGTATTCCAGGTAGCGGCTCCCGACCAACGCCATCCCGGTGCCACTTCGTTTGCTTCGTCAGACGCTTTTTATCGTCGCGCGTAAGGCAAAATCACAAATTCCGGGTGGGACCGGATGAGTCTGCAAATGGTTTGTCCAACGTTCTCCCAAAACACATGGTATGCCGCGGCACGAAGGGAACGGCCCGCGTTGCGCGCGGCGGCGAAATCGGTCGTCAGGAGTGAGTTACCCGACCGGTCCCCGTCGTACAGGCACGGCGCGTCCGGCGGACAACCGGGGCAAAAGAACGACTCCCAACTCGACGCGGCGAGCTCCAGCCGTGCGCCCGCGACCCTCCCCTGCCCGGAACCGGCCAGGCGAGCTTCGCACCGCCGTTCAACCGGGAGATCGGCGCTAGCACCCATACCGCGGCCGCGGCGGCCGCGGGTGGGGTAGCGGGTGCTCGCGAGCTCCTGCGCGGTGCAGACCTGCTGTAACTAAAGCCCCGACAGCGATGTTCGCTGTCGGGGCTTTCCGCTCGTCCCTGCCGGGAAGGGTTCTACGCGGCGTGTCCAAGGCTGGCTGGAACACCTTCCGGCTGGGCGGAGAAGCGCGCGACCTGTTCACCCACCGGTGCCGACGTGTTCACCATCCAGGCGAACCATTGGCTGTCGCTGTAACGGCGATTACGAATGACAGAATTCCGGATTGCGAAGGAGCCCGGGGCTGGCGGCACCCGTAGACGCCACCCCGGCTTCAGTCCGGTTTGGGAGGAACCAGGTCCAGGATGCGCCGGACTTCCTCCAGCACGCGGCGCGGCTCGACCGGTTTGGCGAGATAGCTGTCGCATCCCGCGGCGACCGCCTGCTCCCGGTCGGAGGGAAGCGCGTGCGCGGTGAGGGCGATGATGGGGATGTGCATCGTGGACGTATCGAGCTTGAATCAGCGCAGGCAGCTCGCGGCGAACCCGCTCGATCCCCTCTTCACCGTCGACGGCCTCGATGACGGTTAAGCCTCCGTACGTCAGGATCGTGCGATAGATCGCGCGGTTGTCCTCGTTGTCCTCCACGAGGAGGATCGTGTTCTCCAAGGGCGTCCTCCCCGGTTGATTCCTGCCCGCTGGCCTGACCTGGACATCCCGGCCTTCCGGTTACTCCGCGGCGGGAAGGGTCAGGGCGAAGGTCGAGCCTCTTCCGGCCTCGCTCTGCACCGTCAGGTCCCCGCCCATCCCGCGGGCCAGGTCGCGGCTGATCGCCAGCCCCAGCCCGGTCCCTTCGTGCCGGCTCCTGAGGTCGCGCCCGAGCTGCACGAAGGGTTCGAAGATGCGCTCGATCTGGTCCGCCTGGATTCCCACGCCGGTGTCGGACACCAGCACCGCCGCCATGGCCCCGCGCCGCTCGCACGCGAGCTCCACGCGGCCGCCGGGCGCGGTGAACTTGAGCGCGTTGGAGCAGAGGTTCAGGATGATCTGCTCGGTCTTGACGGCATCGGCGGTCGCGGCGAGCCCGTCCGGACAGCGTTCGAGCGTAAGGGCGATCCCTTTCTCCGCTGCCTGCCGTTCCAGCAGCGAGACGATCGCGTCGATGGTCTCGCGGATCGGCACGCGCGTCGTCTCGTAGACGATCTGCCCCGCCTCGATGCGGCTGAAGTTCAGGAGGTCGTTGATGATGCCGAGCAGGTGCCTCTGGCTCCGC
>Ga0196963_10001602_pt1 | contig 14891 bp, 13 predicted proteins | sample S1_5metaG_FD_148600 | JGI IMG/M metagenome (GOLD analysis project Ga0196963, IMG submission 148600) | Soil microbial communities from Anza Borrego desert, Southern California, United States - S1_5 | ecosystem: Environmental > Terrestrial > Soil > Desert | place: USA: California | collected... | reverse complement strand
TGCCCGCCGTGCTGCATCATCACGAGCAGTGGGACGGCGGCGGCTATCCGTTCAAACTCACCGGCGATCAAACGCCGCAAATCGCCCGCATTGTCGCCGTGGCTGATGCCTTCGATGCGATGAGCAGCGACCGCCCCTACCGCAAAGGCTTGCCCTTCGAGCGCGTCGATCAAATCTTCAAGGACGGGGCCGGCAAGCAGTGGGATCCAGAAGTGATCTCCGCTTACTTCAACGCCCGCAGCGACATCATGACCATCGCCCAAAACGAACGGGCCAATCTCACACTCGATGTGCTGCAGTGGTCGTAATAGTACTCATCTCGCTCCGCCGAGATGCGCCATCGCTGGCGTAGCCAGCGTGAGGCGGTGTGGCGCTGACTGTCTTGCTACAATATCTGAAGCTAGCGAGATGACTACTTTCCTAAATAATACGCCCGCCGGTAATCCTTGTCATATGCAATCCTTACTTGCTTTCCATCCACATATCCGGCGCTCTGCCAGCCATTCGTGATTGTCGCGCTTTTGTTCCGATGCAACGTTGGAGCCAAACTGCCATAGCGCTGGATTTCAGTGCTTCCCGTAATCGGCTGCATCAAATGCAGATCCAAACTCTCGGCCCATTCGACAGCGCCGGCTTCATCGATGCTGAACTCATACGCCAGTTCCTGCCACGGTGAATAGCAGTACGAAATGTCCCGCGCCGCGGCCGGCAATTCGCAGGGGCAATCCGCGAGCGCGACATGCTCGGCATACCGGCCGCTCCAGGCCCGCAAGCAGCTGTTCGTCACACCGAAGGTGAGTGCTACCGCGCCCATCAGCAGCAGCAGTTCTCCCAACTTGAATTTCCACAGCGGCTGCTGGGGAAGTGACTCCGCTTTTTGCAGTGCCCGCGCCCATTGCCGGTGCAGAATCACGCCGCTGACAAAAACAATCAGCAGCGGGACCACCACAAAATAGTAGGCCGCTTGGAACTGCCGATAATGCGGCAGCTGAGCCAGGGTTGGCAAAGGAAGCTGTACCGCAGTGAAGCCGGCAAAAATCAGCCACCAATTCTTCATCGTGACCGCCGCGGGCAAATCCCAACGGAATGTCGTCCGATATTGCAATAGTGCGAGCCAAACGGGCCCAATTACCAGCAGCAATCCGCCAAGGAGTGTGCCTGGACCGGGCCAAGACACAATGAAAGCGATTCCCAATCCTGCGGCGGCCAGGCAACCGCTGATCAGCAGCACCGAAGCGAACACAAGCAGCCAGCCGGCCTCCGGCAAGGTGATGGTCGGCGCAGATCGGTTTGGTTCGGCGGCGAGCGCTGGCATCCAGCCATTATCACTGCGGACCAGTGCAACGCGAAACCGGCAGCCGCTATAATCGCGCCGCGACAGCGAATAACCACGCATGAACATGCCAACCCTCTCAGGATACGGACTCATGAATTGCCCCTCCTGCCAGGCTGCGATGCCCGGCGACGCGCTGTTCTGCAACAAGTGCGGCCAGCGGCTGCAGGATTCCACCGCGACAGCCGCGCCAGCCGACAAACTCCGCCAGCGGACTGCGACTCCGGATGAGCCCGAAACCAAACTCTGGTCCGGTGGCTTCTCCCCCAAAGCCATGATCGGCTATTGGCTGCTCGCCGCCCTCTTCACCGTCGGCGGGATTATCGCCGGCGTCTTCTTCGGCCCCGGCGCTCCGGAAGTCTGGCTGCTCGTCGGTCTGCTCTCGGTCGCGCTCTGGGGCGGCCTGGCGCTCTATTACCTCTATCTGCGCTACGGCATGAGTTATGAGCTGACCAGTCAGCGTCTCGTACACAAGGTGGGCCTGCTCAGCCAAACCACTAACCGCATCGAAGTGATCGACATCGACGACGTCTCGACGTACCAAACCTTCATCGAGCGGCTGCTGGGCGTCGGCACGATCAAGATACTCTCGACGGACACCTCCGATCCGCTGCTCCTCCTCCGCGGCATCGACGACGCGAAGCGGATCGCCAACATGATCGACAACGTCCGCCGCGATGAGCGCCGCCGCCGCGGTATGTACATCGAAACGGTCTGATCTGTCGCCGTTCCGAGCTTCACAACCGTGGTTGCCGTTGCCGTCGAGCTGTTCGTGATTCGCGTCAGCAATGAGGTGCGTTCTCGATTCCAATGTCGCGCTCAAAGTCACTTTGCCGGAGATGGATTCCGCGAAATCTACGCAATTGCTGCTTGAATTTCAAAGCGGCCTTCACCAGCTGATTGCGCCGGATGTGTCTGCTGTCGAACTTGCCATGCGCTTACTCGGGCGGATGCCAGAACTTTTGAAGCCGAGCGAGGCGAGTCACAAGTTGGCTCGGTTGCTTGCGATCCGGCCGGAGCTGTTTCCGTCCCTCGCTTTGTAATCGCGTGGTGTCGAGATCTCATCGAACGCGCGCATCGGGGTGTACGATTGCTTGAACGTAGCCTTAGCGAAGAAGGAAGGGTGCCCATTAGTGACCGCCGATGCCCGCCTCATTCGCGGGCTTCCCGGCTTTCCGATCATCGAGCTCGCCGCACTCTGATTACCGGCCTGGTTCTTTCCGGGATTTCATGCTGGACAACGTTGAGTTCGCGCTTGTCCCCAGGCTAATCTGGAGCCTGCATTTTGGCCTCTCACCCTGGGATTTTCTCCGATGAATCAACCATTGAGCCACACCTGGAATCGTCGTTCGTTTCTCACTGCCGCCGCGGGCGTGGCAGCCGCCGCCGTCACGCGGACCGCGTTTGCCGAAAGAGATTATGGTCCGAATGCGCCGCCGGTCCGCTATCCCGATCCGGACATCGTCACGCTCGACGAGCGGTTCAAAAAATACGCGCTGGGCAATACGCCCATTCAGCGGCTGTATCACAGCAAGGAAATGCTCTGGGCCGAAGGGCCGGCTTGGAACGGCGTGGGGCGGTATCTGTTGTGGAGTGACATCCCCAATAACATTCAGCTCCGCTGGCTGGAGGAAGACGGCCACGTGAGCAAGTTCCGCCATCCGGCCGGCAACAGCAACGGCAACACCTTCGACTTCGAGGGGAGGCAGATTTCGTGCGAGCACGGCAACCGCCGCGTCGTCCGCTACGAATACAACGGCAAGACCACCGTGCTCGCCGACAAGTTCGACGGCAAGCCGTTCAACGCCCCGAACGACGCCGTCGTCCATCCCGGCGACGGCTCGATCTGGTTCACCGATCCAGGCTACGGCAGCCTGATGAACTACGAAGGGAACAAGGGCGAGCTGCAGCTGAAGGAAGCCGTCTATCGCATCGATGCTCGCAGCGGCCGCGTCGACAAGCTGACGGATGAAATCTTCAAGCCGAACGGCCTGTGCTTTTCGCCCGATTACAAAAAGCTGTATGTCGCCGATACCGGCGCGTCGCACTACAAAGACGCGCCGAAGAATATCAAGGTCTGGGACATTGTCGAAGGGAAGCTCTCTCGAGGCCGCGAGTTTGCTTCCATGAAACTTGCCATGAGGAACCCCAGCGGCGGGATGGAAGAGAAAGCCGGTTTCGCCGACGGCATTCGCGCCGACATCGAAGGCAACGTGTGGGCCTCAGCGGGCTGGGTGGGCCACGGCTACGACGGCGTGCATTGCTTCGCGCCTGACGGCACGCGGATCGGCCAAATCCTTTTGCCGGAAATCTGCAGCAACGTCTGCTTCGGCGGCACGAAGCGCAACCGCCTGTTCATGACCGGCAGCACGTCACTGTATGCGGTGTATGTAGAGACGCAGGGTGCGCATATTACTTAATACTTGCATGAACTACTCCCTCGCCCCGGTACTCCGGGGAGAGGGCCGGGATGAGGAGCCGAAGCTGCGAAGGGCCGAAACATGGCAATCAAAGACTTAACGACCTTTATTCCTCCACCCAAAAAGCCGCTGGAAAGCACCGGCGATTGGTCGCTCGCCGAGCAGGAATTGGGAGTGATCTTTCCCGCAGATTTCAAGCAGCTCATTGCACTCTACGGCAACGGGCGCTTTTACGATGACCCGTATATCGCCAATCCGCTGCAGGCCTGGGGACGCACGATGATTCAAAAAAACTTGGAGCGTTACCGCGTGCTGCGCGAAGCCTGCGAATATGAATTCCCCGCTCTTTCCCGAGAGCCCTGGCCTACTCCCGTGGGGAAGCGACGCCAACGGCCATTTGTACTGCTGGTGGACGAAGGGCAAACCCGACAAGTGGTCGATCGTGCAACTGTTTCACGGCTACGAGGGGGACCCGCTGGAAATCGTTCCCGGACCGATCACGAGCTTCCTCGTAAAATTCATGAAGAACAAATACGAGAACATGCTCGGTGGTCAGCCATTCGAGGCCAAGGATCATCACTTCTCGCCAGGCAAGTGAGCAGTAATGTCAACCCGCTGGCAACAACTGGTCGCCGCGGCGGAGCGGATCGAACAAGAAGCTCCGCTCGACTGGGATGAACTCGATCCTGCAGTGGCAATCGAGTATTTGAATCGCAACGCCGCGGCGATTGATGCGGCAGCGGCGTTGCTGACGACGCGGTCGGCCGCGCCGTTTCGGTTGGACAAGGCGTACTTCGATGAGATTTGGCCGCAGATTGTGATACTGCGGCAATTCACCAGAGCGCTCTATGCGCGCGGCAGGCTCGCGATTGCCGAGGGAGATTTCGAAGTTGCGCTGAGGACGGGAAGTCAACTTCTGGACTTGGCCGGAGATGTTCGCCGCGAGGCCCTGCTGGCGAACGGACTGGTTGCCGACGCCATCGCGGGAACGGACCTGAATGTGCTGCGAAAAACACGGCGGGAGTTGGATGCCGCGCAGCGGCGACGCTTGATCGAAAATCTTTTCCGCCACGAAGCCGATTACGAATCGCTCGAGAGCATTCTGGCCCCGCGATCTGGAATGGGAAATCGCGACGGAATACGAGGATTCCGGGCAATCACCGCAATTGGATGACCCCACGATTCCGGAAGAATTTCGTACCTGGTTTCTCGCTTATATGGAAACGATGCGGCGGCGTCCTCCTGGCGATCGGGCGATGGAACATTCGCTTGACAAAATTGTGACCGCAAAGCGGCGGCTGCTGATCGTCGATGTCGCGCTGCGGAATTGGCGCGATACAATCGGTTCCTATCCCGCCGGGCTCGGTTCGCTCGCGCCGCATGAACTGCCGTCGCTGCCGCTCGATCCATTCACGAATGCAGAGTTCATTTACCGTCGGCCGGACGATTCGTTCCTGCGCTATAGCGTGGGACCCAAGCTCTACGACGCCGGCGGTCAATTTGGACCGCAACAAGCGGTGATGGCGCACCAGGCGGATCTGGCGCTCGATGGGGGAGACGAGTGACCTGGTCGATTCGCGGAAAAAGTTCCGGCTGCGGACCTAAGTTGTCGAGCGCGGTGCATCCTATAAGAGGTTCGAGCTGCTCTTTCTCAATCCGGTAGATGTTTTTGGAAACCGATTCGGTTGCTGCGGCTGATCAGACTTACGTCGACAAGTGGCACGCTAACGGCGGAAGGGGGGTGTTCAAAATTCGGGTCGATTGTTGAGCGCGGAATAGCGCCACAGCCGAGAGTTATGGGGGTTGGCTGTCCAAAACGGGAGCCGAATTTTGAACGAGTCGGATGAAATCGGGCGGCGTATGCGATGCCAGACAAGAACGTAAGTTAGCTGTAACTAAACAGCCTCCGTCCCTGACTCCGACCCGCTCCCCTCGGTTTTTGCGCGGAGTACCGGGGGCGAGGGGGCTTTCTCGGAGTTGCAGTTCCGGCCTGCACACTTACGTTGACAAGAGGCGCGTCAACGGCGGAAGAGGGGTGTCCAACAATTGGTGCAATTGTTGGACAAGGAATGGCGCCGCACGCGGGAGTTATGGGGGGTTTGCTGTCCAACAAATGGGTTCATTGTTGGACAAGTTGGGTGAAATTCGGCGGCGTGCAGTGCGCGAGGCAAGGATGTAAGTAGCCGTAACGATTCAGCCTCGGCCCCTCACCCCGACCCTCTCCCCGGAGTACCGGGGCGAGGGAGTCAATCAGTCAGTCAGCCAGCCGGCCAGCCGGCCGTCTCCCTGGAGCCCGGAGTACCGGGGAGGGAGTTAAAACGCTGTTACATCACCGCGAAGTAGTTCTCGACGGCGAGGTCGAGAAACTCGGGGCTCAGCTCGGGCTGCTGCTTGAGATAAGCGCAGAAGTTTTTCACTTGCAGCAGCAGATCGCGCGGCTGGCAGGCGCGGAAAGGGCGGTTCACGGCCCGGTAGTGCTTTTCGATCAGATAGTCGATGGCGGGCACGTTGTACGTGAAGCCCAGCTTGGGGCACATCAGCTCGAAGAGCTTGCGGAACTCGTCTTCGCTCGGATTGAGGACTTCGATCTTGTACGGAATACGCCGGAGGAACGCTTCGTCGACGAGTTGCTTCGGTTCGAGGTTCGTCGAGAAGACGATCAGCTGATCGAAGGGGACTTGAATCTTTTTGCCGTTCGGCAGGTTCAGATAGTCGTACCGCTTTTCGAGCGGCACGATCCAGCGGTTGAGCAGTTGATCGGTGCTCATCTTCTGGCGGCCGAAGTCGTCGATCACGAGGGTGCCGCAGTTGCTCTTGAGTTGCAGCGGCGCTTCGCTGATGCCCGTCGAGCGGTTGAGCGTGACTTCGAGGCTGTCCATCGTAAGCTCACCGCCGACGACGATCGTGGGGCGGCGAATGCGGACCCAGCGGCGGTCGAGGCGCGATTGGTCGAGCAGCCCGGTGTTTTGCGGCAGAGGGCATTCTTCGTGATTGACGGGATCGAAGAGGCGGATGATTTCGCCGTCGACGCCGATGGCCCGTGGGATCCAGATGTACTGTCCGAAGGCCCGCGTCACGCGCTCGGCGATTGTCGTTTTGCCATTGCCCGCCGAGCCATAGAGGAACAGGCCGCGGCCGCTGTTGATGGCGGGGCCCAGGCGGCGAAGCATGTTGTTATTGACGAGGATGTCGCTGAATGCGCGGCTCAGATCTTCCTGCGACGGATGCTGCTTGGTGAGCGATTGAGCCGTGATGCCCAGGATGTAATCCATCAGCGACACGGGGGCCGAGCCGAAGTAAGTGCAGTGCTCCATGTAACGGCGGGAGCGCTCGCGGCCCAGGTCGGTCAGCTGATAAACGTAGTCGTTCATCGGCGCCGAGCTGCGGTAGATGAGGAGCTGATCCTGCTTGAGTTGCCGCAACAGCGAATCGACGAGCACGAACGGCATGCGGACCTGATCGGCCATTTCGCGGCCGGTGAGATCGCCGCGGGCGAGCAGGAATTTGAGCAGCAGCGCTTCGACTTCGCTGTCGGTGAGTCCCGCATCGCGGACTGTGGGCGGCTCGATGGGCAGGAACTCGTCGGACATTTCCGGGTTCGCGGCCGGATTGACTGCGGTCGGTCCCGTTGACGCTGGTTCGGCAACGGCCGGTTTGGGGGCGGCGGTGGGGCTGGCCGTTTTTCGCGGATCGGCGGGCGTGGTCAGCTGGTTGATGCGCTGCAGCAGTTGCTGGAGCTTCGCGTCTTTTTCCGGTGAGCGAGGTTCTGCCGGTTCGTGGGTCGGCGTTTTCGCGGCGAGCGCGGTCCAAGTGTCGGTGCCGCCGGCTTTTTTGCCCAGCAGAGCCATCAAGTTATTGTCGGTCGATTTGGTCATGCCGCAGGCCTCTCTGGCGCAAACCTAGGTCGCTGCAGGAAGTGGGTCAAACGGGGCCGCGGTTGCAAAAATCGTGGGCTGGGCCGCAGATAACGGTTGTAGGGGGAGCGCAACGATTAACCGGACAAGTCTGGTGGACCAGCGACGCGGAGGCCGCTCGAAGCCCGGCGATGACGTAGATTTTCATTGAGGTTCTGCCCAGTGTGATTTGCGGCGGGCCTGTCAGGCGAGCCAACGTGAGCCCAGCGACCCAATCCAGAACGTCAGCGACTATCGAGGCGATCGAGCCTGCGCGGCGCGATTCGCTCGAGCGGCTGTTTGTCCGCATGGAGCAGGTGGCGACGCTGCCGGTGATTGCTCAGAAGGTGCTGCAGATCACCGATGCGGAGAACGCCCAGCCCGATGAGCTGAGGGAAGCGATTCAGACGGATCCGATTCTTGTCGCGCGGATTTTGCGGCGGCTCAATTCGTCGTATTACGCCCTAAGCACGAAGATCACTGATTTGCGAACCGCGATCAGCCTGCTCGGCTACCGCGAAATCCGCAACCTGGCCATGACGGTCTGCATGTCGCGGCTGTATGAAACGCCTGGCCATCACGGGACGTATCGCCGGGAAGCGCTGTGGGAGCACAGCGTGGCCGTTGGCGCCGCGGCACGGCTCGTCGCGCGAGTGTGCGGCCGCGGCGTGCCGGAAGAAGCCTATATCGCCGGCTTGTTGCACGACCTGGGAATCATTCTCATCGATCAATCGCTGCGGCGGCATTTCTGCCAGGTCGTCTCGATGATCTCGCCGATGGTGCCGACATGTGACGCGGAGAATCAGATACTCTCCTTTGATCATGCGTTGCTTGGTGGCTTTATTGCAGCGAAATGGAACTTGCCGGAGCCGGTGGTCGATGCGATCGCGTTCCACCATTCGAGCGGCGACTATCGCGGCCCGCATAGCGATCTGGTACACGTCGTGGCGATTGCCAATTATTTGTGCAGCCGGGCGGGCTGGACTTCGCTGGGCGTGCACAACGTGCAAGCGCCGTCCGATAAGGTTTACGCAGGCCTCGGCCTCGATCAGATTTCGCTGGCCATCATTTGGGATGAGCTCGAGCCGACGCTGGAACGGGCAGAATCGCTGGCCACGGGCTAAGGTTGTAGGCCGGATCAAGCTGTACTCAGCGCCGATCCGGCAGTTTTTGCCAAGGATGGTTGCGCTGCGGATCCTGTCGGATCGGCGCGGAGTACCGCTTGATCCGGCCTACTCTAGTTTATCCGCCGGGCGCCGGTTCTTACCCGCGCGATTCGTTAATGAGTCGCCCAGATCCTTGCGGGCGGCGTTGGCCAGCTTTTGCAATTGGGCGACGACTTCGGGATTGGCGGCGGCGACGTCCGTCTTTTCGCCAGGATCGGCTTTCAGGTTGTAGAGCTCAAGCCCAGTTTTTGCCTGTGCATAGCCATTGGGCTGACCATCTTTGCCCGGCGGGCCTTGCAGCGAACGATAAGTGTGCGGGAAGTGGAGTTTCCACTCGCCGCTGCGGATGGCATCGAGGCCGTTATCCCAGTAGTAATAGAAAACATCGTGCGGCGATTTGGCGTCGGGCTGCGTAAGGAGCGGCCAGATGTCCTGGCCATCGATGATCCGATCGGCGGGAACTGATCCGCCCGCGAGCTTCACGCAAGTCGGCAGCACATCGATGGTCGAACACAATTCATTGGAAACAAGCCCAGCAGGAATCTTGCCCGGCCAGCGAGCGACGAACGGCACGCGATGGCCTCCTTCCCAGGTCGTTCCCTTCCCTTCGCGAAAGATGCCCGCCGAACCCGCGTGATTGCCGTACGACAGCCAAGGGCCATTGTCGGAGGTGAACATCACGAGCGTATTGTCGTCGAGTTTCAGACGCTTGAGCGCCGCGAGCATCTGGCCGATGCTCCAATCGATTTCCATGATTACGTCGCCGAACAGGCCTTGATCGCTTTTGCCTTGATGTTTGTCCGAGACGAATAGCGGCACATGCGGCATGCTGTGGGGCAGGTAGACGAAGAAAGGCTTGTCCTTGTTCTCTTCGATGAATTTCACCGCCCGCTCGGTATACCAGGTGGTCAGCTGCGTTTGATCGGGGTCATGCTCGATGGTCTTCTCACCATCAATGAGCGGCAGCGGCGGAAAGTTGCGAGCCGTGGGGTGCTTTGGCCACATGTCGTTGGAATAGGGCAGGCCGAAATAGCGATCGAAGCCGTGGCGCTGGGGCAAGAACTGCGGATGATGACCCAAATGCCACTTGCCGAAGATGGCCGTCACGTAGCCTTGTTCTTTGAGTAGTTCGGGCAGCAACTTTTCATCCGCGGCAATGCCATGTTTCGCAGTGGGGCCGAGCGCTCCGAGAATGCCGACGCGCTGTGGATAGCAGCCTGTCAGCAGAGCTGCCCGCGAAGCGCTACAAACGGCGGCGGCGACGTGGAAGTCCGTCGCACGGATTCCCTCCTTCGCCATCTGGTCGAGATGCGGCGTGGTGTAACCTTTGGCGCCGTAGCAGCCGAGATCGGCGTAGCCGAGGTCGTCGCAGAAGATGAGAACGATGTTGGGGGCGGCGTGTGCGGAGTCGGAGAGGAGGAGAAGACCACAGAGGCACAGGGGACGCAGAGAGGAATACATGCGAGTTGAAAGGTTATTGGTTACGCGTCGACGTCGAGATGTGTCGCTGGCAGCAACGGTTCACCAGTAGAGTATATTGTCGCTGGCGATTCTATCAACTCGGGGACTCCTTCCATGCGACATCTACTCTTAATGCTTTCCGTCACCTGCTTGTCATCTCCTTTGGCCGTTGCTGCGGATAAGGAACAGCTCTGGGAGCAGATCGAGCCGTTCACCAAACCGCCGCCGGAGTTCGCGGGAAAGCTGGGTGATTATCGCTCGCCGCTCGTCAACAGCGATGGTTCGCACGTGACGACGAAAGAAGGCTGGCAGCGCCGCCGCGCAGAAATTCTCCGTACATGGCATGAGCGGCTCGGTCCGTGGCCACCGCTGCTCGAGAAGCCGACGTTGCAGCGGAAGGAATCGATCGAGAAGGATGGCTACACGCAGCACCGCGTCGTCGTGCAGATTTCAGCGGACGGCAAGCAGGCTGAAGGTTATCTGCTCGTGCCGGCCGGCAAGGGGCCGTTTCCCGCGGTGTTCGTGCCGTTCTATGAACCGCAGACGAGCATCGGCGAAGGAAAGAAGGGACAAGGGACGCACGATTACGGTTTGCAGCTGGTCCGCCGCGGCATGGTCACGCTTTCAATCGGCACACCGGGAAGCTTTGAGAATATCGGCGTCGAGACGCGCGAGCTCCTCACACAGGCTGGCAAAGAACAGCGCCGCCAGCCTCTTACGCTGCTGGCCTATGTCGCGGCTAATTGTCACACGGCGATCGGACAGCTGCCGGAAGTTGATCCGAAGCGGATCGGCGTGATCGGGCTCTCGTATGGCGGCAAGTGGTCGATGTTTGCCTCCTGTTTGCACGAACCGTTTGTCTGCGCGGTCTGGTCCGATCCCGGCATCGTCTTCAATGAAAAGAATTCGAACGTCAACTACTGGGAGCCCTGGTATCTTGGCTATGATCCGCGAACGACGCGCAAGCCCGGCGTGCCATCGGATGCCAATCCGCGGACCGGCCTCTACCAGCGGATGGTTGAAGCCAAAGAAGATCTGATCAACTTGCATGCGCTCATGGCGCCGCGGCCGGTGCTCGTTTCCGGTGGCACGGAAGATCCGCCTGCCAATTGGCAAGCGGTGCAGCACCTGATGGCAGTCAACGAATTGCTCGGCGCGAAGGACCGAGTCGCGATGACCGCACGGAAAACGCACGTTCCCACGGCTGAAGCGCTGCAGGTGGAACTGGCGTTTCTCGAATACTGGCTGAAGTATGGTTTGAAGTAAGCTACCGCGGTCGCCGGTTCTTCGGCGTACCGCGGATGGCGGCGCCGTTGCGCGCGGCGAGCGGCGCATCGTCGTCCTGGTCGCGCGCATCGTCGCGCTCGAACTCGCCGCTCCCGGTGGCTTGTTGCAAGTCGCCGATGCTCGGCTCCCCGTGACCGATGTTCGTGCCGGCCAAGCCACCGACCGCAGTTCCGCCGCCAGCCGTGCCTGCCGCGTGCACATCATCGACATACTCTTCGTCGTTCTGCGACGAGAGGTCTGCTAGCGGGGAAGAAACCCCCGAACGGTTTTCGTTCATCTCGCCTTCCGGCGCAAGCGTATCCTGCGGGCTCGCCGGTCGGCCGCGATTCAGATTGCTCGTCTCCCGATGATCGATGGCTTCGGCACACACCACGCAATGCCGCACGAACGGCATGGCCCGCAATCGCTCCTGAGCAATTTCCTGATTGCAGTTGTCGCACACTCCAAACGACCCGTCGTCGAGGCGATCGAGAGCGGCCCGCACATCAGCAATCAGCTCCTCTTCGTTTTCGAGCAACGTGGCATTCAGGCCATGCATGAATTCGTCGGTTCCCATGTCGGCGAGGTGCATGGGTGCATTGGACAATTCCGATTCACCCTGGCCGCCGCTGGGCTGCAGCGCTTGCTCGGTCACGGCGGTGACAACGCCCGACAGCCGGTCTCGCATCTCGATCAACTGCTGGCGATATTGTTCTAACTCCCGCTTCTTCATCGACTTGGCTCCTGTCTTCGCGACGGCTAGGGGCGGGTTTCGGTTGGATCGCCGGCAGAGCGCTCCGCGCTTGATTTGGTTGGTTCGTTGAGATCGCAAACGCCGGGCCAGGCTGTAGCGCGAGCCACTACCGCTCGGCAAAGTACCAAAAGTTCATCGGATCATGGGCAAGCGTTTCCACCCGCAGGTGCGTGAAGCCCGCTTCGCCCAGCATCTGCACCGCGAGCTCCTTCCCCCACATTGCCCCCAGGCCTGGGCCGTTCATCGCAAGCGACACTGACATGCAATGCAAGCAAGAGACGGTGTAAAGGAACGTGCCGAGCGGATGCTGCATGTCAGTGTGGACGTGCCCTGTGCCAGAAATATCTTGCATCAGAAACACCCCACCAGGGCGCAGGGACTGCGCGATATTCTGCAGGACCGCGGCAGGACGCGCCTGATCGTGAATCGCATCGAAGGCGGTGATCAGATCATACTGCGGCTGGGCTGGCATCGTCGCAGCGTCTTGCAGGCGAAAGGAAACATTTGCCAGTCCCAGCCGCCGAGATTCCGCCGCAGCGCACTCGATGGCTTCGGGAGAAACATCTTCGCCGGAGAAACGGCTGTGCGGAAAGTGCCGGGCCAGATGAATCATCGCCCGACCGCTGCCGCAACCCACGTCGAGCACGTCGATGCCCCGTTCGAGTCGTTCCTTCAATCCAGGCGCGAGCGGCAGGATGTGCTCGAGCAGGCCAGCCACCACGCTCTGCTGACTCTCTTCGGCCATTACCTGATGAAAGCGTGGATACGACGAATAGGGAATGCCACGGCCGTGCTGAAACGCGGCGACGGCTTCGTCCTCAACGGCGCCCAGGACGGCGATGAACTGTGTCGCAACGGCCAGGTTGTTGGGACTCGCCGCTCGCGTGAGCCAGGCGGCATGCTCCGGAGGCAGGCGAAAAGTGTTGTCTTGTGGGTTGTGTTCCACCACTTTGCCCGTGGCCATCGCCGCCAGCCATTCGCGCACATAGCGCTCGTTCAGTCCTGTTTGCTCCGCGAGCTGAAAGCTGGTAACCCAAGCGGTTTCCACCAGTGCGTCGAACAGCTTCACGCGATGGCCGATCGAAATCATCAGCGCCAGACCGCTGTGATTGATGATTTCGAACATCCGCGACGCAAACGCATCGGTCTTTGACTGCTCCGAACCATGACCCGGCAAACCGCACATGCTGACCTCGTTAACGTGGCTGAACTTTTCTCGAACTTATTCAGAGCGGAATTCAGCGGCGAATGTTACGGGCGCGACAATTGTTTTCTGAACGGGTATCGACCAGAATCAGACCGACTCAGTTCTTGCTGCATGCCCTCCGGAATTGACATGAACACCCGCCAGATTTTTGCCGCCATCGCCTGCCTGGCGATGGCGACCGCAGCGAATGTCGCTCTCGCGAAAGCGACCTTGCCTGCGAAGGATAAGTTTCACCTCTTTTTGCTCGTCGGCCAATCGAACATGGCCGGCCGTGGCAAGGTCGAGGAGCAGGACAAGCAGCCGCATCCCCGCGTGCTGGCCCTGAACAAAGCCGGCGAATGGGTGGCCGCCGTCGATCCGATTCATTTCGACAAGTCATCCGCCGGCGTCGGCCTGGGCAAATCGTTCGGCATTCAAATCGCCGAAGCCAATCCGGACATCACGGTCGGATTGATTCCTTGCGCGGTCGGCGGCTCGCCCATCGACAGCTGGCAGCCGGGCAAATTCTACAAACCGGCGAGCGCCCACCCCTGGGACGATTTTCAGAAGCGGGCGAAACCCGCCCTCGAGAAAGGCACGCTGAAAGCGATTCTCTGGCATCAAGGGGAATCGGATTCGAATGAGAAGCTCGCGGGGACTTACGAAAAAAAGTTGCACAACCTCGTAAAGGCGTTTCGCGCGGAACTGGCGACCGACGCGCCGTTTATCGTCGGCCAGCTCGGCCAGTTCGACGACGTGCCCTTGACAGAACACCGCGAGCAGGTCGACCAGGCCCATCAGAACCTGCCGAAGCACCTGCCGCGCACCGCCTACGTTTCCGCCGTCGGATTCAAGCACAAGGGGGACAAAGTCCATTTCGATTCCGCCAGCCTGCGCGAATTCGGCAAGCGCTATGCGGAAGCGTATTTGAAATTGGCCCAATAGGCGAGGTTCCCTTATCGCCACTTTTCGAGAGATTTGTGGGTCAGGCAGGTACTCCTGCCTGACCCAGTGCGTGTTCCGTCACCGCTCGAGGTCATACGATCTCGCAGGTGCGCCCCCAGATGAAACGCAATTGAAACTCCAGGAGTGACTCGGCCGTGAACATGCCTTATATCGCAAGCCTGTTGTTCGTCGCCTTGCTGCTGAGAGCGCCCGCGTTAAACGCCACAGCCGCTGACCGTCCCAACGTACTCTTTCTCTTCGCCGATGACATGCGGGCGGATACGATCGGGGCGCATGGCAATTCGCATATCCAAACGCCGCATCTGGATCAGCTGGCGGCGCGGGGCTTCAGTTTTCGCGGCAACTATGTGTGCGGCGGCAGTAGCGGCGCGGTGTGCGTCGCCAGCCGCGCGATGCTGATGACCGGCAAAAGCTGGCTGCATATCGATAACAACATGCTCAAGGGA
>Ga0196963_10001601_pt1 | contig 14895 bp, 12 predicted proteins | sample S1_5metaG_FD_148600 | JGI IMG/M metagenome (GOLD analysis project Ga0196963, IMG submission 148600) | Soil microbial communities from Anza Borrego desert, Southern California, United States - S1_5 | ecosystem: Environmental > Terrestrial > Soil > Desert | place: USA: California | collected... | reverse complement strand
CGGCGCGTCCACGGCGATCACCAGGTCGAGATCACTGTGCTCGTCCATGCTGTCATCGGCCCATGAGCCAGCCACGGCAACGCCGGAGATCCGAGGATCAGCGCGCAGCACCGGCAAAGCTGCCGAAACGAACTCCCGGTGAGGAAGCGGCGCGCTTCTAGGAAAGGCCGTTGAGTCGAGCATGCACATCAAGCTCAGCTTGGTCTGGTACGTTCGATCTTAGCGACGGGGGTGATAGCGAGCACGCCATGACCGTTCGCTTCGGATCGAGACAGCCGTTGGGTGTCACCGCGCCGGATCGTAACCTGAGTCTTCCGAAGACGGCGGGGGTTGCGTTCCGGCTACTCGCTTCGAAGCGAAAAGACTTCCTTCAATGTCGGAACAATCAGCGTCCGGGCGCCTGATCGACAGGCGTCTGGCCGACGAAGGCCGCTATGTGGCCAGTGAATCGAGCTTTCATCGCGTGTTGCGCGCCAGCGGTCAATCGCAGCATCGCGGTCGCGCCAAGCGGCCGGTCGCGCGGCGCGAGCCCACCACGCACACGGCACACGCGCCGAGCGAAGTCTGGTGCTGGGACGTGACCTGGCTGCCAACCAAAGTCAACGGTCTTGTACTTGAACATGCCCGCGGGCAACTCCGACGGATGCAGCCGCCGGCTTTCGGTGCAACGATGGGTTAGACGTCACCGGTGGGAACGATGGCGGCGGTTTCGACCATGAGGATAACCGCCCGATCGGGCGCGCGGGTTCGATGAACGACGCCTTTCGGGACAACGAACCCTTCGCGCGGCTGCAAATCGATGCTCTTGTCTTCGAGGTCAATGATGAAGTGGCCGTCAAGCACGAAGAAGAACTCGTCGTCGTTGTCGTGCTTGTGCCAGTGATACTCGCCTTGCATGATGCCGAGTCGGATGACCGACTCATTGACCTTGCATAGGGTCTGGTTGTACCACTGGTCAGTACACGCCTTGACGAGCGCCGGAACGTCGACGACCGACAACGCCGGGAACTTGATGTCCAGGTGTGTTGCATAGGGATGAGGCGGTGAGGTGGCCATGATTGCCTCCGTGCTGTCTCTGTACGGACCAAGGATAGGAACTTTGACGGCTGCTCGTTGAGTACGCCGTGCTTACGTCAAATGGTTAGGGATAACCGGCGTCGGACGTTGATGATGGCGAGGATACGCCGGTCACGGCCTCATCGAGCCACCGCGAAGCGCGCTTTCAGCCAGGGCAGCAGCACCGCCATGAACGGTTCGGGATCCGGCGTGCCGCGGCCGGCAAAGGCCGCGCGGCGATCAGGATGGCGGGCGAAGTGGTGGTCGTAGTCGGGGAACACGACGACCTGCGCCTGGCCGGGATGCGCGGCGTTGACGATGTCGCCGATCAACCGCACGCCGCTCTCGTCTTCGAACCAGTCGAGCGCGCCGAAGGTGACCAGCACCGGCGCGCGTACACGCGTCCAGGCCGCCGGCCAGTTCTGCCGTTGCGCCTGCTGATGGAAGGCGAACGGTCGCCCGTACATGCCTTTGTCGTCAGTTCCGGCAAATCGCGACCAGACCTGCCCGAGTTCGGGATCGGACTGGGCAATCTGCTGCGGTGTCTCACCCGCGATCAGGAAGCGGGTGATGTAGCGGTATTTGGCGGTCATATCGGCGGCGCGGCTGGAAGGATCGCTCTGGCTCAACTCCGCCCGATTGCGCTCGAACGCCAGTGTCCGCTCGGCCCAGGTGCGCGCGCCGCCGCCCCAGACGACCACGCCGGCGAGATCCTGGTCGGCGGCGACCAGTGGCGCATAGTTCGAGCCCATGCTGGCGCCGAACACCACGATGCGCTCCGGGTCCACGTCCGCGCGATGCCGCAACGCCTCGAGCGCGGAGCGGTGGTCGGCCAGTTCGGTTTCGTAGTCGAGCTGCGCGCAATCGCCTTCGCTGCCGCCGACACCACGCTTGTCCACGCGCAGCACCAGCGCGCTCGATTCCCTTACCAGCCGTTGCAGCATCATTTCCCAACCGTCCCGCGGTTCGGCCGGGATGGCGATCGTGTCGCACGACAGCGGCTGCAAGTACAGCACCGCCGGCAGCCGGCCGGTCGCGTCTCGTGGCTTGGTCGCCACTGCCCTGAGTTTCGTCCCGTCTGCGGCGGGCAGTACGAAGGCTTCCACCACCATTCCCGGGTGCCGTTCCTCGGCGGTTGGGACAGCGGCCGGGGACTGTGCCGTAGCCTGCGCGGCCCACAGGGTCGCAGCCAAGCTCAGCGCGTTGCGCAGTTTCATGGGATCGACTCCTTTCTTGTAGCAATCGGCACCTGAAGCTCAGTGACGTAGTCGTGCGCGCCGGTCGCCAGCACGCGCTCGGGCAGGCGGTAGCCGCGTTGGTCGGCGCCGAAGCGGTGATAGACCTCGCGCAGCGGACCCGCGATCGCGCTGCCGCTGGCGCCGACCCAGTCGGCCAATCGCGCGAACAGGGCCGGGGTTTGCTCGTAGCCGCCCTGGAACACCACGGTGCCGGCGCGGCTGGCGCCTTCGACCAGCCGCACCGTGGGAAGCCGTACGTCTTGCTTCACCGGCACGCAAACCTCCACCTCCGGCTGCGCCTCGTCCTCGAGGTCGTGCAGCAGCAGAAAGGGACTAACGTCGGCGCGGGCGCCGATGCGCGCCGCTTCGGCCTCCAGCGTCTCGAACAACTCGGTGACCCGACCGTCGCCGTTCCGCACCCGTTCGCGCGAGGTCAGCGCATGTTGCGGCTCGATCGCTCGCACCCGCACGGCCGGGGGCTCCGGGTTAGCGGCCAATGCCTGGCGGAACGCCTCAAGGCGCTTCAGCCGCCATTGGTCCTCGGCGATCTGCGCCGCCAGCGCCTGCGACCGTGCTTCGAGCGCGGCGTCCAGCGCCTGCGATGCCGACAGAAGGCCGACGATTTGCTTCAGCTCGAAACCGAGATCCTTGAGCAGCAGGATGCGGCCAAGCGTCTCGAGCTGCCCCGCCTCGTAGTAGCGGTAGCCGGTGGCGCGATCCACGAACGCCGGCGCCAGTAGTCCGGCCTCGTCGTAGAGCCTCAACGCCTTGACGCTGACCCGCGCCAGCTTGGCGAAATCGCCGATCCGCAGCATCGCTCCACCTCCAAGCTCGCATGCTGCGGTCTGCCCCAAGGGGAGAGTCAAGCCGGATGTTCCAGCCGTCGGACCCGAGCGGCCCGGCGGCGTGAATGACGGCCGTGTCATCGGTTGCCGGCGCCGTCCCGAACGAGCGGTCAGGCTATCCTGCAGCGACATCGGGCGATTGGAGTACCTATCCTTGACCGGCATGGTGGAACTGCTCCCTGGCGATGAGGCCGTGCGCGGCGCATTGACGCGCCTGATCGCAGAGTTCGGCCACGCGCCAGCGCTCGACACGCTCGCACTCTCGCTTGCTCGTCCGCTCGACGACGTCGCTGCGGCGCTGCAGCGATTGCACAACACGCATTCCCTGCTGCTGCATCCGGGTTCGCTGGTGCCCTGGGTCGTGCATCCGTTCGCGCTCGCGCCCGGCAGTTGCTGGGTAAAGACGCCGCAGCGCGGCTACTGGGCGAACTGTCTCTACTGCGCGTTCGGCATAGCGGCGTCGCTGCGTACCGAAGCTGCGATCACGACGCGGCTTGGTGGCGAGGCGGAAACCGTGGAGATCCGCGTGCGGGATGACTGCATCGAGCCCGCCGAGTTCGTGTTCCATCTATCGACGCCCGCCGCGCGCTGGTGGGACAACGTAGTCTTCGCCTGCTCGTCGTTCCAGCCGTTTCGCACCGAGGCTGACGCCGACGATTGGTGTGCACGCCACGCGCTGCCCAAGGGCGCCGTGTTGACGCTGCCACAGCTCTGGGGCTTTGCGTCGGAATGGTATGGCGACTACGTGCATGGCAGGTGGCGCAAGCGCCGCATCGACGAGATTCGAGCGCTGTTCGCACGACACGGGCTCAGTGGAACGTTCTGGGAGATTGAATAGGTATTGTGCGTCGACCGGCACGATCGTTCGCTGCCAGGCATTCAACACGCCGCGGTCGTGGCACCGGCGCCCAGACTACGCTGTTTGATGACGACATCGAGCCAGCGGTCGAACTTCCAGCCCGCAGCCTGCAGCAGGCCGGTTCGCGAAAAGCCGAGTGCGGCATGCACGGCGATCGAGCGGACGTTTGCCGAATCGCCGATTACGGCGATCAACTGCCGGGCTCCTAACGCCTCGCAGCGCTGCAGAATCTCGTTGAGCAGGGCGCGGCCGATGCCTTGTCCGCAGGCGGCGGGCAGAAGATAGACAGAATCCTCGAGGCAATAACGGTAAGCCGGCCGTGGGCGGAATTGGCTTGCATAGGCATAGCCGACTACCCCCCGTGCAGTTCCGCAACGACCCAAGGAAGAGCTGGGTTCCGCACGGCATCCATTCGGCGAGCCATTTCAATTTCGTCCGAAGGCTCGTTCTTGAAAGTGCCCGTACCGTTCAGCACGGCATCGCGGTAGACCGCCGTGATGGCTGCGATGTCGCTGGAGGCGCTTGAACGGATGATCAGAGAATGGGTGATCGACGAGGACATGCCGCTGGAATCAAAGACGACCTTGGCTGCGGAGGTTTTGCCAGTCTACGCTCGCGCCGATGCGATCGGTTTGCGGTTCGATCACACTGAAAGCGCGCACTAACGGTGGCTTGGACGCTGAGCGCCAGCTCCACGCTCCAGCCGGCTGAACCGTTTAGCTCGCCGCAGGGTGTGGCTCCCGGCAGGGACCGGGTCGATCGACCCGATCGGACGCTGGGGCGAGACACCCAGCTAACACATTCGAGGGGGGCAGCTACTCTCATCGCCATGCAGTCGGCCATTTAGGAATACAAAACTTTCGTTTGCCGGCAACAAAGCAGCTCGCTGGGACGACGAGTCGAAAGCGCCGTTCCCAGCGATAGATGCCTGCCCACGGCAGTCGCCAACACTGACGCGCGCGATGCCGCCCGCGAGAGAGGGCGCGTAGCCTGCGCGGCCGTTGATCTGCACCGATGCATTCTTGCCAGCCATGCCAAGTCCAGGTTGCTCCTCAGTGCCGGCCGCGACTGCGGGTTGCGCAAGCAGGGCGGCCAGCACAGTACTGAACCCAATTAACCGGCGACAGCCAATGTGCGCGAACGCGGTAACGGTCTGAACCTTATAAGATCCCCTTTGGACGCATGCGAAGTGTGCCGGCCGTCGTGCAGGTCAGATCACGCGTTGCTGATTTCAGCCGCCGCATTCTCGGCGCGTGCCCGAGTCATTCGATTGAGCACTGGTGTCAGCAGCAGCATCAATGCGCCGGCAGCGATGCCGATCCACATCAGATCGGTGAACGTGGACTCGTAGACCTGCAGTGCCTTGGTCAGGTCGATGCTGCCGTCGGCGTTTGGGGTGATCGCCGCCCAAGTGCCGAAGCGGCCGGCGATGATTTCGCCGAACGCCGAGAACAGGAACCAGGCGCCCATCATCATGCCGACCACGCGCGGCACCGACAGCGTCGTCACCGCGGACAGGCCGATCGGGCTCAGCACCATCTCGCCCATCACCAGCACCGCGTAGGCGGCGATCATCCACCATAGGCTGACCAGCTGGCCCTCGCCGGTCGCACTGATGCCCCAGGCGAGGATGCCGGTACCCACGCCCGCGCAGAGCAGGCCGAGGCCGAACTTGGCCGGCAGGCTCGGATTCAGACCAAGGCGATCCAGGCGCGGCCACAGCCAGGCGAAGATCGGACTGAACGCGATGACGAACAGCGCGCCGAAGCTGGTGGTCTGGCCGCCGGTCCATTCGATGCCGAAGGTCGTGCGATCCATGCCGCGGTCGGCGAACGCGACCCAGGTGCCGTAGCTCTGCTCGTAGATGCCCCAGAACAGCGCGCTGATCGTGATCAGCACCATCAGCACGGTCATGCTGCCGCGCTCCTTGGCAGTGACGCCGGAGAACAGGAAGAACACGAACCACACATACAGCGCGAGTCCCATCACCACGGCGACGACTTCGGTCAGGGTTACCTCGTGGCCGCCGGCCAGCGCCGACAATGGGCCGAGATCGATGCGCGTCTGCAGCACCTGCCAGACCAGGACCACGCCGATAAGGCCGCCGATATAGACGAGCAGTTCGGTCGACAGCCCGGCCAGGCGCGGTGCGCGCAATGCGGCCGGATTCGGCGGCTCGGCATGGCCGAGCAGATACTTCTGGCCGAGCATGAACTGCACGAGGCCGGCCGCCATCATCACCCCGGCCACGGCGAAGCCCCAGCCCCAGCCGATGTTCTCGCCGATGTAGGCGACGATGATCGACGACAGCGCCGCGCCGACATTGATGCCCATGTAGAAGATCGTGAAGCCCGAATCGCGGCGCGGATCATCATCGGCATACAGCCGGCCTACGATCGTCGAGATGTTCGGCTTCAAGAAACCGACGCCGACCGCGATCAGCGCCAACGAGAAATACATGCACTGCACCGCGAACGCATCGCGCGTGGCCGTCGTATCGCCTTGCACGCCGGCCGCCGGATCGCCGGTGTAGGCCATACCAAGTTGGCCGAGCACCAGCAGCACGCCACCAAACAGTACGGCCTTGCGCATGCCTAGATAGCGGTCGGCCATCATGCCGCCGAGCATCGGCAGGGCATAGGCGAGGCCGGCATAGGTGCCGAGCAGCAGGTAGCCGAAGTCGTCGCTGAACAAGTGGTATTTGGTCAGATACAGGAACAGCAGCGCCTTCATGCCGTAGAAGGCGAAGCGCTCCCACATCTCGGTGAGAAAGCAGACGTACAGGCCTTTGGGATGGCCGAGAAAATCGCCGGCATGCGGCAATGGCGCCGGAATTGGCTCGTGCGGGGTGGTATCGGTCACGGGAATGGCTTGGCGGGGTGGCGAAGGCGGCGAGTATAGCGAGGCCTCCGGGAGCGGGGCGTCGACCCTCATCGGCCGCGCGCACCGCCCGCGACTGCCTTGCCAGGTGGTCGCAGACAGGTCGTCCGCCTGCACTTCGGACCCTGGCGCCGCCCCGGTATGCCGCCTACCATCGGCGCCCTCATTCACGGGAGCCCTCTCGATGCTGCGACTTGCCGCCGCGATCACCCTCGCTCTGTCCTCTACCGCCGCGCTGGCCGCGCCGCGTGGCCTGCAGGTGGAAGACCTCGTCACCCTGGCCCGCGTCTCCGATCCGCGTCTGTCGCCGGATGGTCGCCATGCGCTGTACGTGCTGCGCGAGACCGATCTGGAGAAGAACAAGGGCGTCACCGCGATCTGGCTGCAGCCGGTCGATGGCGGCGCGGCACGGCGGCTGACCGCGAGCGGTAGCAGCGCGAACACGCCGCGTTGGTCGCCGGATGGCAAGTCCGTGTACTTCCTATCGACGCGCTCGGGTTCGCAACAGCTGTGGCGGCTGGATTTGACCGGCGGCGAGGCGCGGCAGATCACCGATTACCCGGTCGATGTCGGCAGCTATCGGCTGTCGCCGGACGGCCGTGCCGTCGCGTTGAGCCTGGAAGTGTTCCCGGACTGCGCTGATCTTGCCTGCACCAAGCAGCGCATGGATGAGCGCGCCGCCGACAAGTCCAGCGCGATGCTGTTCGACAAGCTGTTCATCCGGCACTGGGACGCGTGGAAGGATGGTCGCCGCAACCAGCTGTTCGTCGCCCGCTTCGGCGAGGACGGCCGCACTGGGGAGCCGACCAAGATCAGCCGCGGCATCGACGGCGACGTGCATTCGAAGCCGTTCGGCGACGCTGCCGAATACACGTTCACGCCGGATGGCCAGTCGATCGTGTTCAGCGCGCGCATCGCCGGGCGCAGCGAGCCATGGTCGACCAACTTCGATTTGTTTCAGGTGTCGGTGGATGGTAATGAAGCCCCGCGCAATCTGACCGCAGACAACCCGGCCTGGGATACCGGCCCGGTGTTCTCGCGCGACGGCAAAGTTCTCTATTACCGCGCGATGAAGCGCCCCGGCTTCGAGGCCGACCGCTTCGCGTTGATGCGCCTCGACCTCGCCAGCGGCGAGCGGCGCGAGATCGCCCCGGCGTGGGATCGCTCGGCCGATACGATCGTGCTGTCGGATGACGGCAAGCGCATCTATACGTTGGCCGACGATCTCGGCCAGCATCCGTTGTTCAGCATCGACATCGCCAGCGGTAAGGCGCAACGCGTGGTAGGGGACGGCACGATCGGCGGATTCGACGTCAAGGGCGATCGCCTCGCCTTCGTCCGCTCGCGGCTGACCGCGCCGGGCGAGCTGTTCAGTGCGCGTGCCGATGGCGGCCAGGTCAAGCAGCTCAGCGCGTTCAATGCCGAACGCCTCAACGAAGTGCGCATGGGCGAGGCGACCCAGTTCATTTTCAAGGGCTGGAACGACGAAACCGTCTACGGCTACGTGGTGAAGCCGTGGAACTTCGAGCCGGGCAAGAAGTATCCGACCGCGTTCATCATCCACGGCGGTCCGCAGGGCTCGATGGGCGACAACTTCCATTACCGCTGGAACCCGCAGACCTATGCCGGCCAGGGCTGGGCCGTCGTGTTCATCGACTTCCACGGCTCCACCGGCTATGGCCAGGCCTTCACCGATTCGATCTCCGGCGACTGGGGCGGCAAGCCGCTGGAAGATTTGCAGAAAGGCTGGGCGGCCGCGCAACAGCAATTCGACTTCATCGACGGCCAGCGCGCCTGCGCGCTCGGCGCCAGCTACGGCGGTTTCATGGTCAACTGGATCGCCGGGCAGTGGAGCGATCCGTGGCGCTGCCTGGTCAGCCACTCCGGCGTGTTCGACGCACGCATGATGGGCTATGCCACCGAAGAGCTCTGGTTCGACGAATGGGAGCGCAAGGGCACGCCCTGGGACAACCCGGAAAACTACGAGAAGAACAATCCGGTCAACCACACTTTGAGGTGGAACAAGCCGATGCTGATCATCCACGGCCAGCTCGACTACCGCATCCCGGTCGAGCAGAGCATCGGTGCCTTTACCGTGCTGCAGCGCCGTGGCATCGACAGCCAGTTCCTGTACTTCCCGGACGAAAATCACTGGATTCTGAAGCCGGCCAACAGCCTGCGTTGGCATCACACGGTCAACGCGTGGTTGCACAAGCATCTGGGGCAATGAGGCCGACGCCCGCTTGGGCATCATAGCCGCGAGGTAGGGTGCGGTTCGGCGCTTCGCGCCAAACCGCACCGTCAGCTCATCGCCTTACCACCGGCTCAAGCAGCAGCTCCACCCGCCGGTTCTGATCGCGACCTTCCGGGGTGGCGTTGTCGGCGACGGGCTGGCTGGCGCCGTAGCCGACCACCAGCAAGCGCTCGCGGGCGACGCCGGTGTCGCTCAGGAACTTCGCCACCGCCTGCGCGCGTTGTTCGGACAGGCGCTGGTTGAGCTCGGCCGGGCCGGTGTCGTCGGTATGGCCGAAGATCGATATCAGCGTCGGGCGGAATTCGCGTAGCACCTCGGCCAATGCGGACAAGGCCGAGCGCGCCTCATCGCGCAACTGCGCGCTGCCGGTGGCGAACCCGAGCTGGCTGGGCAAGCGGAGGACGAAGCGTTCTCCTTCGCGCGAGAGGCCGAGCCGGCCAGCGAGTTTTTCCTGCAGCCGCGCCTGCTGCACATCGAGGTAATAACCGGCCTGATCGGCGGCGATCGCTTCGGGCTGGCTGCGCGCCAGTGTGGCCAGGCGTTGTTGCTTGCCTGCCTCGTACTGTGTCGCGGCAAGCACGGTCGCCACCGGCGCGGGCGCGGGCGGCGCCGACGGCGGCGGAGCCGTCGGCGCGGAGGGTTGCGGCGCTGGCTCGGGCGCGACGGGCGCCGGATCGGGGAGGGTCTTGCAGGCGGTGAGTGCGACCGTCAGCAGGATCAATACGGGCCATTGGATACGCATGCCGGCACCTTAGCCCGGCCGCGTGCCGAAGCCAATCGGCCGGCCTAACCTGCGGTTGCCTCGACCAGGCGGATGAAGTCGGCGGCCGGGAGCGGCCGGCTGAACAGATAGCCCTGGCCGTAACGCACGCCCTGCTGGCGCAGCCATTCGACCTGCTCCGCCGTCTGCACGCCTTCGGCGACGCAATCCAGGCCCAGCGACTTCGCCATCTCGATCACGTGTACCGCCACCTGGCTGGTCGCCGCGCCGGTGCCGATCGCGTCGACGAAGCTCTTGTCGATCTTCAACACGTCGAGTTCGAACGTGGCGAGATAGGACAGTGACGAATAGCCGGTGCCGAAATCGTCCACGGCGACCTGATGGCCGCGCGCGCGGAACTCGCGGATCAGCCGCCGCGACGTATCGCTGTTGACCAAGGCTCGCTCGGTGATCTCGAGCTTGATCGCGCCGCAGGGTAGACGGGCCTCGCGCAGCGCGTCGGCCAGCCGCTGCGCGAAGCGTTCGTCGCGCAGATCTTCGTGGGAGAGGTTGAGGTTGATGCTGATGCCGGGCCGCGCGCTCAGCAGCTCGCCGAGGTCGCGCAGGATCGCGCGCAGCACCGCCAGCGTGACCTCGTGCGCCAGGCCGTGCTGCTCGGCGACCGGGATGAACACATCCGGGCTGACCCGCTCGCCATCCTCACGCACCCAACGTGCCAGCGCTTCGGCGCCGACGCAGGCGCCGCTTCCGAGCTCCACCACCGGCTGGTACTGCGCTTGGATCTCGCCCGCGGCCAAGGCCGCGCGCAGTTGCGCGGACAGGCTCAACTGGCGGCGTGAGTAGCGCCAGATAAGACTGGTCCAGGCGAGCACGGCCGCCAGCGCGAACGCCGCGCCGACCGACAGCGAGCGCAGATGCCGCGCCCAGAAACTGCCGATCGGCTCGATCGCGACCACATCGATCGGAATCACTGCATTGCGAGTGAAGCGCGAGATCACGCGCTCGCCGGCTTGGTCGAGCGTCACCCCGGCGACGACGCTTTCCGGCGCCGGCAGGTCCGCTTCCCACGGCACCGCCGCGAGGCGCAGGCCCTCGACCCATAGTCCGGCTTGGCGTCGCTGCATCGGGCCGAGATCGAGCAGCTGGCGCGGATCAATCGCGACATCGTGTTCGCCCAGCCGCATCAGGAACAACTGCACGCCGCCGACCTCGGTCTGCGCACTCGGCCACCACGCGATCAGCCCGGACTCATAAATCCGATCCGCCTTCGCGGGCTTGAGCTCGCCCGCCTGCAGGAAGCCCACGCCGCACAGCCGTTCCGCCGCGCGCCAATGCCCGATCGCGCGGATATGCGGCCGGCTTACCGCCGCCGCCTGCATCAACTTCAGATGCGCCGGCGAGCAGCGCGGCTCGGTCGACGCATTGAACTGCGCGAGCAGATCGCGCGTGTCGAGCAGCATCGCTTCGGTGCGCTTGCCCAGCCGCGACGCCAGTCCGCCGACATAGGCCTGCTCGGCGGCGATCGATTCGCGCCACAGCATCCAGCTCGCCGCCGCCAGCAGCGCGGCGACGCCGCCCAAGGTGACCAGGGCGGCGGCGGCGAGGATCTTGTCCTTGCGGCGCATGCCCATCAGCTCGCGAGCCAGGCGACGAGCAGCGGCCCGGCCAGCACGAGCCAACTCAACCCCGACATCAGGACGGCGATGCCCACCGCAGCACTGGCTAAATCTTTTGCCTGCTTCGCGAGCGGATGCGGCTCGAGCGAGACCCGATCGACCGTGGCCTCGATCGCGGAATTGATGAACTCGGCGAACACGACGAGCATCATCGACAACACCAGCACCAGGTGCTCGAGCGGGCGCAGCGGCAGCCACAACGCGATCGGCAGCATGATCACGAGCCCGGCCAGCACCTGTCGTATCGCGGCGTCGCGCCGCAGCCCGTGCACGAAGCCGGCCGCCGAATGCGCGAACGACCTGATCAAACGGCGCAGGCCGCGGCTTTGCCAGGAGGGCAGCGTCGATGGGCTCATATCGTATCCGCCGGTGCGCAGCTCAGCGCGGCAAGCGCTGAGCCAGCAGGTTAGCGGGAAAATGCCACCGCTTCGATGATCGACGATGCTGCCGGCAGGAGATCGCGTCAAATGGATTGGGCTCGGATGGGTGGGCTGGCTGCGCGAGGACGCCAGCGCCACTAGCCTCGCGGATGGACGACTGGGATTGCTCCAAGCGACTGCTGTCCGGCGGGGCGTCCAGCGTCCGTGTATTCCTGTTCCAGGGAGTCGGCGTCTGCGGTGTCCCCTATCATGTCGCTCGTGCCAGTAGGGGGAGGGACGATGTTGGATGAGGACGACGAGCGTCTGCGCCGCGCCGAGATTGCATTGCGCAGCGCGAGAAGATCGCTCGCCGAGCGGGAGCGGCAGGTGACGGTCGGGCTTGCCGGGGTGTTCGGCTATCTGGCCGTCGGGTGCTTGATCTCGCTCGTCGCACTGGGCGGGCTGTCGGTCGAAAACGCGCCGCTATGGCTATCCACGTTTGGCTTGTTCTGGCTGTATGCGCAGGCTGGTGAGGTGCTGTGGCGAGGTCGCGAGTTCAGTCTGGCGCTGGTGTTATTGCCGTGCATGATCGGCCCGGCGCTGATCGCTTACTCGCAGACGTGGGCGCCGATTTCATTGCCGCTGAACGTGGTGGCGCCGTTGGGACTGGTTTGGCTGCTGCGGCTGCGCGCGCGGCTCGCTGCGCTTGCGGACGAGATACCGGAGCAGGACAGCCGCTCGCCCACCGATAAGGCGCACGGATCGTAGCGGCAGGTGGCGCCGAGCTTTCGACGAAGCTTCAGGTGAGGGCGCCGCTGGCGGCGTCGGCGCGCCCTATCAGACCCTGATTGCTATCGGCCACTCACCCGTATCGCGGCGGCGTAGAACGCGTCGCCGATGATGCACATCCATCAACGCATGCCGATCAGTGAGATGGAATACATCTCGCGCAGGCCGAGTACGCGCGCATGCATCCTGTCGCAGGGCGGCATGGGTCCGTCCGATGGTCGTAACCCGAACTGTCGTGATGGCTCCGCGGGACGCGTTGATCGCGATCCATCCGGAATTAGGCGATAATTCGCCAAAGCCGGGGCCGCCCGGCTTTTTCTACGTCTGGGGTTCCCGCGTCGGTGCGCTTTGCGCCGGCACGGTGGTGCCGCTCGTGCTGAGGTATCGAAGCGCGAGCGGTGGCCGAGCCCCTGGCGTTCGCCCTTCGATACCTCAGGGCGAATGGCATCGTCGAGGCCGTTCGCGTCGTTTTTGCGGAGCAACAGCAATGGGTCAGTCAGTAGTCGTCTTGGGCGCCCAATGGGGCGACGAGGGCAAGGGCAAGATCGTCGACCTGCTCACCGAACAGGTCGGTGCAGTCGCGCGTTTCCAGGGCGGGCATAACGCCGGCCATACGCTGGTGATCGGCGGCAAGAAGACCGTGCTGCATCTGATTCCATCCGGCATCCTGCGTGAAGGCGTGCTGTGCCTGATCGGCAACGGCGTGGTGCTGAGCCCGGCCGCGCTGCAGAAGGAGGTCGCCGAGCTGGAAGGCGAGGGCATCGATGTGCGTTCGCGGTTGAAGATCAGCCCGGCGACGCCGCTGATCATGCCCTACCACATCGCGCTGGATCAGGCGCGCGAGAAGGCCGCGGCCGGCAAGGCGATCGGCACGACCGGTCGCGGCATCGGCCCGGCGTATGAGGACAAGGTCGCGCGGCGCGGCGTGCGCGTGGCGGATCTGAGCTACCCGGCCGAGCTCGCAGAGAAGCTGCGCAGCGTGCTCGACTATCACAACTTCGTGCTGACCAAGTACCTCGGGGTCGACGCGGTCGACTACCAGGCGGTGCTGGACGAGGCGCTGAAGTTCGGCGAATACGTCGAGCCGATGAAGTCGGATGTCGCCGGCCTGCTGCATCAGCTGCGCCGCGACGGCAAGCGCGTGTTGTTCGAGGGGGCGCAGGGGGCGCTGCTCGACATCGACCACGGCACCTATCCGTACGTCACCTCGAGCAATACGACGACCGGCGGCGCGCTGGCCGGCACCGGCGTCGGCGCCGACTCGATCGACTACGTGCTCGGCATCGCCAAGGCCTACGCGACGCGTGTCGGCGGCGGGCCGTTCCCGACCGAGTTGAACGACGCGTTAGGCGAGGACATCCGCCGCCGCGGCCAGGAGTTCGGCGCCACCACCGGCCGCCCGCGTCGTTGCGGCTGGATCGACCTCGTCGCGTTGAAGCGTGCCGTCGCGATCAACGGCATCAGCGGTCTGTGCATCACCAAGCTCGACGTGCTGGACGGCCTGCCGAGCCTGAAGATGTGCATCGCCTACCGCTACCGCGGCAAAGAGACCGAGTACGCGCCGCTCGACGCCGCCGGCTGGAACGAGTGCGAGCCGGTGTACCTGGAGTTTCCCGGCTGGAGTGAATCCACCCACGGCATCACCGATTTCGGCCGTCTGCCGCCGGCCGCGCGCGCCTACCTGCGCTCGCTGGAAGAACTGGTCGGCTGCCCGTTGGCGATGGTGTCCACCGGCCCCGATCGCGACGCGAACATCATCCTGCGCGACCCGTTCGCGTAGAGCCCGCCGACCTGATTTTGGCGCCGCGCCGGTGAATCCACCCGGCGCGCGCCAATAACCCGTCCGCTACCGCCTTGCCATGGGGCCGCTCGCACGCGCGCGTACTGGCATGGCGGTTGCTCGATCGCAGGCAAGCCTAGTCCGATTACGCCATGCCATGGACACCTACGCTTTCCACTTCGTCCCGCCCGCCCCGCGCGACGATGATCGCGAGGAACTGCTCGGGCTCGCCCGCTGGGTCGTCGACGTCTTCGATCGCGCCACATTGCAAGCCGCGGAAAACGCCGACGCGCTGGAAATGCACCTTGCCCAGGCCAACGCCGAGGCGGATGCCATTCTGCTGCGCAGCGAACAGCAGCCTGGGCATGGCGCGCACGTGCTGCATCACCACAATCGCCTGCGCCGGCTGAGCCAGCTCGCGCCGGCGGCGGTGGCATG
>Ga0196963_10001600_pt1 | contig 14895 bp, 14 predicted proteins | sample S1_5metaG_FD_148600 | JGI IMG/M metagenome (GOLD analysis project Ga0196963, IMG submission 148600) | Soil microbial communities from Anza Borrego desert, Southern California, United States - S1_5 | ecosystem: Environmental > Terrestrial > Soil > Desert | place: USA: California | collected... | reverse complement strand
GCCAGCGTCGCTGGCCGCGTGGAAGAGAATTGCAGCGCCGTCACCGGCTCGCTGGTCGAGCTTGCCGACGACGTCAAGGTCTCCAGCGACACGCTGCAGCAGGCGCGCGACCGGCTGACGCATCTTCTGGGCGTCAGCGAGACGGTGATCGCGCTGGTTACCGATACCGGCTTCGAGACCGACGACACGCCGTTCCTGAACTTGGTGCGCGACGCGGCCCAGACCATAGCCGCGCGTTTCGAGCAGGCCATCGACAAGGGCGAGCTGAGCATGGCGGACCTGTTCGACGAGACCTACGCGCCGATCGCCGGCACCAATCCGGTGCAGATGATGACCCGCTTCGTCAATTTCACTGACAGGGTCCTGCCGGAGATTCAGGAGCCGATCCTGGGCAAAAGCGCGCGCATCGTCTTCTGCGCGGCTATCGACCGCAACGGCTTCCTGCCGACCCACAACCGCAAATTCTCGCAACCCCAAGGCGCGGACGTGGCCTGGAACACCGCCAACAGCCGCAACCGGCGGATCTTCAACGATCGCGTCGGCTTGGCTTCGGGCCGTAACACCAAGCCCTCGCTGCTCCAGACCTACCGCCGCGACATGGGCGGCGGGGTATTCGCCCTGATGAAGGACGCCTCGGCACCCATCGTGGTAAAGGGCCGGCATTGGGGCGGGTTCCGCATGGGATACAAGGCCTGAGTCCCGGAACGGACGCCGAACTCCTGCGGTTGACAGGGGGGGACCCCCTCAGTATGGTCGCGCCCTTCTGCGGGCTGCGCCCCGCCGCCAGCCCTAATCGAGCGTTGCCATGAAAGTCGTTAACTCGTTGAAATCGGCCAAGAAGCGCGACAAGGACTGCAAGATCGTCCGGCGCAAAGGCCGCATCTACGTCATCAACAAGACGAATCCGCGCTACAAGGCCCGTCAGGGCTGAGATCGCGGCCGCGGTTCACGGCAATCCGTGGCCCCTCCGTTCCATTTCGAGGATCTGGCCCCCGGTCTTAGGTTCAAGACCGGGACGCTGACGCTTGATGCCGAGGCGATCATCGCCTTCGCGCGCCAGTACGATCCGCAGCCCTTTCACACCGACGCCAAGGCCGCCAAGGACACGTTCTTCGGCGAATTGGTGGCCAGCGGCTGGCATACCATGGCGACGACCATGCGCCTGATTGTCGACGGCGAGTTCCAGCCGGCGGGCGGCGTCATCGGCGGCGGCGTCGACGAGTTCCGCTGGCCGATTCCGGTGCGCCCGGGCGACACCCTGACCGTGGTCAGCGAGGTGGTCGAAAGCCGGCCGTCGAAGTCGCGGCCGGAGATCGGCATGGTGCGGGTGCGTCACAGCACGCTCAACCAGCGCGGCGAGACGGTGCAGACCTTCATCGCCAACCACGTCGTGCAGCGCCGCTCGACCTAGCGGCGCATGGATACCTTCACGCAGATCGTCCTCGGCGCCGCGGTCGGGCAGGCTGTCGGCTACCGCCGCCTCGGCCGCACCGCGCTGGCGCTGGGCGCCATCGGCGGCACGCTTCCCGATCTCGATGTCGTCGGCAATTCGCTCGGCCCGCTCGCCGAATGGCAATACCATCGCGGCCTTACCCACTCGTTGTTCTTCGGGCCGGTCCTCGGGCCGATCCTTGGCTACGCGACCTGGCGATTCTACGGCTGGCGCGACCCGACGGGACCCGGCGCGGAGCCGCAGGCGCTCGGCACGCTCATCGGTCTCTGGGTCCTGGCGATCCTGACGCACCCGCTACTCGATCTCTTCACCGTCTACGGCACGCAGCTCCTGGCGCCGTTCTCGGATGCGCGCTTCGTCATTCCGGCGGTGTCGATCATCGACCCGAACTACACGGTGATCCTGCTGATTGCCGTCATCCTGGGTCTGCTGCGCCAGCGCGCGACGATTGCCGTCACGGCCGTCGCGCTGATCCTGTCCTCGGCCTATCTGTTCTATTGTTGGGAGCAGAACCTGAACGCCGAGAACGAGGCGCGACGCCAGCTCGCCGCCGAAGGAATCCACTCTGCCGACGTCCGTGGCTACACCACGATCTTCCAGCCCTGGCTCCGCCGGCTGGTGGTGCACCAGGAAAGCGGCATCCGCGTCGGCTTCGTCTCGACCTGGCGGCCCGGTCCGATCGCCTGGACCTGCCTGCGCCGCTCCGAGGATGCGACCATCGCTCGTGCCGCGGCCACGCCGGAGTTTCGTATTCTCGACCGCTTCGCCGGTGGCCAGGTCTGGCCGCAAACGGACCGTGACCCTCAGGGCAACACGGTCGTACGATTCACGGATCTCCGCTACGGGGCCCCGGGCGCCTCGCTGACCGGCTGGTGGGGCATCGACGTGACCATCGATCCGGCCGGGCAGAGGGTCAGCGCCACGCGCATCGCCATTCCCCGGCCTCCGGTGTCGTGGGGCACGGTCGGCGCCATCTACCGCGCCGGCCTGGGCGACATCGCCGGGTTCTACGCGGCGTCCGGCGCATCGCTCGACACGCTGCCGGGCTGTTAGCGTCTACTCCTCGAGGTCGAACAGCCGCACCGCGTTCTCGAACGCGATCTTGCGCGCTGTTGCCGGGCTGAGACGCGGCAGGAGGCCGCTGCGGTAGTTGCCGATGATTCGATCGTAATCGTGCTGGGGCGAGGTGGCGTCGCTGCCGATGACGAACTGGCCAGGCATTGCTTCCATGAGCTTGAGCCAGCGCTCGTCCGCGAAATTGGCGCCGAAGATCATTTGAGATCGGAACCTCTCGGGCAGCAGCGGTTCTGATCGGGCCGACAGGTCGCAGAGCGCACGCGGATACTTTCTCAGGAAGTACTCTGCCATGGCCGTGTCAGAAGTAACGGCAAAACAGTGCGACAGGATGACCGGAACCGTCGCATAGGCATTCATCACGGTTTCGAGCTCGGCAACCGAATCGCGGTCCGGCTCCATATGGATTTGAACAACGCCGCGGTTGCGGGCTGCCGCCTCGAACATCGAGCGAACAGGTGGCGAGTCGATAGGAGCCTTTCGGCGGAAGCTCGGATCCGGGTGAGAAGCCCTATTGTTGAGGATCAGCTCGCCAAAGCCCCGGATCCGCTTCGACTGGAAATCCGCGTCGGCCCGTTCGATCATCGCCTTGAAGCGAGGATGCTCGACCGTGCTCATCCCCGGCAGACCGCTTTCCCGGAACATGACGAGAAATTCCGGCTGAGCCGCCATCGGCACATAGCGCTTGCCCAGCGTGGCGATGAAGGGGCCGGCGTCGGAGCGCGGATTCGTCGGGCCTACGGCACCGCCCCAGCGCACGTTGTTGCGGTCCATGCGGGCGATCAGCTCCGCTGGGGTGAGCTCGGGAAAGAGATGCAAGTGCATGTCGGCGATTGGCAGCTCGGCGGCGAGACGCCGGCTGTCCGGTGTAGGATCGGCAGCCAGCCCCGGACCGCATAAGACGGTCAGAAGCGATACGGCAAGACAGAAACCAGCGACACGAGGCAAGCAATCCAGCATGAATGTCCCCGAACGAAGAGTCAGCCAGTGTAGGCACAAGTACACATCCCGCACGAGTGACAGCCATCACTCAGCCCCGCTGTGAGGGGACAAAGCCTGTGCTAAGGTCCGCCCTATGCTGACCATGCCTGCCGCCGATGAGTCCGTGCTGGCCCGCCGCGCCGAGATCGTGGCGGCCCTGCGCGCCATCGTGCCGGGCGAGGGCGTGATCGACGCCGAGGAAGAGCGCCGCGCCTACGAGTGCGACGGGCTCTCGGCCTATCGCCAGCTTCCCATGGTCGTGGTGCTGCCCTCGACGGTCGAGCAGGTCTCGGCCGTGCTGCGCTACTGCCACCGGGAAAAGATCAAGGTCGTGCCGCGGGGTGCCGGCACTGGCCTGTCCGGCGGCGCCCTGCCGCTGACCGACGGCGTGCTGCTCGGCCTTGGCAAGTTCAACCGCATCCTGGAGATCGACTACGCCAACCGCTGCGTCGTCACCCAGCCGGGCGTCACCAATCTCGGCATCACCAACGCCGTCACCGCCGACGACTTCTATTATGCGCCCGATCCGTCGAGCCAGATCGCCTGCTCGATCGGCGGCAACGTCGCCGAGAATTCCGGCGGCGTGCACTGCCTCAAATACGGCCTGACGACCAACAACGTGCTCGGCGTGCAGCTCGTGACCATGGACGGCACGATCCTGCGTCTCGGCGGCAAGCATCTCGATGCCGGCGGCTACGACATGCTCGGCATCATCGTCGGCTCGGAAGGGTTGCTTGGTGTTGTTACTGAAGTAACGGTGCGTATCCTGCGCAAGCCGGCGACGGCGCGCGCCGTGCTTCTCGGCTTCCCGACTCTCGAGGCCGGTGGCGATTGCGTGGCCGCGATCATTGCCGCCGGCATCATCCCGGGCGGCATGGAGATGATGGACAAGCCGGCGATCCACGCCGCCGAGGCGTTCGTGCACGCGGATTACCCGCTCGACGTTGAATCGCTTCTGATCGTCGAACTCGACGGGCCGGCGGTCGAAGTCGACGAGCTGCTGGCCGCGGTCAATGAGATCGCTACCCAGTGCGGGGCGGTCTATTCGCGGCTGAGCAACTCGGAAGAGGAGCGGGCACGCTTCTGGGCCGGTCGCAAGGCGGCGTTCCCGGCGGTGGGCCGGATCTCGCCAGATTACATGTGCATGGACGGCACGATCCCGCGCAAACAGCTGCCCTTCGTGCTCAACCGCATGAGCGAGCTGGCGGAGAAGCACAAGCTGCGCGTCGCGAACGTGTTCCATGCCGGCGACGGCAATCTGCATCCTCTGATCCTCTTCGATGCCAACAAGCCGGAGGAGCTGGCGGCGGCCGAAGCCTTTGGCGCCGACATCCTGCGCCTGTGCGTCGAGGTCGGCGGCGTGCTGACCGGCGAGCACGGCGTGGGCGTCGAGAAGCGCGACCTGATGGGCGTGATGTTCTCCGAGGGCGATCTCGCGCAGCAGCAGCGCCTCAAATGCGCCTTCGACCCGGACGGCCTGCTCAACCCGGGAAAGGTCTTTCCCGCCCTGCATCGTTGCGCCGAACTCGGACGCATGGTCGTGCACAAGGGTGCCGTGCCGTTTCCCGAGCTGCCGCGCTTCTAGCCGCCCATGAGTGACACGCTTCGCCCGCGCTCGCTGGACGAGCTGCGCGACACGGTGGCGGCGGCCGTCGCCAACTCGGCGACGCTCGAGATCGTTGGCAGCGGCTCGAAACGCGGGTTCGGCCGGCCGGTCCAGGCGTCGCGCCTGCTCGATCTGTCCGCTCTGGCCGGCGTGCGCTCGTACGAGCCGGCGGAGCTGGTGCTGACGGCGGGGGCCGCCACGAAACTGGCCGATATCGAGGCGTTGCTGGCCGAGAAGGGCCAGATGCTCGGTTTCGAGCCGATGCATCTGGGCGCGCTGCTGGGCAGCGACAGCGCCGGTACGCTCGGCGGCGCCATCGCCGCCAACCTCGCCGGCCCGCGCCGGGTGAAGCTCGGTGCGGCGCGCGACCATTTCCTTGGCGCCGTCTCGGTCAGCGGCCGCGGCGAGGTGTTCAAGGCCGGCGGCAAGGTGGTGAAGAACGTCACCGGCTACGATCTCTGCAAGCTGCTCGCCGGCTCCTTCGGCACGCTCTCCGCCATGGAAGAGGTGACGGTCAAGGTTCTGCCGGCGCCGGCCAAGTCGCGCACGGCGCTGCTCTTCGCTCTCGAGCCGCAGGAGGCCGTGGCGGTGCTCTCCCAGGCGCTCAACAGCCCGTACGAAGTCTCCGGCGCGGCTTACCTGCCGGCGGCCGCCGCGGCGCGCTCCGGTGTCGAGTATGTGCGCAAGGCCGGAACGTCGGTCGTGGCGCTGCGGCTCGAAGGGACGCAGCTTTCCTCCCAGTCGCGCTGCAAGTCGCTCTGCGGCGAGCTCAGCCACCTGGCCGCGATCGAAGAGCTGCACACCATGAACTCGGTCAAGCTGTGGCGCGAGATCCGCGACGTGGCGCCCTTGCTGCCCGACGCGGCGAAGGCCATATGGCGCGTCTCGGTGCCGCCGGTCACCGGGCCGGCGATCGCCGCCGCGGTCAACGGCGAGTTCATTCTCGATTGGGGTGGAGGTCTCGTCTGGCTGGCAACCGACGCGGCGGGCGATGCCGGGGCCTCCGCGATCCGCGCCGCCATCCGCGCGGCCGGGACGGGTCACGCCACGTTGGTGCGCGCGCCGCTGCCGGTGCGCGCCGCGATCCCGGTGTTCGAGCCGCCGGAGCCGGCACTGGCCGCGCTCAGCCAGCGGGTGAAGGAGCAATTCGATCCGCGCGGAATTCTGAACCCCGGCCGCATGTACGCGGGGGACTGACGTGCTGGTTCGCCATGCAGACTAATTTCTCGCTCGCGCAGCTCGCCGACCCGGACAATCAGGTCTCCGAGCAGATCCTGCGCAAATGCGTGCATTGCGGGTTCTGCACGGCGACCTGCCCGACCTATGTCCTGCTGGGCGACGAGCTCGACAGCCCGCGCGGTCGCATCTACCTGATGAAGGAGATGCTGGAGCAGGACCGCCCGGCGACGGCGCGCGACGCGCTGCACATCGATCGCTGCCTCTCGTGTCTCTCGTGCATGACGACCTGTCCGTCGGGTGTGCACTACATGCATCTCGTCGATCATGGGCGCGAGCATATCGAGAAGACCTATCGCCGGCCGTTCCTCGACCGCGCGCTGCGCTCGCTGCTCGCCACGATCCTGCCGCGGCCGGCGCTGTTCCGGCTGGCGCTGATCGGCGGACTGCTGGCGCGACCCTTTGCGGGTTTCCTGCCCGAGCGTCTCGCCGCGATGCTGCGGCTGACGCCGCGCTCACTACCGAACCCGTCGCCGATGGATGCGCCGCAGGTGTTTCCGGCCGAAGGGGCGACGAGATTGCGCGTCGCGTTGCTGACCGGCTGCGCCCAGCAGGTGCTCGATCCCGGCATAAACGAAGCCACGATCCGGCTGCTGACCCGGCTCGGCTGCGAGGTCGCCGTGGCGCCGGGGGCGGGCTGCTGCGGCGCGCTCACCCATCATCTCGGGCGTGCCGAGGAGTCCCATGATTTTGCGGCGCGCAACATCCGCGCCTGGGGCGGCTTGTGGAATGGCCAGGGCCCGGATCGCGTCGTCATCAACGCCTCGGGCTGTGGCACCATGGTCAAGGATTACGGCCATCTGTTCCGCACCGACGCAGCACTGGCGACGCCGGCGGCAGCGATCTCGGCGGCGACCCGCGATATCAGCGAGCTGCTGACGGAGCTTGGATATATGGGCGCCGCACCGGCCGCGCTGACCGTCGCCTATCACTCGGCCTGCTCGCTGCAGCACGGGCAGAAGATCACGGTGCAGCCGAAGGCCCTGCTGGCCGCGGCCGGGTTCACGGTGAAAGACGTGCCGGAAGCCCATCTCTGCTGCGGCTCGGCCGGAACCTACAACCTGCTGCAGCCGGAGATCGCCACCCGCCTGCGCGACCGCAAGGTGGCGAACATTGCGCGGGTGAAGCCCGATGTCATCGCCGCCGGCAATATCGGCTGCATCACCCAGATCGCCTCGGGGACGGGCATCCCCGTGGTCCACACGGTGGAGCTTCTCGACTGGGCGAGCGGCGGGCCGAGGCCCGCGGCGCTGACCGCTCGCGCCTGAGCCGCCTTATGTTTGAGCGAGGCCGCGGATCATGCCGCGACCGACCTGCACGGCACGGTCCCAGACCATGCTCCGCCAATCCTCGGCATCGGGGTAAAGCGCGTGGCGAATCTGCGCTTTGATGGCGCGGCCTTGCGCGCTGTCGATCTCGCCGTGGCGGTGCAGCCAGTTGTCGGCGCGCAGCGCCAGCAGGACGTCCGGCGTCTCCCACGTGCCGTATTCGAGCGCGACGACATGCACCGCCGAACCAGGCAGCGCGTCCACCATGGCCTTCTGGTTCATGCCGCTGATCGGCTGCGACGCCGAGGTGCCGAGGTCGGTCGAAGTCACCTCGCCGTTGAGCCAGGCTTGCAGGCGGCTGAAAAGCTCCGTGTTGGCCGGCATGCCGTAGATCAGTTCGCCATAACCGTAGGGACCGAGGCCGGTGTGATAGTCGATCACCGCGACATGCGGCACGCGGGCCAGATATCGCCGGAAGATGGCGATCAGCGTGCGGTTCGACCAGGTCGGCGCGTGGCCGCCATAGAAGATGCCATGCGGGTCGACGAACTGGCCGCTGAAGATGGCGTTGCGATAGGCGAGATTGCCGTGCGTCTCGCGATAGGCATCGATCGCCCGGCTTGTTTCGGCAATCGTCGCCTCGGACCATTCGGCAGGCGTCACGATCTCGGCCAGCTGCGCGTAGCCGGGATTCTCGGGATGCGGCCGGCCGTGATCGACGAAGTTGCGATTGAGATCGACGTTGTCCTCAGTCACACGCCGCGTCCAGGCAAAGCCGTGCGGGTTGATCGCGTGAATGGCGAGGATCGCAACACCCGGCGGCAGCTCCCTGTGCAGCCCTTCCTCGAGCCAGGCGACCTGACACCCGGAGCCGCAATTCCCTTCGACGCCGTGCGTGGCAGAGATCGTGACCAGCGCGGCATGCGCGTCGCGCGGGCCGATCCAGGCGACGTCGGTGTAGAGCTTCTCGCCGTGCGGCCCGCGCAGCGGATGCTGGATCGCCTCGGTCGGCGCCCCGGCCGCCGAGGCCGCCGCCAGGAATTTCGCGCGGGCTTCGCGGTAGTCGCGCGGGAAGTGTCGGGAAACGTTCATCAGCATGTTCTGCCCGGCGCGCTCGCCGCTGTCCAGCCGGTCGCGGCATCTTCACACCCGGGCGCGGCCGGCGCATACTCAAGCCCATGTTTCGCCGACTCGCTTGGCTCGTGATTGGCGTTCTTCTGCTGCTGCCCTCGGCGCTCGCCGCCGGGCAGAAGGACGGTCGTCTCGAAGACCTGTTCGTCAAGCTGCGCAGCACCAGCAACCCCGCCGAAGCGCAGATCATCGAGTTCACCATCTGGAAGATCTGGGCGGAGGCCGGCGACGGAGCCACCGATACGTTGATGCAGCTGGGCATGGGTGCCATGCAGGGCGGCGACCTGCCCGGCGCCCTCACGCTCTTCGACGCGGTCACCGCCCGGGCGCCCGAATTCGCCGAGGGCTGGAACAAGCGCGCCACGGTCTTCTTCATGATGGGCGCGATGGAAAAATCAGCGGAGGACGTGGCGCGGGTCCTGGCGCTCGAGCCGCGGCACTTCGGCGCGCTCTCCGGCCTCGGGCTGATCAACACGCATCTGTCGAAGGAGGATGCGGCGATCGCCGCGTTCGAGCAGGCGCTCAAGGTCAATCCCCATATGCCGGGGGTCAAGGCCAACCTCGATGCACTGCGCAAGAAGCGGAATAAAGGCGCGATCTGACGGTTAATACCGTTAAGACCGTCATCACCCCAACGTGACTTGCCCCGGGCGGCGGGGCCATCGATGATACGCCTACCGTTGTCGCCGGAGGAAGAGGACCGATGTTCATCAAGCGTAAGAAGGGCTGGGAAATGCCCGAGTCCCAGGCAACGCCGGAGGCGGTGTTCCGCAACCGCCGGCGCTTCCTGGCCACCAGCGTGGCCGGCGCCGCGGCGATCGGCGGTGGCGGCTATCTGATGTTTGGCAGCGGCGGCGATGCCGTCAGCGCCGACCAACTGGCCCAGGCCGACCCCTCGGAGAGCCTGTACCCGGCGCCGCGCAGCATGCGCTATCGCCTCGACCGCGAGATAACCGCCGAGAAGGTCGCGACGACCTACAACAATTTCTACGAGTTCGGCACGTCGAAGAACATCTGGCAGGCGGCGCAGAAGCTGCCGATCCGTCCCTGGCAGGTGAAGATCGACGGCCTGGTCGAGAAGGAGATGATCCTCGACATCGACGACCTGCTGAAGAAGGTCCAGCTCGAGGAGCGGCTCTATCGCCACCGCTGCGTCGAGGCCTGGTCGATGGCGGTGCCTTGGACCGGCTTCACCATGTCGCAGCTCGTCGATATCGCCAAGCCCACGGCCGCGGCGAAGTACGTGCGCATGGAAACGTTCAACCGGCCGGACGTCGCGCCGGGCATGAAGCAGCCGTTCTATTCATGGCCCTATATCGAGGGGCTGACGATCGAGGAAGCGCGGAACGAGATGACGCTGATGGCGACCGGCGTCTACGGCAAGCCGCTGCCCAAGCAGATGGGCGCGCCGATCCGTCTGGTCACCCCCTGGAAATACGGCTTCAAGAGCGTCAAATCGATCGTCCGTGTGACCTTCACGGACGAGCGCCCGCGCAGCTTCTGGGAAGTCTCGCAGGGCTCGGAATACGGGTTCTGGGCGAACGTGAATCCCAAGGTGCCGCATCCGCGCTGGAGCCAGGCGAGCGAGGAGCTGATCGGTACCGGCGGCAACCGCGTGCCGACGCAGCTTTACAACGGCTACGGCGATTTCGTCGCGCATCTCTACACCGACAAGGAAAAGCAGGGCGAGCGCCTGTGGATGTAGCGGCGCCGTAGGAACCCGAACCCGCTTCTGCGGTTAGACGTTCGCCGGGTCCCGGTGACGTCCAGGGCTGGCTTCTCAACCACGTAACTCCAAGCCGGACCGTTTCGACGGTCCGGCTTTTTTGCGGATTGCGGCTTAGCGCGCGCCCTCCTCGCGGCTGCCATCGGGCGCAAAAAAAACGCCGGGTCTCAAGGACCCGGCGAGTTGAACAGGGAGGCTTCACGTCTGGGAGACGTGTTGCCTAGCCGCCGCAGTCCTTCGGCAATCGTCGCCGGCCGCCGAGTCACCCCTTGAGAACCCGCGATTCGTCTAACATTATTCATTCGCCAAGCTTCGCCTGCCCGCGTTGACATGCGCGTGCTAGATTAGTCCCCGGTTAGTCCCCGGTGGCTGGGGACTGGGAGCCGACATGAGAGTGAACCTGACGGAGCGATTCATTGCCGGTCGGAAGCCCCCGAAGACGGGGCGGGACGAGTATGCGGATACCGAGGCGAGGGGCTTGGTCCTGCGCGTCACAGCCGATGGGGCGCGATCTTGGGCGGTTCGGTACACAGTGAGGGGCGACGCCAAGGGGCAGCGCCGGACGACCATCGGCGCCTTCCCGGGGATGCCGTTGAGCAGGGCCAGGGGCGAGGCGTTCGGGATCCTGGCCGCCGCAAAGGCTGGGCGCGATCTGCCTGCCGAGGAGCGGGCCAAGCAGCAGCAGGCAGAGGCCGAGGCCGACCGGCCCCAGACCAACCGAGAACTGTTTGAGCGATACCTAAAGCTGTACGTGGCCAAGACCCACAGGAAAGCCGGGCAGACCCGGCGGCTGTTTGAGCTGCACGTCTTTGACAAGCCGAAGTTTGCCAACCTCCGGCCGGGAGAGACGCGCCGCGGCGATGTCGTCGCCCTGCTCGATGATCTCGAGACCGAGAAGAGGCTGACCACACAGCGCAACCGAGTCCGATCCCAAATCATCGCCGGCTTCGACTATGCGGTGGAGCGCGAGTGGATTCCGGCTAACCCGGCTGCGGGGGTGAAGAAGAAGGCCGAGCCAGACCCGCAAGAGCAGGGCCGTGAATTGACGGTGGACGAATTGCGGGCGATCTGGCGGGCCGCCGTGGAGATCGGATATCCGGGCGGCCATATCGTGCGCCTGTTGATGCTGACGGGTGGCCGGCGGGACGAAGCCCGTTGCGCGCCCCGCACCGAGTTGGCGAAAGACTTGTCCGAGTGGATCATCCCGGGCACGCGCTACAAGACGAAGCGCCCTCATCTGGTGCCGCTCAGCGAGCCGGCCCGCGATCTGCTGGCCTCCTGTCCGAAGTCAGGGCCGTACCTGTTCAGCCTGAACGGGAAGAAACCCTATGCCGGGCACTCTAGGCTCAAGCGGATCATCGACCGGCGCAGTGGCGTAAAGGGCTGGACGCTCCACGATTTGCGTCGCGCCGTTCGCACCCAGCTTAGCGCCCTTCAGGTGCCGGCAGACATTCGCGCCCGCGTGCTGGGCCACGCCAAGGTCGGCATGGATCGCGTCTACGACTTGCACGACTTCAAGGCCGAGAAGAAGGCGGCCCTGCAGCGCTGGGCGGCCTACCTGATGGATGTCGTTGCTCGCCGCGACCGGAAGGTTGTTCCTCTGCGGGCGGGGTGAATGCTGGCGAATGTATATGCCGGTAGGCGTCGAAAAAGTGTTGACCTAGGGATTCTCGCTAGTTAGACTCCATGCTGCTGAATGGATTTGCGCGCCCGGAGGAACCCCCTCCGGGCGTTTCCATTTGAGCGCCACGATGACCCGGCCGGGGATAATCCCCGCGACCGGGTTTTTTCATTTCCGACATCAAGAGGATTGAATGACCGAGACGCAAAATCTCGGGCCGGACCGCTTTGTCCGCGAGCCCGAGCGACGGAAGAAGACCGGCATATCCACCACGCGCTGGTGGGAGCTGGAGCAGGAAGGGAAGGCGCCACGGCGCCGACGCCTCGGCGCGCGCATGGTCGCGTGGCTGGAATCCGAAATAGACGCATGGATCCAAGAGCGGGCGCGGGACACCTCCGCGCCTCCGCGACCCGGCACCCGTGCGGCCTGAAACGAAACGCCGGCCGAGGGGCGGAATCCCTGGCCGGCGTGGATTAACTCTCAAAGCAACGGATGGAACATGAACAACATAATCGAATTTCGGCCGCGCCTCAAGCGCGCCGGTAACGACAACCGCAGCCCGGAACTCGCCGCCTGGGACATCTACATGGATGCGCTGTCACCCGTCTTGGACGGCGACACGAGCATCGCCAACCTGCGGGCAGCCGTCATCGCTCACGATAAATGGGTGTGGGCGTTTGCAAGGGAGGCCGGCTAATGGGTGCGGCAGAGGTAGCCACCGCACTCGGCGGCAAGCGTGCAGGGCGAGGTTATCTGGCTCGCTGCGTAGCCCATCCAGATCGCAACCCCTCGCTGCTTATCAATGACGGAGAGGACGGCAGGCTCCTTCTCCATTGCTACGCCGGCTGCGAGTTCCGCGACATCATCGCGGCGTTGCGCTCCGGCGGCTTTCTTGACGGCGGCGCGACCAGGACCGAAGCCGTTGTCGACATCGACTATGAGGCCGAACGCTTGGCGAGGTCGGCCGCCGCCGCTTCGATGTGGCATCACGCCAAGCCGGCGCTCGGCACCCCCGTTGAGAGATACATCCGCTGGCGCGGAATTGAGGGCGACATACCCCCAACCCTCCGCTTCGCGGAAGCTACGCATCACCCCTATGAGAACCGCGCGCTGCCGGCGATGATCGCCTGCATTACCCGATGGCCCGACCGCAGGGTGATCGCCGTACACCGGACGTTTCTGCAGAACGACGGTCGAGGTAAGGCCGGGACCGACGCCGACAAATTGATGTTCGGCCCCTGTGCTGGCGGCGCTGTTCGTCTGGGTGCGGTCGGTGACGAACTGACCGTTGCTGAGGGGATCGAAAGCGCACTCAGCGCCCAAATCGTCCTCGGGAAGCCAGCCTGGGCCTGTCTCAGCACGAGCGGCCTCAAGGGTGTGATCTTGCCGCCCCTACCTCTCGCCAGATTCATCTGGATCGCCGCAGACAACGACACCCCGGGCATGGCAGCGGCAAATGAGGCCGCCGACAAATGGACCGGTGATGGTCGAACCGTAAGGATCTGCCCGCCACCGCAGCGAGGCATGGACTGGAATGACGCGCTGCGGTCGGAGATCGCCCATGCCCAGTAACGTCGCCCCCAAACTTCACGCTGTCGTCAACACGCCGCCTCACGAGCCCGAGGCTCCGCGCCCCCTTCGGCGGCCCCTGCCTCCCGCAGAACCGTTCCCCGATGATGCCTTGGGGGCGAGGATGTCGGGGGTCGCTCACGCAATCCACGCCAGGGTACAGGCGCCCTTCGCAATCTGCGCCCAATCGATCTTGTCTGCCGCCACCCTCGCCACACAGCTACACGCCGACATCGAGTTGCCGACCGGCCACATCATTCCGATCTCCAACTATTTCCTCACAATTGCCGAAAGCGGCGCGCGAAAAACCGCCGCTGATCGGGAGGCATTGGCGGGAGTGAAGATGCGCGAAGAGGAGTTGCGGCTTGCGTATGGGGAAGACAAGCAAGCCCACGACAACAAGCGCGAGGCATGGGAGCGCCAGCGTCAACAAATACTATCCGACAAGAAGCATTTTCCAACGGCGGCGGCCAAGGAAGGCGAGCTGAATAAGCTTGGGCCTGAGCCCGAGGCTCCGCTTCATCCGACGCTGACGTGTACAGACCCTACGTTCGAGGGCCTGGTGAAACTTCTTCAGGGTGGTCAGCCAACGGTGGGCGTCTTCACTACGGAAGGCGGACACTTCATAGGCGGCCATGCCTTGAACGAGGACAACCGCCTCAAGACCGGAGCGGCGATGTCGGACGTTTGGGACGGCTCTCCAATCAAACGCATTCGCTCCGGCGACGGCATCGTGATCCTGAACGGCCGGCGGGTGGCGATGCACCTGATGGTGCAGCCCGCGGTGGCGAACAGGCTAATGGGCGACCCGACGCTTCGCGATCAGGGTTTGTTGTCGCGTGTGCTCGCGGTCGCGCCAGAGTCAATCGCAGGGTCTCGCCACTGGAAGGAGCCAACGCCCGAGGGCGCGGCGGTCATCTCGGAATTTGCCGATCACATCCACAAGGTTCTCCAGAGGAAGCCCAGAACTCGCGACAATGAGGATGCTTGGGCAAAGCCACGACCGAAAAACGAGCTGCGGCCCTTCGTTTTGAAGCTGGCGCCCGAGGCGAGGCAAAAGTGGATCGAGTTTTCCGATGCCGTTGAATTGCAGCTTGGGGCTGGGGGAATGTTCTCAGGCATTAGCGGAATTAGCGGCTTCAGCAACAAGCTGGCGGAACATGCGGCTCGCCTAGCCGCAGTTATTGCCACGGTCGATGATCCCGACCGATCGGAAGTCCCGTTCGGATA
>Ga0196963_10001599_pt1 | contig 14898 bp, 8 predicted proteins | sample S1_5metaG_FD_148600 | JGI IMG/M metagenome (GOLD analysis project Ga0196963, IMG submission 148600) | Soil microbial communities from Anza Borrego desert, Southern California, United States - S1_5 | ecosystem: Environmental > Terrestrial > Soil > Desert | place: USA: California | collected... | reverse complement strand
TACGAATCGCACGATGAAATACGTCAAAGGGTCCCAACGTCGATAAAGATTGGAACGGATCCTGGTTCGACGGTGAAGGGAGAACGAGGTGCACAGGGAACCTGGACGTTAATCTGGTTCCACGGAAGTGCAGAGGTCCCGTCGATCGCGAAGGACTCGCCTTTCCATAAACGGCGATATCCACGACTGGTTCCTGAAAACTTTCGCTGATGCACCACATGCTGCGCCCAGTTCCCCTGGCATATTTGGGGGGACATGCTGCGACCTAGGGTGCTTCCAGCCTATGGCAGGACCTTCGATCGGCAGAACGGCTCTGGTCCCCTTGAAGCGAACGGTATGCCCAGAGGATTCAGGTCTCACATACGACCGATCCGTATCGGATTTAAGAACCTTTGGAGTTCAATCGAAAACGAATTGATCGGCAACGTGGTCACTCCCGGAAAAAAACACCGTATGTGTAAGGGAATACCCTTACGTACGGTGGCGATGCCGAGGACTTCCCATCCAGTGCCGCGACGTGTTACCGGTTGGTGATTCGGCAATGATGAAATGGACGGACGTACCAAGGCAACGGTCACGCTTTCGCACATTATCAATGGCATTGCGTATTGGACCAACGGCAAAATCGACCTTCTGGAGGAGATCCTGGACATTTTTCGGCCCGAATGCAAAAAAAAATGAGGGCATTTTTCATTCGGATATAAAAGGCACATGAAATCTGCCAAGGCCATCCATAACCAGTTCCAGAAGTACCGTCAATTGAAGGAATCGGTCGGGGACGAGGAACAATGGATCCGGGAATACGGCTATTACCTGGTGCAGGACGAGAGCAAGGTCAACAAGTGGTACGGATTGGTGGTCGGTCCGGAGGAATCGCAGTACACCGGTGCCCTGTTGTTGGTGCGGATCAGTTTCCCGGACGATTATCCGTTCTCCCCTTGCAGGGTGGAAAACGTGCTCCCCTTCCCGAAGAAATTCAACGCCAACTTGTGGAGCGCGGATGATTCCCAGAGTCTGATGTGTTCCGACGGCAAATACCAGACGTTCCACGGCTTGATATGCATGGACATACTCAATACCCCGCACAGCAAGATGGTGAAAAACAGTTACGGCGAATACAAGGAGGTGTACGACAAGAGCAAGGAGCAATACACGCCCATCATCAACATAAACAGCATCATGCTTTCCATCCGCTCCAACATCCTGAACGGCGAGACCCTGATGTACCACATCACGAACGACGAGTTGGCATACCTGACGCTCAGGTACCTAGCTTTCGGCACCTACCTCGATGGATTCCTGATCAGGCCGGATGAGAGGAACGGTTTGAGGATGTTTCAACCACATTTGAAAACGATCTTCCAAAGGTACCTGTCGCATTACAGGAAGGAGATCGAAAGGATCTCGAGGAGTGACGGATTTTCCAAGTATGCCAATGATCTGACGTCCATGTTGGGCAGGATCGATCAGAAATACAGTCCAACTGATCCTTGATTACGGTCACCGACGGATACTAAACGGATACCAAATGGAATTGGGATGTCAAAACTCCGACTCCGAACGGTTCTCGGATTGCGTACTGGGTGGATAAATTGAAGTATCATTTTTGATTGAACTTTTTTCTAAAAAGTTCATTTATGAATCAAAACCTATAAATCCCAAAGGAACGATCGTTGATCTCAAAAATAGCTTGATGAAACGTCTTTCTGAATATATTATGATATAATCACAGAGAGTTTCAGACAAATCGGGAATTTTGTTACCAGTATCGAAGTTTTGACGGATGGGGAAGGTATCAAAAAATTCGTGAATGAATTCCAAGATGCATATCAATTGTCGGTCCATGTTTTGGAAAAATAGGGGTCACAGCAAATTTCAAAACTGTTTTAGTGCCTTCATAGATAAAGGTGTAATCGTTGCTCAAGCTTCATCCGGATCGGATCATACTGGCACATATCTATCTATGGTCAGGAACAGTATCAGACATATGGGTGAAAAAACGGAAATGTTTGAACATCTGAATTCAAGTTTCAACACCGATTATAGTGACTTATTTATCAAGATTGTTCACATAAATATTTTGGGAAATGTTGAACTTCCTAGAAAACCAGAGTCCTGCTTCCCATTTACAATGCTGGATTAAACACATGCACTATTTGGATCACGAGTGGTGTCAGTAACTCTTGATGCATTCTTCGTCCACGGCGGGTTCGATCTTTTTCAGCACCAGGTTCTTGCGATTTTTCGCACAATAGAGGTCGTGCTCCGAAAACATCCAATGGTGGAATTGGCCCAAACTCTTCAAATCCAATTCCCCGATCCTGCTTTGCATCCTGGCGAGGCTCTCGCCTTCCCTTGTGCGCCTGGCATTTATGCAACGGTCGTAAGGAGTGATTTTATCGTCCGGGAAAGCCAGGTAGGTCAATCGATAGGGCGACTCCGATCCTTCGGTCGATGGCAGGCCGAAGACCCAGTCGAAGGTTAGTTTCACCCTCGGTTCGTGGAACTCGTTGGTCACCACCAATAGGCGATGCCACGATCGCACGTCGGTGTGCATGGCCCTGAGGTAAAATGCGTTTCCGACGGTGTCGTAGGATGCGTTCTCCTCGTAGATCATAGATGGATCGATGCCGTGCTGCTCCAGGTAGAGCGTCATTCCCGTGGCCTCCTGAATGTTGCGCCCGTTGACGTCCAGGGAACCCGCTTTGTGGAAGGTCCCCGCCGAGAGCAGGACGACCGGCACGGATCCGTCGTATTGCCGCGCGAACCAGTCCAATTTCGACCTGACCCAGACGGGCAGGCTGTTGACCGGGTCCAAGCCGTCCCGGGGTCCCCCGCATCCGGGGATGACGATGGCATCGTAGAGACTGAAATCCGTCTTTTCCTTTTCCTCCATCTATGGATTATTAATGTTTCCTTCCGTTTAATAGGGGACATGCTGCCTGGCACCATTCCTGGACACAACGGTGGCTGGAACGGGCCCGATGATCCAGGATATCGTCAGTGTATTCCTGGTTAAACTCCGTCCACGTTGACCTTTCTGGCTGCGGATCAAGTCAAGTGCGGGTCGTGTGTTGGCCTCATTCCGTACGGTTCACAACAAATAATATCACACTTTTCAAAGAGCAATAAAGCGCACTTTTCAAAAATTTTTGAAACAAAGTTTACAAAGTGGAACTCTGTATTTTGTGATTGATGGAATTCCTGATGCACCCAAATTCAATTATCGTATTGATGATAAAACTCATGTCATAGCAGTTTTGGATTTTATTTGGAGAAATATAGGCAGATTTGGTGGACCTGCAACATATAAAGGTGCCAATGTAGAAAGTGTTTCAGCATCAAACTGGAACTTTATTAATTATGTTGGTTATCAACTGAGGCAATTACCACTAAATGAAGCTTTCAATGGAAAAATTCAAACCAAGTTTCAGTTTGATTTCTCTGAACCTCTCAGGATTTCTGCCAAATTAATGTACAATACGACACCATTGCACTGGTGTGCCAATCATTGTTTACCGATAGCTCTCAAGAATTGGATAGATAGTGGACTATTTGACGCCAACGCTTCGGACGCACACCCCTGCATTTTCTCGCTATGCCCAGAGTGTACATCATATCTTCCAAAAATGTGGAAATTTGTGGCCAGATGCTTATAGACGCAGGAGCTAATATTGATCCAACAGATCATCAAGGACGAACACCTCTGGATTACATATGCCAAGGTATAAATTCTGATGACAAATTCAATTGGGGCGTAACAGAATCAGTGTTATTTACTAAATCTAAGGACCACGAGATATCACCACATCAAACCAAGTTTGATTTTTTCATAAAACATGGAGCTAAAATGTCATCTGATTCTCATGATCGCTTACTTAAAATGTATCCGCAACACGTTGATCAAATTTCCAAAGCCGCACCTGATTTAAGTTTATCCCCAAACCATATGCTCAATTCTCTTGTTCAAAGTCTCAGTCACAAAACGGGAGTTGAAAGATCTGCGTGCAGTTTTAGATAAAGTCAACCCAACACAATATTCTAAAGCCTTTCTCACTGCATGTGAACATGGTAATAAAGATATTGCAAAATTACTGATAGATGAAGATAAAATAAAACCACAAGATCATCCTGAGGCTTTATCATTGGCAGTTGGGTCTGGTGTTTTAAGCATCTGCCAAATTTTGATTCATTATGGATTCAACGCGGACAGGACTCGAACGGAGACACCCCCCTACACATAATCTGTAAACGTAAAGGAAAAAGGCGTCTGCCCATCATTGAACTTCTTATCAAATCAGGAGCAAACTTACTTCTACCTAATCATAAGGGTCGGACACCTCTTTATTTTCTCCTTTAATACAACAAGCTCACCTTTGATGAGCTTGAAGGATGTGTTGTACTTTCAGGAGGTAAGTGCCGATTTTGCATCGTTCATGCCCACCATATGAAACCAATGCAACCACACCGACCGTTTCTTGTGACCTTTGATTCGGAATAGCACATTCCTTATCGATAGTATGACGTGTAGCGTCTATAGGTCATGTTTTGATTTTAAACAATTGTGGCGCCATTGAACAATTAATGAGGCCGTGACTCGGGGTCCAAAGTCCAGGGTCTGGGTTGGGGCCTAATGAAGGACCATCGGCTTGTTGTGGCTGTACCTCCTCCGTCCGATGTCCAGGAGCTTCCCGATCCGGTCCAGGCTGAATTGGCCGTAGGCAGCGAATGCGTTCCTCCTGAGGTTCATGTACTTCTTGCCCCGATGGTCCATGACTTCGTTGCTCCATTCATTGGGGATCTCGTGCCGGTCCACGAGACTCCCGATGGCCGCCCCCACGATGCAACCGTTGGTATCCGTGTCCCCGCCCAGTTGGATGGTCCCCACCAGGGCACGGTGGAAGGTCGACTGCTTGATGCCCACGGCGATCGTCCGCGAGATTGCCAGGTGGAATGCGGTTCCCAGGTATCCGATGTTCACGTCGGCCGGTGGATCCAGTGGATCGTCGTTGGCAGCCCTCCGGAAGATCAGGTCAATCAGGGGGTCCTGTTCCGCTATCGTCTTGACCAGTTGCATCGTCAGGCACAGTCCCTGTCGCCCGTGTGCGATGTTTCCAGCCAACAGTGCGACGTAGGCCGCAGTGGCGACGGTGGCGGTATGGGAAAAATGGGTCAATTTTGTGTCCTGGGCGACCTGATTGAGGATGTTGGAAGCCAACAATTGTGGATTCTCCCTGTGGGCGCAAGATACCATGGGAGCCAGGAGTATCCCCAGTGGCGAGGCCCTCATCAGGCATCCGTTGCTGAGGTTGTCCCCGCCGTATATGTCCCTGACCCGACGATTGAAGGCGTCTGCCAACCGACGGGAATCATTGGGAGTGCGATTCTCCGGGTGGGAGAGTATGTAGCGAGTGGCTCTTCCCACGTCGAATGGGTCGCTCCGCATCCAGATTTTGTACTCGCGGAGGATGTTGTTGGAACTCACTCCGTCCGTCTTGATGATGGAGGACATGAGCGCCAGGGCCATTTCGCTGTCGTCGGTGACCTGCCCCTTGTCCAACCCGAACAACCCGCCCCCCAACATCGGGAGGAACCCGTCCCCGCGCAGGTCCCCCGTGACGACTTGATCCGCGGGCTTTCCGAAATGCATCTGTGCAAATTCGTACCTGGCACCCAAGGCATCACCGATCAATTGCCCCAAGAAGCAGTTCTCGGCCCTCAGTTCCATATAATTTCAAAGGCGTTATCGTTTATTGATATCCGGACAACTGACTGGTCATCATCCGTTAGAATCCATGCCGGACGGCCTGTTTCTGATTTGACGGAATCGCAATTGCGCGATTCACGAAATTGCGTGATAACTCAACTACCCGGGCTCCGGGGACACCTTTGAATGGCCCATTTTTGAAAAAGTCACGGACGGCAAGGCGGGATGGTGGTTCATCCTGAAATATGACGCCGTTAATGCTGCGATGCGCTTGGTACGGCGTTGGCGGCAGGCACGTCCCGGATGATGCGGGTACCTTCCGTCACGGTCTTCTTGCAACGGGAATAGATGCTTTCTATTTTTGATTCCACGAATGCGATGGCCTCTTCATTTCCAAGGTTCATGCGTCCCAAATTACCACGGAGGTATTCGTCGATGACGGAGGGGAAGTATATGTCTTGCCATTCGTCCTCCAGATACACTGAAATGTAGTCTCCGGATTGGCGATACAGGAGGTTCCAATTTTCCGGATAGTCGGGATTGAAGTGCAACTTCCGTAACAGTTCGTCGGACAGGAACTCCACCGATAAAGTGGGGGTGAGCTGGCCGAATACGTCGCACCTCTCCTGTCCGAAATTCAACGGGGCCTTGCCCTGTTTCGCCCCTATGGGCACTGGCAGAGTTGGTGAGGTTTCATCTTTCCGTTTGTGTTTCAGTTTCTCCAGCTCAATGGAGAGTTCTGCCAATCTGATCTCCCGGTCTTTCAATTCGATCATGAGTTTCAACCTGTCATTTGGGTTGATCGGGTCCCTGTACTCCTTTTTGCGACACACCCTGTTTTTCAGATGGTATTCCAAATTGGACGAACGGGCGAACATTTTTTGACAATCGGGGCATGTGCGTTGCATGTCATTGCTGCATCCATTCCCGATCAAAAATTGTTTGAGTCGTGTTTCTTTTGCCAATTAAATACTGTGCGGGTTAAATATATATACGCGATGAGGAATTACCTGATCACCGGTGCATTGGGATTCATTGGCTCCAATTTTGTCAATCATTTGGTGACAAGAGAAGCCGAGAATGAGGGAGCCCAAAATTGTTCCCACAAGGAGGGGGGGGAGCTTGTTCCGGCGCTTGAAGCGCCGAAACCGGCGGAACGTAGTTCCCCCCTCCGTGTGGTGGTCTTGGATAAGATGGATTATTGCAGTTCGTTGAGCAACATCATACCGAGCGAGAAGGTGGAGATAGTCATAGGCAAGATCAGCAATGCCGAATTGGTCAGTTACCTGTTGGAGACCTTCGAGATAGACACGGTGGTCCACTTTGCTGCGAGTACGCACGTGGACAACTCCTTTTTGAACTCGGTCTCCTTCTCGAAGAACAACATCGTCGGTACGCACGTCCTCCTGGAATGTTGCAGGATGTACCAGGAGAAGACCGGTCGATTGAAGAAGTTCCTCCACATCAGTACCGATGAGGTGTACGGGGAGGTGGCGGACGGGGAGATCCGCACGGAGAACTCCATATTGGACCCGACGAATCCCTATGCGGCCAGCAAGGCGGGTGCGGAATTTATGGTAAAGTCGTACCTGTATTCCTATAAGCTCCCCGTGATCATAACCCGGGGTAACAACGTCTACGGACCCAGGCAATACCCGGAAAAGGTGATACCCAAATTCATTTGCCAACTGTTGAACGGACAGAGGCTGACGATACACGGCACCGGGAAGACCAAGAGGAACTTCATACACGTGGACGACGTGGTGAAAGCGGTGGATCTCATTCTGAGCAAGGGGGTGGTGGGACAGATTTACAACATCAGCTCGTGTTACGATAACGAGTACACCGTGATGGAAATAGCGCGGATGCTGGTGGGCCTGTTTCACGGGGAGGACGAACCCGTCGAAAATCATCTGGTGTTCGTGGAGGACCGGCATTTCAACGACTACAGGTATTGCATCAGTCAAGATAAACTGAAAGAGTTGGGATGGGAGCCCACCAAGACCGACGTCAGGCAAAACCTCATCGATCTGATAAAGTGGTACCGGGAAAGGAATCCGTGGCCCTTTCCTTAGGTCACCTTTGTTCCCACTTATTAAGGGGGATTGTTTCGAAAAATCCAAACCGTTTTTTCAGAATTCTTGATTTTATTTTGTCTGCCTATAAGTATAAAAATGCCTTTTCAATCAAGCATCAGGAGATTGGGAAGTCACAACGACCAATGCAGACCTGTGGTTCCATTGCCACTGCCCTGTTTTCCGATGTACCGATACAGGTGCGATCCACCCTATCAGGAATGCGTCTGTCCCAAGAACAACTGCGTCTGTTGCGTAAAGGGACCCCGGGGCCACAAGGGGCACAAGGGGCACAGGGGACGTCGTGGTAAGAGCGGTTCCAGGGGCAAGAGGGGCAGGAGGGGGCCGAGAGGGGAACAGGGCGAGCAGGGTGAGCAGGGTGAGCAGGGCGAGCAGGGCGATCAAGGTGAACAGGGTCCCACCGGTGAACAGGGCGAGATAGGTCCCACGGGACCCACGGGACCGGCTGGTTTGGACGGCGATACGGGCGGCTCGGGTCCGACCGGTCCCCAAGGTATCCCGGGGGTCACGGGTCCCCAAGGTATCCCGGGGGCGACTGGTCCCGCGGGTATGGGGGGGACGGGTGGGATAGGACCCACCGGTCCCCCGGGTCCCTCCCAGACCGGAGCAACCGGTCCGACGGGTCCAGCTGGGCCGGCTGGTACCGGAGGGCCGAGCCTGATCGGTTTCGCCAGCGGTGATCCAGTCCAGATGGCGAGCTTGCTGGGAGTGGCTTCCAGTGCCGGACTGATAGGGTTCGGCACGTCGGCTTCCGACGTCTTCATCTCACCGGGACCCGTCATCAACCTGACGGGTTTACCCGCGACCCTGATCAATTTTGCGTTTTCGGCTCCCAGGGACGGCATCATCCGATCGATCGCCGGTTATTTCAGCAACGTGTCGCCCCTGGTGTTGACGGGGGTCACCACCTTGCACGTGCAGATCTGGCAGGCCGTGGTCCCATCCATGACGCCCAACCTGTTCGTCCCCACCACGGCGGAGGTGGTGATCGATATCAGTGCCGCCATCTCCTCCCTGGGGGGTAATGCCAACGGGATCACGACGGGATTGAACGTACCGGTTGTTCAGGAGAACAGGTACGTGCTGGTCACGATGGTGACCAGCACCAGTCTGGCTTCCACGGTGATCATCAACGGATACATAAGTGCGGGAATCACGATTGAGTGATCAAATGCATACGACCGTGTGTATCCATCTCCTTTGCTGTCATCAGACAAACCTTGAATCTTGTTCTGTGCACACTGTTTTTTCTGTTACCCATCCCCTTTGACTGTTTCAACAGTGCATCGTTTCTGAATTGTTCGAGTCAAAAAGGGATTTTATCATCCGAAGTGCCAATTACAAGCTAAAAGAAATTTTTCCACTTCAGAAAGCAAAACGCCTCTTGCGAGCGTCTGTTGCTAATGTGATAGGTATTAGCAGAATGTTCGATCAATTGATCAATTTGAAATTTAATCAAAAAACAATTACTGTCTGATGTTTCTTCATCTAATATTTTGGTGACGTGGTGTGGCATTTTATACACTGCAAATAAATGTGCATTTGTAATGTGTTAAATATTCAAATCAATCCGAATTGAATATTTAAAAATTACTCGAGACCTGGATAATGTCAGGAACTGCGTCGGAAAAATCGGACGCACCAAGCGCACACTCGCACCGACGATGCGACCGAGCTCCGTCCGGATTGTCAAACGGATCTTCGGAATTGCAGTGCGTCTCCGCGGTGTATCGGCCCTGTACATCCCCGCCGTTATACGCACAGGTCCGCCACACTTGAACTCCGGTCATAACTGGATCTATGCCTCCTGCGCTTCCTGTTGTATCCAAAAGAAGATCCAAACAACCGTTTTTTGACGATCATTCACGTCAATCCAGAAGTACGTATTCTATCGTGTCTTCCAGATACATCACGTCAGTCAAACGCGTCGAATCTGTCTGGAAACCCGGACCATCGTCTTCGCCCAGACGTCCCACAAAAGGACGGTTGCCTGGTCTGGCAATGTCGGCTCCCAAAGCCCACGTTTCCGTTCCATCCCCTCTCTGTACTCTAAAAGTGCTATTATTAAAGGGGATCGCAGCATCCGGCAGCGTCAACCTACTCAATTCCACTGAATTGTCTCCCACCGCAATGTAACTGTACGTCCTTTTATCCGCATTGTGATTGATCGCCAAGCATGATATTCTACCACCGATTCTGTCACTCAACAGGGTGTCCCGTTCATCGTTGAATTTAATCACATGGACCACACTCCTTCCAGCTTCTGGCGTGTTCGTAAAAAAATTTATACTTCCTGGGCTGAAAAACATGAACCCCGTCAATCCCACAGCTGGAACCAATTCATAGAGAACATTGGAACGATCTGTTTCCAATTCAAGAGCTCGTCTCTCAAGAAGACTAAAACGGTATCTTTCCTGCTCTTCCGCTTCCCCTGCCCCTTCCTCTTCCTCTTCATCTTCCTCATCATCTTCCTCAACATCTTCGTATTCCTCTCCCTCTTCCTCTGCCTCTGCCCTTCTCCTCGCCCGAAGCCGTTCGAGATCGGGGCGACGACTCACAATTCTTGGTAATGGTATGTCAGCTGGTATTGGCGTTGCACCCCTCGCATCCGGAAGTTCCACGTCGTCGCCCACTAAGGCCCTGACCAGATTCATCGGAAGGGGAATTCTGGAAACCGGATGCATCGGGTAATACCGATCCGCCAATTTTGATTCCACCCATCTCCTGATACAGTGAATGTGGAAACAATAGCTAGTAACACCCGGTATCCTGACATATCCTGGATCCTCATCGTTCACGGTCTCTTTGACGTTGTCATGACATATCAAGCATATGTTTTCGTGGCAATCTTCACTTTCGCTCCTATGCCGCCTCCGCCTCCGCCTCTCTCTCTGTCGACGCGACCTCCCCGGTCGTCCCTTAAGTGGGCTGCCGTTGCTACCACCATATGAATTCCATTTCATTCCATACTTTTCACGGTCTCCCATCGAAGCTTCCCTCCTTGTCTCCTCTGATGTCCTTTCGGTTCTTCTCCACCTGTATGTTGGACTGTTGGTTTGAGGCATATATTATTTGAAGAACTTTTTAGAAAAAAATTCAATCAAAAACGGAGTGCGATTGTGCAACCTCACGGTCACACGATCTGGTACAGTTTGTGACGTATTCAATCAATATGGCACACTGTTCTAGTAACAGCAGATGATTGCGTGGATTTCGACTGGATTGGCCGAGCGCACTGGATGTTCCATTGAGGAGAAGGCAAGATTATACCCAATTGGAATCTTATGGTGGACCTGTCTTTTTGGATTTCCAGAGTACAATTCGTAACTTCCAAATTTTCGATTAGATATTATTGTGGTCTCCTTATTTCTGAATCTCCGCGAACTTGGGCACTACGGTGTAACGATGCACCAGAGGACTCGCTACACCCGCTGCCGTGGCGCTGAAAGCAGAGGTGCTGGAAAGCTGAGGAGCGGTGGGTTGCGGCGGGACGGAGCCAGCGTCAGTGACTGCCTGTTGGACATCTATCAGACTGGCCACTCGACTTCCACAACGGTTGCGCCGGATGCTGACTTGTTTTGTTGGTCCCATACTTTATTCGACCCAAGAAAAGCGTATCACTCGATCAAGGTATCACTCTGACTTTTGTTCATGATGGAATTTTAATCCTCATTTTGAGGGGTGGAACGACTATTAATATGATTTCGAACTTAAGAACGAGTATTTTATTTATATCGAACAAAAATTTATATGCTAATTATTATACACAATGCCTATTCAATCCAAGATCAACACTTTGAGTTACCATATCGATAATTCTTTCCACAAATTGGGCGTTCCACCTCCGTGTTATCCCATGCACAAATTGAGGTGCGAGGGCCCCAAGGAGTGCAGTCTGCCAAAGGACGATTGCGAATGCGGATGCGAGAGGGGCAGGTGCGACTGCAACGAGAAATGCCGCGGAAAGAGGGGTCACCGGGGCCACCACGGTCACAAGGGTCATCGCGGGAGCAGCGGTTCCCGTGGAAGGAGTAGAAAGAGGGGCAGGAGGGGACGTAAAGGAGGGGAGGGGGATCGCGGTCCGGAAGGTCCGGTCGGTCCAGAAGGTCCCGAGGGTCCACAGGGACCACCTGGAGACACCGGGGAAGAAGGACCCACCGGTCCGACGGGCGAGACGGGGCCGACCGGAGAGACGGGGCCGACCGGACCCACGGGCGAGACCGGTCCGACGGGAGAGACGGGACCCACCGGTGATACGGGACCGACGGGAGATACGGGTATAACGGGTCCCACTGGGGAGACCGGTCCGACTGGTCCGACCGGCGAGACGGGGCCGACGGGCGAGACGGGGCCGACTGGTCCGACCGGCGAGACGGGGCCGACCGGAGAGACGGGGCCGACTGGTCCGACCGGCGAGACGGGTCCGACGGGCGAGACCGGTCCGACGGGTGAGACCGGGCCGACGGGCGAGACCGGCCCGACGGGCGAGACCGGGCCGACGGGCGAGACGGGGCCGACGGGGGAGACGGGGCCGACGGGGGAGACGGGTCCGACCGGCGAGACGGGGCCGACCGGTGACACCGGTCCGACGGGTGAGATCGGTCCCACCGGTGAAACGGGTGAGACGGGACCGACGGGTGAAGCCGGTGATACCGGACCGACGGGACCGGTTGGTCCCACGGGTCCCACTGGCCCAACCGGCCCCACACCCGAACTGTTGTTTTTCGTCGAAGGCGGTAGTGGACCCACAGGACCGGTGACTTCTGGACCCATCGCCGTGACCAACGGTGACACGATCCGATTCTGGAGCACGAGCATCTTCATCGATGTGCAGCCCGGTTCGGCATTGGTCCAACTGGAGGGATCCACCGGGGTCACCGGCTCCACCGGAGCAACAGGAGCCACTGGGGGTCCGGGTGCCACGGGTGACCAGGGTGCCACGGGTGCTACCGGAGCAACGGGTGCCACGGGTGCTACCGGAGCCACTGGAGCCACTGGGAGCCCTGGTGCCACGGGTGCCACGGGCGACCAGGGTGCTACCGGAGCCACTGGAGCCACGGGGAGCCCTGGTGCCACGGGACCCACTGGAACGACCGCCCTTACCACTTTCGGCTACGTCTACCTCCTGGGAACAACTGGGGTCACCGCAGGCGACGATTTCGCCTTTAACACCAATGGTCCCCTTTCGGACGTGACCCACATCCCCGGCACCCCGGGGGTGATAGTGGGCACCACAGGTACATACCAGATCGATTATAACGTCACCATGCTGACCGGAGCTACGGGAGAAATCGCCCTCACCGTGAACGGCACGGTGGATCCCTCCACGCAATTGGCCATATTGACGGACGGCACGTCGGTGGCGGGAACGGCCATACAGAACCTGCCGACGAATGCCACCGTCACTCTGAGGAACGTCGGGGCCAACACCATTACCACACCGGCGGCTCCGAACATAGGGGCCCAGTTGAACCTGATCCGACTCGTTTGAAACAAAGCAGGTGTTGGTGTGTGCAAGGCGATCATTTCCTCCCTGTGAATTGGTAGACCCGGTACCGGTATAGTTTGGTCAATTCGTGCAGGTACTCAATGTTCAACAGGTTTTGCCTCAATTGGGAATAGTCGATGGTCGAGTAGCGCTTAAACTGACAATACGCGCGGATGTAATCCGCGTACTGCCAGTAGCATTTCGCGTCCTCCAAGACGGAGGAAAACGTACTGGATTCCACGGGATGGAAACCGTGTGCCTTCAGGCGGAGATCCAGGAAATCGAAGTTGATGAGGTACTCACGGGAGGGTTTGAACCCCATGAGGGACATCATGGTGAATTCTATTGCCTGTCCACAGTTCGCGAAAGGGTGATTCCCTTCCCACCTGGAACCATCCGCGGGTTCGATCTTCCACAACAGGTCCCCCCTGGGACTGAAATGTGCCACTTCCCCTTTGGTCAGCAACCGGTGGACCGATCTCCCGTCCATGCCCGTGACGATCAAATGGCCGTTCCTGTGCGTGAGTTGAGCGACGTCGCTCAGCAGTCTCTCGATATCCGGCTCGCTTTTGAGCAGGTAGTGGAGGGCAAATTGGAGACTGATGACGTTGAACCTGGTGGTCGGTTTCCGCATTTGATTCCTGATTTCCGACACCCAATGATTGCCCGTCAGGTCCCCTTGGATGAAGAGGTACCTGTCGTCCAACCTGAATTTGCCCCTCAACGTCTTCCTGCACGTGTCGATGTTGTCGCCGTCCAGGTCGACCCCCAAATAGAAGGCGACGTTGTTTTGCCAAATGAAAAGGTCGTTGCCGCGCCCACAAGCCAAATCCAGGTAATTCGGGCGGTAGTTGCTCCTCTGGTACACCCTGCGGGTGATGATGTTGTACTTGATGAGGTTGTTGAAATTTATGACGTCCATCAAATAGCGACTCCTGACGAAGTTCTTGTAGGGATTGTCCAAGAAATAAGAACCGGACGGCGAAGCCATTGCGTCGGGTTGATTGGTCCTTGGAGGCGTTTCGACAACGGGACCGCCGGTATCGAACAATTCTGACTCGGAGATAGGTGAGGCCGACATGCGGGTGATGTCGGCGATTTTCCCGGTCCTGTCATAGAGTTCCAACGCGGTTTTTTCGGCCCGACCCCTGATCGGCCTCCAAGTCGTGCGTCCATCGACGGTTTCCCTGACGAATTCCACCACGGTGTGGTCAAAAATGGGGTCCCCTTCACCGGTCATCGGTGCATCCTTGCCCTCTTCGACGGGGAGATGGATTTCCGCAATCGTATCCAGTTGGTGAAAGACCTGCTCGTTCCTCCCTAACAGCCTGGCCTTGATCACTCTCCCGTCATGGACCCTGCACATCAACGGCATCGCTGGGTCCCTTTCCAGCCTGACGAGCGTATCGACGGAAAGGTATTCGACTGGTTTCCACCTGAAACAAGCCAGGTTGCGATTGTGGATCATCTCCGGTACGGACATTTGCCAATTGGTGAAGATCAATCCGTCCAATTTGTAAGGGTATCCCTTGTGATAGATGTCGTCGCACATGCGCCTGTATGCGGTTCGATCGGGATGATGATGGTAACTCTTGAACTGAAACTGG
>Ga0196963_10001598_pt1 | contig 14903 bp, 12 predicted proteins | sample S1_5metaG_FD_148600 | JGI IMG/M metagenome (GOLD analysis project Ga0196963, IMG submission 148600) | Soil microbial communities from Anza Borrego desert, Southern California, United States - S1_5 | ecosystem: Environmental > Terrestrial > Soil > Desert | place: USA: California | collected... | reverse complement strand
CGCAAGGCGGCGATGGTCAGCAACCTCATGGTTGTGCTTTGCAGTGAAAGCGATGTGCATCCGGTAATTAACGCCGGCACCCTCTACAGCTAATCCAACAGGGGCCAGTTTGTTCAAACTGGCCCCTCCTGTATTTTAACGCCGTGATCGGATGCCAAACGAGCCCCGCAAATCCTTTTTGATTCGCATTGACCCTGAACTCTGGAAGGAGTTGGAGAAATGGGCGTCCGACGAATTGCGGAGCGTGAACGGGCAGATTGAATACCTGCTCAAGCAGGCGGTGCAAAAGCGGAAGGGCGGCTCCGACTCCAAGAAACTCGATTCGCCTTAACGGCGCATCCGCGGTTTGGCCGCCCGGAGGGCGCGCAGGGTATGCCCCCGGCCATTTTCGAATGCTTCGACCGTCGCGGTGATTTCCAGGACGGGATAGCGGATCGTGGCCAGGCCGTAGGTCTTGTAGGTCTTCGCGAAAAGCTCGGTTTCCACCATTCCACTCCAATCGGCGATGGTTAAGAATTTCATCGGCTCGCCAGTGGCTTCGTGGTGGATGCGTTCTTCAATGATTAGCCCACAGACGACCACTTCCTCTCCGCAATGCTTCGCCAGTTCTGCAATCGGGCAGTAGGTCTCCCAGGCAATGTTTGGGTGCAGTTCGAGCGGGTGCCCTGTGACTGGAAAGTCAAAGAGTTCTGATTCCCATTGCAAACGCTGCAATTTGGTTGGCTCTTCCAGAGGCACTTCCGGCAATTTTTCTTTGTCCTGATCCGGGAAGAGGAGCCCTTGAGCGGCTGCATTTCGATCGTGGCCGTAAGCGCGCAAGAGGAATTGCATCTGCCAGAATTGGGCGGAGCGGCTGTCGCCGAAGCCGTCGAACGCGCCAGCGCGGTGCAGCAGATCCATCTCCTCGGGAAGCGGATGCGTTCGTTTGTAGAAGTCTGCAATCCCGCTGAACGGTCCCATTTGCCGAGCCTTTAGAATACGCGCCTTGGTTTTATCGCTAAGGCCTTTGATGCGCGTGACGGGCGGGCGGATGGTTCGATCTTTGGGCGTGAATTGCGGGCCAGGTTCATTCACGCACGGCCCGAGCAGCTTGATTCCGAGCCGATGGCATTCCAGGACGTAAACCAGCGGATGATAGAAGCCCTTGCCATTGGTGAGCACCGCCGCCATGAACTCGACCGGGAAGTAACACTTCAGCCAAGCGGATTGATACGCTTCAACGCCATACGCGGCGCTATGGGCTTTGCAGAAAGCGTAACCTCGGAAGCTCGTGACGAGTTCCCAAACGTTGGCGATATCCTCATCGCTGCGGCCAAGCAGCCTTGCGCTGGCGACAAATTCAGGATGAATTTCTGCGATTACCTCCTGCTTCTCCTTGTTCAGCGCGCGCCGCAACACATCCGCGCGGCCACCATTTAAGCCCGCAAACACTTCGCAGATTTGCAGAATGTGCTCCTCATAAACGACCATTCCGAAAGTGCTGCGGAGACACGGCTCAAGCGAAGGGTGCGGGTAAACTGAGGGCTCAAGGCCTTGATACCTCCGCGTGAAGCTGACCTTTTTGTGCTCGTTCGCCGCCCCAGGCCGAATGACGCTGACGATCGCAACCAGCCCATCAATGTCGCGCACATTGCACATGCGGCAGAGGCTGATCATCGCGGGGCTTTCGATGTGATGAACCGCGCGCGCGCCGCCGCTCGCGATCATCTCCCAAACCTGTTCATCCTTCCACGGCTCCAAAGCGGCCAGGTCATAATCCACCCCGCGCGCGTTCAGCCAATGCTTCACATCCCGCATTACGGCCAACCCGCCTTGCGCGAGGATGTCCATTTTGATGAGGCCGATTTGCTCCACGGCCTCCATGTCAAAATGCGTGGTTGGATAACCCTTGTCAGAGACGAAGCAAGGAGTCAGATGCGACATCGGCTCGCGGGAGACAACGACTCCGCATGGATGCATCTTCGCGTAGCGGGGGAATTGATCCAGGAACTCAGCTATTTCGAGCGTGGTTTTATACGGATCTTCATGGATCGGCAGATCGCGGCTCTCAAGACTGGCGGTGATCTTCTCCGCCATGTCCGTTGGGCGATGAAATTGGATTCGCTTCGTAAATCGTCGCGCCTCTTGCTCCGAAACACCGAGCGCCTTGGCCACATCCGCAATGGCGCTTCGCGCCTGGTATGTTGAAAAGCCGCCAACCACCGCCACGCGCTCGTTGCCGTGCTTTTCAAAGATCAGATTAATGACGTCATCCTTGCGGTCGTGCGGGAAGTCGAGGTCGATGTCCGGGAGCTTGTCCAGGAGCATGCGATCTTTATTCAGGAACCGGCGGAAATACAATTCAAACCGAATGGGGCAAACGTCACTGATGCCCAGGCAATAACAGACAAGCGAATCGGCCGCGCTGCCGCGGGTGATCCAGTCAATGCCGCGTCGCTTGCATTCCTGCAATATATCCCAAACGGCGAGGAAATATTCCTCGTAGCCAACCTCATGAATAATCGCGAGTTCCTCCTCAACTTGCGCGCGCCGCTGCGATGCTTTTGGCCCGTATCGACGGACCAAACCTTCGAGCACCAGCTCGCGCAGAAACTCGCGTGGAGATTTGCCGTTTGGCGGGGTAAAAGCCGGGAACTGCGGTTTGCCGAAAGGAAGCTCAACATTGCAGCGGTCAGCCAGTTCGTTGGTGCGGTTGAGAGCCTCAGGAAAATCCTGGTAGAGCACAGCCATTTCCACCGGGCTGCGGAAATGAAGCTCGCGCCCAGATGTTTTCTCAGGATGCGGCTGCTTTAGCAGGGTGAGGGTGCGAATGCTTTGCGCGACGTCGAACTTCAAACGATCCTGCCGAGCGGCGTAGTGCATGGGCACAGCCGCGATCGCGCGTGCTGCTTGCGCAGTGGTTAACTTCTCACCCGGCGTCGCTTCATAATAGAAACGATTCGGGAAGAAGTCTGCGAAACGATCACACCGGCTCGTCGCGATCAACCCCGCCGTTGAGGTTCCCAACCATTCGGGAGTGTTGCTGTGATCATCGCTGGTTTGCGCGCTTAACGTCAGAATTTTGCAGAGATTCCAATACCCTTGCGTGTTCTCCACGTAGAGATGGAGCGCCTCCCCGTGAATCCACACTTCTGCTCCGATGATCGGCTTTATGCCTGCGGATTGGGCGGCTTTCACGAACTCCACAGCGCCATGCAGGTTCGGATCGCATATTCCCACGGCGCGAAGGCCGTGCTTGCGCGCAAGCTCCACGATTGCCTGAACGGACAACGTGGAATTCAGAAAGGAGTAATAGCTGCGGGTTTGAAGCGGGGTGTAGGTCGCCCGCGCCTCGCTCGTTTTGCGGACGACCAGGCGGATGCGCTTTGGCGGTTGCAGTGGGCGTGCAGCCGCTGGCTCGCGCGGGGCATCCCGCAGCACAAAGTCGTGCCCGCGAAACACCACCCGACTGGCGTGAGCGTCGTTCAAGTAATCAACGGCCGCGGCGAGGCGTCGTCGGGCTTCCTGCTGCTGTGAGCGTTCTTCGAGCGCCAATTCCGAACGGAAGAACGCGTCATAAACATTGGATAGCTTCAGCGCGACCAGGCGAAGGCTCACTCTGCGGCTCCAGGCTTGCTTCAGCAGCCATGTGATGCGGCCATAAATGTCGGTTTCAAGGTCAGTCGGTTCCAGCAGCGTGTCGCTCCGCTGCTCTTCGTCCATGTCGTTGTAGCGCACCTTCACGCTAATAGTGCGGATGCATTTTCGCTCCTCGCGAATTTTGGCCATCAACGAATCGGCCATTCGGCGCAGGGTGGCTTCGACATATTCCTCGTCGGTGGTGTCGGTGTTGAAGGTTTCCTGATGGCCATAGGATTTGGCTGGAACGCTCATCGGGATGACCGGGCGCTCATCGATGCCATGGGCGAATTGGCGCACATCGGCAGCCTGCTTCCCGAGCAGCATCGCGAGCAGCTCGATGGGCGTTTCGGCCAATTGGCCAATGCGTGCCAGCCCGGCGGCATTCAGCTTTTGCGCTGTGTGAGGCCCGATGCCGGGCAGCCAATGATTGGGCAGCGGATGGAGCAGGGCGGTCTCCTTCCCTTGAGCGATCTCCACGAACGCGGAAGGCTTGTTCACTTTGGCGGCGATTTGGCTCACCAGCTTGTTCGCGGCCAAGCCTTCGCTCACGTTGATTTTGAGGGTTTCCCGAATCGCCTTTCGGATTGTTGCGGCAACTTCAATCGGGGACTTCCTTGCCCCAGTTAAATCAAAGTAGCCTTCGTCGATGGAGCTGATTTCAACATCCGGGGTGAAATCGTAGGCATAGGAAAACATCCATTTCGAGAACTGCTCGTATTTCTCGAAGTCGCCGGGAACAACGATCAGGTTCGGGCAGAGCTTGCGCGCGCGGGACGTGGGCATCGGCGTGTAGATGCCCGCTTTGCGAGCTTCGTACGATGCTGAGGCGACAATGCCCCTCTTCTCGCCGCCAACGGCAATTGGCTTGCCACGCAACGAGGGATTGGACGCCTGCTCCACGGAGGCGAAAAAAGCATCAGCATCAAGATGGACGATGGAGCGTGGCATGCGCGAATCGCGTTAAAGGAAGGTAAGCGCCGAAGTTCGAAAAACGCCACCTTTCAACGACGGGAGAGAAGGGCGGGCGCCTGTCGGCTCACGTCACGGGTAAGATTTCCGCAAGACCGTGTATTATCGTGTAAAAGCGTGTAAAATTGTGTATTTCCGAAACTGCGGCTCCGTGGGGCCGTGGATGCTGTGCCAATCCGCAAGCGTATTCAATGAGTGGAGCAGCGGCTCCTATGGCGCTTTCATGGTTGATGAACACCACGAACTACATGTAATGTAACATGCTTGAAAGGTCAACAGTATTATTGTTCCGGGGCGCGTGGAGTTAAGCGGCGGCGGGATGGCGGCCCTTGAGCAAATCTCGCGCAAGCACAGCCCCGCAACCCAAAGCCCAATGAAGCGGGCCAACAACACGGCGGGCTGCGTCGCGGATCGCTGCCGAGTAGGCGGGGTCTCGCTGTTGGACCATTTGCATCTTCACCTTGGAGCGCGCGGCAAAAATGCTCTTGCGCTTCTCGCGATGGAGCCGGTCACTAAAGCCTTCCTTCCGGATGAACTCAGCGATGATTTCCATGGCGCGCCATTCCTCAAGCACCCAAGCTTCGAGTTTGTTGATGTTCCCGCCGGTTGTGCTCTGCGCGTGCACACGATACTGGCAAAGCGGTTCCCGCAGCACGCGAACGCGCTCGCAGTGAGTGGCCCACTCAGCAAAGAAGATGACATCGGATGCCTGGAGCATATCCGTTCTGAAGAAGGCAGGCGCAGGCTTTCGGCCGGTATGCAGCAACACTGACTGGCAATAAACGTGCCGCAGCTCTGCTTGCCTGCGGAGAAACTGCAGGCGCGTGAGTTCTTCAACACCGGCGGGGATTTGGCGGGGAAGCGGTGGAGCTATCAAGCCATTTTCATCAATGAACTCAAGTTCGCAATGAACCAGGCCATAGCCGTGGACATCATCAAACAGTGGCAGCAGGCGCTCAAAAAACGTCGGCTTGATTAGATCGTCCGCCGAGAGGATGTGGAGGACATCGGTGTCTTCAGCGAACTTCAGAGCGCGATTGAAATTGCCCAATCCTCCGATGTTCTGCTCGTTGCGCTTGAACTCGCAGCGCACGCGCGGGAATGCCTTTTGAAAGGCGGCTACGAGCTTCGCAGTGTTATCGGTTGAGCAGTTATCCTGGACCACGAGCCTGTCGGGCAGCCGAGTTTGGCGACCTACCGACTCGAGTGTCGCAGCAATAAACCGCTCACCGTTGTAAACAGGTATAATGGTGGTGACGAACATGGCCGTCACTTCTCATGCTTCTTGAGAATTCCGCGAAGGCTCTCGGAAACGTAACGCACTTGATCTTCAGTTAAATTCAGCCCGCTGGGCAGGTTAATAGCGCTGCCGCTAATTTCGTAAGCGACCTTGTTTCGATTGCGGGCGTTGGCGGCTTCCGGTTTATCTGCGTAGGCAGGGATCGAGCTTAATGGGTGGAAGAAAGGCCTGGTATCGATCGACGCTTGGCTCATCAAGTCCATCAATTGCACCTTCGTCAGCGCATACCGACTTTGATCAAGAATGACCGTGTTCATCCAGTAAGAGTTTTTGGTGCCGGGCGGCTCCGCGTTTAAGCGAATGCCTGGCACATCGCGGAGATTTGTTTGGTACCAACTGAAGATCTGCCGCTTTTTCGTGATCAATTCCTCGACCCGTTCCAGCTGCGCAAGGCCGAGGGCAGCTTGCATGCTGCTCATCTTATACTTTTGGGCGACTTCGGTGTTATAGAACATCCGATCGCCGGGTGGGCGTCCATGATCTCTCAGGAACAGGATCCGGCTAAACAATGCCTCATCATCGGTCGCAAGCAGGCCGCCTTCACCGGTCGTCAATGTCTTCGAGCCATGGAAGCTGAAAACGCCCGTTCTGCCAAAGGTCCCTGCTCGCTTGCCCTTGTATTCTGAACCGATGGCTTCGGCCGCATCCTCAACGACAGCGATGTTGTGCTTTGCCGCGACAGCGAGCAGAGCGTCCCAATCCGGCATGCTCCCGTATAGGGCGACTGGAATTACCGCCTTGGTCCGTGGAGTGATGCATTTCTCAAAGGATTCAGCCGTTAAGCACCAAGTGATGCGATCAACATCGGCAAAAGCGGTAGTGGCTCCCACATAAGTGACCGGAGCAGCGGAGGCGATCCAGGTCGCATCAGGGACAATGACCTCGTCTCCGGGCCCGATGCCCAAAGCCAGGAGGGAAAGGTGGATCGCGGAGGTGCAGGAAGGCAAGGCCGCGGCAAACCGCACTCCGAGATAGGTTGCGAACGCCTTCTCGAAGCGCTCGTGGTACATGTTCGCGTTCTTGTACCAGGCATTCGCCGCCGCGTCCGCGACGTAATCGATCTCCTTCTGTGTGATCCAGGGGCCGGAAACAGGAATCCGCTCCATACCTCAATCTTTAATGCACTTCAGGTAACCTTCAGGCGCGACTGTCAGCAGCAGTTTGTTTTCGACTTCATTTTGCACCACAAATCGGTCTGTGCTTCGCAGGTATTCGCGAACTGCAGTCTTTGGATTGTCGCCGACATCCCAAGGCCGGTCCGGGAAGAAGTCTTTGCTCATATCCTCGACAACTGTGTCGAACACGACCAGGTAGCTCCCTTTGGTCACGAGCTTGCCGTAAAGCTGCAGCTCTCGGAGGACATGCGCATGGGTGTGGTTGGAATCCAGGATGACCATTACCTTCTTTTTGCCTTTGGCCGAGGCATAAACCTGCTCCGCAATCCCATCATCGATGGATGAGCCCTGAATCATCCTGATTCGCTTTGCCATGCGATGCTTCTCGATTTCCGCGCGATTGTGCGGGCGAATGTCGATGTCGATGCCCAAAATCTCACTCTCGCCTCCGATCAGTTCGAGAACGGACGCGTAGAAGATCAGAGAGCCGCCATGGGCTATGCCGGTTTCAATGATCAAATCGGGCCGAACCTCATAGATCAGCTCCTGCATGGCGATCATGTCCTGCGGGTATTGAATGATCGGCCTGCCGAGCCAGGAAAAATTGTAAGAATACTTGTAGCGGCAAGTCGCCAGAAATAGCTGATGAGCGAGCTTCCGGATCTCTGGATCAGCGGCCATGCGCGCGATCAATTCCGAATCTTTAGGACTTTGATTTGCCATAACAGTTCAAACGTTCTGCCGAATAATCCGGGCTGGATTGCCGAACACAACCACATTATCCGGCACATCCTTGGTCACCACGGCCCCAGCGCCCACAATGGAGTGGGCGCCTATCCGCAGCCTCGGCAATACAACCGCCCCTGCGCCTACGAATGAAAAGGCACCGACCTCGACACAGCCAGCCAAAGTCGCGCCGGGACCTATATGCACGCCATCACGGAGTACACATTCATGGTCGACGCTGGCAGCGGTGTTAATAATGCAGGCTGAACCAACAGCGCTCTCAACTCCTATCGCGGATTGAGCCAATGCCTGGGAGCCGGCGCCAAGAGCCACTCCGCCAGCCACAAACGCGGTGGGATGGATTACGGTGGATATAATAAACCCGCGGTTGGATAGCCAATTTTGCAGATCTAAGCGGTCTTTTCCGCGCGCCCCGCCGATAGCGACCAGCGCCCTTGGACTCGTTAGTTGTTGATTGTGCATCCACGCCAGCAATCCCTCCTTCCCATGCAGCACGGGGACCGAATGCAACGGGGAGGGGATGCCAGGTTGGTTGTCGACGAGCGCGACCACCTCGAACCCGGTTTGGCGCATGAATTCATGTAACACTTTTGCGTGCCCACTTGCTCCCCAAAAGATAATTGGAGTTAGCATGCGTAGTTCGGGTAAGCGGCGTCCTTCGGCGAAAGGATAGCCTGCGTGATAGGCCAGTCGATCTGGAAAGCAGGGTCGTTCCAGCGAATGCCACGGGCGCTCTCGGCGTGATACTCCACCCCCATTTGGTAGAAGACTTCACTCTCGTCTTCGAGTGTCTGGAAGCCGTGCGCCACGCCGCGTGGCAAATAGAGCATGCGACCGTTGTTCGCATTCAGCTCCACTGCGATCCATTTGCCGAAGTTGGGGCCGCTCCTCAAATCCAAGGCGACATCGTAAATTGCCCCTCGCGTGCAGCGCACCAGCTTCGGCTCCCAGTGCGGGTCGGCTTGATAGTGCATTCCGCGGAGCGTCCCTCGCTTGCGATTAAAAGAGGTGTTGCACTGCACGAGGGTCGGGTCGAGGCCATGCGCCCTGAACGCTTCCGCGCACCAGGTGCGGGCAAAGTAGCCGCGGTCGTCCTCGACTTTTTTGAGGTCGATCCTCCACACGCCTGGAAGCTGCGTCTCCGTAAAGGTCACACCACCTCCACTCTTGGGATTGGAATGATGAACTTCCCGCCCGCCGCCCGATACTCAGCTTGCTGGTGGAGGATTTCCTCTTTGAAATTCCAAGTCAGCAGTAGCGTGTAATCGGGCCGCTGCGCAAGCAGCTCACCCGGCGCCAGAATGGGAATATGAGCGCCGGGTGTGAGTCGTCCTTGCTTGTAGGAACTCCGGTCAGCAACGAAGTCCAGGGAGCCGGCGGGAAAGCCGCAAAAGTTTAGGAGAGTGCTTCCTTTGGCAGACGCTCCGTACGCCGCCACACGCTTGCCCTCCGCCTTCAGTTTGGCAATCAGCGCCAGCAGATCTCCGCGGATTGCCCGGGCGGCGTCAGCGAACCCTTTATAAAAACCGGTCGTGTTGACGCCCAACTTTTGTTCCGCGTCGAGCAAGGCCTGCAAATCAGCGGTTCGCTTCTGCGTTCCGCGATGGGCGGCATAAATTCGCAAGGAGCCTCCGTGAATGGTCAACCTCTCCGCGTGATATATTTCCAGCCCGTGCCGCTCAAATAACGGCATGAGCGGGATGAGTGTGAAGTAAAAAACGTGCTCATGATAGATCGTGTCGAACTCATTCTTCTCCACGAAATCGACACCGTAGGGAAATTCGATCACCACCCGGCCGTGGGGCTTCAACAAACGCCTCAGCCCCTGAACGAAATCATTCGGGTCGGGGGCATGGGCAAAGACGTTATTGCCGAGGATCAAATCCGCTTTGCGGCCGCTGGCAAGGCGCTCGGCGCTGGAAGTCGTGAAAAATTCCTCCAGCGTCTCGATCCCTTTTTCCCGCGACACCCTCGCGATATTCCGAGCAGGCTCGAAACCGAGGCAAGGCACGCCTGCTGCCTGGAAGTTCCGCAACAAGTAACCATCGTTGCTGGCGATTTCCACGACGAAACTTTCTGGCCCAAGCCCGAACTCACGAGTATGACGTTCGGCTGCAGCTTTAGCGTGCGCGAGCATGGCATCCGAGAAGCTCGAGAAATAGAGATACTCAGAAAACAGATCCACTGGAGGAACGATGTCCATGATCTGCATCAGCCAGCAGTCGCGGCAGACGGCCAGACGCAAGGGGAATCTTGGCTCGGGCTTGCCGAGATCCTCCGTTCGAAGAAGATTGTTGGCCAGCGGTTGAATGCCAAGGTCGAGGGCGAGTTCGCCGCGCGAACTCTGGCAGCTCCTGCACTGGAAAGATGACGTGATCATGCTGCCCATGTCTGGCCGTTTGCCCGCGCTTTGGCAGTGAAGGATTCCAGTTGGCCAATTGTGAATTTCAAGATTTCGCGGTCTCCGGAATGCCGTTCGCGGTGCCAGACGGCAGTCTGCTGAATGGCTTCCGCAAAGCTCCAAGTGGGAGCCCACCCCAGTTGGGCCGCCGCTTTGTCGATCGCTAAATTCAGGCGTGAAGCTTCATGCGGCTGGTTCGGGTCTGAAACATCCGCCCACTTGCCCGGCCACGACTTTAACAGTTCTTCCACCACGGCTTTCACAGGCAGATTAGCCAATGGCCCGGGGCCAAAGTTGAAAGCGCTCGCAAGAGGTGAATTTTTAGGCGCCTGCGCCAAGGCTGCGCCCAGTGTCAAGTAACCGCTCAGGCAATCGAGCACATGCTGCCAAGGTCGCGTGGCTTTTGGGTTGCGCACCTTTATCGGTTCGCCCGCCTCCAGCGCGCGGATGCAATCTGGAACGATCCTGTCTTTTGCGTAATCTCCTCCGCCAACCACATTGCCTGCCCGGACAGTGGCAATGTTTCCGAGCTTCGGATCAACCGCAAAGAATGAGCGACGATACGTCTGCACGGCAAGCTCCGCCGCCGCTTTGCTCGTGGAGTAAACGTCATGCCCTCCGAGCGGATCGTTTTCGCGATAGGCGTAGTCCCATTGGGCGTTCTCGTAACACTTGTCGCTCGTCGCCACAACGACAGTGGCGGGCATGCCCAATAGCCGGACGCTTTCCAAAAGGTTCACCGTGCCCATGACGTTCGTTTCGAACGTCTCGTATGGCTCAGCGTAAGAGAGGCGAACCAAAGGTTGGGCAGCGAGATGGAAGATGATGTCTGGCGACGCTTCTTTGAGGGCGGCGGAGAGCGCCTGGGGATCTCGTATGTCCGCCAATGTTTCGCGGCTGATCGAGGTTGGGCGGACGACTTCGTAAAGATTCGGTGAGGGCAGGGGAGGCAATGCGTATCCAAAGACGCTTGCGCCGAGTTGTTTTAGCCAAAGCGAAAGCCAACCTCCTTTGAAGCCGGTGTGGCCGGTGACGAATACTCGCTTTCCTCGATAGAAGTCGCGAAACATCACCAGATCTTCCAAGGGGCCTTGCCCGCCACCCACATCTTGTTCAGCAACTCCTGCTCGCGATAGGTGTCCATGCACTGCCAGAAGCCATCGTGCTGGAAGGCCTTGAGCTGCCCTTTCTTTACCAATGCCTCCATTGGCTTCTGCTCAAGCACGGTGCTGTCGCCCTCGATATAATCGCCAATCTGTTTGTTAAGGACGAAGTAACCGCCACTGATGAAAGCTTGTTCCTGCGCGGGCTTTTCCTGGAAAGCGACAATGGTTTGCCCGTCGATGGCCAGCTCGCCGAAACGTCCCACCGGTTTTACAGCGGTGACGGTCGCGATGGCGCCGTGGCTTTGATGAAAGGCGACGCTGGCGTTGATGTCGCTGGTTGTTAAGCCATCACCGTAGGTGAACAAGAAAGTGTCCTCAGGGATGTATTGGAGAACACGCTTCAGGCGCCCGCCGGTTTGCGTTTCCTGGCCGGTGTCCACCAGCGTTACCGTCCAATCCTCCTCATCGTGCGCGGTGTGGTAAGTGATCTTCGGCGTTCGGCCGAGCCGCAGCGTCACATCGCTGGTGTTCCAATGATAGTTGCGGAAGTAATCTTTGATGACCTCGCCTTTGTACCCAAGGCACAGAATGAACTCCTTATGCCCGTAATGGGCGTAGGTCTTCATAATGTGCCACAGAATCGGCCGGCCTCCGACGGGAACCATCGGCTTCGGGCGATATTCTGTCTCTTCACGCAAGCGGGTGCCAAGCCCCCCGCAGAGGATTACAACCTTCATTCAGATTCCGCCCCACTTTTTCGTGGGTGCGTTAAGTGGGTAAAGTTATGAACCCCCCGCAAAACATCAAACAGAATTGGCGGAAAGAATCGGACGGACAGACGGAGGTCGAGTCCGGTTTAGCGGCCGCTCACTCTTTTGTGCTGAGCAAGGCCAGAACAGCCTCTGTGGCTTCTTTGACGGTGTACGGCTTGGATAGCGTCATGGCCTGAAGATCTTCCACAAGCCTGGTCTGCACCTGCTCTTCGAAGAACCCTGATGTCACAATCGCTTTCACGTGCGGCCATTGGGCGCGGATCTGTTCCACCAACTCCAGACCCGTTAGCCCCGGCATGTTGAAATCGGTGAAAACCACATCGAAACTGTCCGATTGCAGGGCTTCCAATGCTTCATCAGCGTTCCCGGCCGCAGTCACCTCGAACCCGGCTGCCTGGAGAAAGTCAGAGGTGAACTCCCGCACCAGCTCGATGTCGTCCACAACCAGAATCCGGCCGGTGCCTTTGGCTGCCGCGGCGTAGGTTTCGTTCTTCGCGATTGTCAGGTCGCTATCAACGGAGGGGAAGTAAACATTGAACACCGTCCCTTCACCCAGGCGCGTGTCCACCTCGATGAAGCCGCCCGCTTCAGAAACGACCCCATGGACGATAGAAAGTCCCAAGCCCGTCCCTTTCCCGGGATCCTTGGTTGTGAAAAATGGGTCGAAGATTCTGTCAAGGATCTCATGGGGAATTCCCGTCCCGGTGTCCGCCACGCTGCAGCGAATGAACCAGCTATCGGGGGCATAATCGGTCTTCACCGCTTGCTGGCGGGTCAGGCGCACCAGTTCAGTTCGGACCGTCACGCGACCACCCGAGGGCATTGCATCCTGGGCGTTCACGCAGAGGTTGAGCAGCAACTGGTGGGCGCGGGAAGGGTCCATCTTCACCTTGGCCGCCTCTTGCGTGAGGTCGAATTGCACCTCGACGTTTGGCTTGATGGATCTCGTGAGCAAACGGGAGACCTCCAGCACGGTGCTGTTCAAGTCAAAGACTGCGATCTTCTGCTTTGAAGCGCGCGTGAAGGCCAGCATCTGTTGCGTGATCTCGGCCGCTTGCGCCGCTGCCTGCTCGATATTTTTGAGATGCTTGTCGCGAGTGGCGGGATCCTCGTCCTCATTTTCGAGCAGCGAAAGATTCCCCTGAATCACGAGCAGCAGATTGTTAAAGTCGTGCGCAATGCCGGCGGCCAGCGCGCCAATAGTTCTTAGCTTTTCACCCTGGTAAAGGGAGTTGCGCAGTTCGTTAATGCTGGACTGGTCTGTGACTTGATATAGCAAGCCGACGATTTTCTCCTCATGCTTCCAAGGCGAAATCTTGATGTGCCAGTGTTTGCCATCCGTGGATGCCGAGCACATCTCCGCGACTTTCCCGTCGCTCAAGGCCTGTTCAAACACGAGTCGCAGCTCCGTGCGCTTGATGGGTTCGGCCACGAACTCCAACAAAGACATGCCCGCTTCCGGTGGCTGCGGAAAGTGCAGCAGGCCGTGGGTCAGGCCCATGCGGCGTGCGGCCTCGTTCACCTGCAGGATCTGGAAGTTGCGGTTCAGCGTGTAAACCGCGGAGTCCAGCGAGTTCAGGATGCTCCGCGCGTAATTGCGCTCCTGCCGAAGCTCCTCCTGCATCCGTTTCTTCAAACTGACATCGCGCTCACAGGAGACATATCCGAGCAACTGGTCCTGCGTGTCGTAAATGGGTGAGATCGTCGCCTCCACCGTGTAAACCGCCCCGTCCTTGCGGACATTCTGCAATTCCCCGACCCAATCCAGGCCATGCTCAATGGCTTGTGTGTAGCTGGCGATCTTCTCCTTCTCGAACGGGGCACGGAGAAAATCCGCTGATCGTCCCAATGTTTCCTCAATGGTGTGGCCGGTCACCGTGTGAAAGCCAGCATTCACGTAGGTGATCCGGTAATCGGCATCGGCAAGGATGAAGACATCCGGCGTGGCGTCCAGAGCTTGCGCGAGCCGCTGGGCGTGGGACTCCATGCGGTACCGGCGGGTTGCGTCCCGGAGTGTCACCACCCAGTGCTCCGCGTCCAGGCGGCTCAGGTGCAGGTCCACCATCGAGCGCAAAGTTCCGCCGGCAAAAAAACTCACGCACTTGAGCTGCTCTTGCGTTTTGATGGGCGACTGGAGCATGGCCCGCAAAGATTTCGCGACAGGCTCACTGAAAAAGTTGCTGAGGGAAATGTCCTGGCTGCTGGAAGTGATTTCGAAGAAGAACTCCGCCCGGCGGTTGAAATGCTGCACGCGCCCATCGAGCGTGCAGATCACCTGCGCATCATCGGAAAGTTCGAACAGGGCTTGAGCCCATTCCGTTGCAGTGCGGCCGTCGAATGGCTTTGTAGGCATAATCAGTCAGGGCGCTTCCTGATTCGCCGGACGACGCGATCAACAGAAAACGACCAATGACTGATTAATCGGCTGAATCCGATTATGGTTTAGCAACTTGTCGATGTACGGGCTGCTTAATTGCTGGCCTTCCGGCAGGAGCAGCAATCCCTGGGAGGTGTAGATGCCTTTGGCCAGCACCATTCCTGGCTCCAGTTCAGACAGAAGCACCTCTTTGTGCTTTCGTGGAAGCTCAGCGCTGGGGAGGGCCCGCAGGAGGGTCCGCACCGCTTCAGGATGGAACGCGTAGCCCGACTCCAGGCGCATTAATTGGAGGGTTGTTTCCTGGTCCGCCTGGCTCTCAGCGTAGGCGACTGCGACAGCCAGCAAGCGGGCGAGGGGAGGGATTGCGTCGCCTTGCAGCCCGTCTGGATAACCGTTGCCGTCAAAACGCTCGTGGTGCGCGCGGATCAACGCTCCAACTTCTTCAAGGTCATTGGCGAAGCGCGCAAGCTCCTGGCCAAGGATCGGGTGTCGTT
>Ga0196963_10001597_pt1 | contig 14916 bp, 15 predicted proteins | sample S1_5metaG_FD_148600 | JGI IMG/M metagenome (GOLD analysis project Ga0196963, IMG submission 148600) | Soil microbial communities from Anza Borrego desert, Southern California, United States - S1_5 | ecosystem: Environmental > Terrestrial > Soil > Desert | place: USA: California | collected... | reverse complement strand
GAAACCGGCTCCATGGCTTTTGCGTAAGCCTGGTTTCGTGTTTTGAGGTTGGCGTCAAGTGTCTCGCTGGCGGCTTCAATGGCAGAATTCGCTAACTCGGCCGTATCGTCCTGCCAATTCACATTCTTCCGAAGAGCTTGGACAATCTCTTTCACCTGGGCCTGGGATAAATAGTCCGCATTTTTGATAGAGGAAGGGACGCCCATTGCTGACTTCACAGTCCCCCGAACTTTGCTCCCGACTGTTTTGATATCAGAAATAATCCCATCGATGGTTTTAATGGCTTTTCGTTGTGCGGTCCCAACCGTCCCACCCCCGGTTACAAGGATTTGCTTTCGTATATCTCGAAGCGTGTTGAGAATTTCAGCGCGAGAGAAGGCCCCCTCATTTGGGTTATGCGATCGGCTTAAGGTTTCCCAGGCGCGTTTGTCATACTTGGTAATCTGCTCGGACAACTGATTTGCAGATCCCGCCAAATCCTCGGCAAGGTCTTCCGTCGTTTTGGCTCCGGCTATGGCGGCGTTTCGCTCAAGTCTTGCCCGAATGGCTTCCTCGGAAGGCCCAAAAACAGCACTCATAGCCTTGCGCCCACCCGTGCCAGCGGCTTCCGATATCGGAGCAATGACTTTCCCGGTTACGTCCAGTGCCTTTTCCCCAACTTCTAAAGCCTTCTGTCCTGCTTTCGTCCCGGCCGCGACCTTCCCAATGGGAACCGCCACAGAAAGCACGTCCGCCACGGTGTTCACCGGATTTTGACGGAAAGCTTCTCCGGGGTCGGTAATGATATCCTTCGCTCGCTCCGCAATGGACCCAACCCGGAATTTGTAACCCTCTTCCGTTTTCTCGAAGTGAGGCATAATGTCATTCACGATGGCGTTTATGGTCGCCGCATCTTGTCCAATGGGGGTATCTCCAAATTCTCCCCCTTTGGCAAGTTCCGCCACCGTTTGAACGATTTCTGAAGGGAATCGGTAAACTTTACCGCCCAGTGCCGAAAGCCCCTGAAGAATGCTTTTAACATCTTTTACTGCATTCCCAGGAACGGCTGACCAAGGCGTCTTCGTTTTTTTCGATTCCAGATAAGCATCTGGATCAAATCCTTTTGAAGAGGAAGGATTTTCCGAAGATTGGCGACTTGGAGCCGGAATAGTCGCCAGCCCCTTCGGTGGAGCAATGGGGGGCATCGGAGGCGGGAGGGTTCCCGCGTCAGCTTTGTTCACAAAGCCACGGGACGGCTTGCGGCCAGTTTTTTGGGCCAAATAATTGTCGGGATCGAAAGCCATATTATCGCCCCATCCCATTCAGATGGAGAATTTCCTTAGCTCTCGGGTCACCTGGATTTGCCTTTGCCCAAGCGATAGCCTCCTGATCTTCCTCAGTTATCCCACCCGGCTGGTCGAAGATAGAAGGGGGAACCTCCAAAGCCTCAAACCCAGAAACATCATATCCTGACGCACCAAGTGTCCGCCGATCATCTTCGTATTTTTCAGCCAACATCCGCCGCACGATGGAGAGCTTATTAATCTTCACATCATCTGTATCATGAGCTTGGGGAAACATCTTTCGATATTTCTCTTCATCTTCTTTTCGGAGGACGCCGCCTTCCATGAACCGCCCAAATGCTTGAGAGGCTGTCCGCATTCGAGCGTCAAACGTCTGAGCTTCGGTGTTATAAGGGTTGGCCGAACCAGTTCTCCCCGTCACCGGCCCAAATTTCCCCAGATTTGCCTCAATGGCCTTTTCCACATCAGGGAGCATCCGGGCTACAGTTTTCCCCTCGTTAAGGGCAAGAACCGAAGTCGGAGGGAGAATCTTGGGGCCTTCGGCTGCTTTTTCCATCGAAGTTTTTGGCGCAATGGCGTCATCAGGAGATTTGACCAAACCATTATGGGGGTGCCATTTCCCAATCCGAATTCGTCCTTGGTCGTCTTGATACTTCTCCGAGGTGTAAGAAATCTCCTTTGGTTCCGTTATCTCAAACTTGGGAGCATATTTCCCACCCTCACGAGTCAGACCAGCTAATCGAATTTGCGGGAAAGGGGAAGTCTGCTCTCCTCCCAATGCTTTTTTGGCCTGTGAAATCTGGTCTTCTTGTTCCGCCATGATTTTCTTGGCCTGCTGATCCCAATAGGCCGCCTCCTCGGCCTGCCTTCTCTGCTCATCCAACTCGATGAGGGTTTTCGTCCGCTCCAACGCACCATTCTGCGCCTGTCCGAAGCCCTGAGTCGCCCCCTCCAGGAGGGATATGAACGGGCTTTTCTTGGCCTGGGCCGCTAAAAGTAATTCCTGAACGCTCGCCATAATAGCCTCCTAGTAAATGTCCAGCGACCCGGAATATGGTCGTCTACTCGGCATCACTGCCAAACGGCTCCCCTTGTCCGGGTGGAACTTCGGCGTTCCGAAATGTCGGTTGTATTGGCCCATAAACAACTCATTTCCCAGGTACTGCCCGCCTATCTGGCCGGCCAACGCCAAAACATCCTGATACGGACTCGACTTCACCTCCGGGATACCAAACTCGGGAGGCCCGCCCGCGACGGTCTGCGCTGCCTGGATTGGCAACTGGAGTTCGCTCCGACGACGTTGAATTTCAGCATCCCGAGCCTTGATCTTGGCGTCATTCAGTTGGCGCGTCAGTCCGCCATACGTCATTCCGGCCGAAATTCGTCCCTGCTGAATGTCCTCTTTCATCCGACCTGACTCATAAGCCAGAGGAATGGCCTGGAGGCGACGGTTTATCGCCTCATTGGTAAGGTTGGCAAGCTGGGAGATTAACGTTTCATTCCCGCGAGCCTCAACGTCTCCAAGTTGCCGAATGGTGTCGGTGGAGTAGAGGTTCCCGGCAAACCCTGCGTTCCGCTTTAAGGCCGTGTTGGAGTCACGAATCTGTCTTTCTACCTGGGCCTTGAAGGGATCAAACTGCGCCTGAATCTTGGCCGGATCCGTTTGCAGAATGTCTTCGAGCGCGGCGTCTCCCATGCGGAACTGGTCGGGGATTCCACTTTTGAGAAGGTTTTGAAGGTTGGAAAGGCCCGTCTGTTCGATTCCGGTGGCGTCAAAATCGCCGTAACCAAGAGGCAATTCCGCCCCCGCCTCGAAATCGCCAAATTTCCCAGTATTGGCGAATTCAATAAGCTTCTGGCGGGCCGCCCTTTGTTCCGCCGTCTCCAAGGGAACCTGCCCAGTCCTCTTGTTTTTCTGAAGCATTCCTAAAACTGTTGGCACGGCTGCCGCCGCGACTGCGCCCCAAACCATATTTATCCTCCTGTCTGATCCTTCTTTTTTTCGATTTGCATCTGGGGATCGGCGTCCAGGAGCCGTTGTTTTGCATCATCATTAAGAGCTGCGAAAAATGTGGCGTGGTGCTTTCGGACCTCGGATGCTACTTTGTCTGTACTTGCGGTTGTTTGTCGTGAAACTTGAGCATTCTCGATTAAAAGGATGGGGAGGAAATTCACAGCACACCCCCATTTATCTTCCTGGACTCCGGTCTGCGGGTTTAGACCGATCAAGTGAATATAGAACTCGCACCCATAGCCCAGGCATTCCTTTTTAATGAGAGGACAAATCTTTTTCATTATTAGTCCTTCGTCGCTATAACAACATCGGCGTATTGAAACGCGATATTTGAAAGTTGGCTGTCAGTTCCAGGGGTGGCCCCGCCCGATGTCCCGGCCTGGATTCTATTCTTCAAGTGACGAGCGTTTCCCGATGGTGTATTTCCCGTGACCATTTGGGCACCATCCGAATCAGCAGACATAACATCGGTCGTAACAGTTGCTAAATCCGCAGCCGTTGTATAATCAATCAAAGAAGCCGGTGTACTGTGAGTGTGACTGTTGACGGTGTGGCTATGGGCCAACGTGATCGTCGAAGAAGGGGCAAGCCCACTCCCTCCGGTGCTGCCGCCAGTCCCGCCAGCACTCACCACTCGCAGGAACCTGTCGTTTACGGCGACGGCCGTCCAACCTGTCGGTGCGGACGCTTGGTAAAAGACCATTTTTGTCCCGGAAGGGATCAAAGTCGCCACGTCTTCCCAGGATGTCCCGTTATCGCGCTGAATCGTGTTTAGAGTGGTGTTCATGTAAAGACCATATTGACCGGCCGCAGGACGCGCACCAGTGGTTCCCTTCAGGCCCCGATACCGATAAATGGGATTCGATGTGTCGGAACCGGGGAATTTGGCTTCCGTCCCATCAGAGGCATTCCCACGCAAAGCGGTCTGAAGATCGGTTTTAAGAGTGCGGATAACATCATCCCCTTGCGAGATTGGGTCACTACCAGACGGAACGCTTGTATCCCATGCCATATCAGTCCTCCTAGAGTAAAATCAGCTTAATCGCCGCGCTGGCGACCGAACATTTCACGTAAATATTTGTTTTTGTAAACGCCGTACCGCTTCGGTAGACCACTCCCCCCTTGTCGATATCCCCAACGATGAAATAGGTAGGGATTTTTCCAAGAGTATGGGCCACGGTATCCTCAGTGTTCGGGGTGGCATTGGACGTATAGGAAACAACCGCCGCGTCAACGTTGTCGGCAAGAGAGATTCCCTTATCCAAAATGGCTTTAAGCACCTGCGCCCATCCGCCCAGGACTGTCACCATGTCCCTATCAAATGGGCGCAAAGACACCTGGTTTTCGACAAAAATGGCCGGGAATTGGGGATCTGCGTATTTCGTCATTTCCTCGCCTCGCGTGGCGTCGCCTCAATCTGATATTTCTTCAAAGTGAAGGATTCTCCCAAAGTGTTATTCAGAAAACGGAATCGAATACGCGATTTCACCACGTCAAAATAGATATTCAGAGGCGCATCATCGTCCGGGTAATCAGAGGATAGCGTTAAGGTAGAGGCCAACGTCCAGGAACTTCCCCCATCCGTGGAATAATAGACTGAAACTCCGCTTCCCTTGGCCCAGACCTCCATTCCCTTCCATCGCATAAGACGATCAGCGTCAGGAAGGCCTAAGTCTTCGGCGGTAAAATCTTTCGTCTCCCAAATTCCTTCAATAGCGGTCCCGGCGTCGTTACTGGTGTTGGCTGACCGCTTGGCCGAATTCCCTGAAGAATCTCCCACGATCACAACGGGATTATTTGAAAGGTTGGTTACGGAAGACCATCTTGTCCCATCTGAATCCCAAGAGTTTGACCGACTATCCCAAGAATCTTCCTGCGTGTTTAAGAACAGGCCGAGCGCGGTCAGATTCGTCCGGTCATCCTTGTAGACCTGGCGAGTTCTCCAGTTGTATTTATAGACCGTCTCCGGCTCCGTGTCGGATCCAATGGGGATTGCAAACCACACTTCATCCAGCTCTTCCACGAAAACAGCCTGGGCTTTGTAAAGATATCCCGGATTCATAGATTCCCGGAGTTCATCTTGTATCGGGCTTTCGATCAAAGGTGCGGTGATACCGTTGAATAGGTGAAGCCCATCGGAGGCCAGGAATATCTGTTCACCTGACGGTATGTTGGCAATCGCCCCGCCACCCACCGCTCCGACTCCAGTAGCCTTCCGGTCAAACCGGAAAACGGCTGACGTGCTGACAAGTTGTCCCAGGTAGATAGAATTGGCTTTATGGACGGTCAGGAAGTTCCCAAAGACTCCAAGGCCGGTGATGTCCTCCGGGTCTTCCAGAAGGTCCGCGCTTCCGGCGTTCCCCCCGGTCCATGTCTCAGGAAGTCCCGTGTCACACCATTGGACACGGCTATAATAGGTCGATCCACCGTCAATGATGTAAGCCAGGACCAAATATGGGCCGAAAGCCTGCATAAATCGGCATTTCGGAGGGGATCCGCCCAGAACCGCATCATTTCCGCTTATCGAACATTTGCGAATCGCATCAATCCCATTTGTAAACGTTACGATCTTTGTTCCGCTTAAAAGCGGAAAGGCGTAACTCACCTGATCCTCGGCTGTTCCTGTCAAAGCCGCATGGGCGACGCTGGACCAAATGCCGGTGACTTTGTTTAAGACTTCCACTTTGGTGGGGCCAACCCGGAAAAGGCGGGTCTGGTTCCCCACTTGAAGCTCGAAATAACGCTGTATCCTCTCGCCAAGGGCTGACCCGATGGATTCCGATCCTAGCCGTTTGCGAATAATGCCCCGGTTGGTTTCCATGTTCTTGATATTCGCCGCCGAGCGGGAATCAATATATTCCCCTGGCCGATCTACAACCAGGCCTTTACTTGGAAGCGGAACGTTTAATTTGATCGGCATATCAGCAGTCCGTCGGCCTCATAGTAAAACAATGCGCCCCAGAATTTACCGTCTCACGATGGGTCGCTTGCGCGAAAAGCTCCTCAAATCGCGCCTTGTGATACGACGCTTTGTCCATCTCTTCTAGGCCCTCATACAAGAGAGCCATGGTCAACTGAGCAAGGATGTCCCGGTAATGGATCGTGAACGGGACGCCCGAGGTGGAAGATGTAATTGTTCCCGCCCGCCGGCTGTAGCTTTTCCGGTAGACGTAGGACGTTCTGTCCGGGATAGGTCCGATGTAAATCTGCCCCGCATAGACGCAGAAATGCTTGGGGTATCCTCGATCATTGGTCACATTGATGTCAGGGTAAAGTTCATCAAATTTCGATTTGCTGGCCTGAGTCAGTGTATGGGCGTTCGTCCCATCTTCCATCACGACCCCATGAAGTAACCCGAAATCACTTTCCAAGGTGAGCTTGAAATCCCCAAGGGTCGAAATAGTGTCCGTGGTCGTGGATTCCACCGCCGCCTCGTCGAACTTGAAACGTCGGCGCATTTCCTGGATCGCGTCAGTCGTAGCCTCATAAAGCTCTGTGTCTTTGTCGGTGCGTTTAAAACCTTTCCTCAACACGTAATCCCGGAATTCGGATCCCGTCATGGCCCCGGTGACGCTGGAAACCGAGACGGAACCAGTCCAGTCGATCTTGCCCGTGTTGATAACCGGATCACCCTCAGCCGGGGATCCCCCGGACTGCCGATGAACGAAATATTCATAGCTCCCGGCGGTCGTAATGGCGGAAGGGAAATCGGCCACATAAACGCCACTGTTCCCCTGCTCGGTCATGGCAATATCGTAATTGGTGTAATTTGCGGCTGAGTAAGCCTCAAACGATGAGCCGTTCCACCATAGACCTGACGGGTTCATGAGCCTAGCGTATAGCGTTCCGCTTGGGGATGTTCCTCGGATTTCACGCGCCATATTTCTCTCCCTTATTGCATTTCATAGACAGCGTCGGCACCTAACTGGTCGCCGTTCGTCCATGTCATTGGCGTTGTAGCCGTTACCCAAGACGCATCATTTTGGGGTGCCTTGTAATGCAACGCGACAATGTCATTATTGGTTGGGCTGCGTGCAGCGATACCGTGCCATTGATTACCAGTGTTGTTGTCGTAGGAAAATGAGAACCCAATCGGCGTATTATTCTCATTTGTATGGTAGACAGCCGTTGTTATATTAACAGGCAGGCTGAATCTAATATCACCGGAACCAAACGATGTAGTGCTGCCGAACGTAAACAAGACACGAAACCTCACTGTCTTTCCATCAATGGAAAATCTGCCTACGATTGTTCCGTTTCCGATTGATGCATTGCCGTCGCCAGAAGTCATTGTTGGCGTATAATTGAACCAATCGGGAAAGCCTTGAGGAGTCGCCGCCTTGGAGAAATAGGGCGAAGTGATTGCAGCGTTCGCCAGAGTGTAATCCGTCCCTCCCGTCACCGTGATCGTCGTAACGCTTGTTGTATAGGCAACATCGATCACATAGAAATATTTCACTGAGGTCTGAGTCAGCTTGATCTTGTCTCCTTTCTGGTATTTCCCGGTTTTATCGCCTGAAACGGAAAAAGAATTCGCGCTAATATAGGACCAGGTTTCTCCAGCAGAAAACCAGGCGTCAGAGGCCCCCAAGTTGTCCAGTTGTGTTTGAATTGCAGATGTTACGCCGGAAACGTACCCCAATTCGGTCGAGGTGACGGCCGATGTCTGAAGGGATCCACCAGAACCTGTGACAACGGCGCGGCTCGGGGTAAGACCAGACACTGACACCGCCGTGACAGTCATAGAGGAAACCGTGGCAGTCGAAGCGGTTAAAGAGGTGATTGTCCCCAAGGTGATGGTCGCCGACGAAGCAGTCATTGAGGAAATTGAAAGGCTGGTGACCGTCTCCGATGTCACCGTTAAATAGGTAACTGCCGCAGAGGAAACCGTGACCCTATTCGTGGTCGTGCTGAACGTAAAATCAGAATCCCCATAGAAGAGGCCGTCAGATTCAAATTGAACTTCTCCGTTTGAGCCTTCAGGGAACGTATAGACCCCTGTTATTTCACCGTAGGCTTGCGGTGCGAGAAACAACAAAATCACCAACGAATACAGCGATTTGATATTCATTTGTCCCCCGCGTCGGAAATCAATTCCTGCCCATCCATCCTGTGCCAATCCCATGGACCAGTGGTTCCAATGGATACAACAGGGCCATTTTCAAAGGAAAAGACGTGCGCCCCTGTGACGGTCGGGGTCGCTATTCCCACCACTCGGACGGGGTACATCACATATCCAGCGACTTTCCCCCCATCTGCCGTTTCAGCCACCACCTGAAGCGTCATCGTCTCGATACCGGACGGAGCAAGGGTGATCCGGGATTGCTGGTCAATCGTTCGCAAGCGAACATTTTTGTTTTCGTCCGCCCAAAGGGTGCCGACCTCATGCCCGTTTTTCTGAAGGGAGATCATGCTATCCTTCCCACTATCAACGGCGACAATCCCAAGTTCACTTTCTTTACTTCCAACATCGACACGGTTCAGGAATTGATGAACCTCTTTTTTCACGATCTTCTTCACCTGTCGCCGGCTCATACACGCTGGCAACAAGATAAGACCGATTAGGAGAAAGAGTCTAGTTCTCATATTCAGTAGGTCACTCTTGCCCCGAAACGCATGGCTTTAGGGGATTCAATTGCCAACCGAATCAGTTTGCCGACATATCTGGTCCCAATCTCATTGAGATAGAACACAGGCTCCGGGCACTCTACGGGCTGATCCTGTTTGTCGTGACACACTTTCCCGCCCTGCCAAGAGGTTCCACCGACGAACTCCCGAGTCACCCAATTGTCGGAAGAGACGTAAGCTCTGAGGATCAAATAATTTTCGGGGTCGTTTTTTTCCGAGGAGGGGACAACAGCCGCGACCTCCATAGAATAAATTCCGGTAGGGATAGACTCGCTCGCGGATTCCACAGTTCCTTGACGCAAAGCTACGGTTAACAGGTTAATTGTCGGCATTGTTGTTCTCCTAGGATGCTGATTTAACTTCAACTGCGACCCAGTTCCATTCAGGGGCACCAGTACCCCCTGCATCAAAATTCAACGTAACGGTTGTTCCCGCAGAAGCCGTATCTGCCGCTTTATGCACCGCGATTCCATCATAGCCCGAGGCGTTGAAGGCATACCCCGTATCCGTTGTGGTAGGCAACCCGAGGTCATTCCAATCCCCCGCACATCCCAAAACTCGGACGGCGTTTACAGTTGTGGTTAAGGCGTTGGGTGTAATGTTGTTAGTCGTGCTTGAGCCTTCTCCTACTGCCCCAATAGGGGATGATGTATCGTGCCCTGTAATCACAAAAACTTTCATCCCTATTCCGCCGCTCCCCGTGTTGGAAGTCGCGGTTACAGTCATTCCAGTTCGCCCCGTGGTTAAAGGCGTTGTCCAGATACTTGCGTGTCCACGAACAGCCCCGCCATCCCCAAGATCCCTTTCGACTTGATTTGTCCACGTTACAGCAGATCCGTTATTAGACATGGTTATCGTAATGTTCTGCCCCGTGTTGCTGTTGCTCATCACACAGGCCACTAAGAGAGAATTGTTGGGCGGATTAAATGCCGCCGTTGTCACTGCCGCCCCGTTAGAAGAAGCAACCGCCGGGGTAGAGGAATCAAATGTAATTGCCCCTCCACCGCCTCCAGCCGCCGCCGCAAGGCTTGTCCTACGAACGGACATCCCGGCCTGTGAAGGCAAACATAGGAGAAGAGCTAGGAGGGTCGGGAAGATCCGCCGGATCATTGCGCTCTCCGCAGGGTCAGTTCTACCCCGATCAGTCGGGCATCCGCCGCCAAGGTGTCGCTCCCGTTGTCTGCATCCCGGTAAACCTTAATGTGCATAAACTCTCCCGCCGCACACCCGGTCGTGGTAATCCCGGTGACAGAGGCAATCATGACTTTATGGGCCGTTGTCCCGCCGTTGGCGTCCGTGACAGTGCTGGCGGTGTTTAGGGAGGGGTCGTCCGTTTCGTTATCGGCTACGCAAGCCGTCTGAATCCCCCAAACCACGCTATTAGTCCCGGTGTCGTTGGCTTCCCAAAAAAATCGAGCGTCCACGTTTCCGGTCCAGTCCGCCGGGAGAGCTATGTTGTTGAACGCGCTTTCGTCCGTGGACTGGTCAAAATCCAACACGCCTTTTTGCATGTTCGTTCCCGTCCGGCATCCCGCCGCTGGAGCGTTGGAAGTCGGCAAGTCCCAAATCGTTGAGGCTGTGGCGTTATTGCATCCCGCCGCCGGGAGCCACACCTTTTCCACAGTCGTAACTGAGTTCCCTGTTCCTTCTACGTCCAAGGTCTTGTTCGTGAGGGTCTGGGTAAGGCTCCCGGTATTGGTCCAAGAGGGATTTTGTCCCGCACCGTTGGTTTCCAGGAAATTCCCATCGGTCCCGGCGGCCAATCTAACCCAATTCGTCCCGTCGTAATACATGATGTCTCCCTGAGCATCAGACCCAAGGGCAATGTCGGTTCCGTCAACGGAATTGTCCGCAATCGTGGTCGCCACCGCGCCTTCAGAGGTCGTCACATCTCCGGTTAGGTCTGGCATCCGGGCGTCTGGGATGATCCCGCTGGAGAGATTAGCCGCATTCAGGTTTGTGACGTTCGCCCCGTCCCCGTGGAAACCGCCCTGAGCGGTGATCGTGGAGGAAGCGATGATTCCGCCAGTCACACCTAAAGCCGCGACGGGGACGGTGGAACTGATTCCCACGGCATTGTTGTCCACAGTCAATTCAGGGACGGAATTTACTCCCGATTGAAACATGATGGAATTCGAGGTGGATTGAGCCGACCAGACCGCATCCCCGGCGATTGATCCGGTGGCGAATTGGTCACTGGCTCCCGCTACTGCCAAGCTAAAGTCAATTGATGTCCGGCCAAAGGTGGCGTATACGTAATCTGAGGCCCCGCCGCTCCGGAGGGAGAGCGCGGGTTTCACGTCCGCTCCACCCGCCTGGGTAATAGCCACTTTGGCGAGGTGAGGGGTATCGGAGCCGAAGTGAGTATGAGAAGCGAGCAAGGTAACGAAATCATCCGTTCCTGCTTGGTAGATCGCTCGGCTGTTGGAGTTTCCTCCCTGAATATTTTCAACATGAAGGCCATAGAGAGTCCCGACGCTTGTATCCGTTCCGCAGTCTGCATCCGTCGAGGCGCACGCACGCGCACGGACGGCGGAACGAACATCGTTCGCACCAGGGGCTGTCCCGGTCGAAACGAAGTCCACGAACCCAAAGAGGCCCATGGCCTCATGCCCCGCGACGTGGCTTCGGGAATCGGCGCGTCCTTCCAAAACGATCATGTCCGTCCCGCCGTTGAAAGTGTCGCTGGAGCGAACGACACCCCCGCCAAAATGGGCCGCGTTCCCGGTGTTGTCCGTGGTCCCGGTAGAAATCGCGTTGATGTATCCTGCGAAATAGACCTCATTGCTTCCGGGGTTCAACCCCTGGTAGATTCCATTGAAAATCCGTCCAACCGAGCCACCTGAAACGCTATCCCCACTTTTCTGCAAATGGAGGAGGTAGGAAGGCGAAACCCCGATCCCCAGGTTCCCCGTCATCGTGTCGCCGGATGCGTTCACGTAGGTGCTGGCGTAGCCGTCCGAAGGAAGGTTTCCGGCCGAAATGGCATGGTCAAGCAGGTTCGTATCCACGCCGGAATCGTCCACGAAATGCAGATCTGAATCAACAGAGGATACGTAAGGAAGACCAAACCCAGATATTGCCACCGGAGCCGTTATTTCTTTGAGCATTGGGGCAAGGTTGAACTGTGCGGAGGACGCAAAAAGATGGAAGGCATTAAAGGTTCCCGTCCCGTTCCAGACGTTCCAACTGTTCCATGTCTTGCCGGCTGTCGCGGTCTGGGTCGTGGCGAGCAACATATCTCCGGTTCCGCTCGCCGGGATCCACGTCCAGGTGTCACCTCCGGCAGTCTTTGAAGGAATTTCACCGTCCGAAGGAGAATCTACCGCGTCCAGGTCGGAAGGCTGCACAGAGGTGATCCCCCCTCCTCCCGTCCCACCGTTCCCCAGGTTGTAATCCAGGGCCGCCAGAGGACCAGCGATGAAGATCAGCAAAAGTAGGGAAACAAGTATCCGTTTCAAACTATCTCCCCTGCTCCACGGCCTGAATCGTCAAATATTCAGCCGAAGTATGTCGAGACACCATCCAAATACATTGGTCGTCCGCAATTCCAATACTCCCGCCGTTTGAAGAGGGCGCGATTTCAATGGGGCCTTTCACATCCGTGACGGAAACGCTTGTGCTTGTGCAGCCTCCAATGTGTCCATGCATAGTCCCGGTGTTCGTTGACGGGTTGTCGATGAGGACCGCAGTCATATCGACCAGGGTCCGAACAGAGGCGGGCGTCACATTCGTATAAGCCGAAGTAGACACCAAAATAGCCATCGGCGTTCCATGGGCAGAAATGCCAAGCTCCACGGTGTCCACTTCGCCATAAGAAACGGCGACAGAGGCCAGAATGATCGCCGTCAGCAATAAGACTTTCCTTTTCATGAAACGCCCCTTTACGAAATTGGTGCGGGCCTTCCACCCGCTCGCCTCAGTTCACCGCTGAGGTCCCAGGTTTGAACCGATTAAGCGTCGATGTCCACCAGAAGAGCGAGAGAGAACGTCGCGCCGGTCCAGTCCGTAGCCGCAGAGCCAGCCGCGTCTTTGGTGACAATCGTCACCACAAGACCCGAGAAGGACACCTGAGCCGCCAGAAGGGCCGCGTCGATTCCACCCGTGAAGGTGAAACCGACGATTCCGGAGATCGACTGAACGCCGGGAACGTTGGTCGTGGTCAAGGTCACGGTGTCGCTGGCAGAAGTCAGCGTTCCGGTGATAACCACAAGCTTTTTCGATCCAGCGAACTCAGTCTTTGCCGCGATGGTCGGAGTAATAGCAGCCATGTTTAGCCTCCTTAGACAGCGGCCGCGGTATCAACCGCGATCACGCCGAATTCTTTGCTGTTGAACACGGCTTTCTGAATACCACCGATGAAGCTGGCGGCCACGCCGTCCTTGTTCTTGTAGTCGAATTGCTCAACCACAAGGGCCTCGGGGTTGGTGCATTCGGCCATAAGAGCCGCCTGCCGACCGCAGAGGAGCGCACGAGCGCAGTCAACGGCGCAGTCAGTTCCGACCGCCGCACCTCGGAAGCTGTTCCCGGCCTCGGAAACGTCCAACCACGGCACGAACTCGTTTTCCAGGAGAAGAACGTTGGACCAGAAGCCCAAGGCTCCTTTGAACACGGGGTTCTTCTCGGAACGCTCGCGGGCGTTCTGTTGAGCCGTTTTCCAGTCGGAAGACAACCGAATATCACGGGCCTGCAAAGGATGCAGAAACATGACATAGAAGCTGTCGCCATCGATGTCCAAGGGCTGAATCTGGGGATTGGCCAATTTGGCGATGGTCGCCGCTTTGGTCACCAGGTCCAAGGTCATCTTGTCGGAAGTCCCGAGAGCATCAGTGCCGCCAGTGTTGGCGCATAGATACCGCGCACCAGTTCCAGCCGCTTCGTCAGCGTCGGGGATGTAGTCAGGTGTATTTGACCAGAGCGCACGGCCAGAGATAGAAACACCGTTGGTGTCTTTCAGGGTCGTGTTTGTCACGCCGCCGAGCTTCAGGAAGATCTGGCGGATGATGAACTCTTTCATCCAAATCCGCAGATTTTCCCGAGCGGGCTTGATCTGGTCATAAACGACTTTCTGGGCGTCCAGCTTGCCTTTCAGCCGAACAGCGTTCCGGATCTGGTCGATAGCCACTTGCTCCGAATAGCTGTTCAGGGCTTCTTCGTTCCCCTCAAGCTCATCGTCGCCGGTCACGCCATCGCCGGACAAGCGGGTCACAAGACCGAAAGTCTCCGTGTCGCCGCCCTTTTTCCCAAGTTCGCGGGAAACTTGGACGATGTTGTTATTGTCCTCGCCCACGAACTGCATCACGTTCTTTACATCACGCATTACATCGTCGAGAAGCTCCTTAGACCAGAGTTCTTGACGAAGCGCGTCTATCGTCACTGTGTTAGCCATTGGCTAACCTCCTATGGGTTTAACCCCGCAGGAGTTTGTCGTATTTGTCCCGGTATTTGACCTTGAATGCTTCGCGGTCCTTGTAGGACATGCGGTTAAGATCGGCCAGCGTCACATCATCGACGGACACTGAGCGGCGACCTCCACCACCCGGAACAGATGCACTCGAAACCCTGCGTTGGGTGTTTTCTTCAATGCGCCTCATCTGTTCGGGTGTAAGGCCCCCGTTTGCCTTCGGGTCTTTAGAAGTTCCCGTCTCTTTCGGCTGTTCGCCGTGGGTTTTGCCGTACTGTGGATGCAGCCGGCCAATCTCGTAGGCGATCATGGCGGCGTGGTAGTCATCCAGATCCAGTTGATCAGCGTTCGCGGCGGCGTATTGTAATTCCCTGATGAGCTTCACCACTTTCGCCTGTTGCCACTTCTCGGGAAGTAGCTCTTCGAGGTTTTGCATCACCTCGGCGGCCCTCTTCACCGTGTCGTCAAAATCCGGGTAGATATTCCGGGCATATTCCTCTTGGGTCTTCTGCGCTTCAGTAACGCGAGCGACCCGTTCATGCTGCTCTTTCTGCTTGGCCTCAAACTCGGCCTTTTCTTTCTCCTGA
>Ga0196963_10001595_pt1 | contig 14935 bp, 8 predicted proteins | sample S1_5metaG_FD_148600 | JGI IMG/M metagenome (GOLD analysis project Ga0196963, IMG submission 148600) | Soil microbial communities from Anza Borrego desert, Southern California, United States - S1_5 | ecosystem: Environmental > Terrestrial > Soil > Desert | place: USA: California | collected... | reverse complement strand
GAAACCTGCATGATCTCGTCAATGCCGCCGGGCATTTCGCTCACGTACAGCGCCACGCCCATCAGACCCGCGATGAGAATCCCTTTCCAGAACGCGCTGAAGTTGCCCGCCACAAGGCCGGAGAGAATCGTCAGCGAGGCGCCGCCTTCGCGCGAAGCTGTCACAATTTCATTGACGTGCTTGCTGTGTGAGCTGGTGAAGACCTTGGTGAATTCTGGAATGAGCACCGCCGCCAGCGTGCCGCAACTGATGATCGAGGCCAGCTGCCACCAGAGTTGCGGCTTGGCCACGCCCTCGACCTGCAAATCGCTGAGAAGCAGCCAGCTCATGCCGTACGAAGTGCTGATGCAGAGGATCGAAGCGATCCAGATCAGGCGGGTCAGCGGTTCTTCGAAATCGAACTCTTTCAGCTTGCCATACCTGGCTTCCGAAATTCCCTGATTGAGGAAATACGAAGCGCCCGACATGAAGTCCATCAAGAATCGCATGGCAAACAGCCACACGATGAGCTTGGCCTGCAATTCGATCTGCCCTGCCGTGAGGGCCAGCGTGATAAAGGAGATGAGGGCAACGCCGGTCACGCCGTACGTTTCAAAGCCGTCCGCCGTCGGGCCCACCGAGTCACCCGCGTTGTCGCCGGTGCAGTCGGCGATCACGCCCGGGTTGCGCGGATCGTCTTCCTTCACGTTGAAGACGATCTTCATCAGGTCGGAGCCGATGTCGGCGATCTTCGTGAAGATACCGCCCGCGATGCGGAGCACCGAGGCGCCCAGCGATTCGCCGATCGCAAATCCGAGGAAGCAGATGCCGGAAATTTCCGGCGGCACGAAGAGCAGGATCACGATCATCATGACCAGCTCGAGCGAAATCAAAAACAGACCGATCGACATGCCCGCCCGCAGCGGAATGTTGACCACGTCCCAGGGCCGGCCACGGAGCGACGCGAATGCCGTGCGGGCATTGGCCAGCGTGTTCACGCGGATGCCGAAATACGCGACCCAGTACGAACCGCCCATACCGATCAGCGAAAAGAGGAGCACGATGCCCAGCGTGTCCCAGCCTTTTTTCTGCAAGCCGACGAAGTAATACGCCATCGCCAGCGAGATCAGCACAAACAGCATCAGCAGGAATTTGCCCTGCTGCAGCAGATAGGTTTTGCACGTCTGAAAGATCACTTCGGCGATGTCGAGCATCGACTGGTGGGCCGGCAGCTGACCGATCTGATACCGCAGATAGAGGCTCATGCCGAGCGTGCCGAGAATCACCGCGGAACCGGCGAGCAGCAAGTTGTAGCCATCGATGGTTTGGCCTGCGATTTTGAATTTCGCGAGGGCCATGTTAGGTAATTTCAAATCGGCTTCACCGGCGGAGGCATAGTCGGCGGCCAGGAGCGGGGCGGCGAGAACCAGCAGCAAAACAAGGAGGCGGGGGAACTTCTGAACGACATCCATGGAGAGAACCTGTGCGTGCGGGAACGTGGACGATTTAACCGTGTGAAAGTGACCCGTCAAGTTATCGGGAACACCCGCTGGCGAAAAGTGGTGGGCCCGCGAGAAAAATGCAGCTGCGGGCGATTTCTTTTCCCTTCCAACTGTTGCAAGGGCGGTTGGAATTCCGCCCGTTGGTAGTCCCGGCTTTAGCCGGTCCTTGTTTCATAAGGGATTCAAGCAGCCGGCTAAAGCCGGGTCTCCAACACGGCAGGCGGAGAAGTCCAGCACGAACCCGTCTCCCGCCTCGCGCGTCGCTCCTTTCTAATGGCGAGTGTCATCAACACTGCAAAAACATCTGCCCGAGCCCCACCCATGACCGTTCGTACTCGCTTTGCTCCCAGCCCCACCGGCTATTTGCACATCGGCGGCGTGCGGACCGCGCTCTTCAATTGGCTCTATGCCCGGCAGCACGGCGGCCAGTTCCTGCTGCGAATCGACGATACCGATGCCGAGCGGAATGTCGCCGAGGCCCTACTGCCGATCATTAACGGCTTCAAGTGGCTGGGGATCGATTGGGACGAAGGGCCGACCGACGATGGAAAAAACAGCCGCGGCCCGCATGGCTCGTACTTTCAATCGAAGCGGTTGGGTCGTTATCAGGAAGCAGCGGCAAAGCTCCTCGCGAGCGGCCATGCGTACAAAGACTACGCGACGACGGATGAACTGAAAGCCGAGCGCGAGCAGGCGCAAGCGGAGAAGCGGCCGTTTCTCTACAGCCGCAAATGGATGGCGGAGACGCCGGAGCAGGCCGCAAAATTCGAAGCCGAAGGTCGCGCGGGAGTCGTCCGTTTGAAGATGCCCCGCGAAGGCAAATGCATCATCGACGATCAGGTCCGCGGCGTATGCGAGTTCGACTGGAGCAACGAACAGGACCATGTGATCCAGCGCGCCGATGGCACGTGCCTGTATCACCTGGCGAGCGTCGTCGACGATTACGACTTTCAAATCACGCACGTGATCCGCGCCGAAGAGCATCTGCCCAACACGCCGCGGCAGGTCTTCATCGTGCAATCGCTGGGCTATCCGCTGCCCGTCTACGCTCACCTGCCGTACGTCGCCGAACCGGGCAGCAAGAACAAGCTGAGCAAGCGGAAGATTCCGCAATACCTCAAAAATCCGGACTTCAAACGGCTCTACGACCACGGCGTGGAAATTGTCAGCCGGCTCGGCCGCGAGATTTCCGCGGATACCTTCAATCCGGTCATCGTCGACTTTTATCGCGACGTCGGTTATCTCCCCGATGCGATCATCAATTACCTGATGCTGCTCGGTTGGTCGCTCGACGACAAAACCGAAGACTTCACGCGCGAGGAGATGATCAAAAGCTTCACGCTCGGCCGTGTGACGAGTGCCCCGGCGAGCTTCGATTGCAAAAAGCTCTGGAGCTTTCAGGACCGCCACATGCAACGGCTGCCGATCAAGCAGAAGGTCGCCCGGATGTGCGACTTTTTGCAAGCCGCGCGGCTACTACCTATGCCGCCGCCTTGCGACGTAGCGCCAAAGCTCACACGGATCATCGAAGCAGCCGGCGATCGCTTGAAAGTCGCCGGCGACATCCTCGCCTATGCCGATTTCTTTTTCATACTGTCCGACCAACTGCCCTATGACGAAAAAGATTTCGAAAAGCGCGTCAAGCCGCCTGCTCAGCTCGCGCTGCTGCAGAAGTATCGCGCGAAGCTAGCAGCCGCGACGGATTTCACAGCGCATCCGTTGGAGGAAATGACGAAAGCCTTCCTCACTGAGGAAAACATCAAGATCGGCGACATCGTTCACACGATTCGCGTCGCCATCTCGGGCAAAGGCGTCGGCCCGGGACTCTACGACTGTCTGGAACTGCTGGGGAAAGAAGCCTGCCTCGCACGGATTGATCGGGCGGTGGCGCTGGCGGTGTGAGGGGCGAGGGACGGGTGCGAGGAAATTCAGCTACTCGCATATCGAGAATCCACTTAAAATCCAGACGTTGGGAAGCTCTCTTGCATTTCCCTCGTCCCTCGCCCCTCACAACCCCATGGCCAACAATCGCAGCACATACGCCGTTCTCGCCGGGCTGGTGACTGCGCAGAGCTTTCCGCCCTGGCTGATGTCGAGCACGCTGCATTTGTGCGCATTCACGTTGCTGTCGCTCTATATCACCGCGCAGCCGAAGGGCGCTGCTGAAGTGGAGCCGAGCCGCAACGTCGGCATCACGCTGGCGAAGGTCACCGGCGGCGCGACGAACTATCTGAACGACGGCGAAGAAAGCAGCGCGCCGCGCAGCTCCGGCAGCAACACTCCCGCCGCGGCCGATTCACCCACCAGCGCGCTGCCCGAGTTGACCGATGCTATCGGCCCGGGTCCGCAACTGCCGATCGGCGATGGCAACATCGGCGCTGCCGGTCTGCCCAGCGAAGGCGTGCTCGGCGCGACCGGCCTGACGCAAGGCACGGGCACCGGCCAAGGCAAGCGCGGCATCGGCGAGGGCGGGCAGGGCGAGACCAGCGTCTTCGGCGTGTCCGGTCGCGGCACGCGGTTCGTCTACGTATTCGATCGCTCGGCCAGCATGTCCGGCTACGAAGGCAGGCCGCTCGCTGCGGCCAAACGCGAACTACTGAACAGTCTGCAATCGCTCGACAAGATTCATCAGTTCCAGGTCATCTTCTACAACGAGAAGCCGCATGTGATGAACTTGAACCCTTCGCAGCCGCCGCAGTTGCTCTACGGCGACGATCAGGGAAAAAAGCTCGCGGCCACGTTTGTCGGCGGCGTAGTGGCCGACGGCGGCACGCGGCACATGGACGCCCTGCTGCTCGCCATTCAAATGCGGCCCGACGTCATCTTCTTTTTAACCGACGCCGACGAACCCAAGCTAACCGCCCCTGATCTCCGCCGCATTCGCGAGCGGAGCCGCGGCACGAGCATCAACGCCATTGAGTTCGGTTCCGGGCCCTCCAGCGGCCGTTATACTTTCCTGCAGCAACTGGCGGCGGAAAACAACGGCAAGCACGCCTATGTCGACGTGACATCACTGCCCCGGCCGTAAGCGTGGAATCAAGCGATGGCAAATCCTTGGGAGGGCAAGGCTCCCGCCGAGCCGCGGCCCCGCAAAATGACATCGCTCAGCATCGCACCGCTCAGCAGGAGCTTCGCGCTCCCATTTGTCTTGTTGCTGGCACATGATCTCTTCGCTGCGGATGTCGTCATCGTCAAAAACTCCAAGCCCGGCCAACCGCCCGTGCAGCGGCAAGGGGAAATCGTCGACCTGGCCGGCAATCAACTTACGTTTCGCGGTCCGAGCGGCGTGAACGAAACGATTCCGCTTGAGCAAGTCACCGAATGGCGCACGCCTTGGTCCGCCACCAGGCAACAGGCCGATGCGCTGTACGCCGACAAAACGTACGCCGAAGCCGCTCCCGCCTATCAAAGGGCCCGCGAGGAAGAGCCTCGCGCCTGGGCCCGCCGACAGATCATGATCCGCCTGATCGAATGCCACACCGCGACCGGCAATCCTGCCGCCGCCGCCGAAGAATTCTCGATTCTTGTCAGCAGCGATCCCGATACCACGGCTTGGGAACTCGCGCCGCTTGCCTGGCGCACGATCGACGACGCCGCCGCGCTGCAAAAAGCGGCTCAGTGGATTCGCGATCCGCGCAATCCCGTCAAACAACTTCTGGGCGGCAGCTGGCTCCTCGCCGGAGCGCAGCGCAATGAAGCGATGACCGTGCTGCAAGCTCTGGCCGGCGGCCCGAACAAACGGATCGCCACGCTGGCGGTCATTCAACTCTGGCGGACGCGGATCATCACGTCGCCGCCGGAAGAACCAGCCTCCTGGCTCGCCGGCCTTGAACGCCTGCCGCCCGAAACCCGCCCCATCGGTTACTTCTGCGTTGGTGAAGCCTTCGCCCGGCATCAGCAGCCCGAAAAAGCCGCCCTCGCATATTTGCGGATCCCCATCCTGTATCCGCGCACGCAGCCGCTCGCCGCCGAAGCGCTCCTGGCAGCCGGCGGCCAATTGGAAAAGCTGGAGCGGCGGGACCAGGCAGCTGGGCTCTATCAGGAAATTCTCACCGACTATTCAGCCCTGCCCGCCGCAACCGTCGCCAGGCAACGGCTGGAGCAACTATCCACGCCAGCCCCGAAACCTTAGCATCAAGGCATTAACCTGAGGGCTGAACTCAAAGGATTGCCTGTGAATAGGGGAACTCTTCGCGCGTCGTCATTTCTCCTCGCGTATCTATCGTTTTTCTTCCTGTTCGGCGCCGCTCACGCACAGCCGCCGCTCAATCCGCAACCGCAGACACCGCCCGTTGCCGTTCTCGGACAAGCAGCCCCCGGTCAAGCCACCAGGCCGCCGCCGAAAACGTTTCTGCAAATCTTCTTTTCCGGCGGCCCGCTCGGCATCGCCAACATGATTGCGCTCATTTTTCTGTCGCTGATGGCCGCCTACATGGTTTTCGACAATCTGATGCGCATCCGCCGCACCGATCTCATTCCGCCCGAACTGCAAACCGAGCTCCGCAAGTTCGTCGAGCAAGGCCGTTTGAACGAAGCCGCGACCGCCTGCGCCAATCGCCCGTGCTTTCTTTCCTTTGTTGTGCAGCAAGGCTTGAAAGAAGCCGACTCCGGTTGGTCGGAAGTCGAAAAGGCGATGGAAGACGCCACCGCGGAGCAAGCCGCTCGCCTGTTTCGCTGGATCGAGTATCTCTCCGTCATCGGCAACATTGCCCCGATGGTCGGTCTGCTCGGCACCGTCACGGGCATGTTGCTCGCCTTCAAGGAAGTGGCCGATTCCGGCTCGAACGCCGGCGCAGCCCAACTGGCCGACGGCATCTATCAGGCGCTCGTCACCACTGTCTATGGCCTTGTGATCGCCATTCCCGCCCTCGGCTTCTTTGCGATGTTTCGCAGTTGGATCGACGAGCTCGTCGCCGCGGCCGCTTATGCCTCGCTGCACATTCTCGAGCCGCTGAAGCTTCGCAAGCTGGGCGTGCAAGCGCCGCCGATCGCGCCCGCCCTCGCGGGCCCCCAGCCCCCAGCGCCCCCGCGAAGCGGAGCGCGCTGATGCTCGTTCCTTCGTCCACAGCGACGCGCGGCGAGGTCGGCTTCAACATGACGCCGATGATCGACGTCGTCTTTCAACTCATCATTTTCTTTCTGCTTTCCAGTCACCTCTCGCAGAATGAAAACAACCTGCCCCTGCCGCTGCCCAAAGCGACCAGCGGTCAGCAGGATGCAGCCAGCCAGGACCGGCCGAGGGTGACCATCAACGTGCTGCTCGACGGCACGCTGCTGCTCGCCGGCTCGCCTGTTTCGCTCGCCGATCTTCCCGCGCGACTGCAAGACCGCCTGAAGCAGTATGGCCCGGGCCTCGAGGTCCGCGTGCGGGCCGATCGCAGCGTGCCTTACCGTCATGTCGAGCCGGTAATGCTCGCCTGCATGCAGGCCGGCATTCGCGAAGTGGGCTACGCCGTCTACCGCCGCGAAGATCCATGATCGGGCGCGTTGCACACGCAGCCGTTCGGACGTAATCTCGCTTATCTGTTGAAAAACCCGGGCGCGCGGTTTGCTGACAACCTGCACTCCTTCCACCAGCAAACTCTTCACCTCGCAGCGCCGAAAGCGATTCACGCCTCGATGAACACCTTGTCCCCCACGCTCGCCCCGCGCGTCATTGGCCGCGAATCGACCGCCGTGCTCGTCGGCTTCGCCACTACAATTTTTCTGAGCGCCTTTCTGCTGTTTCAAGTGCAGCCGATGCTCAGCAAAGTGCTGCTCCCTTGGTTCGGCGGCAGCCCCGCGGTGTGGACCGCGGCCATGCTCTTTTTTCAGCTTGTGCTGCTGGGCGGCTATTACTATGCCCACTTCCTCAGCACCCGCTGCACGAACAACCAGCGCCTGACGATTCATCTCACGGTGCTGGCCCTCGCCGCATTGAACGTCGCCTGGAACCGCCTCACGCCGCCGCAATCGCTCCGGCCGCAAGGCGGCGCCGATGATCCGCTGCTGCAAACGCTCCTGCTGCTCGGCGTGACGGTTGGCCTGCCGTACTTCGCGCTGTCCTCGACGGGCCCGCTGCTGCAAAAGTGGTTTCACGACGTGCTCCCCGGCAGCTCGCCCTATCGCTTGTTCGCGCTCTCGAACTTCGGCTCGCTCGTGGCGCTCTTGAGCTATCCGTTCTTCTTTGAAGTCCACTGGGGCGTCGTCGGCCAGGCCCGCTATTGGTCGCTCGCCTATCTGGTGTTCGCGAGTTTGTGCGCTGCCTGCGCCGTGGGCAGTTGGCGGGCGCGGCGGGCCCTGGAATCGGCGAAAAAGAAGGAAGTAACGAACGGGCCGCAGGGCGAAACGCACGCCCCGCCGTCATGGCAACAGAAAGGCTATTGGCTGGGCCTGGCGACGCTGGCCTCGGTCATGTTCCTCGCGGTCACGAACGAAGTCTGCCAGAACGTCGCTCCCGTGCCGCTGCTCTGGGTCGTGCCGCTCTCGCTTTATCTCTGCTCGTTCATCGTGGCCTTCGATCACAGCCGCTGGTACTCGCGTTGGGGTTTTGGGTTCGGCGTACTCGTGCTGCTGGCCCTCGTCGTCCACTACGAAACGTGCATCGAGCAAGTCGATGCGACTCTGAACGCTCTGACGGGCCGGACTGGCGACGAAAAAATTTACCTCGCCAGCCAATGGTGGCTCGAAGCCGCCGCTTATTTCCTCGCGCTGTTCGCCATCGCCACGCTCTGCCACGGCGAACTCGCTCGGTCCCGTCCCGCGCCCGAGCATCTCACCACGTTCTACCTGACGATGTCGCTCGGCGGCGCCGCGGGCGGCCTGTTCGTGAACCTGGCTGCTCCTTATCTGTTCGACACGTTCTTCGAATTCCCGCTGGGCATGATCTTTACCGCGCTGGTCGCCGCCGGGCTGTTGCTCGACGCGGCGCAACAATTGAAATCAGAATCCGTCCGCTGGCTGACAACCGGCGGCGTACTGGTCGCCGCGAGCCTGTCCTTGGTCAGCATCGCGCTGGATCAGTTCGAAACGGAGGATCCGAAATATCAAACGGTGCTCGAGTCGCGGAACTTTTATGGCCTGGTGACCGTGATGCGTCGCGGGATCGGCGATGAGGACGAGAACTACACTTTTTTCAGCGGCCACATTCAGCACGGCAAGCAACTGGCCGATCCAGCGAAACGGAAAACGCCGCTCACTTACTATGGAGAGGGTTCGGGCTGCGAGCGCGCGGTCCGTCTCGTGCAAGCCCGCTCGCCGGAGTGCCGCATCGGTGTCGTGGGCCTGGGCGTGGGGACGATGGCCACGTATGCCCGCGAGCGCGACCACCTGCGGTTCTATGAGATCAATCCGGAAGTGATCCGCATCGCGCAGGACACCCGCTGGTTCCATTTCCTCAGCGATTGCCCCCAGCAGCCGGAAGTCGTCCTCGGCGACGCCCGCCTGCAACTCGAGCAGGAGTTGAAGAAAACGGGCAGCCAAAATTTCGATCTGCTGGTGATCGACGCTTTTTCCGGCGACGCCGTGCCAACGCACCTGCTCACGCGCGAAGCGTTCGACGTCTACCTGCAGCATCTGAAACCGGGAGGCGTGCTCGCGCTGCACATCACCAACACGCATCTCGATCTCTATCCCGTCGTCAGCCAGCTGGCCACGCACTTCGGCTGCGAGCAGCGGCGCATCTACCGCACGTCGGACAACGACCGGATGCTCTACCGTTCCTATTACATGCTGCTCGCCCGCGACCCCGACGTCCTGCGCGACGTGCAGGACGACATCAGCGACCTGCCCGACTATCTCCGCCGCCCCCGCCGCGTACCCATGTGGACCGACGACTACACGAATCTCACGAGCTTGCTGCGGTAAGTCGTCGATCGCTTCGCGATCGATGCATTCGGGTTCGACAAGCCTGAAGCGCCAGCGAAGGGATCACCGTGAGTCGTTCGCTGGCGCTTCAGGCTTGTTCAATAGGCTCAATCGAGCCCTCATCGTCGTAAGTCGCGCCTCGTGCGCACCCGATTTCATCCAAGTCGTTCAAAATTGCCGGCCATTCTCGAACACCAAATCTCGATAATCCTTGGCAATCGGCAATCGCGCACATTCCTGTCCAAAAATTGCCCTCAATTTTGAACACCCCCGTTCCGCCGTGCGCCACCACTTACGTCGATTCCCGCCGGCTCGCTTGATACAAAACCGCGCAAAAAGCTTCCTTGCCTGGCGCGAGTCCTTTCCCACACAACCAAATTCATCGAACGCGAAGCGTCCGACGACTGCTCGTCAGGCTGCGCCAAATCGCCGTAACTCGCGTCGTGCGCACACCCGATTTCATCCAAGTCGTCCAACAATTCCGGCCCTGAGTCGGCCACATATCGCCTAATCCTCGGCTGTGGCGCACATTCTCGCGCAATAATTGCGCCAATTGTTGGACACCCCCTTCCGCCGTCGCCACTAACTTCCGTCGTGTCCGCCCTACCGTCTCGCGAGAGCTGATGCAAAGTTTGAAACAACCAAATTGTCAGAGATCGAAGTGAGAACCTGCTGCAAACGCATTATATACATTTGTATACATACTGTCAAGTCAGCGGGCTAAATCGAATCCACGCAAATTCAAGTTTGGACAGACAAGCCTGCAGCGCTAGCGATGGAATCACCACACGTTGCCAGGCAACCTCAGCCGAAAATGCCCGATCATTGTCGCCGATTTCTCCGAAATCGATGAATGCGTCCGGCGCCACGGCGCGCCGCCGGAACGAATGTGCCGCGATGCTCAGTCCTGGGCCAGTTCGCCTCGCTGCGGATACTCCGGCTTCGGCAACAGCCGCGCTGGCCTCAAGCGCCCCAAAGCTGAAACATCGCTGAACGCTCATCTCGGCAGCCCCTCGCAAGTCCACCCCATTCATCGTTTTCGGAGAAAACGACGACATTGGCGCCACAGCGGGCAACATCCCTTGCCAGCACCAACGGTGCGACCCCATACCGGCCCAGGGCAAAGCGAAAACGGCCTCAGCCGTTGGAGCAGTACCGTGAGTCTGACCGCATGTAGAACTCCGCAACCCTGCAGCGGCGACTCTGGCATCGTCACGAGCATCCCCGGGTGGCACGGGTTCTACCCGTGTCTTCCCTGATCTTCTGAGGTAAAGCTCCTCGCCCAATCGGCTGGAACTCAACTCGATTTCACCAGCCCACAGTCCGCCGTTACCTCAGCACGGCCCGAATTCACTACACGTCGCCAAGCAACCTTGCCCCAAGACGGCGCAGACACGGGTAGAACCCGCGCCACCCGGCCGTCCAGTCACTTGCCTTCTCCTCCCATTATGGGAAACGCGTTCTAAAAATAACGCCTGAATTTTTTGTGGTTCCATAAGGAAGGGCTGGACATCATGGAATGCCTAATCCATATTTCGCATTCCTGCCGTTGGCAACCTTTCGGAGAACGCACCTTGGAACCGTCGACTTGGCCAATTAAGACCGTTTCTGTCACGCGACTCAAACTTGATCCTGAAAACCCGCGATTTGCGACCTCTGCTAAACGCCCGACCCAACCTGAATTAATTGCAGATTTGATTCAGCATGAAGACGTCGCATCGTTGGCCCGAGACATTGCGCGGCTCGGTTTCTTTCCAAACGAGCTACTGGTCGTAGTTAATGACGGTGGTGCAATCGTCGTCGAAGGAAACAGACGGCTGGCCGCCTTAAAGCTTTTGCTAAACCCGGAACTCGCTCCTGCAAACTCGCAAAAGAAATTCCAACAATACGCCGATTCAAGCCGGTATAAGATTGCGAGAATTCCAGTAGTTATTGCACCATCGAGAACGGCGGCGGTGCCTCTGATCATTGCCAGGCACAAGGGAGAGTCAGTAAAGGCATGGACGCCAGTAATGCAGTCGCGGTTTGTCCAGTCAAGGTTCGATCATGGCCTTTCTGTCGATGAAATTTCTGAAGAAACCGGCCTTGAGAAGACGGAGATTCTTCGCCAACTCCGAGACGCAAAACTCTACGATGTCATTAGGTCATTGCCACTGCCTGACGACATAGAAGCAATCGTGCATGATCCACGATCTTTCCCGTTCACAACACTACGTCGTCTAATTGACTACTCTTCCGTTCAAACCGCGCTCGGCATGCAAACGGACGAGAAAAAGGGATTCACAACTTCGTTGCCGGCCGAACGCTTCCAGCAGGTCCTTTCAAAAATCGTCGCTGACATCGCTACAGATAAGGTAACTTCGCGCACGCACAACACTACGGTTGAGGTTGCTGCGTACTTGGCAGAAATCGAACGCAGCTTTGGAAAGGCAAGGAAGTCAAAAAAGCAAACTCCTGCAGATGAGTTTGTTGACCCTTCGCGGGTGCAACCACCTGCCTCGAAGAAACGGCCGAAGAAGAAGAAAAGACTCGCCCTCCGACTGGATTGATTCCGACTGGCTTTGAAATTCGAATAAAAGATGCCAGAATCGAAGCTGTTGTTCAGGAGTTGAAGAAGCTGAGGATCGACACATTTCCAAATGCGGTGGCTATCACGTTTCGAAGTCTGCTGGACATGTCCGTAACAAAATTCTTGAGCGATGCGGGAGAGATCCAGGTAATTCGCGCAAATTTGTCAAAGAAACAGGCACGGCCGGCCGATTGGCTTCCTAGCCTTAAACAACAGCTTGACCATATTCTCGCCACGCCAACAATCAACTTGGGGCCAGAAGGGCGAAAGGCACTGCAAAAGTTTGTCTCAGACGCAAGCCAGCCCCTAACACTCGATACCCTCAACTGGTTTACGCATGTACGGTATGTTCCTCCGACGGTCGAGCAACTGCGCGCGTTTTGGACGATGCTAACTCCACTTGTTGAGTTGACATTGCAATAGATTCGAGGGAACGATGCTGCGCCACCCAAGCCCGCTTAGATATCCTGGCGGGAAGCAATCGCTTTCAAAGCTGCTAGCTGATGTCATCGTCGAAAACAATCTGCACGACGGCACGGTTGTTGAGCCATTTGCGGGAGGCGCAGGAGCGTCTCTTCAGCTAACATTCGACGAGTTGGCCGACAAGCTCATCATCAATGACCTCGATCCGCATATCTTCGCGTTTTGGCGGTCCGTCATCAATCAAACCCAAGCTTTAACGAGTAAAATACAGCGGTGTCGGGTAAATATGGCCACTTGGCGAGCTTGCAAAGAAATTTACAACTCCCCAGTTCATCGTAATTGCCAATTAGACGTTGCATTTGCGACCTTTTTCTTAAATCGCTGCAATCGGTCCGGGATTATCATGGGGGGTGGGCCAATTGGCGGTTATGAGCAGAAGGGCAAGTGGAAGTTAGGGGCGCGATTCAACAAACGAGACTTAATCGATCGAATCGAGCGAATTGCATCGTACAAGGAGCGAATCTCAGTTACCAAGACCGATGCCACTACTCTCCTTAAGAATCTTGCTCCGTCAGCCGGCGAACGTTTGCTGGTCTTTTTGGACCCGCCATACTACAATAAGGGACAACGGCTGTATCTTAATTCTCTTGCACATGACGACCATGTTCGGCTTTCAGAATCGCTGCTCAATAACCCGTCGTATTATTGGGTTCTAACCTACGACAACACGCCCGAAATTCGTCGACTCTATAAGAGTGCAAGGCCTCGCGCATTCGAGTTGAGCTACTCCGCGTACGAGAGGCGAGTGGGAAAAGAAATCATGATCTTCGACCCACGATTAAAAGTGCCCGAGAATTTGCTGCATAACTATAACTGCATCGGAAAGATTTCCTTCTCGAGGCTTTAGGTTTAAACGGTAAGCCGCTTTCGCGTGTTCTAACTACTCGGCGGCGTTGCGTCGGGCCTGATTCTCGCCCTCACGTCCGCTTAAACCGCCGGTCGAGTTCTTCGCGGGTGAAGACCAGGGCGGTGGGGCGGCCGTGGGGGCAGTGGTGGGTGTCGGCGTAGTGCTCGCGCTGTTCGAGGAGGGCGGTGATTTCTTCGGGGGCGAGGCGGTCGCCCGCTTTGATGGCCGCTTTGCAGGCGATCATGTTGAGCAGGTCGTTGAGCAGGTCGCGGCGGTCGGGGCTTTTGCCGCCGGCCATGATCTGGTCGACCACCTGGCGAAGCATTTCGGCCGGGCCCAGATTGGCGAGCATCGCGGGATAGCTGGAGAGGAGCACGGTGTCGCCGCCAAAGGGCTCCACCTCCATGCCGAGTTGGGCGAGGATCGCTTTGTTTTCGAGGGCCGCGGCAACTTCGGCCGGCGGCAACGTGACGGGCTCGGGCACGAGGAGCCGCTGGCATTCCAGCTTGCCGCTCAGGACCTTGGCCCGGACCTGTTCGTACAAGATCCGCTCGTGCAACGCGTGCTGATCGATGACCACCATCCCCTCGTCGGTCTGCGTGACGAGATAACGGTTGTGAATTTGAAAACCGAGGTGCGAGAGTTGTTTTTGCTGCGAGCTGTGTTGTTGCTGCGAGTACGCAGGAGGTTGATATTGTGATTCAACGAATGGTGCATTCCCCGCCGCCGGCCAGCTGCGGTCGAGGGCGTTGAGCTGCAGTTCGGCGGAGGAGCGTTCGTACTGCAAGTCGAGCGAGCCCTGGGCATCTTCTTCCAGCACGGCGGTTCCCGCCGCGGGCTGCAGCGCGGAGGTGCTCGCATCGAGCGCGCCTTTCGCCCAGTCGACCAGCTCGCGGCGGTGTTGGGCGAGGGCCTCGGGATTGAGGCCGACGGCCAGCGCGTCCTGATCCTCGCTGCTGCTGCGGACCTTGGCGGTGAGATCGGTAGCGAGGAACTTTTTGCGGATGGTGCCGAGGACCAGCGAATAAATCCGCCCGCTATCCTGAAAGCGGACCTCGAGCTTGGTGGGATGGACGTTCACGTCGACGCTTTCGGCCGGCATGCTCAGGCGGAGAAAGCCGATGGGGAACCGGCCATGCAGCAGCAACCCGCGGTAGGCTTCGCCCAGGGCATGCTGCAGCGAGCGGTCGCGGATATGCCGGCCGTTGAGAAAGACATACTGCATGCGGTTGTTCGAGCGGCTGAACTGCGGATCGCAGACGTAACCGTCGAGCCGCGCGCCGCCGCTCTGACCATCGCCATCGTAGCTGCCCACCGCGATCAGGCCCCGTTCGAGATCGCGGCCACAGAGGGCGGCGATCCGCTCCCGCCAATCGGCGACGGGGGGCAAATCGAACAGCGTGCGGTCGTTGTGCCGCAACGTGAAGTGGACCCGCTCGTGGGCGAGGGCGATGCGGGTGAAGGCTTCGGTGCAATGGCCGATCTCGGTTTGCGAAGCGCGCATGAACTTGCGGCGGACCGGCGTATTGAAAAACAGGTTGCGGATTTCGAGCATGGTGCCGGGCGCCGCGCCGCAGGGGGTGAGCGGTGAACTTTTCCCGCCGATCACTTCCAGCTCGGCCGCTTGCTCGCTGTCGTGCGGGCGGCTGCGGAGGCGGAGGTGGCTGACTTCGGCGATCGAGGCCAGCGCTTCGCCGCGAAAGCCGAAGG
>Ga0196963_10001594_pt1 | contig 14940 bp, 22 predicted proteins | sample S1_5metaG_FD_148600 | JGI IMG/M metagenome (GOLD analysis project Ga0196963, IMG submission 148600) | Soil microbial communities from Anza Borrego desert, Southern California, United States - S1_5 | ecosystem: Environmental > Terrestrial > Soil > Desert | place: USA: California | collected... | reverse complement strand
CCGACGATGACTGGAAACGTTTGCAGTGGTGCCACAGCGGCTGCAAGGACAGCACGCCACCTAGCGGCTACGGCATGGGCTTCGATCAGAACGGGTGGTGGTTCGACTGATGGGCTCTATCGGACAGTGTTCCCATCTCGGGAATGATCGTTCCCAAAAGGGGAGCGCGTGACGCCAGAAACTCTCGGCCTGAAAGAGGCTGCTGATTTCGTGCGGCTCCACTACACGACGTTGGCCGAGCGTGCCCGTGCGGGTAAGATTCCGGGCGCTTCGAAGCCCGGCAAGGAGTGGGTGTTTCCGGTGGATGGGCTTCGGGCCTACCTAAACGCTCATTCCACATGTCCCTTTACAGACGCGGGAGTATCTGGTGGATCGAGCTCACCGCGTACGGTCGCCGAATTAGAGAGTCTTCTGGGACTGCCGACAAAAAGGCGGCACAGGAGTACCACGAGAAGCGCAAGGGCGAAATCTGGCGCCAGGCCAAGTTCGGAGAGAAGCCCCCGGTAACCTGGGGTGAAGCCGTCGCGAAGTGGCTCAAGATCAAGAAGCGAGGCCTCCCCGATCGTTACCGACTCGCCGCCCTTGAGATCGACCCTAAGACACCGCTGCCGCTGTCCGCAGACGCCCTTGAACGAGCGCTGCCGGATTCCTCGAGCGGGTCGTTCAACCGCACCCTAGCCCTCGCCGTGGCGATCCACAACGCCGCGGACGTGACTCCCCCTGCCGTGAAGCGGCGCCCAATGCCTGCCGGCCGTACAAGGTGGCTGACGCTGGAGGAGTGGCAAAGGCTAAGGTCCGCCCTGGACGAGGAAAGCGAGCTTCTAAGGCAAGCCGCAGACTTCACCCTAGCCACAGGGTTACGGGAAAACAACGTCCTGAACCTCGAATGGGCTCAGGTTGACCAGCAAAGGCGCGTGGCGTGGCTCCACGGCGATCAGACGAAGCAGAAGAAGGCGCTGGGGGTTCCACTGAACGACGCAGCCATGGCCGTCCTGAGCGAGCGTAGGGGCATGGACAAGACCTACGTATTCGCCCACCCGGATTCCGGCAAGCCGCTCTATAAAGCCTCCAATCGGGCTTGGTACGCCGCCCTGAGGAAGGCGAAACTCAAGGGCTTCCGGTGGCACGACTTAAGGCACACCTGGGCGAGCTGGGCGGCGATGAACGGGGTCCGGTTGGAGGACATACAGCAAATGGGAGGATGGGCGACTTCGCAGATGGTGCAGCGCTACCGGCACCTTTCCCCAGAGCATTTAGCCGAAGCGGCCGCGAGGGTTAAGCCAGTCTCGCTACGCTACAATGCGCCCAAGAAGGTCTTGCACGACACAAAATCACCCACAAAGGGTCGTTAGCTCAGCGGTAGAGCACTGCTCTCACACCCCATTCCTCATAGGGTAGGACTTACGCGCTCCCTGCGTGCCACAGAGGGAGGAGAAGTCCAAAAACGCGGCAAGTCACCCACAAAACCACCCACAGGCCCTAGAACTTCTTCTCCAGGCCAGCCTGCTTCAGGACGGCGTTGGCTGTGTGGCGGGATTTGATGTCGGAATCGACGGTGAAGCAAATGCAGCTTATCGGGCTGTACCACGTCTCGTGATCGCCCTTGCCGTGCTTTTTGAAGTAGCAGCCCGCGTCCGTCAGGATCTTCTTGAGGTCGCGGGTATAGCCCGCCACTAGGCCGCTTCGCGGTGCGCTACGTCTTGTCTTTCACTGACGAGCGTGAACGGGATGTCGTCGCCATCCGCGTACCCGTTGCAGTCGAGCATCTCCGGGATCATGTAGCGAAGCTTCTGAATAAGCTTCTCGGGAGTCTCAGCTTCCGTGACCAGCCCAGGAATGTCTTCGCTGGTGGCCACCCACACCTTCGCCTCATCGTCCCAGTTGGCATAGACGACAAGCGGCTTCCGATCCATAAGAGCCTCCATCATCTAACCCCTTGATCCATCCCCTTGTCGCGAGTATAGCGCAAGCAATCAGGGGGCCTACAATGATCTATCCGACTGACGGTTTTTGTCACTTCTTTACTACAGCCATGCCTAGCCGCGTCCCAATCCAGGTCAACTATGGCCCCATGGGGAAGTTCACCAGAGCGGGGAATATCGTGAAGTGCGGTTATTGCCGGCATTGGGAGGACGGCTGGTGCCCGATGGTCGGGGAGAAGAAAGATCCTGAGGAGCGGTGTATTCCTCACTTTGAAAGACTACCGGGCGTAGATGACGACGCCTGACCCCAAGAAGCCCTGCCCTTCGTGCAAGAAGAATGAGGGTCAGTTGGTCAACCGCACAGGGTTTCGCTTCCCCTACGCGGTCCAGTGCAAGGCCTGCGGCTGGTCTACAGACTTCGTGAGGATCCCTGCTGTGGCGGTGAAGCTGTGGGATGAGGCAAAGGCTTGAACATCGCCAGCAAAGGCGTAAAGCAGACCGTACACACGATCTCGAATCCGATGAATCTCCCGCTTACGTCCGGCTGGGTGAACTCCGGAGCCTCTACGGGCTGGATCTCTTTGCAGGTATCGCAGTAGGCGTGGGAGAGGACTTCCATAGTAGCGGCCGTGCAAACGGCATGCCGTCTTTAGCGCTTCTTCCGGTCGTACTCCAGCACCGCGTGCAGCACGTTCTTGAAGCCGTTCTCGACCACGTACCTGTGCAGGTGATAGTCGACCGCATTGGCGCAGATGCCGAGCTCGTGGCCGATCTGCTTGGGCACCTTGCCCTCCACCAAGCGGTCGAGGATCGGCTCTATGGGGCGCCGTGGCCGTCCGACCTTTGCCATCAGTCGAGCCTCCAGCGCAGCATCACGCCAGCCATGGCCTTGCCGGACACCGGGGGAGTCACCAGCACGGCCACGCCGAGCTTGGGGCCATCCCAGACCGCTGCTGGCGCCACCATCGGCAGAAGGCCGCCGTACCCGGTCGCGACGCCGAGCGCTGTTCCGATGCGGATCTCTCCGACGCGCCAAGGCATGTAGTGGGCACCCGCATAGAGAGAGTCCTTCCGAACGGAATTGCGGTAGTACCCGGCGCCGATCGACCAGCGTTCATCCAGGCGGCGTTCGATGCCGAGGCCTGGATTGATCTGGTTGTAGCCTTTGCGCTCCGTGTGGTACGAGGCCATCGGGAATACGAGGTAGGTCTGCGCCACGGCTCTGGCGAAAATCCCCACAGCGACGATCGTCGCGAGGCACGCCAGGTAGCCGAGGATGAAGTGCCTCACATCAGAGACTCCCCGCCCATTCCTTGGCTGAGTCGAGGCCTTCTATGGCCGCCGCGCCTTCTCCAATGAGTCCCGCAGCTCCTGTAGCAAATGCTCGTAGCGCTGCGTCAAGCTCGGCCCGCTCGAAGCAGGCTCGCTCAGGATCTGCGGAACCGGGGGCGGCGGCGGGCAGGAGACTGGCGCTTGCGTCGCGCAGCCGGCGAACATCGATAGTGAGGCGAGCAAGGCGGCGCTCGTAGTTTTCATCGGCTCGTTCCTTCGCTTTTATGTCCCGCAGGGCCTGCTTTGCGTTCTCTACCGCCTGGCGCTCGGCTATTGCGTGCGCCTCGGCGAGATTCGCCTTCGCGCGTTCGCATGACCAAACATATCCGCCCACCGCGAGCAACGCGACGCCGAGGGCGATTACCCTCCAATTTGCAAGCAGGAGGGGAACGGGTATCACTTCCTCCGATCTCCCTCGTATTCAACGTGCAGATGCTCATTCGGCGTGCCGACGCCCTCGAGCACGACGTCGAATTCGTCGCCGAGCGCCTCTTTCACCTTCGCCCGCAGCATGGCCTTGTCCGCGGAGAAGTCGTGCGTCCGAAAGTCCAGCGCCCGCCCGTAGTAGTGCAGCGAGCCATCCGAATGCTTCGAGTCGTTTGCGCTGGTCACGGTGCACGAGCAGGAGGGATCTAGGGCGGCGTAGACGTCGCGAACGATCACTGCCCCGAGCGCCATCTGCGGCTTGAGGTCGGTTAGCTTGACGCCGGCCTTGAGCCTCACAGCGCCGTCCCGAAGATGACGTCGAGGTTGCCACGCCCCTGGTGACAGGCCGTCACGGTCGCCGATGCCAGGTCGCTCGGCGAGACGTCGCGCGCCTCCGGTCGCTCGGCGAGACGTCGCGCGCCGGCCATGATCTCCTGCCAGCGCTTCGCATCCGGGCTGGTCAGGACGCTCGCGTAAGTGTCGGTCATCATCCCGAGGCTTTTGACGTCGTCGATCTTGTTCTTCTTCAGCGCCATCGCGACGAGCACCATGTCCGCCACGAGATTGCACTCTTCCGCGCTGTGGACTCGCGGCGCCGCGTGCGCTTTCGTCGCCCATACCGCGACACACCCGGTCAGCGCAATGAGCAGCAGAGGCCCCACCACCGTGCGCCGGAGCCACCCACGCTCGCGCTTCGCGTCTTCGTCGTGATAGAACGGGTTCTCGAGCATGGTCAGCCCCCTTTCGTTTGCAACTGGTTGAGTCGAAACATCCCATCGTCTGCCGCGTCTCGTATGTTCTTCAGCAGAAGAAAAAGCTGGTGGTTCTGATCGGCATGCACGGCCATGTTCATGAGGTGGTGGCTCATGCTGAGTTTCGACAAGTGCTGCATGAGCGTCGGATCGTCCGTGAGCTTCATGCCGCCCTCTCGATCATCGAGATGTCGCAGCGGTGGCGCTCGACTTCTCCGTACAACCGGTGGTGCACGATCAGGTGCATGTCCCGGCCTGACCGGTAGCCCTGCCCAGCCGCCCACGCGTCCAGCGGCGCCATCGTGCGGAACCACTCGATCAGCAGCCCGGGTAGCTCCTTCTCGCCACGCTCATGCAGATGCCCGTGGTAGAAGTAGCGAAACTTCGTCTGCCCCCAGTCCTCCGCGCGGTCCGACGCCATCACGCCGAGTAGGTCGCGTCCTTTTGCTTTGTCGCCGTGCGTAGCACCGATCAGGACCCGGCCGAAACGGAAGTACCAGAACAGCGCAGGTGACAGGTCGATGTTCACCCGCGAGTTGTTGCTGAAGTGCTCGGCGAGCGCCAAGGCAATGGCGAAGGCGGCGTGCGGGTCGTGGTTGCCTTCCACGAACCGCGCGATCACGGTCTTGTGCTTCTCGAGCAGGCGATAGATGCAGTGCTTCATCGCCTTCATCGCCACCATCATCACGCGGCGGTGCCTGGTGTCGACGTCTAGAACGTTGCCTGATTGCGGGGTCCGGTTCTTGGTGTCGTCGGCGTGCATGATGTCGCCGAGCGGCAAGAAGATGGCCGTGTGGGCTGCCGGAGCGCTCGCCACGAGCCTATCGATGGCGGCCGTAGTGACGGCCTCCGCAATGGCGGTGTCGAAGTCCTCCCCGGCCTCTGCCTTCCACGCGTACATACCGAAGTGCGGGTCGCCCATCGGATAGATGGCGAGCAGATCCTCGTTGACGTGCTTCGGAGCCTCTACCGGTTTCGACTTCCCCTTCGCCTCGTCCATGAGGCTCCGTACGAAATCGCGGATCACCTGCTCTACCTGCGCCTCATCCAAGCGCGTCTTGACCCACTGCCCGGCCTTCGCTCCTTCTTTGTCGTAGTACGTCGACACGCCCTTCACCACGAAGGGGGCCGGCGCCGTGTGCGTCATGCCGTGCGCCGGGGCATAGCCGCACAAGGCAGCCTTTTTTTCCAGCGCATAGATGGCGTCCCGAACGGTGCTTGGGCACAACTTCAACGCCTTGGCGGCAGGGCCGTAGCCGCGGTACTGATTGACCGCGTCGACCATCTTTGCCTGCGTAGGGGTCGCGTAGGCCTTGAGTTGCTCGTCAACTGAGTAGCGCGGCGTGCCCATCAGCGGTGCGGCCAGAAGTACCAACTCTCATCCGTCGTCGCGACGTGCTCGAATCCGAAGCGGCGGTAGAGGTTCTGAAGCTGGCGTTTTGTCTTGTCCGGCATTGGCCCGTAGGGGTGGACCCACAGGTACAGGTCGTGGCGCATCGCTTTGGCGAACCTCTGCGCAGAGACGAGAAGGGACGACGCCCAGCCCTTCCCGCGCCGAAGCGGGTGCACGTACAGCCCCCAGATGACGTAGGCAGGGCGCTCGAGCTTCGCGAGCCGCGGCAGGCTCGCTATCAGAGCGGCGTCCGGACGCTTAAGATGGATACGGCCGATGAAGCCGCCCTCACCGACCTTGAGGTCAATGAAGGCAGGCGCGATCAGTGGAGCGTCTCCTCGTGCGCCTCCCACGTCAGGCGCCAACCGACGACGCGAATGGAGATCGCGAGGCCACCGCCGAAGTAGAAGACGATGAAGTCGTGCTCAGGTACAGCGAACGCGCCGTCGCACAGCTTGCCGACCGGGGTAGTGAGCTCGCGTTCGGTGTTCAACGGGCGATCTGCTTGCAGAAGGTCGCCTTGTCGGCAGGCGGTCCCTGGTAGGACTGGAGGCAGTTGTGCTCGCGCGCCGCGGTGGTTTGCTCCTTGACCGCGATGGTTTGCTCACGCACCGCTTGTACGAACTCCTTGCCCGTGTCGCGCGTGTCCTGTGAGTGAACGTAGAAGGCGTAGCACAGGACGCATACGAGAACGAGAGTCGCTACCGTGGCCACGGTGTTGAGGCTCTTGACGTTCTTGACGTTGAGCTTTTGACCGCCGATCTCAACGGCTACGTCGGCCCCGCTGCTGGAGTCATCGCTCACGGGCAAGTACCTCCGGTGTCCATGCGGCTAGCGCCTGTGCCTTGATGCGTTCGATGTCGTCCTGGCCTACAGGTGCCCGTCCGAGCAGGGCCAGGTGAGCGTTCACGAATGCCATCTGCTGGTCGATGTCAGCACCAGGTACGAACGTCGTGCGGTGCCACGCGCGGCTGTGTACCTTGTCGCCCTCGACAATCTCAAGTGCGAATCGCACCTGTACATCTCCCGTTCTGGGGATCTCGATCTGGTCGACTGTGCTGCGGTGCTCGATCGCCATTCCGTTCCCTTAGAGGTGATATACGACGGTACCGATCACTTGCGATGAATCGGCGAAGTTCGCGTCGGTAAGCGCGCCCGGTGACGTCGAGCCGGCGGTTGAACCGAAGAACGACGCTGTCGCTGCGCCGTTGCCACCTACCAGGACGACATGGGCAAGGGCGCTGTTCATCGCATTCCAGCGCACCGCAGTCGCAAACTGCTGTGACGCCGATGCAGTGAACGGCAGGCCGCTAACGCGCGCAGCTCCGGTGGAACTGCCCTTAGCCAAAAGATTTACTTGGATATGCGCGTGGACCTCGCGGCCGACCTTGGTATAGGTCCCCGTCTGCGTGGTGAACGTCATTCCAGTCGATCCGTTGCCAAACGTGATACCCGGAGTAAACGTGCCCTCCTCGTAGTCGTCCAGCGTATTCGCGTCGCTCGAGGCGTTCTGCGTCGCGGGGAATTTGATCTGCCCTTGATTGGCCCCACTGATGTCTAGAATGCCGCTTGCGGTGAGAGCGCCGATGACGTTCAGACGCGTTCCGTCGTGCAGGAGTAGGTACTCGCGTCCAGTTACGATCTCGCCGCCTACGCAGGCAGCGCCATTTGCGTGAACATCCTGCGCCGCTAGCGCCGCGCCGCCGCTCGGCGTGACCGTGAGCGTGAGCGCTGCGGTGTTCGTGGCCCCTGCCGTGTACGTGAACAACTGGTTCGCCGCGAAAGCGCTGAAATTGGAGGGCGCGCCGGCAGTGTGCGCGTTCGCCGTGCCTGCGCCGCCGGTAAGTTGGACGAGCCCTAACGCTGCGGCAGCTTCGGTAGCGGTGTCTTGCCCGGTCCCGCCCTGCGCGACGCCCAGCGGCAGCGTAAGCACGCTTGATGGCGTGACGACGGCAAAGGCTACAGACGTTGTCCCGATCGTGATCGGATCGGCGGTGGTGACGGAGTAGAACAGGGCCGCATTCACCGTGCCATCGGTGACGTAGACGAACGTGCCCTCTTTCACATCGTACGAGCCGTCCCAGTCAGGCGCGCGCGACCAGGTGCTGGTGTCGACCTCGTAGATGCCGTTCTCTGATGCGGTTGTCTGGTTCTTGACGAGAACGCGGTCCCCGTCAACCAACGCAACCCCATCGATGGTCTGTTCGCCTGATAGCGTGATGTTGGCGGTGGTGGCAGCCTTGACCGGCACCTTGATCGCGGCACCGCTATTGACGCCTTGCCTACGATCCGTTGCTACTGACGCCATGGTCGACTCCCGACAGAGCCTGCGCTACTCTTACGCCATGAGGCTTAGGGCCTTTCTGGCGGTGAATGCGTTTTTCGTCGCAATCAACCTCGTCGGTGCCGCCGTGATGCTCGCTGGCGGTTGGTTCGTCCTCCTCGTTTCGGACGGCAGTCAGACCTGGCCGTGGTTCCTTGTAGGCCTGGCCGGACTCGCTTCGGCAATCCTATTTGCGAAATTTGCGTTCGCCATCATCGATCGATGGCGGCGCCGAGGGCCGGGGCCCTCGCAGGCGTAAGCTCACCAGGCGCCCACCACCAGTCCTGACCGGTTTCCTTCATCGTCTTGGAGCGGATCGATGACAGGTAGCCGGGCGACAGCGCCTCCGCTACCTGCTGCCAGATCAGGTGATCCAGAGCGGCTTTGGCGTACCAGATGTTCCCTCCGGGGACGAACCCCTTCAGATCCTGCAGCGTCTGGGCACCGAGGCGCGTTTCCTTGCCCTCTGCGGCCCTCTTCGCGGCGGTGAGGGGCTGGACGAGCCCGAGCTCAAGCAGCGGGCCTAGGGTGGGCCCTGCGAGCGTCTCGATGGGCCCGGACCCGTAGCGGGTCTCGTTGATGCCGTACAGGAAGTCGCCGTAGATGCCTAGGGCGCCGCCCTGCAGGAAGGCCTGCCCCCAGAACTTGTACCAGTCCTTGTCGACCATGGCCCGCGGGTCCTTGCCGGCCAGCGTTTCCCTCACCTGGATCAGCATCGCCCCGGCTAGAGTTGTGGAGGCGATCAGGTAGGCGGTCATCGTCGCCTTTGAAGCCGGGGTGTCGGCGTTCGCTACCGCATCCATCCCCCGCTTGAGCATGGCCCACGGGAAGGACTTGAACTGCAGGACCGAGCGGGCGATCTCCCCCTTCACCGTGCCGCGCTGCAAGTCGCCGTAGAACTGCGCGCGCTCCTTCCAGCCAGGCGTCACGACGGCGAACTCGCTCTCCGTGTTCACCGCTCCGAGCAGCTTGACGATCGCCTCGCGCTTGGCCTTGGCGTCCAGCCCCGCCTTCGCAAGGTCGGCGTCCGAGATGCGGCTGATCGCCTCCGGGGTAAGCACGTCCGTCACCCCGGAAATAGTGTCGCGCTTCGCTAGTTGCCAGACCTTCCAGTCCGCCTCGGTGATCCCGTAGTTGCGCAGGGTCCGCACGTCGGAGTCGCCGAGCTGTCCGAAAGACTTCCCAGCGGCGATTTCATTACCGATGGCCGCGAACAGATTCAGGCCGAACGAGCCCTTCCGAACGTCGTTGATCGCTTGCATGCCCGTTACCCGCATGACGGCGTTTGCTAGCTTCCCGGTGGTCGAGGTCTGCCCCAGGCCTTCGTAGAACCGCGCAAGGCCAGACCGAACCGATTCCAGCATCAGGCCCTGCTGCTGCAGAAGTCTCCTGTCTGCTACGTTCGCCGGGTTCATCATCGACAGCCCGACCCGCCAGCGCTCGAGTAGCGGCATGTGGTTCAGGTGCGAGACCGCCTCGACCATCGCCTTGTCGCCAAAGAGCGAGGCGAGAGAAGCACCACCGAGCTTTCCTGCGACGTTTAGGTGCGCGATGCCGTCTGCGACCTTTTGCACCGTCAGGTTCGCTGACGGCTTGGTCCGGCCGGCAGCGTAGTCGTAGAGCTCGTCCAGCTTCACCGCACGCCCCTCAAGCGACTTCGTCTTGGTAGGCTCCGCTTCGGTAGCCTGACGAAGGGCCATGTCGCGCAGGGTCTGGTATGCGACATTCGGGTTCGGTCCGAAGTGCTCGATGAAGGCGATGTCGCGCGCCATCGTGTCGATGTGGCTCGTGAGAATTTCCAATGCAGACCGTTCTCCGTACCTCTCCCAGTACCAGACGACATCGTCAGCCTCAGCGAAGTGAATTTGGCGGTGCTCCGCGTGGCGATTGGCACGTTTGCCGCTAACGACCGCCCTCCCGGCTTCTGCGTTCGCGTGCCCGTCCGTGGCGATGTTCTCCCATGCCTTTTCTAGGAACTGCCGCAGTTGCGTTTCTGGCCACGGCACCCCAAGCTCGTCGACGTAGTAGCTGCCTTTTGCTTGGGTCTTCTTCATCAGGGGGAGCATGTCATTCACCCACGTATCGCGACCCGCGCTCGCCACCTTCACTTGACCATGGTGCTGCGGGAATCCCCAGTCATCTAATCGACCAATGTCCCCGCCAGCCGCATTGAAAACTTGGCGCATCTCTTCCGCCGTTTCGATCCATGCCTTGCCACCTTTCCTAGCAGCGGCATCGCCTGTTTGCTCTCCGCGCATTTCCTTCAAGAGTTGCACGAGCTTCGTACGATCCTGGACGAACCCTAGGAAGTCATCGCCAAGCGCGTCCCACGTAGGTAGTAGCTTGCTGCCGAAGTACGCCTTATGGCCCGCGACGCGCTGTTCAAGGGACGCTAGGTTGACCCTTCCGGAGTAGTCCCGGGCAATGGTCTTTTCCACAGCGTCGAGCGGGGACACGCCGCTTTGGATCGCGGCGTCCACGTCGCTGATGCGCGCGCGCAGCTTCAGTACCTGCAGGTTCGCTTGCTTCTCCGCGACTCGCGCCTCGTGCTCCAGCTCCTGAGCGGCCCGCAGCGCGGCTTGCTTGAAGAGGTCGTCCGCCCCAGCTACTGCAGAGACCTTCGTTCCAGCCGACACATCGGCCACGGAGGCTCGGCCGGCCTTGATATCCAGCGCCGCTTGATGGATGCGCTCGAAGATGGCTCGCACCTCTGCGTCGGATAGTTGACGGCCAGCAGCCGCAGCGAGGCGGCCTATGCAGTGCTCATAGCCCACGGCGAGCCCTCCGGATGAGTTCAGGTGCAATGGAGCGGATGAACGCCAACTCCTCGGCTTCCATCTGCTTGAGGCGCTTCTTCCACCCTCTCGGCCGCGCTCCCCACGTCGTTACGGCATCATCGGCGGACCCTCCGGCCCCGACGAGACGCGCAAGCGCGGCCCCTGCGGCCGAAGCCGCCCCACTGGCAAGCGACGCGCCGTGCAAGGTCGTTGTGGCCGAACCCGCCATGCTCATTGCGGTCTCAACGAACTGGTTTGCCGTGCTGCCTTCGAAGGTCCCAGTGGCTTGGCCGGCTGCGCTTATCACCGAGCTAGCTAGCGATGCGCCACCGAGAGTCGCGGTCGCAGCGCCTGCCGCACTGATCGTCGCCGAGGCAAGGGACGCCCCGCTGGCCGTCATCGTGGCACTGCCGTCGAAGTCAATGGCCGTCGCTGCCGTCCCTCCCCCAGATGCTGTCTTGTAGCCCTGGATGAGGCCCATGTTCACGCTGGTCGTCGTCCAGCTAAATGTCACATCTCCAGCAGCGCCATCAGTGACGATTTTGTAGGCGTCGAGAAGGTGAGTTGAGCCGGCCACATCTCCGTTCCCGACGAGCGTGTAGCCGTTGTTCACGGACTCCGCAGAAATGGCTGCTCCGCGAAGCCCGAGAGCGGCGATATAAACGACCTCGTTCTGCGACGCGGCTGAAGTCGGGCCTACCTGTCGCGAAGTCCCGCCGGGGCTCGTGAACGCAGCGCTAGCCTCCTGATCCTCGACGGAGGTCGTCACCATTCCGGAGAACTCATGGGCGATCGCCAGCGTGTCCGCGCCAGCGCCCTCCATCCCCGTCCCCTGGATGCTCGTTTCCGATCCGTCGGAGACCTTGTGCGCCTGCCGCAGAATGTCGTTGTTCGTTCCGTTGAGTACCGATATGGCGGTCGTAAAGCCGGTCGGATTCGTCAACGTAGAGGAGCGAGTGTGGATGTTCCAGATGAGCAGGTTCCCGCTCGTCGGGGCTGCGCCGAACGTCGTGGTAATCGTCGTCGCGCTAGCCTGCGTGGCAACGGGCGAACTTTGAACAAGAGCTGCCGCCATTTAGACCGGCGGCTCCGGTGTCACCGGCCTACCAGGGACCGGGATTCTTCCTTCTTGGCGCATCACCGCTGCGCGAAGGGCTTGTTTGGATCTGTCGTCGTCCAGAAGCTCCACGACGATCTGCTTGCATGGAATACGCTCCGATGCGGCGATTGCCTGACCGAGAGTGGCAAACTCAATCGGCGCTCTAGCCGATGGTTGCGCAAAGACAAACGAGACTCCATCGTCGTACACAAGGATCGGGGCTGGCACTCCTTCCCCGCCGTGCTCCGCAGGATCTCCGGCTAGGATGAAGCTCATCGGCCCGCGCGCTCCGGTAAGGAGTAGCTCACTCATGCACTCCAGACCTCGAAGGCGAAGCCCCCGAAAGCGTTATTAGCCGTCGTGTCGTTTGCCCCGCCGTATTTGATGCCCGTTGCTGCTACAGCCGTCTCGACCCCATAAGCTGCATCCCAAGTAAGAGACGCGCCTGGAGTAAGACCGCCCACCACGAACGCGGCCTCAGCAACGACTAGTGACGTTGCCGCAATGTTCGCTGCGTTAAGTTTGGGCGCCTGCCTTGCTACCACCGTCGAACCGTTCAAGATCCCGAAGAGCACTTGCGGGGCAGTCGTGGCCCCATGAATCACCCCCTGCATCCGTACCAGCACCCGACCTGATGCAGGAACTACGAACGCATTGCGAAGGTTCGTGGTATCCAGCGCCGTCATGGCGAGCGCGGCTGCGGTGGATCGCGTCACCGCCGCCGCGGGGTCGTAGCTTCTGTGCGCGAGGCAGGCCACCTTAGTCTTCGGTGATGCTGGAGCCGGTCGTGATCCTGGGCGTGACGTTCTGGCTGAAGTTGATGTTCGGCGAGAGCGTGCCGACGTAGAGCGCAGCCGCGGGCCCGCCGTCCGAGCTCATCCACACCGACGCGTGGGTGAAGGTGCCGGTGCTGGTGGACGTGTTCTGCGGGAAGTCTCGGTTCGATACCGGCGAGGCAGATGCCACTGCCGCGCTCGTGCCGCTCGTAATGGAGAACCCGCTGGATCCCGTGGAGCGCTCGCACCCGAGGCGGGTGTATTGCGTGTAGCCGCCCTCAGCAGCGGTCGATGCTGCGTCCGTTGGATCCGCGGTGTGCAGGCCAAGCCACAGCGTCGTTGTGCCCGCTGTGGAGAAGAGGCTCGACACCGCGACGCCGTTGAAGACCGCGCGGAGGAGGTTGTACTCGAAGGTGTCTGATTTACCGGCCATGGCTTATTCCTTTTCGATGATCTTGTACTGCCGTGCGACCCCGAGTTCGTCGCGCACGACTTCGACGTCGAACTTCACCTGCTTCGGCGGTTTCGGTGCCTCAACCACCGGCGCAGGTATGGCGCGCGCCCGCTCCATCTCCGCCTTGAATCTTTCCTCCGCTTCTACCCGCGCGCGCTCCGTGGCCGTAGCCCGCTCCTCGGCTGCCGTACGAGCAAGCCGGTCCTGCTCGGCGGTAATCGCTCGTTGCTCGGCCTGCGTCCTGCCATCGCGCTCCACAGTCAGCGCCGTCTCCGCGGCAATCCGTGCTTGCCTGGCTGCTTCGGCCGCAGTGACAAGCTCGACGTTTCTTGCTGTCAGATCGGCGAGGCGCGCCTCCGCTACCGCGGCGCGCCCCTGCGCCTCGGCCGTGAGCTCCTGCGCACGCTGGTCGACCATCTTCTGAATCGCCGCCATGACGGTCGGCTGATCGCCGAGGAACTTGCCGAGCTGCTGCGCTAGCGCCGCCTCAAGGGGCGGCTGCTCAGGAACAGACTCCTCGATCCAGTCCTTTGCGGCGATGCTGTATACGCGTCTGGTCTTCATTTCGCTCCCAACATGCAGGCAGCGGCGACCTCGAACAGGGTCACGTCCTCCCTGGCGCGCTTTACCGCTTCTCGCGAGGATTCGAGGTAGTCCTTGATCGGCATGGCGACAGGCTCACCCGCTTTGTCGGTGCCGACTCTAATTGCGACGTCAGGCCGCTCGGAAGCGAAGGCGTCAGCCTCCCTGGAGAGGTAGTCCACTTCCTTGGCCTCGGCCCCACCCGGACGCTCGCCCTCACCGCGAGGAGGAGGAGGTTCGGCGCTGACGCGCGCCGGGGGGGCTTCGGTTTCCTGCAAATCTGGTAGGCCTTCGCTCTTGCGCACTCGGTCTGCCTGCTTGACCAGCTCGTCGGCGCGCGCCGCCATCTCGGCGATCCTGCCCTCATCGGCCTTGGCCGGCGGCAAGTCGGACACGTCCACCCGCTCGTCTCGGGCGAGTTGTTCAACCGCCGTGCGCATGCGGGTGTTGTGGGCGTCGATCGACACGAGATCCGACTCCTTCCCGGGCATGGCGTCGACGTTCAAGTGCTGCGCCTGGCGCAGGGCGAGGATGGCGTCGACTTCTGATGGCTTGGCGTTCTTCGCCCAATCGGCGACGCGCCCCCATACCTCGGCTCCTTGCGCGCGCGCCTTGGGGCTCAGGTGCACGAGACTGCCGAACGCCATGCCCAGCAGGACATCCAGGGTCATGGCGGTGCCGTCGAACGCCTTGAAGTCCTCTGCGGCTTCGGTGCCTTCCAGGATCGCCCCGGACGCAGCACGGGTAGCGACACCCTGTGCGACGTTGAAGCCAGCGCCACCGACTATGACGCGCTGCCAGCCGTTCGCACCGAGGATCGGCATCCAGATACCGAGCCCTAGGCCGGCACCCTGCACCGCGCCCGCGGCGATGGCCTTGGCGGGCTCCACGTTCTTGCGGGCCAGATCTTCCGAGATTCCCAACTGCGTCGCCGCGACTGTGGCGCCCGGCGCTGCGATGACCATCGGCAGCGTCGCCAGCAGTTGTCCGACCACCTGCCCCGCAACCCCGACATCCTTCTTGTTCGGCGTCCAGTAGTCGACTGCCGAGCCGAAAATATCGTCGTGCGCTTGGAAGTAGCGGTCCGAAAGCTCCGTGCCGCCA